>Ga0180431_10005710_pt1 | contig 15069 bp, 9 predicted proteins | sample SS_ome_11_FD_132459 | JGI IMG/M metagenome (GOLD analysis project Ga0180431, IMG submission 132459) | Hypersaline lake sediment archaeal communities from the Salton Sea, California, USA - SS_1_MS_1 metaG | ecosystem: Environmental > Aquatic > Non-marine Saline and Alkaline > Hypersaline >... | reverse complement strand
GTGATCACGGCCGTCCCGCGTCCGAACATGCGCCGGGCCAGAACATAGGTCAGCGCAACGGTGAGCGTGCCGAACGCGACCGAGAGCAGGTGCCCACTCAGCACATTGAACCCCAGCAGCGCATGCACACCCGCGTGCAGGTAGTGGTACATGGGCTCGTGGCCGGAGGCCCCGGTAAAGTAGAGCGGGAAGCGACCCGCCAGCACCTCGCCGGAGAGCGCGTGAATGTTGATCAGTTCGTCGTCCCGCCATCCCGGCCCAACCGCCTCCAGGCAACACAGCCGCAGTCCCCAGGCAATCAGGAGCATGCTAATGACCAATGACCAATGGCCAATGACCAATTTGGATTTGGAATTTGGGATTTGGGATTTGGTCATTGCTCCAAGATCTCCACCGGCGACAGCAGCACGCGGTCATCCAGAGCAGTGCCGTCCACCGAAACGGGCAGGCGGGCCAGGTCCTCGCGGGTGTAGATGCCCACCTCCAGGTGATATAGGCCCGGGGGGGTTCCGGCGTCGACTGGGAAGCGGTGGAGTTGCACGAACGCGTCGCCCGGCTGCCAATGCCAGGAAGGCACGTCCAGCCGGTCCATCTGCCCCACGACCTGGCCACCGTCGTCGAGCATGTGTGTGAAGGTGACTGCCTCCAGGTCAAGAGGGGTATGGACGCGCCACAGCGTCAGTAGCTCCACCTCCTCGCCCGCTCCGACGGCCGGCGTGCGTAGGTCGTAACCCACCAGTTCGACGGCACCGCCAAAGTTGACCGGCGGCGACAGAGGTTCATAGTCCGCCAGCGGATCGTCGGCCGAGAACCAGTCGGACGGGCACCAATAGATCAGAGTTCTCTCCATCGCTGGAAGGATTGCCGCCAGCGCCCCGGCGGCGTCGAAGCGATAGACGTCAAAGCCCGAAATCAGGTCGTCTGGGCGCAGGTTTTCGGTGTGCAGGTGGGAAGCGTGCGCGCTCAAGATCGGCTCCAGCGCTCCATCCAGCGGCGCGATCGACGGAACGACCACGCGGGCTTGTCCTCCCACCGGGAACACGAGCGCCGACCGTCCATCGAACCAGCGCATGGACAAATCGTCACGGCGCAGCGTGATCTCGACCGTGTAGGGATCGTGGAACCGGCCAGGGTAGATGGAGGAGAAGGCGACAGTCCCTCCTTCCGATTGCGCGTCCAGGTAGCGCACCTCTTGAACGAGTGTGTGGTGATAGGCCACGCGGACGTCTCGATGTTCGCCCCACACGGTAAAGTAGTCGTGCGCCGTGCGCAGGCCTGTGCCGGCCACGAGCACGACGATACTCGCCAGCCCCACGGAACGTCCCCACCTTCCCGCTCGTTCGTGCAGAAAGCCCACGATCGTCGCCAGCGCCATCGCCGCGATCACAAAGACAGCGGGTTGCGCCGCGATGGAACGCAGGGCGGTGGCGTCCGGGCCAGTGACGAGCGCGGGGCCAACCCCAGCGATCAGCCACAGCAGCAGGAACACATAGCGCGGTTCGCGCCAGTGCCACAGACACACCAATATGCCGGCGTAGAACAGCGCCCCGCTCACGGTATCGAGCAGCGGCCGGCCGGGGATGTTATAGAGCCACAGGGGATCGCCCTGGATCGTGAACATGGGCAGGGTGCGGGACACCCTGCGCCAGAGACCGCTGAAATCCCCCTGCGCAGCCTCTCGCAATGGGCGGCTGAGCTGCCCGACGCGTTGTTCTGCCTCGGGGTGCGTGCTCAGAAAGTGAAGCAAGGGAGCGGCGACCAGTGCAGCGATCAGCAACAGGAAGACGATCCCGGCCCATTGCTGGCGCGCGTCCCGCTTGCGCACACCAAGCAGCCGGAGCACCAGGACGTAGGCTGGGAACAGAATGTACACAGCCGGCATGGCCCGGCTGGCCATGTAGGTGTAGATCGATGCGCCCAGCAATACGCCGGAAAGCGCCCACCAAATCCAACGGCGTCGGGATTGAGGCGCTTCCCCGGCGGATTGGAGGTAGGCCCGCCAGAAACAGTACGTCGAACCGGTGAACGTGACCGCCAGCGTGATCGCCCGCAACCCCACCCGGCTGGTCATCACACACCAGAACGACGTCGCCATCAACGCGGCGGTGAGCAAGGCGGACAGCGTCCCGAACAATTGCCGGACGAAGCCATAGGTCAGCAGGATCAGCGCCAGGCCCCAAGCCACGGTCGTCAGGCGCAGCGTGACGTCGGTCGCGCCCAGGAGGGCCATACTTGCGGCGACAGAGTAGGGATATAGCGGCTCGTGCCCGTACCCAACGGTGAAATAGATAGGGCGGATCCCCCGCAGCACACCCGCCGCGTCGTGACCGTTGCTGGCTTCGTCGTGCGTCAAGCCTGGCGGCACGTGGCCCAACTGCCACACCCGCAACAGCACGGCCAGGCAGAGAATCAGGGCGAGCAAAACCCACTCCCACCTGTGCCACTGACCGACGGTCGATTGGGGACTTTTGACTTGGGACTTGGTCATAGCAATCCGATCTTCCAGAGGAGCGCGCCAATGATACCTTAACCTCCCTTGCTTGACAAGTAGGAGTCGGAGACGGGTTATGCTATAATGGGCCTGTTGATTATCCCTATTGGAGGTGCCATGCGACCTCGAGCGATTCTTTCCGCTCTCTTGCTTCTCATCTTGGTTGGCTGTGGGGAGGAGGTGCCTGTGCCGGAATCCGTAGCACCAACTCCTGTGCCGAGCCCGCTGCAGCCCACCCCGACCCCGGTGCCAACCCGTGAGTTAGAACCGATGATCGTCACCCTCGAGCTGTGGCTGCCTGAGGAGTTGGACCCCTACAGTGGTGGCCCGGGAGCTGACCTGCTCGCGCAGCAACTGGACGACTTTAGCAATGTCTACCCCGATGTACAAGTCGAGGTGTTGGTGAAAAAAGCCCACGGGAGGGGCGGACTGCTTGACTTTTTGCGCACGGCACGGGACGCTGCTCCCTCCGTACTCCCGGATCTGGTGGTGCTCGACACAGGCGAACTGGAGACCGCCGCAGGTTCAGGTCTCATTCAGCCGCTCGATGATATCCTTTCACCAGCCGAGATGGCCGACCGTTTTTCGTTCTCGGTTGGACTGGGGACAGTGGACGAACAGACCCTTGGATTCGTCGTCGGCGCCGACATGCAGCACTTGGCGTACCGCCCAGCCCGGTTCGAGTCGCCCCCCGTCTCGTGGACTGAGATCATCTCTCCGCCCGTTCCCTTCCTTTTCCCTGTGGGCACGCGTAGCCAGTCAGTGGACGACGCGACGCTGATCCAGTATCTGGCTGCTGGTGGCAGGCTCACCGGTGAGGAGGGTGGTCCATGGCTGGATGAGAGCGTGATGGTGAGTGTGCTGGACTTTTACAGCGCGTGTGTCAACACCGGCACAATCTCCCCGACGGTCGTTCTCAGGACCCGGGACGCAGGCCAGGCCTGGGAGCAGTTCCAGAACGGGGAAGGAGAGATCGCCGTGATCCCGGCCAGTCGCTTCTGGCTCGAAGCAGACGAGACCGTCGCCGCCGCCGCGATACCTACGCAGAGTGGGCAGCCTCAAAGTATCGGCCGGGGTTGGGCGCTTGCGATGGTTACCGATGATCCGACGCGCCAGTCCCTGGCTGTATTGCTCCTGGACTGGCTCATCGCTCCTGACCACAATGGCCAGTGGACCCAGGCGGCCGGCTATCTGCCAGGAACGCAGGGCGCACTGCGCATATGGGACGTATCGAACGCAGGGCGCGCTGTCCTGCGCAGTGTGATGGAAGCCGCCGTCCCTCCACCCCGGCCCGAGGTGATGGCGGTCGTTGGACCGGCCATGCAAGAGGCGGTGGACTCTGTGCTCAGGGGATGGGCCACTCCCGAGGAAGCGGCCGCTGCGGCCATCAAGAGACTGGAGGAATGAGATGATGCCCGCACAGGACCTGCGCGTCGCCGCGAATGAGCTCCAGCGGGCCGCGCTGGCTGCCGTCGACCCGGAGGCCGCCGTACACCGGCACGTCCATCGCGAAGGGAACGCGCTCTTTGTCGCGAACCGGCGCTACGATCTGCGCGATCACCGGCACGTTTTTGTCCTCGGTGGCGGGAAAGCGGCCGTGCCCATGACCACTGCGATCGCCGAGGTCCTGGGCGAATATCTGACCCAGGGCGTCGCCGTCACCAAATATGGACATGGGGAAATTGCAAATTACAAATCACAAATTACAAATCACAAATCTCCAGCCTCCAATCTCCAGTCTTTAATCCACATCGAATTGATCGAGGCAGGACACCCGGTACCCGATGAGAACTCGGTGCGCGGGGCGCAGGCGCTGGCCGACCTGGCGGGCCAAGCGACGGCGCATGACCTGGTCATCTGCCTCATCTCTGGCGGGGGCTCGGCACTGCTCACGCTTCCGGCGCCAGGCCTCCATCTGGCGGACCTGCAGGCCCTGACCAGTGCGCTGCTCCGCTCCGGCGCGACGATCAACGAATTGAACACCGTGCGCAAGCACTGGTCGCGCATCAAGGGTGGACAACTGGCCCGCCTGGCCGCCCCGGCCACGCTGGTCACGCTTGTCCTGTCGGACGTGGTCGGTGACCCCCTCGAAGTCATCGCCTCCGGTCCCACCGTGCCCGATCCGACGACCGTGGCCGATGCCCGGGCGGTGCTGGAGCGGTACGGCATCCCTCACGACTTTGAATTCCAGGAGACGCCCAAGCCTGGCGACCCGGCCTTTGAACGGGTGCAGTACGCCATCGTCGGGTCCAACCGGCAGGCGGCGCTGGCAGCGGTGAAGCAGGCCCGCCATTTGGGGTTCAATACGCTACTCCTGAGCACCTACGTCGAGGGCGAGGCGCGCGAGGTGGCCAAAGTCGCGGCAGCGCTGGCGAAAGGCGTCCGGGCACACGGCGATCCTCTGCCACCACCCGCCTGCCTGGTGTGGGGCGGCGAGACGACGGTGACGATACGCGGTGCGGGAAAGGGGGGACGCAACCAGGAATTGGCACTCGCGGCGGCGCTGCAGCTTTCCGGCTGGTCGGGCGTACTCGTGATGGCGCTAGCGACCGACGGCACTGACGGCCCCACCGACGCCGCCGGCGCGGTCATCACCGGCGATACCGTCGCCCGCGCCCACGCGCTGGGGCTCGATCCCCTGGCAGCGCTGGCGGCCAACGACAGCTACCCCTTCTTCGACGCGCTCGCCGACCTGATCCGCACCGGCCCCACGGGGACAAACGTGAATGATCTGCTGTTTGTGTTAGTGAATGAGGGGCAGGATTAAGGCGGGAATATCTTCCCCGGGTTCAAGACATTCAGCGGGTCGAACACGCGCTTGATCCGCCGCTGGAGTGCGATCAGCGTCGGGTCCATCACCAGCGGTAAATAGCGCGCCCGCTTGGAGCCAATGCCGTGCTCCCCGCTGATCGTCCCGCCCAGCCGGACGACCGCTCTGTACAGATCCTCTAGGATCTGTGCCAGTTCTGCCTCCCACTTTTCCATCGGCGTCTCCGGCCGCTTGACGACGGTGGCGTGGAGGTTACCATCCCCGGCGTGGCCATAGCACGGGATCAGCACCTCGTACTGCCGGGACAGGCGATCCAGTTCCGGCATCAGGTCAGGGATCTGCGCCAGCGGCACGACAATGTCCTCGATGCTCTGCACCGGGCAGATGGCCTTGAACGCCTCCGCCATGCTCTGCCGGGGGCGCCACATCCGCCTTTCGGTGCTCGGCGTGTTGCCCACGTAGACGTCCAGTGCCCCCATCTCCACGCACAGGTCGACGATACCGTTGTACTCGGCCTCTACCTGATCCTGGCTGGTGCCATCCACCTCGACGAGCAACATAGCCCCGATTTCGGGGTGGGGGAGCCGCTCCTCGAGATACGCGTACGCGGTCTGGACCGAGAGATGGTCCATAAACTCGACGGAGGTGGGGATGATGTGGCCCTGCGTCATAATCTGGGGCACCGCCCCGATGGCCGAGGATACGTCCGCAAAGGGTATCAGCAGGACCGCGCTGGCCGTGGGAAGTGGGCGCAGCCTGAGCGTGATCCGGGTAAAGATGCCCAGCGTCCCCTCCGAGCCGACCATCAGGTGCAAGAGATCGTAGCCGGTGACGTCCTTGACCCGCTTCCCGCCCAGTTCCACGATCTCACCGGTGGGCAGCACCACCTCCAATCCCAGTACATACTGCCCGGTGACGCCATACTTGATCGCGCGGCCGCCTCCGGCATTTTCGGCCACGTTGCCGCCGATGTGACACATCTCTACGCTCATGGGATAGCCCGCGTAAAAGAGCCCGTATTCCCTGATCGCCTCGTTGATGTCGTTCGTCACCACGCCGGGCTCGACCACGACCACCATGTTCTCACGATCGATTTCCAGGATGCGGTTCATGCGCTCCAGCGCAAGCAGGATGCCGCCAAAGACCGGCACAGCGCCACAGGAGAGCCCCGATCCAGCACCGCGCGGGGTGACTGGGACACGCTCCCGGTTGGCCAGTCGCATGATCGCAGAGATCTCGGCAGCGGTCGCAGGCTTGACCACGGCCTCAGGGCTGTGGGCATGTTCGGCACCGGCCACCTCGTCATGCGCATAGTCCAGCATCGCATCCGTGTTGCCAAAGATGACGTATGGCTCCCCGACGATAGCCCGCAACTGGGCAATGATCGACGGGGTGATGGTTCGGTAGGGGTGCTCAGCTATGTTCTGTCCTGCTGGACCAATGGACTGCATCGTCATGCTCCCTGGTTCTCTCACATCTCGACGTAGGGCACCGTCTGGGGGCCTTCGGGCAGGACTGCAATGGTAGCTGCCGGGTTCTGACGCCGCAGTTGGGCCACCGTCTCCTCGATAGAACTGCAGGGGATCACCAGCGCCTTCCGCAGTTCCTCGTCCGAAAGTCCATCGGCGTAGACGTGCGCGTTGGCCTTGAGCTGGATCTGTGCCTGGACCTGTGCCTGCCACTGATCGTGACAGCGGAAACCGGGTGCCATGACTCGATCCAGCAGTTCCTCGGGTGAACTGGCCTCCCACAGCAAGCGCCGGTACTCTCCGTGGGAGGGCACGCCATCCCAGCACTCGGCAGCGACGATGATGTCGCCACCGGGTCGCACGATTCGAGCAGCAGCCGACATGCCCTTGACGGCCTGATACAGGTTGAGGTCAAGCGGGTAACCGCTGTTCGACGTGATGACGATGTCAAAGGGAGCGGGCACCGGCTGCATGGCCGTTTCGCGCACGAAAGCGACCCCGGCGCGGTGGGCCACCATCAGGTCGCCGGCAAAGACCCCCGTGATCTGCCGGTCCCGGTTCAGCGTCACGTTGAGCAAAAAAGCAGGGGCGGTGCTCTGGGCAACGTCCAGCATCTCCTCCCACATCGGGTTGCCCGCGGTCACCGTCCAGGTAGCCTGTGGGTCGACGATCATCGACGCGCCGTGGTTATCCATGATGGCCTCGATATCGCTGATGCCGGGCAGCACCGCCTTGGGGCCGCCGCTGAAGCCAGCGAAAAAGTGTGGCTCGATGAATCCTGTCAGAATACGTACCGAGGCCTCCATATACGCCCGGTTGACACGCACCGGGTGACCGGCACGGTTGCGGGCGACTTTTACCAGGTTCTCGGTGTCCCAGGCATCGTGCTGCACGACGCGATATCGCTCGGCTAGCTTGCTCCCCAGCATGCGTGTCAGCTCGGTTTCGGTCTGAGGGCGATGCGTGCCCAACGCGTTGATGAGCACGATCTGTTCGTCCGGCACACCGGCGCGCGCCAGTTCGTCCAGCAAGGGCGGCAACACCCGATCGTTGGGCATGGGGCGGGTCAGATCGCTAAAGACCACGGCCACCGTATCGTCCGGGCACACAATCTCGCGCAGTGGAAGCGTACCCAGGGGGGTGCGCAGCGCAGCCTCCAGGGCAACCCGTTCGTCAGGCAACCCTGGCGCGAACTGGGGCTCGATCACAGTCACCGGTGTTTCTTCAGGCAATCCAATCCACAATCCCTCGCGGCCATAGGCCAGATGGATCCGCATAGCTCTCTCCTCGTGTTCTCTTTTCCGTGCCTCGATGGGCTTCCTGGTTGGCTAATTCTAGCCCGCCCGACCTGAACGGTCAAGTGCCGGCACCGGGGCTCCCGACCTTTGTTCGCGGTTGGAGAATATGATATAATTACAAAAGTCTCGGGCATGTTATGGATATCATACCAGACAGAGGAGGTTCATGATGGAGGTTGCCACCAAGCAATTCAAGCGCTGCGACATGGTCAAGGCCAGTGGCCGCATCGACAGCAGCACAGCTCCCCAACTGGCGGAGACCTTTGATACGATCACCGAAGCGGAACGCTTTAGAATCGTGTTTGACATGAGCGACGTGGACTTTGTATCCAGTGCCGGTTTGCGGGTACTGATCAATGTACAAAAGACCTGCAAGCGTTGGAACCGCGGGGAATTGGTGCTCGCCAGCGTGCCCGCGCGAGTCCACGATGCGCTGGAACTGGCGGGCTTTGTGCCGCTGTTTCGGTTTTCCGATGACGTGGTCGAGGCAGTTGGGAGTTTCTAGCGTCGATCACTCTGGCCAATCGTTCCACGTGAGTCGACTGACGCATCGGGGCCGCCTGGTCGCCTGGATAGGGTGTTGAGGCGGCCTCTTGCTGTCATCCCCCGAATACGCTGATTCGACGTGGCGTGCCTGTGGATTGTCGGCCAATGAACGTCTCACGAACTCGATCCTTCCCCGGTCAGTTTGACAGTCTGGCTGCCATCGGTGAGTTTGTCACCCTGGCTACGGAGGACGCCGGCCTCGATGAGCGTGCCACCTACGCGGTGCAGATGGCGGTAGACGAAGCGTGCAGCAACATCATCGAACACGCCTATGGCGGCAAGGGGGGCGGTTCGATCGAATGCACGTGCCGCGTCGACGATGATGGATTGACGGTCATCCTCCGTGATTACGGCTGCACCTTTGACCCGACAAATGTGCCCGATCCGAACCTCCATGCCGGTCTGGAAGAGCGTACAGGAGGTGGCCTGGGAATCTACTTTATGCGTCAATTGATGGATGAGGTCCACTTTGAGTCGACGCCGGATTCGGGCAACGTGTTGACGATGGTAAAGCGCAAGGAAGCGGGATCTTGAGCGGGCGATCACATTCAGTCGATCGCTCAGCGTGGCGACAACTTCTGAAGCTAGGCAAGCAACTGCTGGCCCAACCAGCGGCCGACACCCAGCGCCAGCTTATCTTGGAGGCGGCCGTCCAAATGGTGGGAGGTCAGGCCAGTCTCTGGCTGGCCGAACCGCTGCACCGCCTGCCCGGCATGGAGAGACTGTCCTCACTTTCCCCCGCTAGCCCGTCTGACTTGATGCGCCAGGCACTCGATAGCCAGCGGATGGCCCTCAATGCAATCGAAACAGGTGGAACGCGGGCTGTTGCCGTACCGTTGGTGACCCAAGATATGGTCCTGGGCGTGTTGGAAGTGGAACGGACTGATGATTTGCCTTTCACCGGCGCCGAGGTCGAGTTGCTGGAAGGACTGGCGACGCAGGCGACCAGTGCCCTGCAGGTCGCCCACCAGGTGGCCGTTGAACGGCGGCGGGTGGAGCAACTCTCGCTGGTGGGCAGCGTCAGCGCCCTGGTCGCCGGTATCCTCGACCTGGATGCGCTGTTGAGCAAAGTGGTGACGCTCATCCACAAAGAGTTCGGTTACCCCTTTGTGTACCTATTCACCGTCGACCCTGCCCGAAAAAAAATCGTCTATCGAGCCGGCAGCGTCCCTCCCGGCCAGGTCGTGCAGGCAGAGGATCTGGCCTGCAGCCTGCTTGATTCCGAGGGCATCGTCTCGTGGGTGGCCTGCCACGGGGAGCCAGTACTGGTTAACGACGTGAGCCAGGACTCCCGCTATCGTCCCTTGACACTGCCACCGGCCAAGACACGATCCGAGTTGGCCGTGCCGCTCACCTTTGGCGACCAGGTGCTGGGCGTGCTTGACGTGCAGAGCGATCGCTGGGATGCATTTGGCGATGACGACCGGACTCTTTTTCAGGCATTGGCCGATAGCGTGGCGGTCGCAATCCACAATGCTAACCTCTACCGCTCCGAGCAATGGCGGCGCCAGGTCGCCGACAGCCTACGGGAGGTAGCCGGCCTGCTCTCCGCCGATGTGGCCGTCGACCACGTGCTCAGCGCCATCCTGATCGAGCTGGAACGCACGCTCCCCTGCGACGTGGCCGCCATCTGGCTCCTGCACGATGACGATTTGACCCGCTCCGCCGTTCGCGGTTGCACGGCGGGCGTGCTCGCGGGCGATTCTCTAGCGGGCTCCAGTTCCTGGCTTAGCAACGCCCTGGATGTGGAACAGCCCCTTGTCCGCAATCCACACACTCCACCTGAACCGTTAGGGGCTGCCCTAGAGTTTCCGCCCGACTACTCCGCGATCGCCGCGCCGCTGCGAGCAGGTGACCGGCGGCTGGGGGTGCTGACTATGGCGCATCGCACCCCCGGACGTTACGGGACCGCGTCTCGAATGATCACCAGTGCCTTTGCCAGCTATGCGGCCGTCGCCATCGAAAACACCCGTCTATACCAGGAGGCCCAGGAACAGGCCTGGGTGGCGACGGTGATGCTACAGGTGGCCGAGACCACCCAATCGCTGACCACGCTCGACCAGGTACTGGAGGCCGTGGTTCGCCTCGCGCCGATGCTGGTCGGTGTCGATCGATGTGCGCTACTCTTGTGGGCTGAGCCCGCCGGCGCGTTTGTCCCCGCCGCTGCCTACGGGCTCAGCACGGCGCAGCAAGCAGCCTTTGACCGATGGCGCATCCCAACGGGCGCTACGCCGGCCCTGGATCTTCTCCGGATCGACCAGGCTCCCATCATCATCGACGATACAGCCGCGGATCCTCGACTGATCGGGGCGCACATCCCGGGTTTCGATACAGGGCCGGTCCTCCTCTTGCCTTTGCTCGTCCACGGAGAAGCGGTGGGGGCCATGCTTTGCGGTGATCGCGGCGGCCCTGCTGGATTCGACGTTGCCCAAGCGTTCCGTGCCGAGCGCTTGGCGATCATCGAGGGGATCGCCCACCAGACGGCGGCCGCCGTCGAAAGCGCTCGGCTGCTGGAAGCGCAGCAGGAGGAGGCCTATGTCTCGGCGGCGCTGCTGCAGGTGGCACAGGCGGTGGTCAGCTCGAGCAATCTAGACGATATCCTGGGCACGATCGTCCGCATCGTGCCGATGCTGGTTGGGGTCACACGATGCGCGATATTCCTGTGGGATGAAGCGCAAGCTTGCTTCTCCCCCACGCAGGCCTATGGGGTTGCCTGGGACAAACTGGACGGGTTCATGGCTCGGCGTTACGCGCCCGGGGACTTGTGGCTGCTCGACGCTGTACGCAAGTACGATCGCCCGGTCGTCTACCCGCCTGACGAAACGGCGGATGGTTCTGGTGCACTGGATGGAACCCCACATGATCCTATCGCCGATTTCCTGGGAAACCCGCAGCACGGACCGCGTTCGCTGCTGGCTGTCCCGTTATCGGTGAAGGGTAGCGTGTTGGGCGTGATGGTCCTGGAGGAGACCGAGACGTCCCACCGCTCCCGCGAGCGGCGGCTAGAGATCGTCACCGGCATTGGCCAGCAGGCAGCGCTGGCTGTGCAGAACGACCGGTTCCAGAAAGAGATGGCCGAACGCGAGCGGCTGGAGCGCGAGTTGCAGCTCGCCCACGAGATCCAGCAGACCTTTATGCCCAGCCAGTCGCCAGATCTGCCGGGGTGGGAACTGGCCTTCACCTGGCGAGCGGCGCGTCAGGTAGCCGGCGATTTCTACGACTTTTTCGAGCTGCCGGGCGGTCGACTGGGGCTGGTGATCGCCGATGTGGCGGACAAGGGGATGCCGGCTGCCCTTTTCATGGCACTCACGCGCACACTTATGCGGGCGGCGGCCCTGGAGGAGGCATCGCCAGCCGCCGCTCTGGCTCGCGTCAATGGCCTGCTTGTGCCTGACGCACACCACGGCATGTTCGTCACCGCTATGTACGCCGTCCTGGCGTTGGCCACGGGAGAGCTGACTTATGCAAACGCCGGGCACAACCTGCCTTTTCTATGGCGGTCTGGATCGGAAAGGTTGGAGCGGCTTGTCAAGGGGGGTATCGCGCTCGGCGTGCTGGACGGCTTTCGGTTTGACGAGCATGTCGCCACGCTGGAGCAGGGGGATGCTGTGGTCTTTTTTACCGACGGCATCACCGAGGCCTTTTCCCTCGAGCGCGATATGTACGGCGAGGATCGCCTCGGGGCAGTCGTTAAAGCCACCGGTGGAGGTTCGGCTCAGACGATCTTGGACACTATCGACGCTTCGGTGACAGCTTTCGTCGGTGAGGCTCCGCACTCCGATGACAGAACCCTGATGGTGGTCAGCCGGATGAAATAGAAATTCAAAAGCCCTGAGGCTTCCGAACCCATCCTCTGTCGCGCGCGGGTCTACTCTACAAAAATCTCGATCCGCTCGCCGCCTTCTGCATCCACCACGTCGACGATCTTGCCTTCGGCACCGGCCTGGACGGCTTCGACCAACTCCTCTACCTGGATCTCGTCACGAGCAAAGCGCGCGCCCATGTTGAGGCCCACATTGACCAGTCGCCAGGGCATTGCCATGTCTATCTTTTGCCGCCCCGACTGCAGATCGGTCACCCGAACCCGGAGCTGACTTGGCCCCCTTACCCTGCCACTGGGGCGAGCTTCCGGCGGACGGTCTTCTAGAGCTTCCAGCAGCTGGATCCCCTCCTCAGCCGTGATCTGGCCGCTCTGAATCATCTTGAGGACCTGTAGCCGTTCCTCCACGATAGCCATCTTATGCCTCCCGGAACCATTTTAGCACATTCTCGGGCGTCTACAACCCACCATCCTATTGGGTCCTCCTTTAGCACCTTGCGGCAACGAATGGATTGGACGATCGTTGCCCGTGCGACTAGACCGCAACAGGTTGCGGCGTCTATTCCGACGGGAGTGTGCCAAGAGGGGGAGTAAGAAAGAAGCGGCACCCTGGAAGGCGGCCGCTTCACGTGAGGTGCCCCTGGCGCGATTCGAACGCGCGACCTTGAACTTAGGAGGTTCCTGCTCTATCCGGCTGAGCTACAGGGGCTTGTTTGGATTATAACACGCCCCCCAGACCGGGGCAAGCTGGCACAATACGTTCGCAAGACGTGCCTGGGTCCACGCCGCCGCCGGTGACGATACATTGGACAGGACTTTTGGGCTATTGACTTCCAAAAGTCCACAGTGTAAACTGTGTTAGTTACGGGTGGCTTATTCAGCCCCGCGCATAGCTGGTATGCGATATCGGATCCTTTACTCCAGTTGGCTACCTTAATCGTCGATTGTCTGATGACAATTACCTGCTGTGTAAATGTCCACCCTCGGGTTGACGAATTGCATGCTGCACACCTGGTGGATGCGTCACGTGCACCTATCTTCTCGCACAGCGATGCCTGCATCCAATCGTCCTCGGCGCTCCGAGGGACCCCCAACCTTTAGGAGGATAAGCTGTGAAAACGTGCGTGTTACGTATCACACTGGGCTCACTGGTTTGCCTGGCTCTGCTGGCGGGCTTTTCGACCAGTGGTGCGCAGACTTGGGACTCCCCTGTGCCGCCAGAGGATGTGAGTGAGGCTTCCAGAGGGCACCTAGCTCCAACTCGATCGGAAACGGAGCCACCATCATCCGGGAAGGGCTATGTACCGCTGCCGCTAGATCTCTCCCATTTGACTGGTGAGTGGGTTCCGCTGGGCAGAGTCCAGGCTCAAGCGTTGCCGACCAGCTTCGATTGGCGCGATACGGGCAAGGTCACCTCGGTAAAGGACCAAAGCACCTGCGGCGCTTGCTATGCCTTTGCCGCGCTCGGCAACATCGAATCCAGACTGCTGCTAGATGGTGCAGGTACGTATGACTTTTCCGAGAACCACGCCAAAGAGTGCAACTGGCACGAGACCGACGGGAGCGGGACCAGTTGCAGTGGCGGGAACTATTATCACGTGGCCAACCTGTTCTCCAAGAAAGGTGCTGTCCTGGAGTCGTGTGATCCTTTCGTACCCAGCGATGTTGACTGCAAATCCGCCTGTCCCTATCAAAAGACACTCCTGGACTGGCGCCTCATTAACGGTAGTGGTGTACCCGCTCCGAGTGTGCTGAAACAGTACATACATACGTACGGCCCGGTCTTTACCTCAGTTTACGCGGGCTACTACGACGCCTGGAATACAGAGTTCAGCAGCTACGATGGTTCCTACACCCTGTATTATCCTGGCACGGAGGCCCCCAATCACGCGGTGCTCATCGTCGGATGGGATGACAGCTTTACCCACGCAGGTGGCTCGGGCGGATGGATCGTAAAGAACAGTTGGGGCACCGACTGGGGAGACAACGGCTACTTTAAGATCGCCTATGGCTCGGCCAGCATTGGCACGGCTTCTTCGTTCATCTATGACTGGCAGGACTATGATGCCGCTGGCAACCTCATGTACTATGACGAGGGCGGCGGTGCGTATGGTTGGGGATACGACGATACGACCGCGTATGGACTGGTCAAATTCACGCCTCCCAGTAACGCTTATGCCAGCCGGGTCGAATTCTGGACCTGGGACGTCACGACCGACATTGACATCTACATCTACGATGATTTCGACGGGAACCAGCCCACCAACCTGTTGGGGCAGAGCCTGAATCACTCCTTCAATGAGGCTGGATATCATTCTGTGCTGTTGGCCTCGCCCCTGCTCTTGACCGCAGGCGACGACGTGGTCGTGGTGACAAAGTTCACCGATCAGAGCTTTGGATATCCGGTTCCAGTAGATGCGTATGGACCAACCGAAACGGGACGTACATACGAGAGTCACGATGGTACTGCTGGCTCGTGGAACGAAGCGCCGTACGATGTCGCTATCCGCTTGCGCACAACGTCAACCCCAGCTCCTGATGTTCGTATCACCCAGCGTGTCGTGGGCAGCGGTTTTAAGCCCGGCGATCCTATCTCCTTTGCGCTGGACATTGGAAACATTGGCACGTTGGAAGCGACCCCTGTGCCCATGTTTCCAATGTCCAGCGCAAAGGAG
>Ga0180431_10005705_pt1 | contig 15075 bp, 9 predicted proteins | sample SS_ome_11_FD_132459 | JGI IMG/M metagenome (GOLD analysis project Ga0180431, IMG submission 132459) | Hypersaline lake sediment archaeal communities from the Salton Sea, California, USA - SS_1_MS_1 metaG | ecosystem: Environmental > Aquatic > Non-marine Saline and Alkaline > Hypersaline >... | reverse complement strand
GGACGCTACAATCAAAACCACAAATGGCTCGTTACTGCTCGGGATACAGACGATGTCACAGGAGTTAATCTACTCCAGATACTCCCAGAAGGGAAGGAACCCCAGCATCAGCGTCGCGTCCCCAACGCTCAGGCGCCTTGCCATGGCTTCGAGCTCACCCCTCATCCCGCCTCTGCCAAGGAACGCGAACTTGACGTCGGCCCTCGTTTCCAGCACCTTCGGAATGGCCTCCACCAGGAGGTCGGGGCCCTTCTGGTACTCCAGCCTTCCCGCGAACAGGACCAGCGGTGCCAGGGGATGAATCCCCAGGCTCTCCTTCACCCTCCCGGCATCCACATCGACCCTGTACCTCTCGGGGTCTATCCCGTTGGGGACCATGCCGATCTTGTCCAGGGGTATATCGTAGAGCCAGTTAAGCTCCCTGCGCATATGTTCAGATATCGTGGTGACCCGGTCAGCGATCTGGGCAGCGTACCTCTCCCTGTCGGAGATCTGGTGGAAAGAGGGCCAGTCGCCCATGATCCCACCGTTACGGCCGTACTCGGTTGAGTGGTAGGTCATCATGACCTTCCGGCCCTCGGACTTCATTCTCTGAAGGGCATCGACCACCAGCCAGTCGTGCCCGTGGATGATGTCGAACTCTCCCCACATCCGCTCAACCGAGTGCAATCTATCGATCATCAAATCCGACATTCCGAACGCGAGGGAGTAGCTCGAGGGCGCGGGCTGGACATCGAGGGTGTGATAGTGGACGCCGTTGATCACCATGTGTTCAGGCTGCCCGGGGGCACCCCTAGTGAAGAACGAAACGTGGTGGCCGCGTTCGGCCAGCCTCTCGGCGAGGCGGGTGGCGGCAACGCCCAGCCCGCCGACCTGGATGGTGTAGAGCGATTCCCAGGAGAACATAGCGATCTTCAAATCTAAACCCCTTCGATCACGATAGAAGCGGACGATCCTCTAAAAAGTTATCTCCGGACGGGGCGGTTATGACCCTATGGCGTCCCTCAGCTCGCCTGCCCTGAACTGAACCGCGTTGAACAGCTTGATCTTGAGCTCGGAGGGTTCCCCGCCGACGACACCGCGCAGCGTTTCCGCCAGCTTGTCGTCCCCCACCGACTCCTCGAACCAGGTCGCGAAATCCGAGTTCGAATGATGGAACTCCACGGAGCTCTCGGGGGCGATGCCGAGGACCTGGAGGAACTCCTCCATCGAGTGTGCCGACAGCCCCACGTATCCGTTCCGGTCATGGAAGTGGAAGGCCCTGTCCGGGGAGAGAAGCCTGAGCAGGTTTGCGGCCGTCCTCCCGGGCTCCTCCATCTGCCCGGCTACCTTCTGATGGAAGTCCGAGAGTATCCTGCTGAAACTCCAGAACGCCTTGACCGGGGTCTGTGAGCTGAAGTACCCGTGGACCAGTCCCGAGGCCCCGGGCTCGGTGTACATGTAGTAGAGGTGATCCGATATCTGAAGCAGCCTCCACAGTCTCGTCAGGTCGTCGTTCCCGACCGACCTCACGTATGTCCCGAGGTCCCTGAGCGCGCGATAGCAGGTGCGCTGCATGTCGTTTCCGAGCCAAGCGCCGGTGCTTCTGTCGACATCCGCCCAGGAGATGGTGTCGAAGTCCCCCACACCGAACTCGCCTACGGGCGGGTGGAGATCGATCATCTCCGACGCTGTCCTGAACTCCACGCCCCTGGAGATCGCCTCCCGGGGAAGCCACTCCAGGAAGTGGAAGATACCGGTTTCCGGCCACTGGTGTTCGCCCAGGGTCTCGTAGTCGATGAAAACGTTCACGCAGTCGCCCCAGGCCCGCGAGAGCCAGGACGCGTACTTGTCGGCGGTCAGTGGCCAGTGAGGCCAGTCCGGCGCCGAGAACCTGAAGGCGATGTCATCCGAGAGCCTGAAATCCCTCAGCAGTACCTTGAGCCCGCCGTAGGGAGCGGAGTAGACGTGTTCCGGGGACCTCCAGCCGAGTATCCGCTCCGCGCCCTCGGTGAACATACCCCTGTAGCCCATCTCGGATACGGATCTGGCGATGGAATCGTTGTAGAGGAACTCGGTGTTCTCGAACACCTCGGGGGTCGTATCGAAGAGGTCCCTGATGAGGTCCCTGTGAAGCCTGACCTGCTCCCTGAACTCGAACTTCTCATTCGAGTAGAGGCTGGCGAGGGAGTGATAGTATGTCTGGTCGAGCATCTCCACGCAGCCGGTGCCGGCGAGTTTCCTGAAGGAGTCCAGGACATCGGGCTGCCATCTCTCAAGCTGCTCGATCAGTACCCCGGATATGCTGAAGACGACCTTGAACTCGGAGCCCTGCCCCTTGAACTCGTCTATGCTCTCCAGCAGGCTGCGATTGGCCGGCAGGTAACACTTCCTGCAGACCCTCTCGAGGATCCGCTGGTCCAGGGCCAGGTCGAGATACACATCCTCGAGTTCGCCGGTAGCCTTTCCCCTCGCCATGCGGGGGCGGAAGGTGCCGTTGATCCTGTGCGGCTGATGGACCTCGAAACCCAGACAGACATCGACCAAAATCCTTCCCCCGGTGTCAGATCATCCCCGGTCGTAGCCGCCTCTCTCCCTCACGGCCTCGTAGCATCCGATGGTGTGCCTAGCTGCCTCCTCCCAGGTGAAGTACTTGAGCACCCGTTTCCGGCCGTTCCTACCCCACTCCCTGGCCCTCTCGGGATTCGAGAGCACCTGGTTGATTCCCCAGGCGATATCTATCGGGCTGTTTGCATCGACGTGCATCCCGCACTGGTCGGGACCGGATGGAATGACCTGTTCTCTGAACCCGACCAGGCCCTTGGCGCCGACGACGAGTGGCTTCTCCATCGACATCGCCTCCAGGCTCACTATTCCGAAGGGTTCGTAGATCGACGGAAAGACGCACATGTCCGCGGCGGCGTAGTGAAGTATCCTCTCATCCTCGGGGACGAACTCGAAGCGGTAGTACATCTTGTCGGCTATGTTGAGCCTCGAAGCCAGATCGGTGATGTCCCACTGCTGTTCCCCCTTGCCGAGTATCACGAGCTTGGTGTTGGGGTGATCCCTGAGGACGTGGGGCATGGCCTGTATCAGGTTCCTGACACCCTTGACCCAGGTGAGTCGGCCGACGAATAGCAGCATGTGCTCGTTCTCCTGCAGGCCGTACCTGTCCCTTAGGGCTACCACATCCTCCATGGACACCTTCTCGGGGTCGTACTTACCGGGGTCAACCCCGTTCCAGACCACGTATATCCTGTCTTCCGGCCAGCCGTGCCTGGCAAGGTCGCTCTTCATAGCGTGGCTGACTGTCATTATGCCGTCGGACGTCATGGCCGCCTCCCGTTCGAGGTTCTTGATGATCTGAGACCCGTTACCGGTCCTTCCCCACTCCGTCGAGTGGGCGTGGAACACGGTGGGGACCTGTAGCTCCTCCTTGACTACGATCCCGGCTATGCTGTTCAACCAGTCGTGGTAGCCGACCACATCGAACTCGCAGCCCTCCTTTCGGACCAGATAGTTGGCCAGCTTGGAGGCCGACAGGACGTTGTAGGTGAAGAAGTCGCTGAAAAACCTGATGTTCTCCCCCCAGCTGCCGAGGTCCGGCGAGAGGATCGGGAACACCTTGGATGCATTGGCGATCAGGGGCCTGTGGACCTCAACCCCCTTTATGATCTCCCGGGTCGGAAGATCCCCGCTGTTCAAGGAGAAGACGCACACGTCGTGCCCCAGTTCAACGAATTTCCTTGTCATATACGTCGCGTAGGTACCCAGCCCACCTACGATGACGGGCGGGTACTCCCAGACGAAGAAAGCTAATCTCAAAAGATATACCCCATTTAGCGAATTTGGATCGGTTAAGGGCCTATCCTATAATAGTCTATCCAGAAACCTGCCTATTCGGGTGTATTGACCAGGCCGTGCAGGTGATCCAGATACGGATCGAACCAGTGACTCCAGTACTGACAAGGGTTTTTGACCGGAACCGGGTTGTCGCTGTACCTGCCAGGTGATCGGTTTCCTCCCACGGGTAGGCTGAAGAGCTCCGAGCAGTACCCCAATGCGCCCTCCGCGATCATATGATCGAGGTTGTTGAGAAGGATCCCGTTGACGTCAACCCCGATCTCCTCCATCAGTTTCATCAGGTAGGGCGTGTCCCTGGGCCATGCCACGGGCCCGTGGTACTGGCCGTCGCCAAGGTATGGGTCCCTCTTGACGTCCCGGACCAGTATTCCGAAGGGCGTCCTCTCGGACCCCAGCTCCTTCATAGTTCTCTCAACCAGGATGTTGCCCGTCACCTGGGTCCAGATCGAAGAGAGATCGCCCGGGCTGTAGATCGTCCCCCCGAGTACCGCGGAGGCGAGGACCCCTGCCGAGCTCGCTGTCCGGTCCGTCAGGCCCTGGGACGGGACTGCGGTGAGGGAGGGTATGGATGAACCCCGCTTGAAGTGCCTGGAGAATCCCTCCTTCAACCGGTCGACCAGTTCCTTAACTGGCTCTTTGTCACCGGGCCCTTCACCGAGAATCCGAGTGAGGGACTCGATGTACAGGGCGTTGACCTCAAGGAGACCGTACTCGGGCGCAAAGGGATGGAGACCACTCTGGGCCCACTCGGCCGGGAGCCTGGCTGGCCACCTCCTGCCATCTAGATCGACCACCGAATCGATCCAGGAGGAGTTTGCCGTGCTGCAGATGACCGAATCGTCGAGCCTCGAGGCGGATACCGTTGCACCGGAGAGAAGTCTCCTCGAGACGGTGACCGCCGTACGGAGCAGGCTATCCATCAGTTGCCGGTCCTCCGTGGCCTCGGCCAGGAGACACCCGACGCTCAGGAGCTGCGGCAGCCCGTCGCTGGTGAATGAGCCCGTCTCGCCCACTATGATCGGCAAACCCATCTCCCGCCTCGTTATCTCCAGGAGGCGGATAACCACTCGCGTCACCCTGGCGCGCCACCCGAGCACCGAGAGATAGGTCTTGAGATTCCAGCGAAGCCCCTCAACAGCGTCCCTGACCCACGGCCTTCTGAACCACCAAGCGCCGGCCTCAGGCATCCAGAGGCCCTCAAGCGGGACGCCGAAGGTCCCAAGGCCCAGGAGCCTCAGCCTGAGGGCATTGGCTATCTTGCCCTCGCCGAAGTAGTCGGGCCGGAGGACCGGTTCACGCCCAATACCCGAAGGTAGGCCGGGTATCTCGACCGATATCCTCATCGCCTCGGTGGGCCCAAATACGAGACCCTCAACCGATCGAATCTCCCCTCGTGGGGCAACGTAACCGTTATCCCCCTCTCTGAATCCATCCCCGAGCTTGTAGCGCCAGTCCAGCCTCAGTGCGGACTCTTCTATGGAATCCACGGGGGAGATCGTGATCTCCATCGGCCTAGCCGTCACCGTCAGCTTCCCGTCGCCAAGGGTTTTCCGGATGATCAGGGCCTCCGAGGAGTCAAGCCTCCGGGGATCCAACAGGGGTAGAAGCCAGCAATTCTCCGAGAGCCCGACCTCGAGGACCACGCGGCCCCCGGCGGATCGAAGCTCGAGTGCCATATCGAGAGTCTCTCCATCCTCATCGACGTATCTGTAGATTACCCTTGTCGGGGTTATCCTCACCCCGGTCGGCTCGAGATCCCGCCCGGTCGAGACGTATATGCCGTCCACCGCCCTGTACATCCGACCATCCACTGGTCCCAGGGTGAGGCCCTGCCAGAAGTAATCCCGATTGGGACCGAAGAATGGCCCCCTTTCCGAATCGATCATCGTGGAGAAGACGGACGCGGAGAACTCGGCGACCGGGGTCCTGAGGATTACCTGTCTGTTCCTGGCGAAGCTCCAGTCGGGGTCCTCCTCGCAGCTATCGCTCCAGGCCATCTCCGTTGGCTCTCTCATCTCCATATGGATCTCAACCACTCGATTGAGGACAGCAACTGATCCAGGTTCTCTCCCCCGTACTCCACGCTCAGCCAGCCATCGTAGCCGTTTGAGCGCAAACCCAGGACGAGGGAGCGGATATCGATCTCCCCCTCCGCCAGGGTGACAGACCGATTCCAGCCCGATTCAGTCTGCCTGTAGTTGTCGACGTGGGTGTAGATCACCCGGTCGAGGACATGTTTCCTGTCCAGAATGACCAGCGGGTTCTCCCCCTCCCTCATGGTGTTCTTCATATCGAAGGCGAAGCCGAAGCCAGGGTCCGGGATCGCCTCGAGGATCCTCTCGACCTTCTCCACCGTGGCCGCGAATCCCGGGTGTTCCTCCAGGGCTATGGATATCCCGCGCCGGCGTGCATCGGGAAGGAGCTCACCGATGTAGTCGACGAAGATCCGCCTTCCCTCGTCGTCGCTTACCCCGGGAACCATCGCCCCCGTGGTGACCCTGAGTATATCCGTGCCCAGCGAGTCCGCCCACTCGAGGAAGAAGCGGGCCTTCTTCATTTCCAGGGAGCACCTCTTCCGGTCGGGCCAGACGTACGGACCGTGGTTTATGACCGCCGACACCTGCAGTCCGCGTTCGTCTAGCTCATCCTCGATCCGCGACATCAGGTCCCGGTCGGTGGAACCCATCAGCCCGTCCATCACCCATCGGTCCATGAGCTCGACACCGTCCAGGCCCCATTGGGACGCGGTCTCGAACCAGTCGGCGAGGTCTAACGGCTTCTCCCCTTTCTTACCCACAACCCCGTGGGGAAGACTGCTCAGCCTCAACCCGGAGTAACCCCCTCGCCGCCCTGCCCCACGGTCCACGGCATCCTCGCCCTGTCCATCAGCCATATCTCGGAGGCCACGGCCAGAGGGAAGCTCTCGCACTTTGAGCGGATAACCAGCTCAAGTCCACCCTCCGCGGTCAACCGCCTGGGTATCTCGAACTCGAAGAGACGTACCTCTCCAAGGGTGAGGGGGAAGGATTCGCCCACTATCTCACCGTTCGCCTCCAGCTGCTGCGGCACGTCCCCGGGCATCGTCCCTCTCATCTCATCGCAGTGGAAGCCCGAGGATATACGCACCATGTAGTGAGCGTCGGGATCCAGGCCGTCGAAATGGAAGGTGATGTGGGCTCCGGGTTTTCTCCAGGAGTAACCCATTGAATGATGGGAGTGGAGCGCCGGCCCCTTCACCGGAAAGTATCCAAGTATGGTCTCCTCCAGGACCAGGTGAACCGGCTCGTCGAGCCAACCGATGCCCTCGTAGTACCCGCCCTCGCCCGGGTCGTCGTAGGCAAGCAGCATCGCTGCCGCGTTTCTCATCCTGTCCGCATCTCCGGTCTCGATAGCCCCCCTCAGGGAGGCTCTCCACCAGCCTATCTCGGTTATGTCGAACTCGTCCACGTCGAAGTAGGCCGGCTCCCTGTAGCCGATCATCGAGTTCGATTCCCGGCCGAGATCCCTGACCCGGTTCATGATGGACTCCATGTCCGGGGTTCGAATTTCGCGACCCAGCACCGAGAGAGCGGCAGCTATCCGGGCGGAGGGTTCATCGTTCACCCGAGCCTCATCGAGCAGAATCGATGCCTCCCGCTTCAGCTCCTCCCCTCTCTCCAGCTTGAGCTGGATGTATCGGTCTAGAAGGGCCTTCTGGGCCATGATCCTCCACCTGTAGTCCCGATCCAGGAGGTTCGACGGGATGGAGCCCTTGGCCTCAAGGACGAGGTCCATGGCCCGAGATATGTCACCGTTGCCGATCACCGGTCTCTCCAGCGTGCGCTCCATCAGGTATATCGCCTCCGCCATGGACCCCTCCGCGTCGGGGCCGAACCAGTACCGGCAGTACTCCCTGACGATGTCATCCAGGGCGAGGTTCGGATCCCAGAGCATTCTGAACCACAGCCACTTGTTGAAGTCGTCGTGCATCCCCTCGCTGTAGAACATATCGCCATCCGCGTAGTGTAGCACGTCCCGGGCCACCCGGTAGAAGTGCCGAGGCCTGGAATTCCAGGCCCTCCTGTTGTAGACGACCGCCAGTGAGACGTCGGGTCTCTCGACGCCGTACTGGGATCTTATCCAGTGGGTTATGTCGCTGAAGAGGATCACTGACTTGTCCCCGGGCAGTTCGTGGTACATGTGCCTCAGGTAGTTGCTGTTCTTACCCATCCCCGGGTACCTGAACCATCTCGGATTCACATCCCCCCGGTTGTAGCTGGTCATCTCGTTCCCTCCCGGGGCGTATCGGATCCCGTGGAACCAGTCGCTACCGGCTTCCTTGACGTATTCCAGTACCGCCCGGTCCCCCTCATCCGTCAGGTTCTGCATGGTAAGCAGGACCTTCGCGTCGGGATGGTGTCGGTGAAGCAGGTCGGATAGACGGTGCGCCAGCTCGACGAATGTCGCCCCCCAGGGGGCACACCTCCCGCAGGTGCACCCTCCCACGTCTCCGGAGTGGAAGCAGTAGAACTCGACCGGGGACATCTCCCGGAACTCCCTCTCGTAGCTGGATATCAGCGCCTCCCTGGCCTCCGGCACCGAGGGACAGATATAGCTCCTGCGAAAGTACCTGCTGACCTTGATGTGAAGGGAGTTGGACGGCAGCGCCGCCCAGGATTGGGGGAAATCGGTGTGGAGGGCGTTGATGGCTCGGCCGGAGTAGGTCATGCAACCGTGCCCCCTGACGAGGTCCTCCTCCCCCTGGAGGATGTTGGCGCCAAGCAGGATGAGGTCCTCTATACCGCGGTGGCGCTCTGCCTCGGTCTGTTCCCGCATCGAGCCCCTCTCCCTCGCTCCCTCCCGCGGGCCACTCGCGCTGGCCTCGGTCCCCCGTATCATGAACGAGGGCCTCTCGCAGATATCGATACGGGGGATATCTATGCTGCCGGGGAGATAGGTCAGTGACCTCAGGAGGGCCCCAGCCCCGTAGAGTACCCCCCTCTCGTCCGCCCCGGCGACGGCGGCCACGGGCCCGTGTACAGTCGTACCGGTCTTCACGCTGAATCCCTCGGGATGGATCTCGCCTGATCCCGGAAGTCTGGGCAGATCAATCGTCAGCTCACGCATCAGGGAGTCGAGGACCCCATGTCGGCCAGGAATACCGATGACAAACGTGATATCGGCCTCCCCGATGCGATCGTCCAGTCCCTCCCCCTCGGACGCCACCGAAACCTCAACCGAGCTTCGTTCCCTTAGTCTGTCCTCCACTATGCTCGCCGCTCTTGATTCGGGTTCCAGCGGCTCCTTCGATTGAACGATCAGAACGACCCCGGCTCCCGACACGAACGGCGCGGGCATGGACTCTGGACTCACGCGATCAACCTTTGCCTACCGCATGGGTCGCATCAGATAAAGGTGAGCGGTCTCAGAGCTCAAGGACCATTCTCACGTGGTCGAAGTACCTTCCGTCTCTATGGAACTCCCGCGGGATGCGGCCGACCTCGCGGAACCCGAGCTTCTCATAGACGTGTCTGGCACGGTCGTTGCCCTCGAAGACCCCTAGGACGACCAGCTCGAGGCCCATCTCCCTCCCCCATTTGACGAGGGTCTCCATGATGGCGGTCCCGATGCCGAGGTCCCTGTGGTCCCTCCTGACTATCAGGCCGACCTCACCCGTGTGATCCCTGATGCCGCTCCTTATCGAAAGGCCGGAGCTCGCGACGATTGTACCCTCTACCTCGGCACAGACGGCGATCGAGTCCCCCTTCTCGACCGAGATCAGGGTCTTCCCCAGCCAATCGACCTCCTCTTCCCTGGTGACCTTCCTGGAATGCACGATGGAGGCGCCCTCATCCACCAGGGAGTTGATGAGCACCAGCATGTCATCGACGTCTCCCCAGTCGGGGACCCTGAGTATCACCTCGCGTCCGTCCTTGGCCTTGAATTTCCGTAGGATCTCCGCCGGTTTCGCCATCGCCTCAGCTCCCGCCTAGTTCCTCTTCACCAGCTTTGCGAATGTGAAACTTAATGGTTCCTTCATAGATACGGCGACGGTCCTGCCCTGGACTTCGACCGAGCCGTTGCCGGCGAGCACCTCGGCGCACATGTCTTCCTCGGGAAGGGCCTCCAGCCTACCTCTCCACTCCGCCCGGTCGTTCAGCTCCCGGAAGACGAGAAGGAACGCGATCTCGAGTTCCCGGTTCACCGATAGAAAGCCCGTCCAGCTGGTACCGTCCGGCGCTTCACCTATGGGAGATATGAGGCCGCCGAATATGCGATCCCGGTTCCTCTTCCAGGCATCGACCAGCGGCGGCACCGTCTCGAAGTACTCGCGGGGGAGATTCGAGACCTCGAACCATCCCAGCGGGTTGCTGAACATCACCGTGGCGAAGAGGTATTCCGGCCTGTACCGCGAGGGCGCCAGAGGGTCCTCGAGGTATAGATCGGCGTTTCGTCGGTTGTTCAGGAACTCCATTCTCAGCCTCAGGGGATCGATATACCGGGACAGCTTCCACAGGTTCCTGAGGGTCTGGTGGGGCCAGTACCTATGGGAGTCCGTGTACCGGTTCTCCACGAATACCGGCCCGGTTCCAATGGAGCCAAGGTAGCCGGGACGGATCTCGGCCGTTACGTCCAGGTCGAAGGATATCCGGCCCTTCGATTCCCTGATCACGGTTCCCAGCAGCTTCCGCAGGTTGGCCTCTCCCGTCTTCGTCCTGGCCTTGACCCCGTCGATCTTGAAGAACCGGATCCCGAGGTCCGCGTAGATCTCCAGCAGCCTGTCGGCATCCCGCCTCCAGTTGCTGAAGTCATCGGAGGAGTCGGGCGCGTACCAGAGGCCGAGCTCCATGCCCCTGCTAACGGCCTCCTCAGAGAGGGGCGAGAGACCCCTGGGGAATCGTTCGGGGTTCGGCTCCCAGAAGCGCTCGTCAAATTCCCAGAACCCCTCCCACACCCCTCCGGGAACGCTGATATTGGTGCTCTTCCCCCTCTGCCAGCCGTCATCTATCTGGACCACGTCCACACCCAGCGCCTCCCCTGAGGCTATCTCCTCGAGGATGAACCCCTCGCTGAGCCGCCTCTCCTGGGACCTGTCTCCCCAGGTGTTGGTGAAGAACAGGGCATCGCGCCCCGGACTGTATTCGCGGAACAGCCGCTGGTAGGCGTGGAGCTCCCTGGTCAGCCCCGTATCTCCCCCTCGGTACGCTATCAGCGAGTACCAGTATCCATCTCCACCCTCGGGCGGGATGCCGTGGCCGTAGAAACGGCAGTGATATGGGAGATGACGACTTACTTCGGGGTTCCTCGCGTCTGTCTCGCGGTAGATCGCCGACCGGGGGTGAACTATGAGATCGAACTGGCATTGTACCGGGCGGGATGCGGGCAGGGGGGCGTTCTTGACGAATATCAGGCCTGATTCGGTCAGGGCGTCCTCTATCACGAAGAGGTTTCCCTTCAGGGAGAGGTCGGATTCGTTCGGTTGCAGGAGCCACTCCCTCTCGAAGACTAGCTCGTTGTGCTGGTCGGTTCGATCCATCAGCTCGACCTGGCGGATCCTGACGTGTTTCGGCGCTAGGTCCATGCTCTCCATGCAGTTGGCTGCCGGCAATCCCCCGGTCGTGTCCTGGACGATCCCTCCAAGCTCGGACTTGCCCGGAGCTGTCTTCGCCCCCAGCTGGACCAGGGCGCATGGGGCTCCCTCGAATATCGCGAGCCTGTAGTTCAGCGTCACCGAGCCGCACCTAGATTCCATCTCCACTATCAGTGACGTTCTGGAGGTCGGGGATATCCGGCCCTCGCGGAAGGAAACCTCGATCTCCCTCTCACCGTCCGGGATCTCGAAATCGGGGTAGGGGGCGGGCACCCTGGAGGTCCGGTACAGCCACTCTGTATCTGCACCCGGTTGGCGGAGCGACGACGCGTATATCAGTCCGTCTCGAACCTCCCAGGTCCTCTCGATCCTGTCGTTGGATAAGGTGAGTGAGTCTGAATCCCATTCCAGGCTACAGGATCCCATGGCATGGCTCTCGGGCATTCGAAGCGACCTGAGATGCGGGACCCCACCCCGTCTTTAGTGTTACTGACTTTGGGACTAACCTGGACCGCGGGGACGAGGGACGAACCGTTTTTCAGTTCCCGGTATCCGATGGGTTCCATGCAGGAAGGTCTCGACTGCGACGTGCTGGACAGGTTGTACGACCGAAGGGAGTTCCTGGGAATTGTACTTGACCCTCCCGACTTCCGTCCCGGATCGTGGATCGGGGCCGGAAAGGCGATCTACGACCAGGCACGCGGCGAGTTCATACTGACGGCCAGACCCCGGAGGGCGGAGAACCGGGTGCGGGGATACGCGGCCAATATCTACGGGTCGAAAACTGGAATGGAGTATCGGCCTGTCGCCACCCTGTCAAAGGCCGATGTCTCGAGGATAGCCGGGATGGAGATCCACAGCATAGAGGGCACACAGCTGCTAAGAAACCCGGATGACGCTCGATGGCATCTCTTCCTCTCCGTCGACACTGGAGGGGAGTTCGTCTGGGGGGGTGTCGAGTGGGAGACGCTACTGCTAACCGGCGATTCCCTGACAGGTCCCTGGAACTCTCACGGGATCGTCATACCCAACGACCGTGAATTCGATTCCAGCCAGTCGAGGGATGCCACCGTGGATGTCATCGACGGCACCTGGTACTGCATATACAAGGCAAAGAACAGCTCCCGCGAGGAGCGGCCGGCCCTGGCCACGAGCGAGGACGGGGTGGACTTCGAGAAGCGAGGCACGATGACTATCGATGGGGAGGACAGGCTTGCATTCCTCTCGGGGACGATCTTCCCCTCCAATAACGGCCCGGTGCTCGTCGGGTTGGAGACCAAGCTCTCTGACTCGAGGAAAAGAAGCCCCGACGTGGTCTACGCCGACGATCACGGCATCGGTCACGGCGGCGGTCCCCCTTCCAACTTCGTCGCCTATCGACTGCGGGCAGACAGGCTCGACCTCCAGACCGTGGTGCGGGTGCCCTGGACCCCCCTCTCGCCGTACGAGAGGCCAGACCATCCGCTTCTGGGCTACTCGAGCCTCCTCATCGACCCCCATGAGGACCGTCTGCTGATGTACGTGGAGTCGATAGATCCCCAGTATACGAAGGCCATGGGGCTGAACGAGACCGTCGAGAGGGTCCTCGCCTACGGGATCGCCCTGTAGCGCCCAATCAGAAGGAAGAAGACGACCAGGGCGGCTGCCAGGACGCTATCGGGCACCGAGAACTCCGTCGATACGTATCCTGTGGGCGTGCCTCCGAGCATCGCGCGTCCGACCACGTGGTAGCTCCCGAAGTCGAGGGTATCGGTGTCCAGGGGCTGCGCGACCGTGATCACTTCTCCCGGCTTCACCTCTATCGGTCCACTCACTACGATGCCCGTCTCCCGTCCCTCATGGTCCAGAACCCAGAGCCAGGATGTCCCGCTCAGCCCGCTATCGCCGCTGTTCTCCAGTCTCATGGTCGCGTTCAGGGTACCGCCTATCGGAAGCTGGCCGGGGCTCACCTGGATATCTGTTATGTTCACCTCTGACATCCCGGTCCAGAACCGCACGCCTCGGGAGTCGAGGAGGACTCCATCGAGGTCCCTGATCTCGATCTCGGCCACGTAACCCCCGCTCTCGATGCCGGCTACCTGCCAAACCATCTCGGCATACGTCGGGCCGGAGACCTGAAGGTGCTGGAGGTCGAAACCGTCGATCTCGTCCCCCATACTGCAGGCCCTGACGGTGCCCCCTAGTATCACCTCCTCGCCAATCCCATCCGGGCAGCCCAGCAGAACCTCTATCCCCAGGGTATCACCGGTGTCGTATCCCCCTCTTTCGAGTGCCACATCGGATATCAGCACCGACCTCCGCGAGCATTGGATATCGAACACGTATCGGTCCCAGAAGGTCAGGTTGGCGGTGAGCATGTCGTATCGTACCGGGAACACGGTTATGGCCAGGCTGGTCGCGCCCCCGTCATCGAAGCACTCCCATGCGAAGTCCGAATCCGGGTACACCCCTTCGGGATAGACCGCGTCATGGCCCTCCACGGGGAAGGATAGGGATCCGTTGGTCACCCGGGTCGGGGGTATATCCATGTTCCGGAACGAGAGCGATTCGCGTTTCGACCTCAGTGTCACGTCCTGAACGGTCCAACCGGCCGGGATGTCGATCGTGGATGTGTAGACAGGTAAACTGGGCATCCCCTCCTCCATGGTGGTGGTTCCCCCGGGTATGGAGAGGGTGTGGTACCCGATGCCGTAATCCACCTCGAGATCCGGCACATCGATGGTCAGCTCCGACGGCGGCTCGGATCCGGCGGCGAGACCGGATATCGAACCCGTCGAACCAACGGCCCCGAATTTCGGATCCCCGTAGAGATTGTACTCGGCAACCCAGAAGTCGCCGAACTCCCCGTGGGTCACGCCGTGGAAGTGAGTCCTTACATCCCGCTCCGTCCGCTTGAAGGCCTCTCCCAGGTCCCTTCCGGTTCCGATCCAGTTCTCGAAGAAGCGTTCGCCGGCCCAGCTATTGACATTCGTGGGGGACACCATGGTGGATCCAACATAGACCGCAGCCCCCCTTCCCAGAAACCCCTCGGCGATTGTCCCGTCCTCGTAGTTCCCGCTCAGGCAGGTGACGGCAAGCACGAATGGCACCCCGTCCCCGAAGTTCGCTGGAAGATCCCCCGTGCGATAGCAGCTCCAGCCGTACACGCTGCCGTGCCCGCTGAACACGATGACATCCGACCCCCTGCTCAAACGGTTCACCTCGTCCCTGATCCTGTCAGCCCAGTACATGTCTCCGACCAGGACCCGGCTATCGTCGTCCCTGGCGACCACGATCTCCTGCCTCGAATCCCCACGGAGATCCCCGAGAGCGAACTGGTCGTAACGGGTGAAACCCAGGTCGACCCATGCCCGTTGGTGGCCCGTCGCGTTGTACGCCCTGATAACACCGTCGTCGTTCATGGCGATCACGATCTCCTCCATCGAATCCTCGCAGACATCGCCCACCGATATCCTATCGTGGCGGGTGAAGTAGGTCCGGTCGGAACCTGTGAGGGTGTCCAGGGTGACACCTGCCCCGTTCATGATGAACAGACTGTTATCGTCATCCCTGGCGACCACGATCTCCTCCCGGCCGTCGCCCAGAACGTTGCCCACCGCTATCCGGTCGTGATCCGTGAACCCGAAGTGGAAGGATGTAGCGGGGGAACCGGGGTCGTAGAT
>Ga0180431_10005698_pt1 | contig 15081 bp, 13 predicted proteins | sample SS_ome_11_FD_132459 | JGI IMG/M metagenome (GOLD analysis project Ga0180431, IMG submission 132459) | Hypersaline lake sediment archaeal communities from the Salton Sea, California, USA - SS_1_MS_1 metaG | ecosystem: Environmental > Aquatic > Non-marine Saline and Alkaline > Hypersaline >... | reverse complement strand
CTCCTGCCGGCAGCTCCTCAGTCGCATCCCCACTGAGAACATCAATATTCGCTACAGAAGAGAGCTCTTCAGCGGTGACCGAAACCGATTCAGGGAGATCGTATATGACGACCTGAATCCCCCGATTCGCAAACTCACGAGCAATGGTGCCCGGAGCGCCACCAACATCCATCACACGCTCGACCCGATCAATTGAACGCAAACAAATATCAACAATCTCAGGAGTGAGCCTCTTCTTCCAGGGAGAATCCATCGCCCTGATAAAATCCTCAATGGAAAACTTCTCATAGCTCGATTCATCCGGCGTTCCGTGTTGCAATACATGGGAAAGGGTTCGCCAGGGATCCAGAAGGTAGTATAAAAATTGCCAGAAATCCCCCTCGTAGTAAGCACCCCCTCTTTCAACGAGACGCTGATACACATCGTCCGGTACCACATAGGTATCATCCCGCTTCACCAGGTAGTGCATCTCAACCAGCGCTTCCAGCAGCACCCAGGTGCATCTCTGATCAAACCGCATCCGCTTTGACAGACCAGGAGCGGTATCGATCTTCCTGTGCAACTCCTGAAAGATTCCGAGTTCATGCGCCTGCCCGACGAAGATGAACTCTTCGAGCGCCTGTTGTAATTCACGCACATCCACGCAGCTTGTTCCTCCGAGAGATGCAATATGAAAGCGTGCAGTGAAGAGCTCGGCAATAAAACGCCATCATCTCTTTATAGCATACAGAACCAGACTCTTCGGAAAAAAGTAATCAAAGAAATCCTCTATCCTGCCCAACAGCTTCGATTTCATCGCGTAGGTGAGAAAGGTGTGATACATCCGGGTAAAGGGATGAGCATCAAGATGGAGACCGACAACGCAGCGAATCATCCAGTACAGGGTATGAAAGGAATGCTTGAATCCGATATCATATATATCCAAACCGTTTTCTCTCATTATCTGTGAGATCTTTTTCGGAAAGTATATCCTGACATGCCCTCCCGGAGAGGTAAAGTATTCGTAGGTAATCGCGCCATAGATACATTCACTGATAGTGGTGGGTATGGTGATCGCAATGGTACCACCCGTCTTGAGAACCCGTGTCAATTCTCCACAGGCTCGATAATCATCGTCAACATGCTCCATAACTTCAGAACAGATGACATGATCAAATGTTTCATTTCGGAAGGGCAGATTCAGCGTATCGCCAATATGTGTCAGATAACCACCGTCTTCGGGTGCCTGTTTACTCCGCAGCATATAGGCGAGCGTATACCGCGCTTTTCGCACTGACTCCATATCCATATCGAGGCTATAAACCCGTGCCCCTCGCGCGAAGCACTCAAACGAGTGCCTCCCTTCACCGCAGCCAGCATCGAGCACCAGGTCATTCGCCCCGACTCCCAGTCGATCAAAATCGACAGTTAGCATCAATGACCTCCTCGTACACCCCGACCATCTTCTCCGCCGCATTCCGCCAGGTGAATTCTTCCAGCACGCGCCTGCGCGCGGCCTTTCCCATTTTTATGCGAATATCGGGATTCTCAATAAGAAAGTCAATCCCCTTGGCCAGTTCACCGGGATTGCGCGGCGGAACCAGGTAGGATGTCTTTAAATGCTCACCAACCACCTCGGGAAGTGCTCCTCCCGTAGAAGCGATAACAGGAAGTTCACATGCCATCGCTTCAGCTGCCGGAAATCCGAATCCCTCGTAGAGGGAAGGGCAGACCGAAATTTCCGTCTGCGAATAGAGCTTCACCAGCTTGTCAAGGGTGATCTTGCCGGTAAAGGTAACGCGGTCATTGATATTAAACTTATCAATCCAGCGCGGAACAAATTTTCGGTTTGGAGCACCGCCATCAACAATGGTGAGATGAACTTTGTTTCTCGTCATGGTGAGCGCCTGCAGGAGGTATGAGATACCCTTTTTCCGATCCTCCACATTTCCAACAAAGATCAGGCTGTTCTTCTTTTTCTGCACCCCGCGAATCGGATAGAAGAGATCCGCATCCATGCCATTGTATACCACCCGTTGTTTCTCGAGAGGGATGCCAAAAGCCCTGTTAATCTCGCGGGCTGAATCCTCCGAAACGGTAATGATTCGATCCATTTTATTGGAAATCAAGCGTTGCATGATGAGCGGATAATAGAGCACCCGTGCCATCTGCAGCGCAAAATTGGATGGGTACTCGAACCAGGTGCTTCGGTCAATCGTCAGGGGGTGATGAAGCGTTGCAATAACCGGTATGTTAAAATGCTTGATGAGGAGAAAGCCGTATCCGAGACACTGATTATCATGAATGATATCAAACCGGTTGTTTTTCAGCAGCTCCTTCAATTTGTAATACGCCCTGATGGAGAAGGTTTCCATCTCGGGGAAAATACCAATACGTGACGCAACGAATTCATAGAAGTTCAATGGAGAGAACGTCGCAAAGGGTTTATGCGGCTTGATAAAATTCTCACGAATGTTGAAATAGTTATGATTGCTGACATGATGCAGAACAACCCCATCAACATCAAAGGGATAGGGAGGCCCCACAATTACATGAACCTCATGCCCGAGCGTTGCCAATTCACGAGCGAGATACATCAGGTATATGCCTTGGCCACCACAGTACGGATTCCCCCGATAACTGAGCAGACAGATCTTCATAGTGTCCTCTCCTCCGCTCCGATTACATCCTCATACACCGCGAGAACCTTCTCTGCAGCAACCGGCCAGGAGAAGTTTTCCTCGGCTCTCTTTCTTCCTATTTCACCCATTTTACGCTGCAGATCCTTATCATTAAAGACGGTAAGGAGCGCATCCCGAAGAGCACGCGAATCCCTTGCCGGCACCAGAATACCTGCCCCATCATTGCCAACCACCTCTTTAAGGGCACCTGCCGTTGTTGAAACAACCGGCGTCTCACAGGCCATTGCCTCGGCTGCCGGCAAGCCGAATCCCTCGTAGAGTGAAGACATCACTAACACCGTTTTCGTGCTGTAGAGGTGAACCAGCTCTTCCTGATCAATATTCCCGGTGAAGGTTACCCGATGCTCAAGCCCCATCTTTTGTATCAACGTATAAGCCGTTAAGCGCTTCGGCGGCCCTTCGTCTACAATTGTGAGTTCGATATCATCCGGCAGGAGAGTGAGGGCCTCAAAGAGATAGAGTAAACCCTTCTTGTGATCCTCGGTGTTGCCAACAAAAAGGATGGAACGCTCTTCACGCTCCTCACCGGTATTCCTGAATACCTCGACATCGATACCCTCGTATACGACGGCGACTTTCTCCTCTTTGACGCCGAAAGCCCTGACCAGCTCGCCAACTCCCACAAGTGATGAGGTTATCACCCGTTCCATTCTCTTAATGACGTATCGCTGCATAGTCAGAGGATAGAAGAGGACTGTTGTCGCCTTATCCCATAGTGACTTTTCAACAAGGAGATCAGCATCACGGTCTATCGAGAGTGGATGATGAACAGTGGTGATAATGGGAATGCCGTACGCCTTCATCGGCAAAAGACCCCATCCGAGGCACTGAACGTCGTGAATCAGATCATACCGCCGCTCCCGAAGAGCCCTCCAAAGGGAAAAAAACGCCTTTACGCTAAAAGTTTCCATCTCTGGGAATATATGTAACCTCGTAAGAATATACTCGATAAAGTTCCACGGTCTCAAAATCTTCACCAGCTTCTCGTAGGGCAATTTCCTCGTTTTCGCCATAAAAAGGTTGAGCCCTTCGATCTGCTGAACACGAGCCCAACTCATCTCAAGCGGATATGGTGGTCCGACCAGTATATCAATCTCAACACCACGTTTCGACAGTTCTCTGGTGAGGTGATAGAGATATATACCCTGACCCCCGCAATAGGGATTTCCCCTATAGCATAAAAAAAGCACTCTCATTGGTATGCTTACTTTTTATCTGGCAATGTTGACCTGGTCGTTATTATAGCAATGCCAACCCAGAATATCATCCCCAGAATAACGAGCGTAATGAATGCTGATGGAATTGCGAGGGCAAGATAACTCCTCTTCAGAATTCCATAAATGAACAAAATAGCAAGTGCCAGGGTTATACAACAGAGGAAAAAAGCTTTTACTCGCGCATAATCCTTCTTTTCAACGATTTCAGGCATGGGAGGCGCCACCTTTATTGTTAATATGGTCCATCCAACCCAGAATCCCGTCATGAGCAATGCTAACGAGACAACGGCAATGGGTATTGATATTGAGTAATATGCAACAGGGTTCAATGCAATCAGATCGCTGTTCAAGAGATTTACATTGTTAAAGAACGCATAATAGAAAAATAATAAACCCAGCGCTATTGAAACAATCAGCGCAATAAATCCATATATTTTTGCTCTTGGCATATTTCGTTCCTCTAATGATACCTTACTGCGAGATCGGTTTCACTCTCTTATGCGGGATAATGGCACCCTGCAGAGGTGACAGGAAAACCGATCAGCATTTTCTCAAGCTTTTAGAACTGCAGCACGACCTTAATGGCATTATCTGTGCGATTAGTAAATATTTCGAAGCCCTTTTGTATCTCTTCAAAAGGGATAACATGCGTTACTATCGGTTTCACATCGACCGCCCCCTGCAGAATCATGTCCAGCGCATAGGGATAATCAATCTCGAGATCGGGGCCCACGGAAGCTATCATCCTCAATTCTTTTCGGAAAAAGGTATTAAAATTCAGCCGCGGCGACTCCTCCAGGCAGATACCGAAAAATGCAACCTGTCCGTTATGGCCGGCGAGCTCAAAACACTGGTTTATAACTGCAGAATCCTGCCCATAGGCATCTATGACGATATCAGCCATGCTGTTTCCGGTAACCGTTGAAACAAAGGATATGGGATCATCCCGCTTCGGATTAATGATATAGTCCGCACCCATCTTCTGGGCAACTGTTAATCGATAATCGCAGAGATCAACCGCGATAATTTCCCTGGCACCGAAGTTCTTCATCAGTGCGGTGAAGAGCAATCCCACAGGTCCCTGCCCCATAATAACAACTGTCTTGCTGTGTGCTCGATCAATTCGAAAAGCGCAGTGTGCGACAGCGCCCAGCAGCTGTGTCATAATCAACACATCCACGTCTTCCCCATCGGGGATCTTCTGGAGCCGGGATGCATCGGTGACATGGTACTCCCTGTAGCCATCAAGCGATCGCGGATAGTACATAACCCGCTCGCCGGGCATCAGCCGCTCGTCATTCGATTCATCGACAACACCAAGACACTCGTGTCCCGGATAACCGGATGGCAGGGGGTATGATGAAGGATCAAAACTCCTGGCAAAATAGGGGATATCAGATCCACAAATTGCCGTTCGCAGGAGTCTCACCCGAACCTCTCCATCATTGACTGAGGGCAGCTCCTCGGTGACAACCTCAAACTTCATCGGTGAGACTATTTTTGCCGCCCGCATTTACACTCCTCCTTCTTGCGGAAACAAGGTTAGTTTCTCTGGTATAATTGTCAACATATTTTAATAAACAGTATCATTCAAATCATACAGAGCAAAAAACCTCTCATTCATCAGACAAAATTATCTTGACGAATGGCGCAATGATCATTATGTGAAGAGCGCCTCATGACTACCGCATGTCGACACCATGGGCAAGTGACATTCTTCATGAGAGGAGCTGCTCCCCGGAGATGGAGATGAAAATAGTGGCCTGTCTTGGCAATCCCGGCAGGAAGTATGCACAGAACAGGCATAATGTTGGCGCCCGTGTAGGAAAACTGCTCGCAAAAGCATATGCACTCTCCATCAACAGAAAAGGATTTTCTTCGCAGTGGGGGAAGGGAATCATCGAAAATATCGAAACAGTGCTCCTCTTTCCCCAAACGTACATGAACAACAGCGGGAGAGCCGTTCAGAGTGCGCTCACACACTTTCACCTCGACAGCGAACACTTGATCGTCATTCACGACGAAATTGAACTGCCCTTTGGAGACTTCCGCGTGAAGTTCTCCGGAGGTCATAAGGGACACAACGGATTGCGGTCGATTATTCAGCACCTCAATACGGCAGATTTTTATCGAATCCGGATTGGCATTGGGCGACCACTTTCCGATACTCCTGTGGCTGACTATGTCCTCTCCAATTTCAGCAAAGTAGAGGTAAACTTTCTGTCAACCATCTATCCGGAAATCGAAAAAAAAATTATTTCAATTTTACATGGCCTCTCCTAAAATTGAATGGATGAGGATACATAAGCTGTATTGAGAAACCCTCCATGCGGACGCGGAATCTCATCCGATGTCTCATGGGGGGATATCGTTACGCTCCGGGACCATATCAGAAATGGATATAAAAAGACTGCGCATCTCCTTTTCACTTCTCTTTGCAACAATGGCATTCGGAACATGCGGTTATTACTTCATTGAGGGGATGTCGATCTTCGATGCATTCTATATGACCATTATAACGATAAGCACCGTTGGATTCGCAGAGCTCAAGCCGCTGACACCTGCCGGAAGGATTATTACTATTATCATCATCATCAGCGGTATTACGAACGGCGCCTATACCATCGGAAGCATCGTCAGAATGCTGATTGAGGGTGAGATTCAAAAGGTTTTCGGGAGAAGAAAATTGGAAAAGCAGATCACTGATTTATCGGATCACTACATCGTTTGTGGCTATGGGAGAATCGGAAGCCTTATCTGTAAGGAGCTGCAGTATCACCGCATCCCCTTCGTTGTGCTTGACAATGATCCGGCAAATATCGAAAAGCTGGAGAGTGACAAGGTGCTGTACCTCACGATGGACGCAACAACCGAGGAAGCGCTCATGAAAGCGGGCATTATGAAGGCAAAGGGTATCGTCACTGCTGTCCGATCAGACGCCGATAACATCTTCATCACACTCACCGCCAAGGGGTTACGTCCCGATGTGTTCGTCCTCGCACGATCCTCCCACGAAAAAAACGAGCTCAAGCTGAAGCGAGCCGGTGCAAATCGGGTGGTTTCCCCCTATCTGATAGGCGGCAAAAGAATGGCACAGATTATCATCCGCCCCACCGTGGTCGATTTCATAGACATTGCCATGATGAATGAGCATCTTAACCTCGTCATGGAGGAATGCCGAATCAGGGAGGGCTCCGATGTAATCGGGAAAACGCTGAAAGAGAGCAATCTCAGAAGGGATTTCGGCATTATCATCGTCGCTATAAAAAAGAAATCAGAGGAGATGATATATAATCCGCAACCCGATGAAAAGCTTGATGGCAATGATGTACTCGTCGTCCTGGGGAAACGAACCGATCTGGAAAGAATGCAATCGATACTCTGAAGCCGCACATTCAGTCATTTTTCGATTTGAGCAGACGGGAGATCCCCCTGATGAGATCCTCGAGCTTAAACGGTTTCTGAACAAAGAGATCCACAACCGTGCGGTACACCTCACGCTCATTAACAATCCAACCTGTCAGGAGCACCGTCACCACATGTTCGTCAATCTCCTTAATTCGCGCCAGGAGCTCTAATCCGGTGATCCCCGAAAGGCCATCATCGGTTATGAACACATCACAGCGATCCTTGCGAAAATCGGTGAGTGCCTCCTCCCTCCCCCCAAAAACCGATACGCGGTTTCCGAGTCGATCGAACAACTCATAGAGAATCTCACGCAACTCACGCTCATCCTCGACGATCATAATATCGAGATTTCTCATCTTATAATCAACTCGTTCGCTCCGATCACGCTTCTTCTTGATAACGATCTTTGACGGGAGAATGGCTTTCATTGTATAGGCATTCGGTGATTCTTCCTCAATAATCTTGATATTCATTCTCTCTGCGATACGTCTGATATCAACGTCGGAGAGAAGAATGTTCCCTGCGGCGTCATCATCACTGTCGAGCAGCTCACTTGATGATCCATCAACTCCCACCGAAAGTATCAGGCCGTTGTTCTCACGCAATATGACATTGATAATGCCCTTTTGCCGGATAGAGGAAGCAACCTTGAAAATCATCGAAATGAATATCTCCCGCAAAACCTGACAATTCGCTTTCACATTATGGAGGGCGAAGTACTTCCGCTCAACCGTGATGTTCCGTCTCTTCTCTTTCTCGTCAACCTTAAACTGCAGTTTTGCAAATTCAATGGCGTCCTCGATAACCTCAACGATATTCTCTTCTTCGGTTACCTCCGTACGCTCTCCCTCCCGGATAAAATTCTGCACCCGTCGTATTTGCTTCACGCTTTCCATAGCAGTGCGTTCTATAATCTGCAATCCCTCCAGAACCGACTCCCTATCCGTTAACTGGAGGAGGAGCTGTGTCCTGCTCAGGATAACGTGTATGATATTGTTAAAAGAATGGAAGAGACCTTTGGCCAGATCGCCAATAATCTGCAACCTGTTCATGTAGCTGAGTCTGTTCTCCAGCCTCTTTATCTTTGTGATATCTTCAATGATGAGCTCTACTGCTGTCACCCTGTTTTCCTTCACAACAGGATACAGTATGACATTTACCCAGTTAATTTCATTCTCCTTTGTAGAGATTCTCACCTCCCCGATGCGCTTGAAGGAGACCGTACCATCCCAGACGCTCATTATCGATTTTCTCAGTCTGCTGAAATCATAGCGTGAAACAGATTTGAAGAGAAGGCTCCTTTTTTTCTTTATCTCATCTGCACCGTATCCGAGGAGACCACCAATTGAGGAACTCGCTTTAATTATTTCACCTGCGTGATCCAGACGAACGATCGGAAATGGCGAAAATTCAAAGATGTTGGAATCACCCCCATTCTCTTCTCCATCGTACAGGCTCAAAGCATTTCTGTCAAAGGAGAACATCCTCTCTTCAACCACTTTCAAAAACACCAGGATTGAAGAAACGTGATTGTTATCGAAAAGGGGGAAGAGATATATCTCAATTGGTATCTTCACCCCTTCTGAAGATCTCATAACCGCAAAGCAGTGACGCTCCTGGCCCTTAAGCGCGCTGGTATAGGCAATCGCAATTCTCCTCCGATACTCCGGAGAGAAGGGGTGGGACCAATCGAGAGAGACGACGTCATCATCGGTGTTGAAAAGTCTCCGAAACTCACTGTTGCTATAAATGAGCTCTCCTCGTTTACCGATGATGCAGACAGGAAATCTCAGTGATTCGAAGGTGCTCTTGTTATCCTGCACACGAGTAATTTGATGCTCTTCTGTCTTTTTGTCTTCAGACTTGGATTTCATGAAATAACTGCTTTTCGAGTATACCGACAATCTGGGTACATCTGGAAACAGAGGGTGGAAAAATTCAATGATTTTATTGCTATAAATATTAATTAAAAGGGGCTGCCGGAATTACACCTGACAGCCCCACGGTAGTACCAGATTTTGGGAAACGCCACTTTAATAGAGTGTTCTGAAGTTAAAGAACGTCTTTTCCCCCTTCTTTATCTCTATCATATGGTCGGTAGTCCGCTGAACCCTGCCGTATCGGTCAATGAACTTAATCTTGACATTATATACACCGGGCGAGATATAGAGCCTGCTCAACTGCAGGTTTGCCGGAAGGGTGTGCCAGCAGCGAAGGTCTGGCTTGATATTTGCTAAAAGTGCAGCACCGGTTCCCGTTCCCGCAATGGTCCCGATGAGCCCGGCAAACTGCCTTGTCTGTTTGAACTGCTCGGCGAGTTTCTTGGCGGCATACCCTGCAGCAAGCGAAGAAACTGCTTTTACCACAATGCCGGCCGCGACCTTGGTAACCAGCCGGTTGTAGTCATCCTCAAGATTCTTCACGGCGGTATTCTCAATATCCGTAAGCATATAGGTGCGACCAAGATCCCGCCCGTTGACATTAATAACGAGATATTCTATCAAATTCTTCCGCCGCTGGAAACGCGGAATCGGATTCTCGGCAACCCGCAGAGCGGCAAGAACAGCCGTTGTGGTGACTCCTGCCTTCATGGTCATCCCACGCAGCGCAACATTGATTCCCGTTTTCATGGACGATTCGGAGAGAAGGGGGCCCCGGGATACCTTCACCGCGCTCCGTCCCGCCTGGTATATCATAACCAGCTCGCCGTAATTGGCAGGGAGCCTATCCTGCTTCCCGAACCTCCCGATCCATTTGCCATAGTCCTCGTTGTCATCGAGCTGCTTTGCCAGCCTCTGCAGATCCGTATAAACCATGGCGAGACGCGGATCCAATTCGTATATCTGCTTATACTCGACATAAGCAAACTCACGATCGTTTTCATCATTCTCTTTGTCAGCAATTAACTCAAAAGCTATGGCGGTAAGATACTTTGCCATGATATTCTGCTTGTAGTCTCTTCCGGTAGTAACATTGATGTCCCGCAGGAGATCGTTGACCTTCTTGAACTCAACACGGGCCTCCTCCGGCTGATTCATGAAAAGATAATTGATTCCCAGGTACATGTGAACGAGCACTCGCTCGAAGTCCTCACCCTTATAGTTGGTCACCGTTTCATTGAGAAAGAGCGATGCTGCCTGTTTGCTCACACTGGTTGTGATCTCATCGGCGAGTTCACCCGCCTCGAGAAGCACTTTAGTGCTGTTTTCAAAATCACCGGCAGCCTGAAGCATCAGACCCGCCTCCATCAGAAAGAGGAGCCTGTCTCTGCTCCCTATCTCGTTCACATAAGGGATCAGCATTCGCGAGGCTTCTTTATATTGCCCCTTATAGAACAGATCCTCCGGCTCTTTCATTACCTTATTGTAATTTGCTGAAGCACAGGCAATGGTAAAAGCCATCAACACCGAGAGAACTATTGGTAGCTCAAACCTCTTCTTCATAAATGCCCCTTTTTCTTTTTTAAAAAAATGTAAACGCTCTCCCCGCTGCATGCGGGGAGAGGTAACGATATTAGGTTCGGATAGTATATATCACTACCAGCCCATCTTCGTTTTACTGGTCGCCTTGAGAAATTGCTTCTGCTCCTGCCATTCAGTGATGCCGGTACCCAACCGCACCAGCTTCAGAGTAACAACGAGATACTGTAGCCGCTTGCCACCCACTGTTCGCACGTTATCCCGAATATCACCGGTAAGATAGAAATTAGGCGATTTTAGATTTCCCGGCGAAATGGCGCTTTCCGGGTCTATGAGACCGGTCATACCCATCTCCATCTCTTTGATAGCATCCTGCGTAAGAGAGCGATCGATGAACCGTATGCGCTTCTTAATGAGGTTTGTGGAAAGCTCATCACTGACCATCTTGGTATCGATATGCTCCGAGGTCTTGTTCCTGAACTTCTTTACCTCGATAAAGGCAGGTTTTTTCCAATCCTCCTTTAGAAATTGGTACATGGAGGTAACCATAACCGCAACCGTATCTTTAACCTCTTTGGGACCCCACTCCATTGATCCTTCATCCTTGGATACATCCCTATACTCGGTGCCAGCACATCCCATTACTATAAATGCTGCTATTACGAAAAACGTTGATACTCTCTTCATTGCTATCTCCTTTTTTATTCCCTTTTTTGCTCTTTCATAAATTGGAAAAGTGTTTCCCCCTCAATCAATGATAAAGAAGGTGGATTTACCGAATTTTAGTGAAGGTTTCCGAGTTCCTTATTGATACACGTGAAAGGTTTCTCATCAACCCCTTTTCATAAAAAAATATATTATCGCACCTTAAATGTCAATAATGTAAAGTATAATTTTCTAAAAATATCCTAAACGAACTGACAATCATCACCGGAGAACGGTATGTCGAAATATTACGAGACGCACGGAACATCACATACGCAAGAAAGTCATGTACTGGTATTAGAGGATTACTGAAGAAATCCCTCCATGCATGATACCGGCTATCATCATCTATGCATTATAATGCGTTTTTATTGCCATAGTGCAATTAAGGGGACTTCTAAAAACTATTAATCTGATGTCCCCTTGGCCAGCTTTCCTCGCACATCCTGTCAAGATGCGCTTTTTTAAAGCATTTATAAATTAATCAAAAAAAAACAAAATGTTATTGAAATTTTTTTAGCCTCATTACACTCTTCATCAACTATTATAACTGTTCCCCCTTCATGCACCAGAAGCTGGTAAAAGAAAGAGAGTTCCACATTTACCAGAGGCACGTACCACATATATGCCTGAGAGCCGCATGTGTGCATAAGGAGGAGGAGAGCTTTCGATACGCAACTCCATTCTAAGGTAACGAGGCCCCATAACTATGGGAAAGATTCTAGATTCTCTATTTGGCAAGAAAATTGACAATACGCGTGTTTTCCCGGTAACTGTAAAGATCATCATCATCTTCACCCTCTTTATCCTGGTCTCCAACTTCTCTTCGAACTATATCAACCTGATATTCAACCGGAGCGAGCACATCTCGCTGATGAAGCAACTGCTCGCAAAAGATCTCAAGGATGCCTATACCTTCTGCGATAATCAGTTCGAAATCTACCAATACACTGAAAACCTGGATGAATCCGTTAAAGCAATCGAGAGCAAGGGCTTGAAGGAGTTAACCAAAAAAAAGTCCGTGCTCCTGGGGATTAAACCGGATGGGGAATTCCTCTTCCAGTCTTCCAACGTGAGGAAGCAGGATCGATTCGCTGACAAAAAAGTGCTCGAACTGATGAATGACACCCGGAAAAAGGATATCGAAGAGGGATTTACCTCTTTCTACTTCAACGATGAGGAATACTTCGGGTACTATAAATACAACGAAAAGTGGGATATCTTCATTGTTCGCGCCGAAGAATTCAACGAATTCTATAAGGAATCGAGAAGGATTTTCTGGAATATCAGCATCATCATTATTCTCATTACTATCACCAGTGCAATTGTGGGCATCTTCCTGCTGCGTTACATCCTCAGATTTATAAGCATTATCACTAATGAGATCATGAAGATGGTTGACTCGCAGCAGCTCAGCGTCGTCGAATTGAAAAACGCTCCCAATGACGATATTACCTACCTCGGGGTCGCGTTCAACTCCCTCGCGAGCACCATTGACAACCTGGTAAGCATCTTCCGGAAATTCGTTAACAAGGATATCGCTCTACAGGCATATCGCGAACGGGAGGTCCGACTTGAGGGTTCCGAGCGTGATCTCGCAATCCTCTTCACCGATATAAAGAGCTTTACCTTCATCACGGAGACGCTCGGTTCCGATATCATCAAACTCCTGAACCTTCACTACACGAGAGCAATACAGGAGATAATGGAACACGATGGCGTCATCGGCTCCATCATCGGTGACGCCCTCCTCGCAGTATACGGCGCGCTCGATGATACAGTGGAGAATAAATCTTATCAAGCGGTTCTCTCCGCATACAAGCTCCAGCAGGTTGCGAAATCGCTCCGCGTCGAGATGAAGAAGAAGAAGGAGGAAATTGAAAAGAAGAAGAAGGGCGCACTCACAGCGGTTGAAAAGAAAATCTACAAAGCGGTTCTTCTCGAGATCGGTGTTGGTATCGACGGCGGGAGTGTCTTCTACGGCAATATCGGCTCTTACGCACGGATGACCAATACGGTTATTGGCGATAATGTCAATTCCGCATCCCGACTCGAGGGGCTTACCAGAATATACAAGGTTCCCATTGTCTGCTCCGAGTACATCGCACAGGATGTCGATGCAAATGTCGAGAATCACGACATACATTTTCTTGAGATCGACACCGTGCAGGTCAAGGGGAAAACCACCGGGAAGAGGATCTACTGGCCCATCATCGACAAGTATTTCGGCAAAGACGTGAATAAGCAGGTCAAGAGCTTCTCCGAGGGGCTCGAGCTCTATTACGATGGGAACTGGAAGAAGGCACATTCGCTTTTTAAAAAGTGCAATCTTCCTCTGGCAGATGTATTCGTAGAAAGAACGAAAGACGCTAAATGTCCGAGAGGCTGGAACGGCATATGGGAAATGAAAACGAAGTAAAAGACATCATTGACAAGAGCAAGGAGATCTTCCTTCCGTCTGAGTTTCAGGACGCCGAGGGGAGAGTGGCAATCTATTCTCTGCGCGATGAATTCGCAAAGACAAAAAAGAGCAAAACAACCGGTTTCAAGCTCGTCGTTGTTGCTTTTCTGGGGATATTAATTCTAATCACGGTCCTGATAACACATTATGTTCAGCAACAGTATCGCAAGAAAGAGATAACAGTTACAGAATTCGAGGATCTGAAGCTTAAGGAGCTCTTTGATACGGCAAAGCGCAATCAACATGAATTGGAGCAGGCCAAGAAGGAACTGGAAGAGATCAGGATAGGATTGGACAATGAGCTCAGAAGCGCTACAACCGACCGGGAGCGAAGCAGCATTCGTGCGAAGTATAATAACCTTATACGTCAGAAGAATCGAGAAATAGCGACCAAGCAGAAAGAGATTGATAGCTACGATCTCAGGATGCGCGAAAATATCCGAAAAGCTGAGGAAATTGTCAACAACCACATGAAATTACACCAACTGAAGATGGAAGAGCAGCGGCAAGAGCTCACCACCAGATACAATCCCTATTTTACCTCCTCAACGCTGCAGAGAATACTCCGATCAGGTCTGGACAGGGGTGTTAAGGATGAACCCGAGTACAGCGAATATCACCCCGTGCTCTCAGAAGAAAAGATAGTGTCAAAGTCAAATCTTAATGCCCTGCAAAAGAAGACGAAAAACCAATTGCTTCTCACCGAGAGGCTCCGAAAAGTCCCGTATATCAACTCGGTAAAGCCGGCGCTCCGGCATATTGAGAACATGTCTCTCTCATCAATCAACCAATATGAAGGGCTCTGGTCGACACTCGCCAAAACCCTGCATAAGCGGAATAGTCTCCTCAAAAACTATCAATTCGCCTTTGACCATCTAACGAAAACAAGCCCTGAAAGCGGGTATATTATTGATCCGCGAAATCCGAACAACATTGGCGTCTACATCAACAAGATACACACCATAAAGGAAGGCGATACGGCGCTGGTATTCCGAGCTGATGACGAATATATAGGTAAGATATCATTCTTCTTCGGCGAGGAGGGAATCAGAGCAAAGGTTGTTACGCTCAAAGGGATCAAAGAAATTGAACCATTTGACAAGATACTCTTAGAGAAAATTACCAAGGAGTGAGTATGAAAAGGATTGTACTGATATTTCTCATAATATCCTTCGCAGCCAGCCTTCATG
>Ga0180431_10005697_pt1 | contig 15083 bp, 15 predicted proteins | sample SS_ome_11_FD_132459 | JGI IMG/M metagenome (GOLD analysis project Ga0180431, IMG submission 132459) | Hypersaline lake sediment archaeal communities from the Salton Sea, California, USA - SS_1_MS_1 metaG | ecosystem: Environmental > Aquatic > Non-marine Saline and Alkaline > Hypersaline >... | reverse complement strand
CGGAAGAGACGAAGGACCGCCGCGGCGAGTTCTCTTTCCCGTTGACCTGGAAAGCGTTGGAGCGTGACCGTGCCCGCAACCGTTTCATCCTCGAGGACATCCGCTTCTACGTCGGCCAGGGACGGAAGGCGATCGTCCTCACGAACCGTGTCTGGCACGCGAAGCTGCTGCACGAGCAGATCAAGGGCAGCGGACTGCTGATCGGCGCAGTTCCGAAGGAGCAGCGCAAGCACGAGCTCTCGAAGCCCCTGGTAGTAGCGACGTCGCAGCTTGCTGCAGAAGGCCTCGACAAGCCGGAGCTGGACACACTGATCATGGCAATGCCCTTCGGCGCGACCGGACGGCTGAAGCAGAGCTTCTACCGGATCCTGCGCGACATCGGGCAGAAGGCGCAGCCGCTGGTGGTGGTCTACGAAGACCCGCATCCGCCGCTGCAGTCGCTCTGCGGGAAGATCCGCGGGGTCGCGTACGAGAAGGGCTACGAGGTGTCCTATGGAAGCATTGGTCCAGGAGTGGAGGGGATGCAATCGCTGCGTGCTACACGAGACGCGTCGGCGAGTCGTGAGCGGCGTCGGAAGCTGCCCAGCATCCCTGCTGATCTTGGCGTCGCACCCTGGCAAAGATGAGGATTACGAGGGCGAGGCCTACGTAGGGGCCATCGGCCGGAAGGTCCGCGACTTCTACAACGCGCAGAATCCTCCGCGCGGGCTGACGTGGATGGACAACCTCGTCGCCTGCCACCCGCCGGAATACCGGCAGCCGAAGCCTGACGAGATCGCAGCGTGCAAGCCGCGGATCATCGAGCTCGTCAACATCCTGGACCCGGACCTCATCCTCGCAATGGGCAAAGAGGCAGTGACCGCGCTCACCGGGAAGCGCGACACCATCGACGCCCTGCGCGGGAAGTTCCATCGCGCCGTCATCCCGGGACGGTTCGAGGAGTTCGAGGTACCGGTGTTCGCCACCTACCACCCCGGACAGTTCCAGCACAACCCGAGTCCAGGACCGAAGGGCATGGAAGCCCTGTGGGCCCAGGACTTCGCCAAGGCGATCAAGATCGCCATCACCCTCAGCGAGATCAGGGAGAAGACCGTATGACCGACACCACCAACACCCAGCAGATGCTCATCGAAGCTCTCGAGGAGAAGACTGCCGCCTTCAAGGAGGCGCAGGACGACCTCGTACAGCTCCGCAAGGACAACCACGCCGTCTTCGAGCAGTTCGACGAGCTCACGGCCGAGATGGACGCCCTCGTCGCGCAGATGAAGGCGCTGGCCAAGGACAAGCTCCAGCTGCCCATCGGGGCGAAGAGCCTGAAGCTGCCCTTCGGCTTCATCGCCCAGCGCTCCCTGAAGACGCGGGTCATGGACGAGCGGATCCTCGACGAGATGCTCGACGAGCTCGGCGAGGCGGGGCTGCTCAAGCCGCCGTCCTTCGCCCAGATCGAGAAGGCCGTCGAGGAGGGGCGCCTCCCGGCGGACGCCCTGGCCTACGCGCAGCAGCGCAAGGCGGACCCCGACCTCGTGGTGGGCGAGGACTACACGATCACGATCAAGGTCCCGAAGGCGTAGGGCATGTTCGACGTCTCCGCCGCGCCCAAGGCCGCACTGCAGCACCGACGCATCAAGCTGGTGCGCGAGCGCTGCAGAGATCTCTTCGGGGTGGTGAACGCCCTGGTTGAGAGCGGTACTGGGCGCGCGCGGCTGTGCGTCACCCCAGAGTGCGCCATCTACTTCGCTCTGTGGGGACCGCCGAACAAGGGCGACGGAATCGTCCTGTACCTGCCCCACAAAGCCCTCGAGGGCCGGATGGGGATCGTGTTCCAGCACGAGCAGCTGTACTGGGTAGAAGAGCTCAGCGACCCTGAGTCGTTCCAGGAACTGGAGCTGCGAGCGGTGGCGCAGATCCCGCATCTAGCTGCGAGTGCTGACATCTTCGCCGTCATGAAGGACCTGTTCGCTGGTGCGCTATTCTCTGCTGAGCCGAGCATCGCTGCTGCGCTGGTGCAGCCCGAAGAGCAGTCGAGGCTGGTGAAGTCGGCAAACAGCTTCGAAGCGGCCAAACGCTACATCAACCCCGCGACGCGACCTGTGGACTACGAGGAGATCCTCTGGCGCATGCTGACCGTCGGTGATTGGAGGACCATACTGTGGGCGCAAATTACGAGCTAGACATCATCTCGTTCCTGGCGAACGAGGGGTTCGTACACGCTGTGCGCCATCGTATCGTGCGCGAGACTTTCCAGACCGACATCGGGAAGTCGATCTTCGACTACATGGAGGCGTGGTTCCGCGACGAGCGCCGGCGCGGCACGACCCCGACCGTGCAGGAACTCCGGGAGCGCTACGAAGGCGTGCCGATCCCGGACCAGCCGACGCACACCATCGAGACCTTGAAGGACCTGCAGTGGGAAGGTCACCTGCGCCGACAGCTCGCGCAGACGTTGCCCCTCATTGATCGTGTCCGTGACATGGACCCCATCCAGGCGTTCGGACGTCTACAAATCTTCGTGAAGAACCTGTCTGCCCAGGAGGAGCTGGACATGACAGACATCGCCGCCGCCGGCGAGGACTTCATGAGGAAGACCTATGACGCGATCAAAACCGGACGCGGGCTGATCGGTCTCCCGTGGTGCTGGGACTACCTCAACCTCCCTACGCAAGGATTCAAGGCCGGCGACAGTCTATTTATCCTCGGCAAGTCCGGGGCAGGTAAGACGAACGTCAGCCTTCACATCGCAATGAGCTTCTTCTCCAAGTGCAACCAGCGCGTCGCAGTGATCTGCGGGCACGAGATGTCGAAGGAAGACATCCTGGAGCTCTGCGCCTGCATGGTCGCAGAGGTCAACGTGATGCGCTTCAGGCACGGGAAGCTCACAGCAGCAGAGGAGGAGCGCCTGTGGAGCACGCTCGCCATGCTGAGAGAGGAGGCAGAAGACCCGCACGAGCGGTCCAAGTTTGCGATCTTCGAGACCTGGGAACAGGACCTCGGGGTCGTCGAGCGCGTCATCGAGTCGTTCAAGCCGGACGTGCTATACGCCGATGCACTCTACGCATTCGCTCCGCAGAAGCCCGCCGTGCAGCACGATCTCGTGACGAACTTCTGTCTCCTCGGGCGCAGGTCGAAGGCGCGCCTGATCGCCAGCTGGCAGCAGAACCAGCGTGAGTCCAAGGACCAGAAGAAGACGGCGGCGCGCTCGTCGAATCAGACGGACTACACCGGCACCGCTGCGGTGTACCACAAGCCGCAATTCACCTTCGCCATCGACCGAGAGTACGGCGACGACATGTTCATCATGGAGCACCGCAAGGCGCGCCGAATGGAGATCCCGCCTGCGCTCATCCAGTACAACGTGGGCGAGGAGATGAAGGTCATCGCGCGTGGTGACGAAGCCTACGAGATCGTGAGCAGAGCGCACGCCACGACCGAGACAGACCCGAACAAGGAGTTCTGATGATTCAGCGCACGCAGATCGTGGATATCGCTGAGTCGATGCTCGGTCAGGTAGCGCAGGCCTCCGGTGACGAGAACGTCCTCTTCAAGTGCCCGTTCCACGAAGGCGGAAAGCACAAGGGGATGACGTTCAGCGTCAACATCTACCACGGCGCCAGCCACTGCTTCTCCGAGCGCTGCGGGGTGAGCTTCAGCTCGCTCAAGTGGCTCGCAGAGGCGCTTGGCCGGGCAGAGGATCTGGCCCTCCTCAAGGAGATCGCTGCCATCCAGACTGTGCGGGTCGACACCGGCCTCAAGCAGATGGAAGAGATCCCTGCAGAGATCCTCGCGATCATGGAGGACCCGTACGAGTGGATGCCGGAGTTCAGCCCAGAGGTTCTCGACGCCTTCGAGGTGCGCTACGACCGCGGCGGGCACCTGCTGGTCTACCCCCTACGGGACCGCGACGGGAGGCTCGTGCGCTTACACTGCCGCACGCTTGACCCGAACGCGTATCTGCGCTACAGATTTTACACGAACGACGACTACCGTCGCTTCGGTGTAGAACTGTCGGACGACCAGCTCGGGAAGGGACACAACTTCCTGAACGGCCACAGGGTCATCAACCGCGTCCTGAACGACGAGCTCGATCAGGTCGTGGTCGTCGAGGGCCCGAAGCAGGCCATGCGGGTCTACGAGGCAGGTTATCGGCAGGTCATCGCCACCATGGGCGGCTTTGGCCCGCAGCAGATCAGAGTGCTGCAGATGCTCGCCTGTCACTTCTACACCTTCTTTGACAACGATGAAGGAGGTGAAGGAGCTCGCAACAAGTTCTACAAGCGCATGATTGGGTGCAATCTCGTCACCCATATCGACTACGATGAGATCAACAAGCGTCAGCCGGACGAGCTGACTATCGACGAAGTAAGGACAGTGTTCCAACGACGAGGAGTGAAAGAGACATGAGGCAGTTCAGCAACGATCAGGCATGGGCCCACCGTGCCAACCAGCGCGTGAACCACGCGCGGAAGAACACCGAGCGCCGGTCCGGATGGCGCCCGGCCTACTGGTTCCAGCCCGACCCGGGCGAGTGGGTTCGCTTCTTCCCGGGCGACTACGGCGGCCAGCCGATCCAGATCAACTATCAGGTGTGGGTGCCCAACCCGCACACGGCCCTCGCTGAGCGGAAGCGCAAGGCGGGCCGCAACCCGGGCATGGACATCCCCTGCAACTGCAACAGCGGCACGCTCGACGTGCCCTGCGTGCCGTGCTCGCTGATCGCGGAGCAGCGCAAGGCTGGCCAGAAGCCCGACTTCTTCGTGGGCATCGGGGTCGCGATCAACCTGCTGGTGCTCAAGACCTACCACAAGGTCAAGGTCAAGAGCGACGACGGCAGCCGCGAGTTCACCCGCTACGAGAAGTGCACCGCCGAGCTGGGCAAGTGCACGTTCTGCAAGGAGGGCTGGGAGACGTTCTTCGGGAACACGACCTACGTGAACGCGAAGAACAAGGAGTGGAACGCCCTCATGGGCTTCCAGCGCCAGATCGCGCACAAGTGCCGCTCCTGCGAGCACGGCGTCGTGGTGCCGGTCGCGTGCAGGTGCCCCGACTGCGGGCGCGAGGCGGAGTTCCCCGTCGGTCACCTGATGAAGATGGAGGCCGAGAAGGGCTACTGCGACGCCTGCGGCTTCAACGGTGACTTCCAGTTCGCCAAGGACTGCCAGATCTTCCACCGGGAGACCGGCGACTACACCCAGGGCTGCGGCAACCCGACCGCCCTGGGCCTCTTCGACGTGAACATGCGCGTCCTCAAGCGCGTGACCTCGGAGAAGAAGGGCGCCGACGGCAAGATGAAGCGCCAGTACCAGCTCGAGATGCCCGAGTGGGACGAGCAGCAGCTGGCCGAGGAGGTCATGAAGAAGACGAAGTACCCCATGGACTTCAACTTCCTCATGCGCATGGAGGCCTCCCAGCAGGCCGAGATCCTCGGCGTGCCGAACCCGTTCCGCGGTCTCGCCACCGAGGGCCTCCCGGAGGTCCACGCCGGTGCTCAGCCGGGCCAGGGCTTCCAGCCCGGCACCGGTGTCCCGGCTTCCGCGGGTGGGCCGCCGATGGCCGACGCGCCGATCCCGGCCGCGGCACCGCAGCAGCCCGCTCCGTCGGCGCCTGCCTCGCAGCCGATGCGGCCGCCGTCCAACGGCGCCGCGCCGCTCCCGGGTGCACCGACCGCCGGGCGCAGCAACGCCCCCGATCCCGACCCGGCGCCGCAGGATGCCCCTGCGCAGCAGGGAGACGACGAGGACGACTGGGGCTTCTAGCTCTAGCCAGGGTGGGCGCGCGTTGTCGCGCCCACCCGCACCAGGAGACCTAAATGGGCATCACCTTCACCCCCGCGCCGGAGTACTTCAAGCATCCTGACGATATCGTGGAGTTCATCCGGCAGCATCGTCTGGTAGCGATCGATACAGAGACGACTGGCCTGGACATCTTCCGGGACCACATCACGATCTGGTCGATCGCTGCCGGAGAGCGCTGCGCTGCGTGCAGCAACTACTCCCTGGAAGGCCTGCGCACAGCGCTGCAGCTCTATCCAGACACCACCATCGTCTTCCACAATGCCCCGTTCGACTGCCACATGCTGATGAACGCCGGCATCGACGTGCGTGCCCTCGTCGGCGTCGGCAACGTCTTCGACACGATGGTTATGGACTCGATCCTCAACCCGGACGGGCGGCACGACCTGAAGTTGCTGGCGAAGAACCGCCTCAACATCATGTTCACGAAGTACAAGGAGCACAACTTCACCGAGGACGAGTTCGGCGACGACGCCAAGGGGATCCCACCGTCACAGCGCTTCATCGCCTACGCCTGCCTCGACGCGTGGGCCACACTGAAGCTCTTCGAGCAGATCTCCGACGAGCTGATGCGCATGCACCGCTACTCGAAGGTGCGCGCGGTCTGGGGGCTGCAGATGCCCTCGATGTTCGACTACTACAGCGTCATCGAACAGTCGCTGTCCGCAGTGCTCTTCAACATGGTTCGTCGAGGCATCCGCGTCGACACCGGCTACCTGCAGTCGATCCTGCCGCTCCTCGACGAGAGGATCCAGCGGGAGAAGAACATGGTCACGAGCATGGCCTCGGCCGCGCTCGGGGAGCCCACCCTGTTCAACCCGAACTCCGCGCCCCAGATGCGCGACCTCATCTACAACAAGCTCGGCTACACACCACCGAAGCGTGGAGGCAAGTCCAAGAAGACCGGCGAGCTCAGCGTCGACGTGAACGTCTTGAAGATGCTCGCCGACATGCCTCCCCCGCACCCTGAACTCGAGGGATTCCCTGACGCGGTGCTGAGTTTCCGTGGGTGGGGCAAGCTCAAGAGCACCTACGGCACCGGGCTGCTGAAGCGGCTGCACGGCGACCGCCTGCACACGGCGCTGAACCAGCACGTCGCCGCCACAGGGCGCCTGAGCTCTTCGGGTCCGAACCTGCAGAACATCCCTCGAGCGTCGGACCCGTCGATCCGACGCGCCTTCGTGGCCACCAAGGGGCACGTACTCCTCGACTCCGACTGGTCTCAGATCGAGATCCGCGTGCTCGCGCACATGTCGCAAGCGATGTCGATCCTCCAGCCACTGTGGGACGGCATCGACGTCCACTCGCTCACCGCAGCAGACGTCTTCGGTCACGAGTACGGGCGGGTGGTGGAGGCCGATTCTACGAAGAAGGAGCTCCGCACCGACGACGACTGGGCAGTGGCGGAGCACCGAACCGTAGCCAAGATGGTCAACTTCGGTATACCCTACAACATCACAGGTCACGGGTTGAGCGCCAACCTGAAGAAGCAAGCTGGCCTGGACATCACGCCAGAGCAGTGCGACCAGTACATCGAGGCGTACTTCGAGAGCCACCCTGACGTGTGGCAGTACAACAACAACCTCCTCGAGACCGTCACGCAGCAGGGCTACGTCCTGACGCTGCTCGGACGGCCCAGGATGATCGGCGGCCTCGGCGGGCGTCGGCCCAACCACCATTCGGTGTCGCAGGTCTACAACACGCCGATCCAGGGTAGCGCCGGAGAGCTCATGAAGCTCAAGATGATCGAATACGGGTTCGACCAGGAGCTCAAGAAGATGGGCGTGCACATGCTGCTGCAGGTGCACGACGAGCTCCTGATGGAGGTCCCGGAGGAGAACGCTGAAGACGCCAAGCAGTACGTGAAGCACACCATGGCGCAACAAGCCGTCGAGCTCGCCGTGCCTACACCGGCCGACGTGCACATCGGCGACAACTGGGGAGACCTGCACTGATGCCCAAGGACCCGCTCTTCGATGCCACCACCCCAGCGGAGCTCACCGAGCAGGTAGTGCACCTGTTCCAGTCGCTCATGCGTGGGGAGTACAAGCACCTGCTCACATCGCCAGACGTTGGGCAACAGTTCCTCGACATGGCCGTGCACGCACCGGCGACTGTCGGAGACTGGACCACCGACATCGATCTCATGCGCTCCAGCCCCGGCGAGAACGTCGCCTGGGTGGGACGGAACGGCCACCAGACTGCGACCATCCGCGTCGCGCAGTCACCCGGTGGCGGCAAGATCCAAGGCTTCCTGGAAGTCTCGGGTGAAGAGCCCAAGATGTTCGCGCTCGACCTCTAATACGCGTGGTAATCATGCAATAAGAGTAGTGTCAGCTGAGCAACACCCCTCGCTCAGCTTTCGCTACAACGCTTCTTGCGCGCTGAGGGGTGGCGCGCGAGAAAGGAGTCGCAAATGGCGACGAACAGGAAGCCGCGGATCGATCGCGGCGATCCGCCCCCCAGGGCGGAAGACATGATCTGCGCTGCCGAAGCGCAGACCAGGACCGAGGCGCTGCAGATCGGCCAGCGGACGAAGATCCCGCCGCTCGCGATCAGCTCGCCTCGCGGAACGACGTGGCTCTTCCTCTCGGAGAAGCCGCAGAAGGGCTTCGCCCCGGTGCGCCTCGAGCGCACGGAGGCGGACATTGACCCGCTGGCGGTCGTCACGACCATCGACGGGAAGCCCCACCCGGCGCCGCTGCAGCGGTGCTGGAGGGTGGGGGCGTATCTGCTGCTCATCGCCGAGGTGAGCGAGCAGATCGTCGAGCAGAAGATCGACGTGGTCAGCCCGGATGACTACAACGTGATCCTCGACGTGGCGAGGTCCCAACGGAATCGGGCAGTGCGCTTCACGGCGCACGAGGTGAGCGCGCGGACAGAGTTCAAGCCCAAGGTCTTCGTGACCGACGGTGGCCGCGAGTTCAAGCAGCTCACCATCGGCGAGGTCCCCTACAGCTTCGTCCGCGCCTGTCACGAGGCGGCGAGCAAGCTGTACCTCCGCACCTCCATGCGGCGCATGGACGGCGAGGAGGACGGGGTGAACGACAACCTACGGTGGCTCGCCGAGTTCGCGGGCGTGGCGACGCACACCGCGCCCAAGAAGGACGTCGAGGCGCCCCCGAAGCTCAGGAAGCGGCGGCGGAAGAAGCGTCCCGTCAAGGAGCACCCGGCACCCGTCGAGGTCGTCGAGCAGCAGCCCGAGGCGGCGCCGACGCCCAAGAAGAAGCGTCGCCGCGGCGGCCTGAAGTGGAAGCTGCGTCTCGCGCGCGCGGCGCTCCGAGAGGGCGAGGCCAACGGGATCACCGGCGGCCAGCTCGCAGCGCTCTACGAGGCCGTGGACGCCGCCGAGAAGGCGGTCGTCGAGAAGTTCGGTGAGGGCGCGATCCGCAAGCCCGAGCCGAAGGCGATCACGCTCGACGGCAACATCACCATGTATCGCCGCATGCTGAAGGCCGACCTGCTCGCGGCGATGCGCGCCGCCGGGCTCGTCGCGGACAGCAAGTCCACGCGAGCGACGCTCCTGCTGACGGTGCGCGAACACCTGAAGTAGGAGAAGAGACGAGGCGCTTCCCAACTGGCGCCGCAAGGGGGTGGATCACACCGCCCCCTCGTCTCTTTAGCTTGCAGTCCTGGGGGCGTTGTTATACAACTGAAAGTGGCCCGCCGCGCAAGGAGGCCACATGGATGAACTCGTGAAGCACGCAGTGCTCACAGAACACGACGGGGGCCCGTGCCCGGACTGCGGCAGCATCCCGCAGCGCGAAGGCGCGACGTGGGTGTGCCCGAAGTGCGGAACCCGCCCGTTCGAGGTATCGCATGGCCAAAAAGAAGGAAGCCCCGCCGCCGGAGAAGAAGACCCCAGCTGACCTCATCAAGGTGTGCGCCGCCCAGGGCGTCACGGTCTTCCGCGCGGCTGAGCTCCTCACCCCTCAGCAGGTGCGCCGTCCGACCGGGATCCCCAACCTGGACGTCGCCATCGCCGGAGGATTCCCCGCCGGCGCACTCTCCAACGTCTACGGTCCGCAGAGCGTAGGGAAGTCGTGGCTCATGTGGAAGACGCTCGCTCTGCAGCAGCAGATCTACGGGGACGACTTCTTCTGCGTCTACGTCTCGCTCGGCGTCTACCCAGATCTCTCGTTCGCGCGCATGCACGGGCTCAAGATCCCGTACGCGCGGCCCGAGGAGAAGGACTTCTTCCGATCGACCTACTTCAAGATCCACGGAGCGCTTCCCACCGAAGAGGAAGTCGAGGCCGCCGGAGAGAAGGTCGGCGAGCTCGTAGTGCTCTTCGCGCACACGAAGCTCCCCGGCAAGAAGAAAGACGAGTGGGTCGACAACGACAAGCCCATGGAACGTCTGCTCCAGTCCACAGTGGAAATCTCGAAGCAGCACGCGTGCCAGATGATCGTCGTGGACGACATCGGCGGGATGCCCACCCAGCACCGCATGAAAGACCTCTTCGCCGACAAGGGCACGAAGACGGCAGACTACGCGAAGCTCCTCACAGAGTGGGTGCAGCGGCTCACCATGACCCTGCAGATGACGGAAGACGGGTTCAACTACACCTCCGTGATTTCGGTGTCGCAGGTGCGCCTCGTCATCAGCGCGGCCATGGGTGGCTACTCCAAGGTCTCGTCGCAGTGCATAGACCACCTCGTGTGCACCGGGATCTACCTGAAGAAGGCGTCGACGACGACCAGTGTGAAGGAAGAGGCCGGACCGCGCCCGATCGAGTGGCGCATCTGGAAGGGCAAGTTCGGCCACGCCGACGGCGCCCGCGGCAAGTACGTCTTCACTCCGACTGTCGGCATCGACTACTCCGAGAACCTGCTCAACACTGCGAACTCGCATGGGCTCATCACGAAGCGCGCAGGCATCTGGACCTTCGAGGACGACCTCACAGACGCGCGCATCAGTGTGCGTGGGGAGGGCTCGTTCATGGATGTCTTGGATGCTGATCCTGTCGCGTACAAGGCGCTCTACGACGCACTCATCCGGAAGCGTTGTCCTGGGATCCGTTATCGCGCTTGACGGCCCCCACAGTTTTGTTATACATACAGTGATGGAGGCCGCCACATGACTGAACCCGCCAGCGCCAACACCTTCGCCGAGCCCATCCTGCAGGAAGGGCTGGACTTCCGCCTTCCACAAGAGAACGACCCCACGCCGCGCTACTCTGCGTCGCAGCTCGGGGGGTGCGTTCGCAAGCTCTTCTGGAAGGTGCAGGGCGTCCATCAGGTCGAGAACCGAGCGTTCGAGAACGACTGCTACATGAACGTCGGCAACACCATCCACGACATCCTGCAGGCACGAATCAAGATCCGCTACCCGGACGCTCAGGTAGAGCTGGAGATGCCGGACATCATGATCGAGCCCGGCGAAGTCCTCGACACCATCGGGGAGCAGCCGTGCTTCACGGAGCCCGTGTTCTGCTCCGGGCGCCCGGACATCTTCGTCCACTGCCCGTACGACGAGAACATGTCCTTCGTCATCGAGATCAAGACCGGCGGGCCTTCTCTGCTGACGAGCGCGCTCCCGCGCTACCACGCGCTGCAGGGCGGGGCGTACTGGCGGTCCACGGATGTCGACTGGGTCTACTTCTACCTCGTCAACCGCGCCAACATGGCGCGCACCTACCGGCTCCTCGAGACGCCGTGGGTACAGTGGCAGGAAGCGCTCCGAGTAATCAACCTCGTCGAGCGCCACAAGAACGAAGTGTGCGAGCCGCCGCTCGCGCAGTCCTTCATCTCGAAGCACAGACACTGCATGAGCTGCGGCTACTTCTACAAGTGCTACCCCGGAGGCTGACATGGCGCTGAAGTTGCCCGGCGAGCGCCATGACATCGTCCCGCTGGACCAGATCAACGTCCAGATCGGACAGATCCAGAAGCGCATCAAGACATCGAGGGAACGCAACCCCGGGCTGTTTCCGAAGACGAGGCGCCCGGAGGAGGACGCGCACACCGGCGCCTTCCCCGACCTCCCCGCCGACCCGAAGGATCTCGACAACGACGCCATCGAGTACTACATTTTCGTGTACCAGGGGTGGATCGAGTACTACGAGGAGATCGAGCTGAAGGCAGAGTCGAACGTGGCTGTGCTGAAGGCGAAGCACCTCGCTGTGAAGATGGCGATCTACGACTCCTACAAGTCCGACAAGGAGAAGGAGTTCACGGCGTCGGAGCTGCAGCGTGTGAAGATCACCGAAGCAGCGCCGGAGACGCTCGATGTCGCCGGTGACATCATCGAAGCCGAGCACGACCTGAAGATGGTGCGGCTGCAGCTGCACAAGCTCAAGGACCGCTCGAAGAAGCTGAGCCGAATCATCGAGCTCAGGACCGGAGGTAGGCGCCGTGACGACTGAGCGTGACCTCTCCACGAACGAGCTCGTCCACATGTGCCTGTCGGTTGGGATCCCGGCGTACAAGGGCATGGACTACGACGAGCTCTACGCTCTCGCAATGGATCAGATCGAAGATTCCGAATCCGACGAGTTTGCTCTTCAACAACACCGACGCCGGTGCGAACTCGCCATCGCGTTCGTTCCCGGTGTCGTGATCAACGACTGCACGACCACCTGCGACAAGTGCTCCGAGGCCGAGACTGTCGCGTGCTACCTCACAAACCATCGGGACATGGAACGTCTCGTATTTTCGCAAGGAGGACTCATGGCCTGGACCCAGAAGAAGCTCGAGGAGAAGACCGACCAGCAGCTGCGCGGGCTCGCGCGTGCCGAACCCCTTCTCATCCCGCGCTCCGAGATCCGGATGAAGCCCAAGGACGAGCTCATCGCGATGATCCTCGACCGGCAGGAGAAGCTGAAGGCGTCCGGCGCCGCCGACGACGCCACGCCGCCCGACCCCCCCACCGAGGAGCCCAAGAACAAGGAGCCCAAGGACGCGGAGCCCAAGGACGCGGAGCCCAAGGACGAGGAGCAGCCCGAGCCCGCCGAGGCGGAGGAGGGCACCGCGGCGGCCGTGCGCGACCGCGTGAAGAACCTGCAGCAGTCCGGCGGCGCCTCCGCGGCGGCGGCTGCCCAGGCGGCCAAGGCGGCGGCGGGCGTCCCGAGCGCGGCGCCGCCCCCAGCGGCGGCTGGCGCCCCGAACGCGGCGAAGCCCCCCGCAGCGGCCAAGGCGCCCAGCGTGTCGCAGGCCGCGGTCACCGGCGACGCCGGCACCGACCTCATCGCTGCGCTGAAGGAGATCATCCGGAAGACCGCGCCCACCGGTGGCGCGCCCGCCGAGGCCCCGGACCTCTCCGAGATCGAGAAGCAGCTCGAGGAGTACAAGAAGAAGATCAAGCAGGTCCACGGGCTGGCCAAGAAGGCCTCGGACGCCCTCTCGGACCTCACCGGCCGCCTGGAGCAGGTGGAGATCCTGACCATCCTGTTCGCCGGCTTCTTCTACCCTGCCGCGGACAGCGAGGGCAACGCGCTGCACGACCCTTTCGAGACCATCCAGGACGTGAAGGAGTTCTGCAGCAACGTCCTCGAGTCCGCGGGCCTCGCCCAGGAGTAGTCGCAGTGGGGGGCCTTGGCCTGCCCGTCGTGGACGTCGACGAGGACTTGTCCTCGCTGGTCCGCGGCGGACGGAGCCTCGGTCTCGAAGGCCCTGACGACACCGTCCTGATGGTCCTCATGGACCTCGGCATCTCCGTCGACACGGAGCTCTGACCGCAAGAAGGGTCCCCATCCGGGGGCCCTTCTTTTTTAGCCTCGAGGACTACCGTGCGAGCGAGAAGATGTACCCAGGTTCGTCAGTACGGCGGACAAGTTCCGTGACCGGGTGCAGGTCTGTAGAGACCGGCATGTACTCAGCACTGATCACAGCAGAGTACAGATATACGCTGCCGTCGAAGTTCCCGCCATCGGGCGCAGTGTGCACGCCGAACCAGAACGACGTGCCTTTGAGACCGAACGCCGGTACTACGGCGTAGTAGTCGTTGAAGGTGGCATCGAGGATGTCGCCCGGGTCGTATACGAGGATGCCTGGGTAGGTGCTGCCTGCGAAGTCCAGCTCCGCAGGCCCCACGATCGGGAAACTGTGCAACGACTGCCCAGCCTTCCATACAAGCAGCATGTCCGACTGCGAGATCGCCTGCATTCTGCGCGCGGTCACTGCACCGGTGGTGTTGTCCCAACGAATGAACGGGTTCACTCTCATCCCGAAGTGCTTGGTGGTGTCGACGACGTCGGACACCCCGTGCGCAGACGTCGTGACCTCAGCCCCGGCGGCTGTATACACTCGCACGAACTTCACATCGTCGCACGTCTTCGGACCAGAACCGTAGTTCACGATCCAGTCGCTGACGTCCTTGATCTGATACCGCGGCATCCACACAGGCAGTCCACCGTAGCTGTCAGGGAACCCGGGAATGAGCGATCTCGGCGCGCGCGTTGTCACGTTCCACTCGTACTGGTCGGCGTCGAAGAGCTCGACCGACCAACAGTACCCGTTCGACGCCATCGCTGCCGTATACGCTGAAGATCCGTAGCAGTCGCTTGTAGCTGCTCCCTCCGGCACGTTGCCTGCATCGGCAAGGTTGAAGTTCCACAAACCCGGGTACAGCGAGCGTACTCGAGATGTCAGTGTGTCTGCGGCGTACCCGAAGTACTCTTCGTACGCAGCGCTGGCGTGCTCGCGTCTCGTCACGGCGCCCACTACGTAGGCCTTGCCTGTCGTGACAGTGGCCGCGGCCTTCTGCACAAGCTGTGTCCCGACTCTGTGCAGGGCGCCAGCGTCCGGGAGGTCCTCGATGTAGAACGACGCCAGACCGGCGCCATTGGAGGCAGCGTCACCTGTGCCCTCTACGAACACACGCATGTACGAACGATCGATCAGCGGCGAGCCCGCAATCAATCCTACGTTGTCAACGTCGAACTTGGTCGCGTCGGACACGTAGGACTCGCTCATACGGCACGGTGGGACACGCACGGTACGGATGACGTGATCCCCGCCTAGGTTCTCCTTCGCAGCGCCTGGGCCAGCCCACGGCCACAGGTTCAAGGACTTCACCCCGGTAGACACCGACGCCTCAGAGACAGCAACCGCTGTAGGATCGATGCTGTCGCCGACGATAACGGCCTTGCTCATCTCGGTGCGGCGTACAAGCCGATCGCGCTGGTACCAGTTGTCGTCGTAGCGCTCGATACGCAGCAGAGCGTTGATGGCGTCATCGGCTCCGCGCAGATTGATGATCGTGTTCGCCGCAGCGCCTCCGTACGCCCCTCTTGGAGGTACGTCCAGATCGAGATCGAGCAGTCCGACGTTGCCGGTGAGAGAGCCCGTACCGATG
>Ga0180431_10005696_pt1 | contig 15084 bp, 10 predicted proteins | sample SS_ome_11_FD_132459 | JGI IMG/M metagenome (GOLD analysis project Ga0180431, IMG submission 132459) | Hypersaline lake sediment archaeal communities from the Salton Sea, California, USA - SS_1_MS_1 metaG | ecosystem: Environmental > Aquatic > Non-marine Saline and Alkaline > Hypersaline >... | reverse complement strand
TGTTCAGGGTGCCATTGGTGGGGCTTTGAGGGTGACGAATTCAAGGTAGAGGCCTTGTTCGGTTCCTTTCATATGTCCGACGGAGGGACCAAAGTGTTGTTTGACCAGGGCGAAGTCGGGCAGGGTGGTGAAGTCTATCACGTCGCTAAATTCCTCGACCAGAAACGCGATAGGAGCGGGGCCCATCATCATGGCTGGGCCGAACATCGAGGCCATGGCGTTGTCGGAATTGTCGGGGTCGGCAGCAGCCTGACGCGCGGCTTCTTTGAGCGTAGCCCAGAGGATCTCGCCTTCGATCTGGCCGTTGCTGTAGTAGTAGAGACCGGCCTGGTCGGGCAGGGAGCGGCCGGCGTGTTGATAGACGGGGTCGGTCTTGATGCTTTCGATCTGCTCGCGTTGAAGGTCGCGAATGGCCTGCTCGACGGTTTCGACACGTCCGAAGAGGAACTGGTCGGCGGCAACGGCGAAGGCGAGTTGGGAGGGTGGGGCCTGACCTGAGTCCTGGAGGGGGTTCATCATGAAGGGCAGGGGCATGGGAGGCAGGAGATAGAGGGTGGTGTTGAGGATTTCTCGCTGCATGTCTGGCTTGGCCTTGGCGATCGTAGCGGTGTGGATGCTTCCGATCGCGTTGTTGAGGGTCGAGGCATCGCGAACGGCAATGGCCAAGAGGGAGCGGGAATTGCGGGGGTCGGTGTACGGTTTTTGGGCTGACTTGGTCACGATGATAGGCGAGCGGAGTTGCTCGATGATGTCCTGTCGCACGTTAACGGGGGGCATGGCGTCGCCATTGGGGCCGGCCATTCCCTCCATGGCGGATTCGAGCATCATGTCCAGATTGACGTTGCTGATGTTATAGGCGAGCTTGACAATGTGGGCGTAGACCTTGGCGAGGTCGTAGTTGGCGACGGTGAATTGAGCGAGTCCGTTGGTGAGCAACGGGCCCGGTTGGGTATCGCCGAGCAGTGGGGTGAAGATGGCTAATAGACCTTTGGGCTGGCCTTGAATGGGTGCAAACACTTGCAGGCGAGCTTCGTGTTGCTGGTCCGGGGCAAGGTCGAGGCCCAGGGCGACACCGCGGAGGGCGTTGAGGCCGAGGGCGTCAATGGTTCTACTGGCTTGCTGACGGTGTTTGGAGGGGGCGGCAAGTTGTTGAACGGCGATGAGGGCGGGCACGTTGAGGTAGGCAAAGAGTTGGCCAGTGCCTACACGGCGGTGCGCTTGGCGAAAAGCAGGGTCGTCGGCAAGGGTGGCCCCGGCGGGCTGGTCCATGTTTATAAGAACGGCCTTGATGTACTTGAGACTGGAGCCGACGACGAGGTATCGGTCTTTGAAGCCGAAGGAGAGGACATCAAAATCGACGTCCTGTTCGGGGTCGGTTTTGAAGGAATTGATCTGGACAGAACGGATGTCGGTCCGGTCGGGGACCGCACCGCTTTCGAGAGCGCCGCGTCGGAGCTGTTCGGTGAGTTCTTTGGCTTTTTCGAGTTGGTCGCCCATGTCGGCCAAAGCAACGATCTGGAAGTCAGGGACCTCGACTTCTTTTTCGGGAATCTTTTCCCAATCGATGTCGCCGTCCTCTTGATAGGCGTCCTGGGGGATGTTCTCGTAGTCGGGCTGCATCACGGTGCGCAGCTGGGCAAAGGCGATAAATACCAGTTGGCCTTGGGGCATGGGCAGCTTGTCGGGAGGCTGCTGGACGTGGGTTTCTTTCCAGAGCTCGGTGAGCATTTTGTCGATTTTGGCGCGGAGCTGCTTTTCGGCCGGCTGGATGAAGGCCTGCATGTCCGGGTCCTTGTAGAGGCCAAAAGAGGAGGTCTTCTTGAAGTTGTCACGCAGCTGGTTAACGCTGGGCACGGTCAGAAAGAAAATGGCGTCGGCGGGGACCCAGCTGGCCGGGGCATCGGCGGCGCAGGCGGGCGTCGGTTCGAGGGCGGTGGTTAAAAGGATGCCAATAGCGGCGAACAGAGCGAGGGTGGAGGTGGTGGAGGTTTTCATCAGGGTTCCTTTCATTTGGCGAAGGCCCAGACCAAAGAGATTTTAAATACAAAACACGAAAAATGTGCTCTCTGTGGCGACGGTTGCACGATTACGGTTGAGATGTCAGCGTCAGTTTAGGCGTCGGGCTGGACCGGCGGGCGAGCGGGCGGTGGTGCGTCGCGTTTGGTACGGGGCCCGGGTTGGAGGTAGCGAAAGCCCATGTTGGGGTTGTCTTCGTCGTAGGCAAACGCGTCACGGTTTTGGACAAAGCGTTTGACGACGTCGACGGGGATGGCAAAGTTGAGTCCGCCCAGAAAGAGATAGCCCATAGAGGTAACGCCGATGACCTCGCCGCGTAGATTGAAGAGGGGGCCGCCGGAGTTGCCGGGGTTGATGTCGGTGGTGGTCTGGATGTAGAGGCGTCCGTCCATGTTGCGGTTGGTGGTGGAGATGATGCCTTGGCTGACGGTGCGGGTGAGGCCCAGTGGGTTGCCGATGGCAAAGACCTGCTGACCGGCTTCGAGGACCTTCATGTCGCCGAGGTAGGCGTATTTAAAGGTCTTGCCGGGTTCTTCGATTTTGAGCAAGGCCAGGTCGACAAAGGGGTTAAGGGCGATGATGCGGACTTTCTTATAATGTTTTTGTTCGAAGCCGGTGGGGGTCCGTTCGAAGACGGTGACCTTGATGCGCGTTTCGCGAGCGATGACGTGGTAGTTGGTGATGAGGAAGCCGTCGGGAGAGACGATAAATCCCGAGCCCTGGCCTCCGGGGCTGGTGACCATGACGACCGCCTCGCCGAATCGATCGACGTTGCGTTCGATGGTGGTGGGTGAGAGGCTGGCGGTGCGGTAGATTTGCCAGGCGTGTTCGGAGGTGCTTGCGTCGGCGACATCGAGGGGAGCTTCAATGTCGTTGGGCTCGGCACGTTGGATACGTGCCACTTGAGCCCGGGGCAGACGCAGGACGGTGGCGCCGATATCGACGATGACGACCTGTTCGTCTGACTTGAGGACGTCACCGCAGACTTCGTAGCCATCCTTGAGGATGACGCGTTGAGCGGCAAAGGCCGGCATGGCAAGCGTCAATGACAGTGTCATGAACAGGAGTTTTCGGGTGCGGTGCATGATATGTAACCTTTCCCTAGAACTACGGGCGGTCTATCGGCCCCTGGGGCGGGCCGGGCCGGCGACCGTGCCGACTTTCCATAGGTTATAGTATATATTTGCGTGGGCGAGGGCAAGCGCTTATTATATAGGCAGTGTCAGCGGGAGTATCAAAGGGCGGCATCTGAGACGCGGGCATGGCCGGTGACGACGGAAGCGACGTTTGCCGCCATGCTGCGACGGTTTGGATAGCCGGCCTTATCGCGGCGGCGGCATGATCAGTCATAGGCGGAGGGTCTTTAAGTGCAGGGACAATTTTCACGCCTTTTCGGGGTAAGAAACATGGAAATGTGGAGTAATATCGCCAGAGTCTCGGTTTTGGGGTTGTTTTTGTTCTTCTTGGGGGCGTCGGGGCAGAGGGCCGTGGCAGCCGAGGGGGCAGGTGAGCGACTTTCGCCTTACTACGGGTTCGGTCCGATGGAGATCATCAAGCTGGACTGGGGGCTCAACACGCCCGTGGCAGCCGACATTAATGGGGACGGCCTGACAGACCTTCTGGTGATCAATAATCGTAAGGCTCGGATTGAGCTGTTGCTGCAGAAGCCTGATTTTGATCCGAACGCGGTGGAGCCGCCCGAGCCGGAGGGGGAGGACATCAACGACCTGTTCGGCCGGGAGCGGACGTGGCGTTACCGACGGGTGAGTTTTCCTCTGGATGTGGAGGCGCAGAGCCTCGTGGTGGGGCACTTAAACGCCGACGAACTGCTGGATATGGCGTTTTACAGTAAGGAGGGGGTTCACGTGGTAGTGCAGGAGGCTACCGAGGAGGCAACGACAGACGGGGCCGAGAACGAGCCGGCGGCGCCGGTGTGGTCGCCGACGACCAAGGTGGATGTGCGGGAGGGGCAGAGTCGCGATGGCTCTTTGCGAGCGGGCGATTTGAACGGTGACGGCCGGATGGATCTGGCGCTTCTGGCACAGAAGAGCGTGTATATCTTTCTGCAGGACGAGCAGGGCAAGCTGGGCGAGCCGCAGCGTTATTACAGTGCGTCGGGAAATCTTGCGGGCCAGGAGATTGGGGACGTCAACGGGGATGGGCGAGACGATGTGATTATGCTGGCGAGTGGGCGGCAGGAGTATCCGGTGCGGGTGCGGCTGCAGATGGCGAATGGGCAGTTGGGGCCCGAGCAGCGTTTGGCACTGCCGGCGCCGGCGATGTTAGAGGTAGCGAAACTGGGCAAAGCGGGGTGCAGTTTCTTTTTGAGTGTATCGCAACAGGGCGGCCGGGTGGTGGTTTCGTCGTTGCCTACGGAGCCGGAGTCGCACGACTATCCGGTGTTTGCGTATCCATTGCCGGCGACGGAAAATTCGGAGCAGCGAGATATCGTGGCAGCGGACGTGGACGGAGATGGCCTGTTGGACGTGGTGGCGTCGGATCCCTTCCGGGCGGAGTTCTTGTTGTTTCGTGCGAAAGAGGGGACGTCTTTGACGACGGCGGAGTCGTTTCCGGGCCTTAAGAGCATGTCCAAGCTGGCGGCGGTACGGCTGGGGTCCGATAAGGCGGAGGCGATTGTGGTCTTGAGCCGCGAGGAAAAGCTCATTGGGTGCTCGCGGTTCGAAAAGGGTAGGCTGACGTTTCCCGCGAACGTGGCCGTAGCGGGTGAGCCCCAGGCGATGGACGTGGGCGACGTCGATGGCGATGGCCAGGCCGACTTGCTCTACGTCGCGAAGAAGAAGCACGCCGATGGGGGCAAGGACACGTTCGTGCTGCAGAGCCTTTTGAAGCTGGGGGCCGAAGGGGCTGAGGCCGGGCCGGAGCTGGAGCTGAGCGAGCTGAAGGACCCGCCGGGAGACATGCTGGCAGGGGACTTTGATCACGACGGCAGGCTCGACGTCCTGGTGGTAAGGCCTTACCAGCCATTGCTGCTGGTGCGTCAAAAGAGCCAGGGTGTTTTCGAGCAGGAGACGGGCGAGCAGATTAACGCGGGGCTGGTGGCGCAAGTGCGCAGCGAGAATCTGTCGTTGGCACCGTTGGCAACGGACGGAGGGACTGCGTTGCTGGTGGTGCGTAAGAATTTTGCACGGTCGCTGAGTTTTGATGCGGAGCGTGGCTGGCAGGTCTTGGATCAGTACCAGGCGGATCATCCCCAGAGCAGTCTGACAACGGCGACGACCTATCGGAGGACCTCGGACGAGGCTTTACTGATTGCCGCGTATGACAACGCGCGGGGCAAGCTGGCGATTTTGTCACCTCAGGCGGATGGGACGTATCGAACAGCACGCAAGCTGGACATGGGGGCGTTACGGGCGCGTAAGATACTGGCCGGCAATTTCGGGGGCGCTGCGGGGACGGGGTTGGTCATTTGTGGCCCGGATCAGTTTGTCCGGGTGGCCCTGATTGAGCGAGCGTACCGTTTGCGGCAGCTTACGGTGTTTGAGCCCACCATCAAGAAGGGGCGTTTTGGTTGGTTGGCGGTGGGGGATCTCAACGGGGACGGAGTGGCGGAGGTGACCTTGTGCGAGCATGGAAAGCATCATATTCAAGTGCTGGCGTTTGACGAAGAGGCCCAGTTGGTGGAAGCGACCCGTTTTAAGGTGTTTGAGCAGCCGCGGGGTACGAGTGAGATGTCTCGAGTGTCACAGGGCGGGGGCGAGCCTCGGGCGGCACGAATTGCGGACGTGACAGGGGACGGCAAGAACGATCTTATCGTTTTGGTCCACGATCGCCTGATCATCTATCCGCAGGACTGAGGGCCTGGCCCGGCGATGTCTCACGTTTTCGTTGTGTGGCGTGTTCTTTCTGGCCTACGGCTGCGTTCGTGTCTCACACTGCTTGTCCAAAGCAGACTTGCAGGCGTGTGGAAGACAGGGTAGCGAGCGGACGGCACCAACAAGAAAACCTCGCCAGAAAAGACCTTTTGAGTGTGAATTGTCGGATGTTTCTGGTCAGCGCAGGTCGCTACAGGGCGACAACCCGTTCATCGGAGTTCTGGACAGGTTCGTGGTGGACGCCAAGTGGCTCACTGTCGGTCTGTTGGGCACTCTCGACGTTTTCACTGGTATCCTGGTGCTCGAGGGGGGACCAGCGAGTTTTGGCTTTGTTGACGATGTCGGCCAAACGACCGATAACGATTTCCGGGGTATCGTCGAAAGGATCCACGACGAAGGTTTTGAGCTGGTCGTAAAGTTCGTCGGATACACGGATTAGCTTCATGGGAAACTCCTTGGCATTGGGGTTGGCAAGCAGCAGGACGCTCATGGGTGAGTACGTGTCAAGCATGTACACTATAAGATACAAGAGCTGGCGGGGCAAACGGTGTCACACCTGGCAGAACCGGCCAAAGTGATTCTTGACGGGCCTCGGGACGGGCCCTTAGAATAAGGGTAGAGGCATGGGGCCCTTAGCCCGTAAAGGTTAGGTCTTTTTTGTTTTCTAGCGGCCTTTTTGGCCGGCTGCGACGTTCGTGGTTCATTCCGTAGCTATATAGGTGTATACACAACTGTATGGCCGTGATAGACGGAGCCTGTGGTCTGGCAGCCAACCAGAAACTCTCGCCAGAACGGTCTGTTAAGTGTCCCCAACTCTGGTAAGGATGATAAGTTGCTTCCAACATGGGATTTGTGGACATAAGGCCCCAATCCCGTGCAATATCGTGGCTGGCAGACAAGAGAGGCAGTGACACAATGGGCAAGCGGCAGCAAGCGAGCAGAACCAAGTTGACGACCCCTGGGACCTTATGGATCGTGGGATTGCTGTGGGTGTTAGGGTTGGGTTGTCTGGTGGCGGGGGCAGTGGTGTGTGTCAGGTGTTGGCTGGGGGGGCAGGAGACCTCTGCGGTAGATCCGTTGGCAGGGGTGCTTGTCGCGGGTGGGACGGTGCTGTTGCTGGTCGGCGTGGGGGTGTTTCTGCTGGGGTGTCTGCACTACCTCCGGCGGGTCGTAGAAGAGAGCGGCTCGATGACGCAGGACCTTCGCCGACTGTTGTCGGGCCAGACTCAAAACCAGGCCATCCTGACGCAGGTAAGTGAGAACATACTGCTCTGCGACGCGATCAAGGCCATTGCCTTTCGTGAGAAGGATCTTCATGTGCTTCAAGACGCGATTGGACAGGATATGCGTCGAGAGCGGTGGGATTCGGCGGTGGCGTTGATTAAGGAATTGGCGGAGCGCTTCGGTCGACGTGCCGAGGCCGAGCGGCTCCGGGTCCAGTTGGAACAGTACAAAAAGGCAACAATCGAGGAGAAGATCGACGCCACGATTGAGCACATCGAATCTTTGTGGATGATACATCATTACGAGGATGCCGAGCGAGAGGTGGAGGCCTTGTTGCAGTTGTACCCGCAGAACGCAAAGGTGGGCCAGCTGCGCGGGCAGACAGAAAAACGCCGGCTGGACCACAAAAAGGAGCTCCTGGAGCGTTGGAACCGGGCGGTGAGCAGCCATGATTACGAGCAGGGGGTGGAAGTGCTCAAGCTTCTGGACCAGTATCTGACGCCGACGGAGGCGGCGGCGTTGCGGGAATCGGTCCGGGGCGTCTTCAAGGGCAAGCTGCAGAACATGGGGATACAGTTTTCCATGTTTGTCACCGAAAAGCAGTGGAGCAAGGCCTTGCAGGTGGGCCGTGACATTATGCGGGAGTTTCCACGCAGCCGCATGGCACAAGAGGTTCGCGAGAAGCTCGGGGTCCTGGAGCGGCGAGCCCAGGAACAGCCCAGTTGACGCGGTGGCTACCACGCGGCAACGGGCCCTGCTCCCAGCGAGAGCCGGGGGGGAATGGCGTTTTTTGGGGTTGACAGGCGGGAGCGTGACCTTATAATGTGGGTCCAGGGCAAGCCGTGTAACCGGTTGGCTTCTAAGGTTTTACGGGCAGCGGCGAACTTCCTGCCAAAAGAGCGACCCGCTTACGAATGACGCGGGCAGGGTCGCACCAGCCAGAGACGATCAAACAAGCAGACGGGGCAAGCGAATCGTGCGGAGGCTCAAGATGAGCGCAAGAGCAAGTGCGTTATGGGTATGGTGTATTGCGGTGGCGTTGCTGGCCGGTTCAGCAGTGGCTTTAGGCCAGGAATCTGGCGAGCCACAGTCTCTTGCTGAATCGCCGCTGCCGGCCGACGCGGTCGGGCGTACGGACCTGGCGTCGCGAACGCCCGAGCAACAGGCCCAGGACGCTCAGACGCGCCAGTACTGGCGGGAGTTCATGCACTATGCGCTGATTGCGCGTTGGGATCTGGCTAAGGACTATGGGCAGAAGCTCATCGCTTCGGATCCCGATCCCGTCATGGTGCTGAACCTGGCAGAGAGCGGCCGATACCGGGAGAGCTATCGTAAGCTGGACCAGATGCGGGCGAATACTCCGGTCGGCGATGTTGCCAAGCAGGTGGGCGAGCTGATCGAGCGGGGGCGGTTCTTGCAGCGTACGGACCGAGAGCGAATCGCCCGTGAGGTCAAACGCCTTTCGAGCACGACACGCGCTCGCATGATGGCGACGATGCGTCTCAAAGACTCGGGCGAGTGGGCGGTGCCGGTCATGGTCGAGGTGCTCCGTGACGGGAGCCGGTCCGACGAGTTCGCCGTTATCCGGTCGGTGTTGCCCAAGATCGGCCTGCCCGCGGTCAATCCGCTGGTAGTGGCGCTCCAGCGCAGTAAGGACGCAACCGTGCGTGTCACGGCGGCCAAGGCCTTGGGCGACATTGGCTATGGCAGCGCGGTGCCTTACCTTCTCCAAGCGATTCAGGCCGGCGATGCCAGTTCGGAATTGAAGACGGTGGCCTTGGCGGCGCTGGAAAAGATCTATCCGGGCCAGGCGGCGGCAAACCTTGGGGCGGCGCAGGCATTCAATCAATTAGCGTTGGATTACTATAACCATGTCTCGTCGCTGGCAGTGCCCGCCAACCAGGATTTTGGAAACGTGTGGTTCTGGGATGCACAAGCGGGGCTGGTGGCGGTGGCGGTGCCACGTGAGGCGTTTGACGAGCTGATGTCGATGCGCTGCTGCGAGCAGGCGGTGAAGCTCGAGCCTAAACTGGCGAGCGCAATTTCGCTTTGGCTCTCGGGCTACTTCCGTTTGGAAGCAGAAGGACATTCTCAGCCGTCGTATTTCGACGCGGAGCACGCCGATGCGGCTACGTATGCGTTGACGGCAGGTCCCGAGTACCTCCATCGGTCTCTGGCGCGGGCACTGGACAATCGGAATCGACCGGTGGCGCTGGCCGCCATCACGACGCTGCGGCGTAATTCGGGCCAGGCCTCGCTGCTGTATCAACTGGGGGCGGATCAGCCTTTGGTGCGGGCATTGAGCTTTCCCGACCGACAGGTGCGTTACAATGCGGCCTTGACCCTCGGCGGTGCCCTGCCCAAGCGTGCGTTCACCCAAAGCGAGCTGGTCGTGCCGATTCTGGCCGAAGCATTACGCCAGAAGGGGCAACTTTACGCCTTGACGGTAGACCCGGACCAGGACGGCCGTAATGCCATCACGTCCGCTTTACGCGATTCGGGCGCGTTTGCCAAAGTGGTTGCAGGCGAAACACTGGGGATGACGCTGGATCAGGCCAAGGGATTGGAGAGCTTCGATCTGGTCGTGCTGGCCTACGGAATGAAGCAGCCGAGCATGCGGGAAGCGCTGGATTTGATGAAGGTGGACTATCGGCTCGCGTTCTGTCCGACTCTGGTGATCGCCGCCGCGCAGGACAATGCGGAAGCTGAAAAGCTTGCCCAGGACTACGACTTCGTGGCAGTCCTCTCGAAAGGGGCGGCTGCGGACGCGTTGCTCGACGCCAGCCAGGAAATCCTCCAGCGAAACCAGGCCAGTCTCTTCGATGCGACGCTGGCGGATACGTATGCGACGGCGGCGGCAGAGGTGCTTCGGTCCCTGGCAGTGACGGGCAATCAGGCGTTGGATTTGACGGTGGCGGAACCGGCATTGATCGGGGCCACACAGGACCAACGCGCGACGATACAGGTGTTGGCGACTGAGGCGTTGGCACAGATGACCTCAAGCAAGGCGCAGCGTGCCATTGCCGCCCTGGCTCTGGAGAGTCAACTACCCGCGGAGACACGCTTGATGGCCTTTGACAACCTCGCCCGTTCCGCCAAGCTTCATGGCAATTCGCTCGTGGCCGAGCATATCGAAGCGATTTACCAGATCGTCAGTTCACCGGAGCAGGATCCTCTGTTGCGACGCGGGGCGGCCGAAGCCTACGGGGCCCTCAACCTTCCCAGCGCGACCATCAGCCGGTTGATTACCGAACAGATGAAGTAGCCGGCGGGAAGGCGACGAGGCAATCACGGGGGGCCTCGGCCAAAGGGCTACCTGTCAACGCGTAACAGGGGGCATTTCGCGCCACGGTTCCTTTGGGGCGCCAATTGACGAGCCCGGTTGGGGCGACTACGGTGAAGAGGGCAGTGGCGACGTTGGAGCCAGCGAAAGGAAGGCCAGATGCGTGTTGTATTTTGTGGGAGTGGCTCATTCGGGGAGCCGACACTGCGGTGGCTGACAACCTCCGCCCACGAGGTGTTGGGGGTGGTGACGCAGCCGGCTCGGCAGGCAGGGCGTGGTCGCAAGCTCCAGGCAACACCGATCGCAGAGGTCTCTGCAGAGCTGGGGCTGGACTGCTTGCCAGTGGCCGATGTAAACAGCTCTGAGGGAGTGGGTTATATTCGTGAGTTGAGGCCGGAGGCCATCGTAGTGATTGCCTTTGGGCAGAAGATCGGCTCGGACCTGCTGAACCTGAAGAACTGCCATGTCATCAATTTGCACGGCTCCCTGTTGCCGAAGTACCGCGGGGCGGCCCCCATCAACTGGGCGATTATTAATGGGGAGACGGAAACCGGGGTCAGTGTGATCACCCTGAACGAGCGCTGGGATGCCGGTGCGGTTCTGGGCCAGGCACGATTGGAAATCAAACCTGACGAAACCGCCGGAGCGTTGCACGACCGGCTGGCCGCTTTGGGGCCTGCTGTGGTGGAGCACGTACTCAATGACCTTGAGAGCGGCGCAGCGACAAAGGTGATCCAGGAAGAGACCGAGGCGACACGCGCCCCTAAATTACGCAAGAGCGACGGGGCGATTGACTGGGCTAAGTCGGCCGAGACCATTGGCAATCTGGTGCGGGGTATGTGGCCCTGGCCTGGGGCGCATAGCCACTTCGAGCAGCAGGGCAAGCCATCTCAAGAGCGTGTGACAATCAAGAGTGCCGAGGTGGTCATGCGGACGCCTGAGGAGACCACGGGCCAAGGACGCCGGCCGGGTACGGTTCTGGAGGACCTTTCCATTGCGTGCGGTTCAGGGCGGCTGCGCCTGGGGCACGTAAAGCCGGAGGGGGGCAAACTCATGAGCTACGAAGCATTTGCCCGTGGGCGGCACGTGCAGCCCGGCGACAGGTTTGTAAAAGGCTAGCCAAGGAAGTATTTGCAGGATGTCGGCTATGGCACGCAGGGCGCTCACGCTGAAGATAGAATCGGCCAGGGATTTGGCGGTCAATGCGCTGCTGGCGTTTGATACAGACGATCGTGATATCGAAGCGAGCCTCGACGAAGCGTTCCGTGAGGCGGCATGGTCCGATCCGGACCGTCGTCTGGCCACGGAACTGGCCTACGGGGTGTGTCGGCGGCTGATTACCCTGGACCATCTCATTGGCTGCTACAGCACGCGGCCTTTACGGCGTATCGAACACGCGGTCAAGGAGATTCTGCGGGTGGGGTTGTACCAGATGGTCTGTCTTAGTAGGACCCCGGACTTTGCGGCCGTGCACGAAGCCGTGGAGCAAGCCAAGCGAACAGGTCTGCGCGGCGCGCACGGTTTTGTCAATGCCGTGCTGCGTGCAGCGCAGGCGGACATAGCAGGGCATGTCGACGGGCCGGTGACGCTGGCGAGAAACGTCTTGTGGCTCGACGAGCAACGAGGGGTGACTTTTCGCAGTAATGTGTTTCCGCACCCGACCCGGCAGCAAATCAAGTATTATCGTGCGGCGTTTGGCTATCCAATGTGGCTAATCGAGCGTTGGCTGAGACAGTTCGGGGCCAAAGGGCTGATCCCCCTGATGCTGGCGGGCAACGGGCGGCCTATGCTTTCTTTGCGGGTAAATCCCCTGCGATGCACACGCGAGCAATTGCTGGAGGCCTTGCAGCAGGCCGGCGTGGGGGCGAAGGCATGGGGCCAGAGCGTGACCTTGACCGAACGGATGCCGGTAGAGAAACTGGTGGGCTATGACCAAGGCTGGTTCAGCGTCCAGGATGTCACGGCGACCGAGGCCGCAAGCCTGCTGGCGGCCCAGCCGGGCGAACGCGTGTTGGATTTGTGTGCGGCCCCAGGGGGCAAGACCATGTGCCTGGCGGGGGCGATGGAGAATCACGGGACAATCGTGGCCTGCGACGTCATCACCGAGAAATTGACCCTGATCGAACGCAATTGCCGGCGGCTGGGAATGAGGATTGTACGGACGTCCCTGGCCGATGAAGTGGGCAAAGCGGCCGAGCACCAGGGCCCCTTCGATGCGGCGCTGGTGGACGTGCCTTGCAGCAATTCCGGGGTCTTGGCGCGGCGCGTGGAGGCGCGACATCGACTCAAACCCGTGCATGTCCACACGTTGCGGGCACGGCAAGCCGAACTGCTCGAGCGAGCCGCACGCTTGCTCAAGCCTGCGGGACGCCTCGTGTACAGCACGTGCAGCGTGGAGGCTGCCGAGAATGAGCAGATCGTCGAGGCCTTCCTGGCCCGGCACGGGGACTTTGCGCAGGTCAAGGCTCAACATTGGCTACCTGGCGAACGCAGTCTAAAAGGCAGTACTGCTGAGCTCTCGCAGCAAACAAACGATGCGCAACCGGCAACGGGCGAGATCGGCCCGCTGTGGCGCGACGGCGGCTATGCGTCTCTCCTCCAGCGAAAGCCCAAAACCTGACAGCGCGATCATGCAACCTCATGCGTGCGCCGGCGCAGTCATCATTGCCTTTCGCCCACCGAGTTGCAGCGATCTTGGGGGACTCTCTAATCTTTTCCTTCAGACTGGCCGATACCATAAGAGTAGGGCAAGGCAGCATCGGACCGGTGCAGGCCTGGCGGGTCTTGAACGAAACGGGCATATCCGCCCGTACGTTCCAGCCGACTGATCTGGTTTAAACCGGATACTAACGGGGCTCCTGAATCTACTTGTCAGGATGCGGCGTACAACACGGCCTCTGCGGAGAGAAAGGACAAACGTCTTGTCGTCAATGGAAGCGTTTATCATTATCACTGGGTTGGGAACCGCCGCTGTCGGAGCCTTACTCTTGCTTTCAACCTTGGCCTGTAGGCGGGCGCAATTGGTCAAAGCCTACAATCTCCAGCAGGAGATCGAACAACGCAAGCGTGAGATCGAGCAGAAAAAGGCCGACGAAGAGGCCAAGAACCACCACGCTGCACGCCGTGTGGGCCCAGCAAAGTTGAAACCCGCCTGAAGCAGATTTCTCGCCATTTGAGGCCTTAGCAAAGCGACTGACCAGCAGCCGCCTCACTCCGGAAGAACTGTCATATCGGCCCCGACACCCTGCATCAGGGCTACGTAGGCAGGGAAGGTGACGTTGACGGCCTCGGCAGTGTCGATGGTGCTTGGCCCGTCGAGTGCCATGGCCGCCAGGCTCAACGCCATCACCACGCGATGGTCGTCGTGGCCGCAAAGATCGCCACCGTGTAACGCAGCAGGCTCGATTACTAAGCCGTCCGGTTCTTCCGTGATCCGGGCTCCAAGTTTTGTCAGTTCCCCGGCCATCACGGCGATGCGGTCGGTTTCTTTCAGTCGTGCCTGGGCAACGTTGTAGATACGCGTAGGCGTAGCAGCGAAACAGGCAACGACGGCCAACGCCGGCAGAGCGTCCGGCAACGCGTTCAAGTCAACCTCGATTCCCCGCAATTCCCCTGCTTGTATCCGAACGCCGTCCGACTCCAGGGTAATCGTCGTGCCCATTTGACGCAAAATGTCCACGACCGCCTTGTCGCCTTGGGCGTCCGCAAAATCCAGGCCACGCAGCAGCAGCTGGCCTTCCAGAATGGCCCCAGCACACAAGAAAAACGTTGCCGAGGAAAAATCGGCCGGCACCTGCTTGGCGAACCCACGATACTGCTGGTTGCCCCGAACAACAAACCGACCGTACTGTTCATTCTCGTAGTCTATACCCTGCTCATCAAGGTAACTCAGGGTGATATCAATGTACGGGCGCTCGTTGAGCAGCGGCACGTTGATAATCGTGGGGCCGGCGGCAAGCGGACTGTTAAACAAAAGTGAGCTGAGGTACTGACTGGTGACCGCCTCAATCGACGTTTCGCCTCCCTTGAGTGTACCCCGGACCATGACGGGAGCTTTGCCGTTATCGCGGCTGCTCGAGCAGTGAGCACCAAGGTCGTTCAGGCTCGCCACCAGCGGCGCCACTGGTCGTCGGCGTATCTGGGCATCACCGGTAAAAACCGCGCCGCCCGCGCGCAACAACGCGGCTGAGCCCATCGCGAAACGCAGGGTCGTGCCGGAATTGCCCACGTCGATTACGTCAGCGGGCGCCTGGAGCGAACCGCCAGTACCTTCGACAAACCAACACTCATCGTCAGAGGTCTCGATGGTGGCCCCCAAGTGGCGGTAGCAGTGCACCGCTGCCAGGGTGTCGGCCGAGACAAGCGGCGCATGCAACTCACTACGACCGGCGGCAAGACTGGCCAATGCCACCGCACGAATCGTATGCGACTTGGACCCGGGGATCCTGACCTCACCGCGCAATGCCGACTTGCCCACCCGTAATTTCATCGCCGTCACCTTCCGTCTGACGCCTAGGCCTCATTCCACCGGTCGTAAAACTCCACGTATTCGTCCTTCTTGTCGCCACTGCGCAGTTCAATGGCGCTGCGCGGGTGCTGGTTGAAGTGGGCCGTGATCATATAAGGAACCAGCGCGCCCCATTCGATCTTATCCCGCAGAGGTACAAAGTGCTCCTGAAGGCAGGCCAGAACGGTCCGCAGATCGAATTTGGGATTACGCAGAAAACT
>Ga0180431_10005695_pt1 | contig 15084 bp, 14 predicted proteins | sample SS_ome_11_FD_132459 | JGI IMG/M metagenome (GOLD analysis project Ga0180431, IMG submission 132459) | Hypersaline lake sediment archaeal communities from the Salton Sea, California, USA - SS_1_MS_1 metaG | ecosystem: Environmental > Aquatic > Non-marine Saline and Alkaline > Hypersaline >... | reverse complement strand
TGGTCTGGACCGAGCAGCTGATGCCCGTGATTCCGCTGGTACGCTGCCGGGATGCGGATGCGGCCATCGATCTGGCCGTGGCCTGCGAGCACGGCTTCCGCCACACAGCGGTGATGCACTCCCGCAACATCGAGAAGCTCTCCCGCATGGCCAAGGTGATGAACTGTTCCCTGTTCGTCAAGAACGGTTCGGCCTACAATGGCCTGGGATACGGGGGAGCCGGGTTCACCTCCTGGACCATCGCCAGCCCGACCGGCGAGGGATTGACCCGGGCCAGGACCTTCACCCGGGAGCGCCGCTGCGCCCTGATCGACTACTTCAGGATCGTCTGATGAAACTGGGTAGAGTGATCGGATCGGTGATGTGCACCCAGAAGGTGGATTCCTTCGAGGGAGTGAAGCTGCTGCTGCTCCAGCCGGTAGATGAACAGCTTCAGGCCACCGGCGATGCCCTGATCGCCTGTGATGTGGTGCAGGCCGGTCCCGGGGACCTGGTGCTGTGGGAGGGCGGCCGGGAGGCGGCCCTGGGCCTGGAGAACTGGTACAACCCCTCGGATGCCACCATCATGGGCATCGTGGACCAGGTGTACGGAGAGCAACAGCAAGGGGGGCGCCCATGACCCTGGGGCGGGTGATCGGAACGGTGGTCTCCACCGTCAAGCTCGAGGCGCTGTCCGGCTACAAGATCCTGATGGTCCAGCCGGTGGACCCGCAGGGTCAAGCTGCCGGGGCGGTGACCCTGGCTCTGGATTCGGTGCAGGCCGGGGTCGGAGACACGGTGCTGATCATCGACGAGGGCAACTCCAGCCGGATGATCGTCGGAGATTCCATGGCGCCGATTCGCACCATGGTGGTGGGCATCGTGGATCAGATACAGGTCGGAGGCGAGGAATGACAGGCGAAGTAAAAACGGAAGCGAACAATACCGTGGACAAGGTGCTGCGGGTGGCCTTGGGTTCGGATCACGGCGGTTACAAGGCCAAGGAGCTGTTGAAGAGCTATCTCGGCTCCCTGGGCTACAGGGTCGTGGATGTGGGCTGCCACTCCCGGGACAGTGTGGACTATCCGGATTTCGCCAGAGCTGTGGCCCGAAAGGTCGCTGCCGGGGACTGCGAACGGGGGATCATGATCGACGGCGCCGGTATCGGCTCCAGCATGGTCTGTAACAAGGTCAGGGGCATACGGGCCGCGCTCTGCTACGATCTGAAAACCGTGGTGAACAGCAGGGAGCACAACAATGCCAACGTGCTTACCCTGGGCGGCCCCCTACACGCTCCGGCCGAGCTGTGCGAGATGTCCAAGTTGTGGCTGGAAACCCGCTTCGCCGGAGGACGGCACTGGCCGCGGATCAACAAGATGATGGCTGTAGAGAGAGGATCGCTATGAATACACAGGAACTGGTAGATCAGATTACAGGACAGGTTCTGGCCAAGCTGCGGGAGAGCTCGGGCAGCGCGCCGGCTGGGGGATCCAGCGTCGCGCCGGCGGGCGGCGGAAACGGGTCGGGCACGACGTCAGCCCGGCCCGCGGCTGTCGCAGGGACACCGGCCCAGGGGAGGACCGTCCAGGGGGTACCCGCCCAGGAGCCGGGCACCGCACCCCCGGAACTCCCGGGCCTGCGGCCCGCCGATGTGGCCCGCTACATCGATCACACCCTACTCAAACCCGAGGCCACCCGGGAGCAGGTGGACAAGCTCTGTGAGGAAGCGGTGGAGTACGGTTTCTACTCGGTCTGCGTGAATACCACCTGGACCGCCTACTGCGCCCGCAAGCTGCGGGGCAAGGGGGTGAAGGTCTGCACGGTGATCGGTTTTCCCCTCGGGGCCATGGATAGCCGGGCCAAGAGCTTCGAAGCCCGCAATTCCGTGGAGAACGGTGCCAATGAGATCGACATGGTGATGAACGTGGGCGCCCTGAAGTCGGGGGATCTGAAAACCGTCGAAGAGGACATACGCTGGGTGCTGCGGGCCTGCCGTCAGAACACGATCCTCAAGGTGATCATCGAGAACGCCCTGCTCACCGATGAGGAGAAGGTCCTGGCCTGCCAGATCGCCAAGCGCGCCGGGGCCGGTTACGTGAAGACCTCTACCGGTTTCGCCTCCTCCGGGGCGACCGTGGAGGATATCGCCCTGATGCGCAGAACCGTGGGCCTGGAGATGGGGGTTAAAGCCGCCGGTGGGGTGCGCAGCTACGAGGATGCCCTGGCCATGATCCAGGCCGGAGCCAGCCGAATCGGGGCCAGCTCCAGCGTGGCCATCGTGACCGGAGCCAAGAGCCAGTCCTCCTATTGAGGCAACTGCCGTGATCGATCAGACAACAGACCGTGAGGAGAGCCGGTGAGCAGTGAGAAACAGCTCCGGGAGCAGATAGTGGAGGCGGGCAAACGGCTGCAGGAACGTTTTTTCGTTGCGGCCAACGACGGCAATATCAGCGCCCGCCTGCCGGACCAACGGTTCCTGATCACCCCCACGGGGGTGAATAAGGGGGATTTGACCGAGGATATGCTGCTCACAGTCGACGAGCAGGGCCAAGTCTTAAGCGGTGACCTGAAGCCCACCTCCGAGATGAAGATGCACCTGGCCGTGTACCGGCAGCGCCCCGACGTGCATGCCCTGGTCCACGCCCATCCCCCCACGGCCACGGGTTTCGCCACCTCCCGGATCCGTCTGGATCAGGATGTGATCCTCCCGGAGGTGGTGTTCGGTTTGGGACGGATCGGCTTCTCCGAGTACGGCACCCCCACCACCGAACAGGTGCCGGAGGCGGTCTCCCGGGAGATCGCCGACTGCGACGCCCTGTTGCTGGCCAACCACGGGGCCCTGACCGTGGGCACCTCGGTGATGCAGGCCTACTACCGCATGGAAACCCTGGAGATGTACGCCCGCATCCGCCTGGTCACCATCCAGCTGGGCGGTCCCGCCGCTTTGACCGAGCCGGAGGTCGCGGAGCTGTTCCAGGTCCGTCAGCAGCGCGGCTGGGGCGGAACGCCGGCCCTGGAGGTTGATCCCAAGGCCGTGGAGCTGATCAGCCAGGTGGTGCTCCAGGTACTGCAGGCTCAAGGGGCGGGTTCCCCGGGCTGATCGTTTGTCCTGTTCGCGACGATCCCCATGTGTAGCTTCACTATCTGATCTTCCACCAGGCAAGCTTATCCTCATTGTCCTTAGCCTCATTGTACCTGGCCGACCCGAGAACATCCTGTTTTCCGTCCCCGTCGATGTCCGCCGCGTACACGGTACAGACGCCGTCAAAGGCGCCATCCACAACGTGGCGACGCCAATCCTCACCTGTCTCCGGGTTCTCGAACCAGACAACTTCATCGTCGTACGTTCCCGCCACCAACACGTCTGGATCGGAGTCTCCGTCCAGATCCGCAACGTTGACATCAACCACTCCACAGGTCGAACCGATCGTCTTGCCAGAGGCCCAGCTGCTTCCATCACCGCCGTTTTTGTACCAAATCACGGTATCGTCGCCGTACAACCCGGCCACCACGTCGTTGTTCCCGTCTCCGTCGATATCGGCGATCTGGAACGAGATTGGGCCGTTAGCGCTTGCACTGATCGTATGCCGGGTCCAGTCGTCTACGCTGTCTTTGTTGTTGATCCAGCAGTGCAGCTCCCCCGGCTCGTCGTAGTAGTGGAACTCGCCGCTCACGATATCAACATGGGTGTCATTGTTCAGGTCGCCCAGGGCGAGGGCGCGGGGCGAGTCGTAGGGCACGGCGATATCATGTTCTGTCCAGCTGTTTCCATTTTCGAACCAGATGATTTTCCCGTCATTTCCCTCAGCAAAATCGACTGCCGCCACATCCACATCGTCGTCGCCGTCGATATCCGCGGTCGCGATATCGAAGATGTAGAAATAATCCTCGTCTCCGAAGCTCTCTGTTTCGGTCGCGGGAAAACCGCCGGCGCCTTCGTTTTCCCAATAGTAGATTGATCCTGTACTGGCCGCGCTCACGATGTCGAGCTTAGAATCCCCGTTGAGATCGGCCACGGTCAAGGCTCGCGGCCAGTTGCTCATTGTGCCCATGCTTCCTGTGATTGCAGACGCATCATCCAGCCAGACATAGACCTTGCGCTGGAGAGTTCCGGTGGCCACGATGTCACCTTTGTCGCTGTGACCGTCCAGGTCGGCGGCCAGAATAAGCGGCTGACAGTCGGCAGGCCAGCCATCCGGGACGTCCGACAGGAAGTGTTCTGTGCTGATATCCAGATGCACCCGTTCATCCGGCTCCATGTTGTATTTGGTACTTCCATCGTCGAGCATGAGGCTGACTGTGTACTGTCCCGGAGTGTCGTACGAGTGAGTCGGGTTGCTGGCGGTAGCAAAAACGTTGAACGTATCGAGATCGGCTGACGGCCACTCCCAATACCAGGTCCATTCGGTAATCGTACCCGTGATGATTGACCTGTCCGTGAAGTGAAGCTCTTCATCGGTGTGCGCCCAAACCCTGTCCACTTCGATCCCGGGTCCGTAGATGCCGATGCAGTCGCAGGCCCTCAGCTCGTCCGAACCGGCGGGCCCGCTCACCCGCAGGGACACGTCGTGATAGCCTGCCGTGTCGAACACCTGGGCCGCGGGTTCTCGTTGACGGGAATCCACGCTGCCGTCGGCATCGAAGTCCCAGGCCCAGGAGGTAATGGCGCCGCTGGACTGGTCATAGAAGGCAAACGAGTCGCCCCTGGAGCCTTCGGAGGCTGAAACGCTGAACGCGGCGTGGGGCTCCACCGCATCCTCCACCGCGGCCCGCAGGGGGTTCTTCCTGCAGCCCGGTAGAAGCGGTAGCAGCACGGCGGCGAGCAAACAACCGAGGATCCTGCCAGCTACTCCTCTTGCCATACCATCCTCTCCTCACTCCCGGCCGCACGGCCCGCAGCTGCCGCATCCGGGTCGGGTACCTGTTCGGCCATCTGCGGAGCGCTCTCCTCGAGTCGGTCATAGTAGGCGGCGGCCTGCTCGCGGTTGCCGAGGGCCAGGTGGGTTCGCATCAGATTTATCAGCAGCTCGGGATTCTCCGGTGCCGCGACCGCGGCCCGCTCGTAGTAGCTGAGAGCCTTCCGGGGCTCTCCACGCAGGAAGCAGAGATTGCCCATATTGATCAGCGCCGGCCCATACTCCTGCCGCTCCAGTGCCCGGAGGAACTGCTGTTCGGCTTCTCGGTACATCCCGTAGCGGGCGTACAAAACGCCGAGCCTGTTGATCAACCGGCCCTGTTCACCCTGCGCGCGAATCGCATCCCGGATCGTTGATACCTGATCGGCGATTTCCGCATCCACAACCCTCTGCAACTCCGCTTCGATGGCCCCGGCCACCTCCTCGAGCGATGGCATCGAGATCGCACCCGTGGTTTCGACGAAGCCCACAGGTTCGTACTCCTGCCAGCAGGCGTGCACCGGATACAGCGTTGCCCGGCCCGCCGGCGCGTATTCCCGCCACTGCTCGGCCCCTTTACGCCAGATGTCGAGGAACCCGTCACCACGCCGCGTGATCTCCAGTGGCACCCAGGCCTTGCCTTCCTGAAAGATCAGGTCTTCGGGGTACCGGAAACACTCCCGGGAAGCGGAGGGCGGCAGATCCAGTGCGAAGGCCATGTAGATATGAGCCGGAACGGTGATGAAGGCCGTTTCGATACCAACGGATTCCAGAAGCGCGCAGTACAACACGGACAGGTCGTCGCAATCCCCCCCTTTGAACTCCAAGGTCTGTCTGGGAAACTGGATGAAATCCACGTCTGTTTCCTGCTGCGACAGCTCGGCGTAGGGAGTGGTGGGATCGACCATATAGTTAAGCCCGTACACGCGCAGCGCTTCGTGCAGGGCCAGGGCCAATTGCAACTCCTCTCCCAGGGCCTGACAGGAGCGACTCTGAACCAAACCGGACACGTTCTTGGCAAAGCGAAGAATCGTCGAATCCTTGGAGGTCACGAAGGCGGCAACCCGCCGGTCATCGTCCCAGGTGATGGCGTTACGATCGTACAGCCGCAGCTTGGCGATGAACTCCTGCTGCACGGGCCGGCCCTCCACCGTGTAGCCGGCCGTGATGTTCACCGATACCTTGGACCCCTCGTACATGTACAGGACCTGGTCGGTGAACAGCCCGTAGAGCACGATCTCCCCCGACTCTCCCGGCTCCAGGTTCTGCGGTGCCCGACAGGGCATGGGATTGTCCATGTACTGTTTCACGAACAGCTGGATCTTCAGCCGTTCCACCGGCAGCTGGGAGTTATTCGTGAGGATCGCTGTGCCCAGAGGGTGCTCGTCGTAGTACTTGAAGAACGCCGGGAACACCCGTGCGAACTGAACCTCCTCCAGTTGCAGAACTCCGGCTGCCGTCTCCTCGGCCACCGCGATCCGGCGTATCTCTGCGGCCCGCCTTCCCGGTTGGAAGCGGAAGAAGCTGCCCAGCGATATGCTCAGATCGTTGTACAACCCGAGGAAGTTGCGGTACTCCAGCCCTGCGCCCAGGCTGATTCCCGGTCCCAGCCGCAGGGCAAGATCACCGCCCAGAGATAGGAAGGCTGCACCCCCGCTGCCGCTGCCGTCGTTGAGAAAGCCTAGGCCGTAACCGCCGCTCACAAAAACCGCTCCGCCCAGCCCGGGCGTCAGGCTTCTCTCCAGACGTAATCCCCCACTAATGGGCAGCATCGACATGCCCGTGTCCACCTGAAGGGGTGCGAGAAAGTACCCCAGGCCGGCGGTCGCGCTGAGTGCGGGCGCCTCGAGGAAGCGGTAGGCTATCCCTGCATGCACGCCTCCGCCAATTCGGTAGTAGTTGCTGTCCGAACCGAGGGGGATGTCGACGATCGGCTTCACGCTCAGGACTATCGGTGGGGAGTCTGCCCTGTTTCCGATGGAATCAGCCGGGCACAGTGTAGTGCAGGACACAAACACTGCCAGAAAGAGGAGAAGAGGTCGATTTTTCATGACGACGGGTGCCTTGATTTCAGCCTTTTTGCGGAAATCGGTATCGTACAGTCAGCTCACGCGCTGCCGATGATGAACTCGAACAACAACCGAGGCAGCATCCACGGATCTGCCGTACCTGGAAGATTATAGCACGAGCCGAGTATAATTCAATGTTACCGATGGGAGATTAGAAGATTAGTTCATGGAGAATTGTGATGCTGGTGAGAGGCAGAATGTCACGAGAAATGACGTGTCGACCCTCGGGCCGTCAATATAATCAGTGCGGTGACCTGCTGCTTGCACCCAAACTCTTGGGAGAGCTTTCGCTTGACCGGTCTGTGGAAAAGTCGATATCTTTGAAATCAAGGAGATCAAGCGATGTCTGACAGAAACGTATCGTCCCTGTCCTCCCGCGCGGTGAGGACTCGAAGTATATTGAGAAACACCTACCTCTGGATGACCGGCGGACTGGCCCTGACCGGGGTTGTAGCATTTGGAGTAGCCTCGAATCCCTCGATCGTGCAGGCACTGGTGATGAATAGATTCCTGTTCTTCGGGCTGATTATAGCCGAGTTGATTCTGGTAATCGCCCTGTCCCGCCGCATCATGACCCTGAGCCCCGGTGCCGCGGTTGGAGGGTTTGCCCTCTACGCCGCCCTGAACGGAATTACCCTCTCCCTGATCTTTTTGGCATACACCGGAACCAGTATCGCCCGGGTATTCTTCATCAGCGCCGGAACATTTGCCGGGGTCAGCTTGTACGCCGCAACCACCCGCAGGGATCTTTCCGGGATCGGGCCGTACCTGATCATGGCATTGTGGGGAATCATCATCGCCTCCCTGGTGAACTTCTTCCTGCGCAGCGAAAGCCTCTACTGGATCATCTCCTACATCGGGGTGGCCCTGTTCATAGGCCTGACAGCCTACGATACCCAGATCATCAAGCGCTGGAGCGACCAGCACAGCGACAGTCTGGGTGAGACCGATTACATGCGGTTGTCCATCCTGGGAGCGTTGAAACTCTACCTGGATTTCATAAACCTCTTCCTGTTCTTCCTGAGGATCTTCGGCCGCAGGCGTTAGCCGAGGTTTGCAGAACCGGTAGATACTTTCCAAAATGAGGCTTCTCATATTAACCGCCGTTTTCCAACATCGTTAAATTGAATTGTCAGTCCAAAGGATGTATTATCTAATAGAGATAGTCCCATGTCCAAGGAAAAGGACGTTCAGTTAGCCCAGCTTATCGATACCCGCGATCCGGAGAAGGTCATCGAAGAGGTCCTGAGGATCTTCTACTTCCACTACTCCGAAGACGCAGCCCTGCGGGTGCGTCTGGCCTTTTCCCAGGTGCGCTCCCTGTTTATGGGAGAGTTCCCCGGTTACCGTGAGTGCCTGGCTGAGTACCACGACTTCAACCACACCATGAGCGTGCTGTTAGCCTCCGCTCGCCTGTTGGACGGGTACAACATCGAACGTGTCTTCCTGCCCGAGGAACTGGCCATTCAGCTGCTCCTGGCCACCCTGCTGCACGATACCGGTTATATCCAGGAGGATTGGGACACCGAAGGTACCGGGGCCAAGTACAGCCGCCAGCACGAACAGCGGAGCATCGAGTTTCTCCAGCGACACGCCGGAGTTTTCGAGATCGAAGAACCGGAAGTCGAGCCCCTTATCCGCCTTATCGAGAGTACCGATCTGAAAACCGATTTCGCCCGCATCGCCTTCCCCTCAGAGGAGGAACAGGACGCCGGTGCCATTCTGGGCAGTGCGGACATTCTCGGTCAGATGTCCGACCGGGCCTACCTGGAAAAGCTGCTGTTTCTCTATCACGAGTTCCGGGAGGCGGGGATTCCCGGATATGAAACAGAGTTCGATATCCTCAAGAAAACCCGGGATTTTTACAGCGCTGTGAGGGGCCGACTTCGGGATACCTACCTCCATGTGTTCGAGCTTGCCCATCATCATTTCCGCGAACGCTATGAAATCAACCAGAACCTCTACATAGTGGCCGTGGATCGCCAGATGGCCTATCTGGAAAAGATCATTGGGGATGAGAACACCAACTTCCGACACAAGCTCAAGAGGGGCGATCAGGCCAAGCTGCACGAACGCCAGGCCAGCTGATTCTGTCCATTAATTTAACGCCTATTCCACAAGCAACAGGGTTACGATACGCTTAGCCGGCAGTTCTTCAATATCCCGTCTTCTCAATTGGCGTCGATCCGCCACTCGGTCTCGGAGTCGAAGAAATGGAGGCCTTCAGGTTGGAAGCTCAGATGGATCCGCTCTCCCGGCCGAACCTTCTCCGAGGCGCTTGCCATGATCTTGACGATGCGATCCTCCAGTTGGACGGCCACGATCTGGTGGGACCCTTGAGGTTCCACAACCAGCACCTCTTCGCTGAACAGGGACTTGCTCTCGGAGGTGATGAGGATGTTCTCGGGTCGGACGCCCAGGATCAGTCGTCCTTTCCCGTAGTCAGCAAGTAGTTGTCGCTGCTCACCGCATAGCCCAGGCGGCTGACAAACTGCTCCCCGGCGGAGGGCCGGTCCGTGGCTCGATAGACCAGGTGGATCAATCCATGTTCGAACAGGATGGCCGCGGGCGTAGCACCGGTTGCTCGGAAAGGCGGGATAGGCGGATCATCGCACTCCCATGGTTGACCAAAGCTGAGGATCTGTAAATGGGTGTTTGCGCCAAATCGATTAGTCTTTACAACGCATATTCACAAGATTATTATTAAATTAGTAGGTAAACCGGACTAGGAACCAGAGGTGGATTCCGGCGGTTTACGAAATAAAAAATGCCCTTTGGGCAAAGGAGGCTTTCATGAAAAAGGCTATCGTCGTTTTTCTGCTTGTCCTGGTAGCGGCGTTCAGCTTCGCTCAGCGGCTGGAACTGTACTACTACAAGCAGGAGAACCAGGAAGGTCTGAAGAAGCTGGTAGACACCTTTGTGCGACAGAACCCGAGCATCTCCATAGATCTTCTCATTATCCCCAATGACGCAGACGTAACCATGGCTGCCCGCGCCGCTTCGGGGAAACTGTCCGAGATCCTGCAGATGCAGTCCTACTCCCGGGTGTTCGAGTACGCCCAGAACGGCTATGTGCTCGACCTTTCCAACGAACCGGTGATGGGCAAGGTCATAGACTCGGCCAAGCCGGCTGTAACCTGGAACGGCAAACAGTGGGCTCTACCCATGGATTTCGCCGGCATCGGAATCATCTACAACAAGGACATGTTCAAGACCTACGGTTTGCGCGCACCACGCACCTACCGGGATCTGCAGCGTATCACCCGTACCCTCAAATCCAACGGCGTCACACCCTACGCCGGACTGCTCAAGGAAAACTGGTCCATCGGCCACTTCATTACCCTGGCCCACACCAACCTGCTTGCCGCCAAGGGGATTTCCGTTGAGAAGTTCATTGCCGATATGGACACCGGTCGGACCAGCTACGGTGTGGTGGACACCAACCTGCTGTTCGCCACAATCGATCAGTACGTCGAGAATATGGATACCAACGCGGCTGAGATGAACTGGAACGAGCAGCAGGCCGCCTTTGCCGGGGGTAAAACCCCGATGATGGTTCAGGGACTGTGGTCCTACGGGGCGGCCATCGGCACGAATCCTGATCTGGATGCCGGGTTCGTACCCTTCCCCATGTTCAACGATCCCAAGATGGTCAAGTTCTACGCGGATGTGGATTCCTGCTTCGGGATCTCCGCCCAGGCTCCACCGGACAAGCAGGCCGCGGCCAAGAAATTCTTGAGCTGGCTCTCCACCCCGGAAGCTGTAAAAATCTGGACAACGGACTACAAGCTGACAATTTCCTTCAAGGGCGCCGATCTCTCGGCCATGAAGCCGCCCTTCGTAGAGTTGATGAGCACCGTTGGTGCCAACGGCGCCTACCCCTGGGCCTTTTCCATGTATCCGACAGCCGTGTTCGAAGACGCCGTCAAGAATGGAGCGCAGGCCTACGCTTTCAAGAAAAAAACCGCCGGAGCGGTGATCGCCGATATCGATCGACAGTGGCGGGAAGCCCGCTAGTCTTCTGCGAGCAGTCAAACGACCGAGCCGGGGATTGATGTAGCCGGCAGGTCGTGTCGTCTAACAAATCGCGGGGAGGCTGAACGCCTCCCCGATTTTTTTCTGCAACAGAGGGAGGTCTAGCATGGTTGGATCCAAGCTCAAGCGCTGGTTGTATTTCTGGGTGTTTGTGTTGCCGGCGCTGGCCGCCTATGCAATGTTTTTCATCAATCCCTTCGCCCAGGGCATCCGCATCTCCTTTACGAATTGGGACGGCACCACGCCGCGAACCCCGATCAGTATGGCGAAGCAGCAGTTCGAGGAGCAGGTTCTGTCCCGGATCGAGCGGGAGGAGGATCGAGAGTTCCTGCTCCAGATCTACTCCTTCGACCCGGCGGATGATCGGTACAAGCGCTACGAACTCATCGGTCGCAACCGCAATCGGGTGGTTCGGATTCTGAACCGGGTGGGTTACCGGCCGGAGAGCTACCGCTATGTAGGCCTGAAGAACTACCTCGATATCTTCACGGGCGGAGTGGAGGAGCGTTTCTATCCGCGCACCTACAGCAAAGTGAACTACAACCAGAACTCGTCTCTGCCGCTGGAGATACCGAGGCAGGAGTTCGAGAAAGTCTTCCTGGCCAATCTACGCTCTGAGGCCGAAGGCGATCTGGCCTCAGAGGTGTATACACCGGGAGAGGATGTGTACACCCTGCGGAACGAGTTCGACGAGTTCACCCTGGAGGATCGCATCTGGCTCTTGCCCGAGGTGGACGTGGAATACACGGTTCCCCCCGGTGCGGTGGATGAACTGATCGCAGGAGTCCGGGGGGCCGGTCTGGCCCAGGACCGGAACGCTCTCGAGCAGACGGTATCCCAATTCCTGGACAGCTACACCTTGTCCGAAGCCAGCGCCGCTGAGCTCCGGGAAGCCGCTTTGGACATCTACAACCTCGGCGAGTTCAAACGCCTGCTCGCCGAAAACTGGATTGAGCGAAAGTTTGAAATGGGGGTCGTTGGCTTCACTCTGTTTTTCATGTTCTTCAACGTCCTGTTTTCCAACATCCTCGCTTTCCTTCTGGCTTTGGCCCTGGATCAGAAGCTGAAGAGCCGGACCTTTCTTCGTACCATCTTCTTCTTGCCCAACGTGCTTTCCATGATCGTGGTCGCCCTGGTCTGGTCCTTCGTCTTCTTCAATCTCATGCCCGCACTGACCGGGATCGAGCTGTGGATGGGTGATCCGGCCAAGGCACCCTGGCTGATCGTGATGGTTCAGGTGTGGCGGGAAGCGGGCTACCTGATGGTCATCTATCTGGCAGGTCTGCAGAGCATTCCCACCGACGTCCACGAAGCCGCCCTGATCGACGGCGCCAAGCCCCGCCAGAAGTTGCGCTACGTGACCCTCCCGTTGCTCATCCCTGCTCTGACCATCTGCCTGTTCCTCAGTCTGTCCAACTCCCTGAAGAGTTTCGACCTGGTATACGCCATGGTCGGACCTTCGGGGTACGCTCTGGGGACCGTGCCCTTCGTGATGGATATCTTCTTCGACGCCTTTGCCAAACGACTGGCCGGCCTGGCCACGGCAAAAGCCATGCTGCTGTTTTTCGCTATCCTTCTCATCACCGGATTCCAGCTTACCGTGATGAAGAGAAAGGAGGTGCGGCTATGAAAGCACGACGACGTGTTCCCTGGGGCTTGAGGATCTTTGAGGTTTTTATGCTATTGGCCGCCCTGGCTTTCATCTATCCTGCTCTGTTCGTGCTCAACAACGCGGTCAAGCCGGAGGCGGAGATCACCCTTCGCCCGATTGCCCCTCCATCGCGGTTGGAGTTGGGCAATTTCGCCAAAGCCTGGACCGAGATGCGTTTTCCCCGCACTCTGGCCAATACCTTTCTGGTCACCGCTTGTGGTGTTGCCGGGATTCTGCTGTTCAGCTCCATGGCCGCCTACATGCTGGCCCGCACCATCAACCGTCTGTCCTGGATTCTATACCTGCTGTTCGCCTTTGCCCTGGTCATCCCCTTTCAGATCATCATGGTACCGATCGTGGTCCTGGCCGCCGACCTGAACTTAACAACGATCTGGGGGATCATTCCCATGTACTGGGGACTGGGTGCGCCGATGGCGGTGTTTATGTATCATGGTTTCGTCAAAGGTGTGCCCCGGGAACTGGAGGAGTCGGCGGCCATCGACGGAGCCGGGCAGTTTTACACCTTTTTCAGGATCGTCTTTCCACTGTTGACCCCGATCACCGCCACGATCGCCATCCTGGATGCTCTGTGGATCTGGAACGACTTCCTGCTGCCCCTGGTCATTGTGCGTAAAGGGACCCTGCAGCTGGAGCAGATGCGTTTTCACGGCCAGTTCCTCAAGGAGTACGGACCCATGGCGGCTTCCCTGGTGCTTTCGGCCACGCCGATCATCATCTTCTACCTGGCGCTCCAGAAGTACATCGTCAAGGGGATCGCCGCGGGCGCGGTGAAAGGGTGAATCTCGGGACTGCGTAGCCGGGGAGTATCAGCAGCCGGAATGCTCGTAGTTTTCCCCGTGCCAAGTAGCGGGATCACCGGTGGGAACAGGAGGAAATGAAGGTCCTTCGCTTCCAGACCGGAGTCCGCGACAGTCACCTTCTCCACGACAATCCGCTCTATCCTCTCTCTGTCCAGACGGGGATGGGCTTGCACCAGGGTCGTGATGTCCCGCAGGTCCACGGCACGGTGAGCAACAGCCTTGAGGATGATGAGGTCTTCTGCCGAGGGAAGGGGGAGTTGGAGGTTTCCGGTGGTAACACGGGAACTTCTCTGAATCACTTCCCGTTCAAAAGGCAACAGGCCGAGAGAGATATCCGCGGGAATTTTGCTCGGATCGTGGATCAGCAGCAGAACGCGGTTCTTGCGGGCGAATGTCTCAGCTTCTTGTATGCGAAGAGATAAGCCAGGACATCGATATCTGCGGTGAGACGAGGCCTGGATAGTTGAGAAACGGCTAATCCTCCGATAATGACGTGGGGTATGTTTGCATCTGCCAATAGTTTGAGCAGGGATTGCAGAGGGTCTTGAAAATCCTCAAGACTGCTGCTCACGGTACCTCGCTCTCAAGCGATTCCAGTTTGTCCGTACGGTTTGAATTTCGGTTTCAGGATGATGCAAATTCCAGCAAAGCCGTCTGGCAAGCCTCAGCTTGGTCTATCGTTCCATTGTAGGGGCGCGTTCAAGGTGCCGTCAAGCCGGGAAATGCGGCGGGTATGGAGCAGAATCACCCGGGCTATCAATCCGGCCCGTCGGAGTCGGGCAGCCTCTCTCGGATCTTGTCGATGGTCCGTGGGGCGGAGCCCTCGTAGTGGTTGTTGATGTTGAGATAGACATCCACCTTACGGCGCAGCAGCCTGCCGATCGTTTCCAGGATATCCCCGATCTCTTCATCCTTGGGGCTCACGATCCTGTCCCACTGCTTGCCCGACATCCGCTCCATGCCCTGTCGGTCAGGACCATGCAGGCGGATGATGACCAGATCCCCCTCGCCGAACCACTGCTCCCGCCCGGGCAGGATATTTCTCAGATTGGGCATGTAATAGCCCTGGAGAAAACAGGGGAACAGGTTGTTCCGTCTGAGAAACTCGAAGTAGGCGTGGTTGAGGTACTGGGGATTGCGGGTTTCCACGGTGCAGGGGTAGGGGCTGTCGATAGAGGCGAAGAAGCTCTCCATGCGGGATTGAAACTCCTTCTGGGAGCTCATCTTCTGTTTGTTGAGGTACTCGAACTGGAAGATCAGGGCTCCGACATGCTCCTTCAGGGCCTCGATGCGCTGGAGAAAGGCGGCGTACAGCTCCGGGGAGAGGAAGTGGGGATTGGCCCGCAGGGGCCCCGCCTTGTCCCGCCGATAGTGGTGGGTCAGGGTGATGCTGTTTGGCACCTTGATTGTGAACAGGAATCCTTCGGGCACGCTCCCGGCGTATTCTTCCGCGGTCCATGGATCGGGCAGCCGCGGTTCCGGGGTATCGAACAGGGACCAGAACCACCTGTCGATCTCCGCCGTATCGTACATCTGGGCATACTGCTCCAGGTAGCTGAGGCCGCTGTCCCGGGTGTATACCAGCCCCTCCCAGGATTTGTAGTTCCAGCTGGAGGTTCCGATGCGCAGCACGG
>Ga0180431_10005694_pt1 | contig 15085 bp, 8 predicted proteins | sample SS_ome_11_FD_132459 | JGI IMG/M metagenome (GOLD analysis project Ga0180431, IMG submission 132459) | Hypersaline lake sediment archaeal communities from the Salton Sea, California, USA - SS_1_MS_1 metaG | ecosystem: Environmental > Aquatic > Non-marine Saline and Alkaline > Hypersaline >... | reverse complement strand
TCGAGAAGGACGCGGCGCTCAGCATCCGCCGCGCCGAAGTCATGGCACAGGTTCACGCGTCACTCGACGACGACCAGCAAGCCTACCTCGGCAAGATGAAGTTCGGTGATTTCAACTCCTGGCCGGCGATCGACGAGCGCGACAAACTCAGGCGCGGACGCGGCCGTTCGAAGCTCTTCAACGTCGCCTACATGACCTACGCCAGCGAGTTCTTCAGTTGGACCGCGGGCAACGTCGAGGCCGACACCTACTTCTGCCCGGAGCGCCACGGCACTTACTTCGGGGGCTTCTACATGAAAGACATGCCGGCAATGGGCAAACGAGACTTCGACATCAGCACCTCGGTCACCGGCGAAAGCGGCCGCATTCTCGTGGAAGAACTCCTGGAACCCGAGCAGGCCGCCCATATCACGGCGATCCCGGATCTGCAGCGGAAACTCCTGATGGAAACGATCGACGTCCGCCGGGCGTTCTCGACCGAGCTGCGCAGGTTTCTCGATGGCAAGACGCCCGATCGCAAAAGGCTGCTCGCCCTCGGCCGCCGCTACGGCGAATTGGACGGAGAGATGTCGTGGCTTTACACGACCGCCTTTGCAAGGGTCAATCGCACCCTCACTGACAAGCAACGCGCCGAATTGGTGAAGCTCCGCAACCTGCCCGGCTACAAGAGCGCCCCCTACTACATCTATTCGCGGGGCCAAGAGGATCAACCGGAGCTTGGCGATGTGAAGGGCAAGTTCTTCAAGTAGGGCCAACAGATTATCCCCTGCAGCAACTCGCCCCACCTCCCAGGCGGAAACCATGACAGTCGGTGAGGGCCCATCGGTGACGGAAGCCGAAAGTCACGTTCGGCCCGCCACCCGGGGCCCAGGTTCCAGACGCAGCAACCAGTGAGATCAGGTGACTGCGGTAGAATTCGACCAGTGCGTGCGGCGGAGAAGCACCTCACGGGTAACGGAAGGAGGCCTTGAGTCAGGACGGGCGGTTCCGTGCCGAGCGATCTGATCTTGAAATCACCTTGGCGACAGGCAGCCTGATGATGAGAACCGCCCGATGACCACCATGCTTGAGGCCCCGACCCAGCCCCCACCAGCCCGGGAGTGGCGTGCGAGTTTAGATTCCATGAACCCGCGACCGAAACTGGTCCGATTTCCAACGTATTTCCAACAAATTGGCCGTCAACGGTGCGCATCTATGCGAGACACCCGGAAACCAGAGACGCACAGAGTCCCATGAGTCAGCAAGAAGCAGCAATACCTGTCCGAAATGGACAGATGGCGGACAGGGTGGGATTGCCGGTCAAGACCGGCTCTGCGGAATCGCTCGCTTTGCTCGCGCGCTGCGGACTCGCCTCGCTCCCCCGCCTGCGGCGGGCTCGTTCGGCGGGGGCAGTCAAACCCGCTCGCTTCGCTCGGAAGCCTTCTCGGCCCGCCCAGGACGCCATGACCCCGCCCCCGCCGAACGGGGGCGGGGTCATGGCGGACAGGGTGGGATTCGAACCCACGGTACCGTTTCCGGCACACGCGCTTTCCAGGCGCGCCCAATCGACCACTCTGGCACCTGTCCGGTTCGAAGCGGGGGGCGGGACCCTACCGGGGGGAGGGGGGATTGACAACGTGAATGTTGGTGGGGGTCGTCGCTAGTACGACAGCGTCACGCCGACATGGGCTCGGGGTCCGCGGGCCTCGCGGAGCGGGATGCCGAGGTCGGCACGGGCGCTGAGGGTGTCGCCGATCCGGAGGCGGGCGCCGGTCCCGGTTCCGAGGAAGGTCCGGCGGGAGTCGACGGCGTCGACGGCTTCGTCGCGCCAACCGCGGCCGTGGTCGAGGAAGGCGAGGAGCTGGAGCCGGGCGCCGGACGATCCGGGGAGGGGCAGTTCGTATGCCGGGGTGCGCAGTTCGGCCGAGAGGGCGTATCCGGAGTCGGCGAGGTAATCGCGCTCTTGGTATCCGCGAACGGCATCGTATCCCCCGAGTCCCAGTTGTTCGGTCGGGAGGAGGGCGTCATCGGCGAGCTGGAGGTTGCCGGAGAGGCGGAGCGACCACCGGGCCGGGAGCTGCCGGACCCAGACGGCGCGGGCCCGGCCGTAGAGGTAGGCGGCGCCGGCCCCGTGCCGGAAGGCTTCGAAGTCCTCGTCATTGTTGCGGCCCGTGAGCCCGCCGGGGCTGGCCACGAGCGAGGCCTCGAACTCGATCGCGCCACGCTCGAACCGGCGTTCTGCGAGGTAGTCGGCCCGGAACTGGAGAACCTCGACCACCGATCCCGGTTGCTCGGTCCCTCCGAAGACGAGGAAGTTGTCGGCCGCCTTGAACTCCGCGCCGACCATGATCTCGTGCCTCAATCCGGCCCGCCGGGGAAGCTGCCAGCCATGGGAGGCGCCGAGCATCCAGTTTGTTCCGTCGGACTCGACCGGGACCCCGCGGCTCCGGGTCTCGGTCGAAAGCCCGGCCCAGCCGCCGCGCAATCGGACGAATTGATGCCACGGGTGAAGCGGGATCTCCCAGACCAGCGAGTGGGCCTGCAGCTCGTCGAGGGCGTCGCCCACCGTGAATTGGTAGCTGAGCATCTGGTCGAGGCCGAAGGCGTTTCCCCAGTTGAGTCCGGCGAAGTAACGATTCCCGCCCGCCACTTCCGCGCCCGTATTCTCGTATCCGGCGTAGATCCGCCACGGACGCCTCGAGGCGAACGAGAAGATGAGGTCGGCCTCGCCCGGGAACTCGCCGGGCGCGGCATAGAGCGCCGCGGGCCGGAACGGGTTCCGGTTGAACCAGTCGAGGTGCGCCTGCAAGTCGCTTGACCGCAGCAGGTCGCCGTGGCCGAGGCGAATGCCGCGCCCCAGCCGCCGGTCGTCGAAGATGCCGACCGTTTCGATCCCGATCGCCCCGACCGTGCCCTCGATCACTTCGAGGGTGAGATCCCCGTCCGCGAGCGACTGCCGCGGCGCCCAGACATCAACCACCGGCCGGTCGTGGGTCTCGTAGTGGCGAAGGATGACCGTGATGATGCGGTCCATGCCGTCCGTCGTGAGCGGTTTGCCAAGGAATTCCGCAAGCCGGCCGGCGAGGACGTCGCGGCCGTCGACCGTCAAGGCCGTCATGAGGACGCCTTCTGCCATGGCCTGCGGCCGTCCGGCGCCCCCTTCGAGCCGGATCCGGTCGAGGCGCGCCGCGATGATCCCGCCGCCCGCGCGGCGCGATTCCGGCAGATCGGCGCGCCCGAACGGGAGCGGGCCCGGCCCCGGCGCTTCGAGTTCACGAGGGGCCAACTCGGTCCCGAATTGGCCCGGCGCCGGCGCGGCGGCCCACATCAGGGTCCCCATCACAAGGAAGCTGCGTGTCGTTGCCGGGATGCGCGCCATGATTCGGAACGGATAGAGGGTGAGCGTCCGGCCCCGGCATTGGCGAGACCTTTCTGAGGATGTGGATTGCATCGGGCCCGCCGCTTTGCTTTGTTCGGCAATCCCCCCAATCGCGTTTTCCCGCGGCAAATTCCCGCTCGCGTCGGAAATCCCCCTTCGGCGGGCCGGTTGAGAACAAAGAACCATCATGCTGGGAACTCGTGCTTGCGCATTGCGACTGGCGGCGGCCGGCCTGTCGGGCTTCGGATCGCTGCTGACGGCGCAGGTCATGGAATTCGGCTACGCCGGGCACGCCACGGTGACCGCCACGGGCGCCGGGTCCGCCACTTTCCTGTCGATTGAGGCCCTTCCGGGCGCCGCCACCGGGACGGCGCCGGGCGATCCGGCCCGTTGTTTCGTGGGAGGCTATTTTTCGGGGACGGTCCAGTTCGGCGGGCTGATGCTGACGAGCACCCCGACGTCCGGGGAGGACGGGTTGCTCACCGCCCTGACGCGGACCTCGTCGGTCCAGGCATGGAGCCACGACTGGGTGCTGCGGGCGGAATCCGAGTTGGGGGGGGAGGCCCGCATCCGCGACGTCGCGCTCGCCCCGGACGGCACGGTCTACGTCACCGGAACGTTCTCGCGGCGGGTCCGCTTCGCCCGCACCGCCAGCCCCCCGGACGTCGTCCTCACCACCACGGCCTCCGGCATCACCGAGGGCTTCGTGGCGTGGGCCGGCCCCGCAGGAGACTGGATGGACGCCTTCCTCGTCCCCGGAATGCAACCCCGAAGCATGGCACTCGACGATGAGGGGTCCGGCGGCCTCGACATCTACCTGACCGGCCCCCCGGAACTGGCGAGGCGCTACGACGAATCCGGCGCCGAGGTCTGGAGCGAACCGGCGCCGGCCAATGTGGTCGAGCTGGCCGATGTCGCGGCTGGTCCGGAGCACAAAGTCTACGTCACCGGAAGCTTCGACGCGCCCCTCCCGCCGGAAGGCTCGGGGACCATCGATGTCTTCCTCGCAAGGATCGCGACCACGCTCGACCCCGGGCCGGCGCCCGAGGTCCTCTGGATCAAGACCGTCGAAAGTCCCGGCGCCGAGCACCCGGGCGGGCTGGGCGCCGGTCCGCTCGGACGGCTCCGGCTGACATTCTCGTCCGACGACGCCTCCGTCAGCTACGACGGAAATAGTAATCCCGACCCCCCCGGCGAGGCCGGCAGGCACGCCTACCTCCTCAACATCCGGGACGACGGCTCGCTCGACTGGGGCGTGGTCCTCGGGCGGGCCACGGCTGACTTTCCGGCGCGGGTCATGGACGCCTCCGGCCTTGCCGTCGATCCGAACGGCAACACCCACGTGGCGGCCACCTTCGACAAGGCCTTTGAGTTCGAGGGGGTGGTCTACGACGGGCAGAACGACGCGGCGGTCATCTCGGTGGACGCGGGCGGGGAACGGTTCCGCTTCGCGCGAAGCCACGGGGCGGCCGCGGAAGAAGGCCTTGCGGTCGCCGCTCCGGAACGGGACCTGCAGGTCCTCGCGGGCGCCTACGCCGGCAGCGGGACCAGCCGGTTCGACGGCTATTCGCAGGCCGCCCGCCCCGACGCCCTCGGATACATGGCGGCCCTCGAACCGGTCCCGTCCCAGGAAGCCCTGATCGTATCCAGCGCGGCGGCCGACCCGGTGTCCTTCCTGCGCACCGAGCTGCGGGAGGCCGGCGCGCAGGTCTACCGGGTGGTGGACCGTCCCGGGCAGGGGGTCGAATTCGTGGCGGCCTACGTCACCGATGCCCAGGCGGACAACCTCCCGGCGACGTTTATCCTGACCCCCGACCAGCCTCTCGGCCCGGACGGCGTCGAGGATCCGTCGGGCTGGGCCCTCGCCCATCTCAACGACGCCTTCACGGCCTCCCCCTACTCCTACGGCTACCCGGACACCTGCCGGGAGGTGGCGCTCTACCTGATCGACACCGCCGTCGACACGAGCAGCGGATACTTCGGCGGCAATTCGAACCTTGCGGTCAACGGGACGGTCCTTGTGCGCGCCACCGGCGATCCCGTTGTTTCGTCGTCGTTCGACCACGGCACCATGATGCTGAGCATGATCGCGGGTCCGGCCCACGGCGTGGCGCAGGGCACCCCGGTGCAAGTCTACAATTACGACATTTTCGCGAGCCCCGGGAGCCTCTCGACGCGGCTCAGCGCCCTCACCGAGGCCCTCACGCTGGCCAACGTCCACAAGCTCGCCAACCATCCCTACGACCCGGCGGTCTTCTGCATCGCGTCCAGCGCGGACGATTCGAGCGCCACCGAACCGAACCTCGAATCCGCCATCGACTTCACGATCGGCGGCCTCGTCCGCGCCGCGGTCGTCCTCTCGGCCGGCAACACCACCGGCAATGCCGAAGACTACACCCCCTCCGGCCTCGGCGGCTCAAAAAGCGGCGTGATCTGCGCCGGCGCCATCGACACCACCAACAGCAAGGTGACCAGCATCGACACCCGCGGCGATCCCGGGGTCGACCTCTGGGCGCCCGGGGAGGCCGTCCCGGCGGCCGACACCTCCGGCAACGACACCACCGTCACCGGAACCAGCGCCTCCGCCGCCCTCGTCGCCGGGGCCGCCCTCGTCTACCTCAGCGGGAATCCCTTCGTGGCGCCGGACGTCATCGAAACCGCCCTCGCCACCACCTGCAGCCAGAGCGGCACGATCGGCGCCATCGTCAAGGTCCCGACCGCCACGGTGCCATGGTTCACCTCCTTCTCCGACTGGGCGGACTGGTACATGCTGACCGACAAGACCGCGGCGGGCAACGACGACGGCGATCCGTGGACGAACGAGGAGGAGTTCGTCTGGGGGCTCGACCCCATGACGGCCGACTCCGCCCCCCTCGTCGGCGTGTCCGACGGCGGCGCGGGCGCCGTCACGGTGGATTTTCCGCTGGCCTGCCACCTCTACGACTCCGGCGTCCTGACCAGCTTCACCCTGCGGGACTCCTCCTCCCTCAAGATCATGCGTTCGAGCGACCTTGACGCATGGACGGACGTCTCGGGGTCCCTCACCCTCGTCGAGGGCGCAACCAACGATGGACAAATCCGGCTGAGCTTCGACCATACGATCAGTTCGTCGCCATGCTTCTTCCAGATCCGGGTCGCACCCTGAACACCGCCCTCGCGGCCCTCGCCGCGGCCGCCGCGTTCGCCGGGGAGGAACCGGCCGTCCCCTCGATCAACGATCTGCTGGCGCAACAGCGATACGAAGAGGCGCTCGAGCCGCTCCGCGCCCTCGAAGCGGAATGGTCGGCCGCCCTGCGCAAGGACGATTCGCTCGAATACCGCCTCGGGTGGGCGCGCGCCCTCCTCGCGCTCGGGATGGTCGAGGACCGCCTCGCGCGATGGCAGGATGCGCTCGCCCACCTCGAGCGCGCCCTCGAACTCGCCGAGGAATCCGAATCCGGGCCGCACTTCCGCGGCGACTGCCTCGACGCCCTCGGCAAGGTCCGCCACCACGCCGGCCGATACGAGGCCGCCGAGGCCGCCTTCAAGGCCGCCATCGCGCAGCGGCGGGAACCCGAGCCCGGGGCCCGCGAGCCATGGCTCTCGGCCAGCCGCGACCACCTCGGCCTGCTCTACCTGACGATGGGACGCTACCGCGAGGCGGGGCGCCTCTTCCACCAGTCGCTCCGGGCCTCCGGCGATGATCCGGCGCTGCTGGCCCAGCGCCACGGGTACCTCGGCCGCTATTACCATACCCTTCGTAGTTACGCCGCGGCGCGCAGCCATTTCGAGCGCGCCATCGAGTTTGCCGGGGAAGCATGGGACCGCCGGCACCCGTCGACGATCAGCCTCGTCGGCCAGCTCGGGCTGACCTGCCTGCGGCTCGGGGACATCGAGCCGGCGCGCGCCGCCCTTTCGGAGGCGGCGGCCCTGATGCGGGAGCGCCCCCCGTCGCGGCATGCCTCCCTGATCCTCGCGGCCTGCCTCAACAACCTCGGGCAGTTGGCGCTGTTCGAGGGGGAGTTCGAGGAAGCGCGCCGCATCTTCTCGGAGTCCCTTGAAGATCTGACGCCGCTCCTCGGCGAACACTCCGCGGCGCTGGCGCCCTTCTGGAACAACCACGGGTACGCCTGCCAGAGGCTGGGGCGCTTCCCGGACGCCGCGCAGTCGTTCCGGCGGGCGGTCGCGCTCTACCGTAGTGCGGTCGGCGCCGGCCACCAACGCTACATCGAGGCGCGGAAGAACCTCGCCCTGAACCTCCTCCTCGAGGGGAGCGCGGAGGAGGATGCGGCGGATCAGATCCGCGCCACCGCCACCGAGGCTCTCGACGTCCTCGGCCGCCTTCTGACCTTCGGAACCGAGCGGCAGCGCCTGAACTACCTGCAACGCGTCGATCTCCTCTCGCTTCCCTGCTCGCTGGGCGAGGACGCCGGCTTTCTCGCCAACCTGCTCCTGCGCACCAAGGCGCGCCTTCTCGACAGCCTCCTCGCCGAACAAGACGCCGCGGGGGAACTCTGGCAGGACCTGCGGGCCAGCCAGCGCCAACGCGACGATCTCCTCTTCGCGACCGGCGACCGCGATCGCCTCATGGAACTGCAGTCGAAGATCGAGACCCTCGAACAGGAGATCCAGAAGAAGACGTCCGGCGACGCCGCAAGGCGGGACTCCGCCGCGGACTGGACCGCGGTCCGGGAGACGCTCCCGCCGCGCTCGGCCGTGGTCGACTTCGTCCGTTACCGGAACTACCGCGCCGGCTCCGAGGGGCCGGCGCACTACGGCGCGATCCTGCTGGTCCCGGACGGCCCGCCGCGCTGGATCCCCCTCGCCGCCGAGGCACAACTCGAGACATGGCTGCGCGTCTTCAACGAGCGTCTCGGTTATCGCGCCGCGGTGCTGGCCGGACGGGACGCTTCACCGCCTCCGCTTCGCCTCGAAGCCGCCCTGCGGGGCCTTCACGACCACTTCTGGGCCCCGATCGGGTCGGCCCTGCCGCCGGAGACCGAAACCCTCGGAATCTCGCCGGACGGCCTGCTCAACTTTGTCTCGTTCGCCGTTCTGCTCGACGATGAGCGCCGGTTCCTCGCCTCCCGATACCGGCAGATGGTCTATCTCGCCAGCGCCCGCGACCTGTTGGTCGACAGGAACGACCCCCCGCTGAGCCGCGGCCCGTGGACGATCGCGGCCGTGGCACGATTCGAACCGCCCTCCGCCCCCGGCGATGACGCCCACGCGACCCTCGTCGACCGCGCCGTTCTGGATGCCATCCGGGACCTGCAACCGGTCCCCGGCGCCCTCGAAGAACTGCATCGGTTGCGGAAAATCGTCCCCCCGGAAGCCCTCGGCGAGACGATCGCGAACCCGACCGAACGCGAACTGCGCGACCTCGCGGCCGGCCCCCTCGTCTTGCATCTGACCACCCACGGCTTCTTTTTGCACGGCGCGGACGCCGATCCGCTCTCGGACGCGGTTCAGGATTTCGACCGGGAACCCGAGCGCCTTTACCGCGCCGGAATTCTCCTGACGGAGGCCAAGCGCGCTCTCTCCGAACGGGTCAACGGCGCGGACATCCCCTTCGACGAGGATGGCGTCCTGTTCCCGCAGGAAGCGGCCGCCCTGCCGCTCGCGACGACCCGGCTCGTCACCCTCTCTTCGTGCCAGTCGGCGCTTGGAGAACACCTCGCGGGCGAGGGCGTTCTCGGCTTGCGGCGCGGATTCACGCTTGCCGGGGCCGGCAACGTGCTCCTCACCCTCTGGCCGATTCCCGACGACAGCACGCCGGCCTTCATGGCGCGGACCTACAGCCAAGCCCTCGCCAGCGATCGTCTCGCACAGTCGCTGTGGGATGCGCAACGGCGAGCCCTCGAAAAGCCTCCTTCCGACGACCCGGATGCCATCGAGGAGACCGTCCTGCGCTATGGCGGCTTCGTCCTCTCGCAACGCGGACCGCTCCTCGCAGCGGTCGAACTCCCCCCGATCGACAAGCCCCTCAATCCCGGCTGGATCGCCCTTGCCGGCGCCACCGCCATCTTCGCAATCGTCTTCCTCTGGCCCCGCAGGACCCGGAAACTCGCCGAGTAGCTCTCCGCCTACGGCTCTTTCCGGGCGCTCGAGCCACCGCGCACCCCGAAAAAACTCCGGCCTCGGGCAAGGATTCCGGTCCGGGCAAGCCGCGCCCGCCGCGACTCGTTGGCGCGGTCGCGTCCGGCGCTGGCGCTCCCCACGGGCGGCGCGCTCTCGTAAACCACCACCCTTCGCCCCGTCGCCGCCTGCCCCGGCCGCTGCAACGCCGGAAACCGGCTGATTCCGGTGCTGACCGCCGACGGGGCATCGCCTTCGTCGGGCTCGATCCGCCCGGAATTGGTGATGGCGATGTTGGCCTCCGGCGTGCCCAGAATGAGCCCGTCGTTGTCGATCCGCCCGTTGCCGTCGTCGACCCGCAGGAAGACGCGGCCCCGGCCCTCGTCGGCCTCGATGATTCCCGCGTTCGAGATCCCGCGCACGGCGTGCAATTCGACATCCTCGCCGGCCTTCAGCGTCCGCGAGAGAGTGATTCCCCCGCTCCCGCCGGAGGCGAGCGAGGTGAGCCGCTCGTCGCCGCTCGTTTCGAGCCGGAACGACCGCCCCGCGAACACCCTCACGGCACCCGAGGGCGCCGCGACTTGCGCCGCGTCGTCGCCCGACCCCGGAAGTTGCGAGGAAACCGTCACCTGCTGCGCCCCGAGGATCACATCCCCGCCGGTGGCCGTGATCTCCGCGTCGAACACCCCCATCGGCAGCATTGCCTCCGTGAACTCCGCCGCCTGACCGCTCAACAGCGCCGACTGCTGCGACGCCGAAAGATCATGGGTCGACAAGATCACCGCGCCCGCCGTCACCTCCCCCGTCACTTGCAGGACCGAGTTCGGATTCACCACCACCACATCCCCGCCGGGAAACTCGATCGTCCCCGCCACGGTGTGCACGAACCCGGCCGCCGGATCACCACCCGTGACCCGGTTGACGACCATCGCATCCCCACCCTGCGGGCCGGCCCAGTTGAAGACAAGCCCACTCTGGGGAGCTTGGAGCGCAAGGTGGTCCCAGCGGATCACACTGGCCTGATCAAGGCTGATCAATGTCTGCCCGATCCCGTTGACCTCGTGGTAGGCACACGTCGCGGAACCCCAGACCAACTCGGGATTTCCCGGGTGAGCGCCGCAGAGCGGAGTCTGCGCAGCCAGCGGCGGCGCCGGGTCGATGATCCGGACGCTGATGACCATCAGAACGGTTGTTCGCATCGCGGCGCGCATCGTCTTCACCCTACGCCAACCGGACCGGAGCGCAAGCGATTTCCAGATCCGCCCCCCGCCCGCTTCAATTTCCTCCCCGCAGCCTTGCGTTGTGGCCGCTCGGCAGTGTTTGCTTGGGCATTCCTTGTTGGGGTTGCTGCCATGATTCGCTCCTCCGAGCCGGACCTCGCCTTCTTCGAAAAGGTTTGGCGGGCGACCTATCGCCGCGTCCGTGAGCCGGTCGAGGGCGTTCTCGTTCCGGACGCCGCGGCGCGCGAACTCGCCGCCGGGATCTTCACCAGCCTCCTCGACCGCTACCCCCGCCATCCCGGCGAAGCGGAGTTCTCGGCCGAAGCTCTCGAAGCCGCCCACGACCAGAGCCGCCACCACGTCGCCCGCGACCGCACCGAACAGGCCGACCCGCAGTTGCACCACGACCCCGCCGACCAGCGCTACGAGAAAAACCTCGACCTCGACCGGCTCCGCCGCAGACGGGACGGCGGATTCACGGACCCCGAGTGGAACGGCCTCGACTCCATTCTTCGCCCCCTCGGGTTCCGTCTTCTGCTCCGCAAGGGACTCGGAAACGAGGATGCCGAGGACGTCTTCAGCGAGACCTTCGCCGAGCTGGCGCGGGAGCGCACCTCCGACGCCACCGCCCCGATCGAAACCATCGTGGTGTTCGAGGAGATCATCCCCCTCTTCACGAAGATGATCCAATTCCGCGCCATCGACTGGCGGCGCCGCCAGAGTTCCCGGAAGAACCAACCCAACACCCAGAGCAGTTTCGAGGATCTCACGGACCGTGACGAGGGCGCCATGCAGTTCGAGGATCCCGCCACCGACCCCCACCGCGAGGCCGGCCGGCTCAGCTTCGACGAGATCTACCGGCAGTGCCGCGAAGCGCTCGACGACTTCGAGTGGAACCTCGTCTTCACCATCCACGTCGCCCAGAGCGCCACCATGGGACAGGTCCTCGAAGACCCCGAAATCCTCCGAAATCTCGGACTCGAACGAAAACACTCCGCCTCGAAAAAACGCCGAACCCTGAACGAAACCCTCGAAACCGCCCTCCGCAAACTCCAGAATTGCCTCCAGCCATGAAAATCACTCCCCCCGCCATGCGGTTGAGGGATCAGCCGGCATGAAGACCAATCCCGAATCTCCCAACCTCGAAGAACTCAAGGCGCTCCTTGCCGATAGCTTCCACGCCGAGGAAGACCCCCGCACCCCCCCGATGCCGGAGGACCTCCGGGAACGCCTCCGGGATCAATACGGCCGCATCGCCACCCCCCCAGGCGCCCGCCCCACTCCGGAGTCCCTCTTCGATCGGGTCCGCCGCCTCTTCATGACTCCGGCCATGGCGGGCGCCGCGGCGGCCGCGGTTCTCGTGGTGGTTGCCGCCATCCTGATCCTCCCCCCGGAACGCGACACGAGGATGCGCGGCACATCCGCTTCGGCCCCCACCGTTTCGATCGTCCTCCACCAGATCGACGGTCCCACCCGCGAAGCGCTCATCGCGGCCGGTTTCGACCGCCGGGCGCTCCGCTCCGTCACCGATCTCCCTCCCGATGTCGCCGCCCGCTCCCCCGCCATCGTCATCGACGGCCCCGCCCGCCAAATCGCCGCCTACCCCCGTAACGCGTCCCGCCCCGCAACCACCACCCCCATCCCCGACAACCCCGCCGCCATCGCCGCCAAAGTCGCCGAACTCCTCAACGAGTTCCCCGAGTAACCGCATCCCGCACCGCGCACCCCACGCCCATGACGATCCGGCTCAAGGTCACCCCCAACGCCCGCTCGAACAGCCTCCTCGGATGGGAGGACGACCCCCGCGCCGGGCGCGTCCTGCGCCTCCGCCTCGAGGCCCCCGCGATCGAGGGCAAGGCCAACAGGGCTCTCGTGGCCTTCCTCGCAAGGGAACTCGGCGTCCCGAAATCCTCCCTCACCCTCGTCCGCGGCGAAACCAGCCGCCTCAAGACAATCGAGATCCCCGACGACGCGAAGCTGCCTCGGTGAGCGCCGGATATTCCCGGCATCCATGCCGGAAGCTTGAGAGCCAACAGCCGGTGGTCGAGCCCGCGAACGCGGACGACACCACCGGGCAGAGTGCCCTCCCCTCAAGGCATCCCGGCGGGATGCCAGCCGTCCCCCGGCCAATCTGAGCCATGCCGCGATGCTACCCGTGGCGGAGTGGGCTGCCGGGCTGAGGAGGCGGAGGCCCTCCCGGCGGCGGCGCGGCTCGGGGCGTGTTCGGCGGCGGAGGCGGCATCCACTTCGGCGCTTTCGGGCTGACGTCGGCGAACCATGCGACCAACCCCATTCCGATGAGGCCTATTCCGCCGGCATGCCCGATCGTCATGAGAGTCGCCATCATGACGACGAAAGGGGTGAAGAAGAGGAGACCAATGATCATCCAACTGGGACGCACTTCGTAGTGGTGCACGACCAGGCGGATGCGGGACCGCGCAAGGGCCAGTCCAAGGACGGTGTAGCAGAAGACCACCGAGAAGGCGTTGAAGTTCCAGACCACGAAGGCGAGGGGTTCCTCGTATTCCCCGCCGCCAATGGCGGCGCCCGCGGCCCCCAGCACCGCGCCCATGGACGCAAACAGGGAACCAAGATAGAGCAGGAGCGTCCCGATGCGCCCGGCAATGCCCGGATAGGAGGAGGCGCCAATGGCGCCGGCCGCCATCATGCCCGAAAAGAACACCACCGTCACGGCCATCGAAATGTTGCGGGCCACATCGATCCCGCCGATGAAATACCGCACGATCACGTAGGGCAGGAGCGAGGAAAACGTCAGCAAACAGAGACCCCACAAGGCAAGGAACTTGCCGCGCACCACCTTCCAGCGGGACAGGGGCGTCATCAGAAGCAACTCGTGGTTTCCCTCGTCCAGTTCCTGACCCATCAGGGCCAGCCCGCCCATCGGCATCAGAAGCAGACAGACCGCCCCCGCCACCGCCCAGAACGGCCCCGAGAAAAAACTCCCCGGCACAAACAGCAGCAGGTTCAAAACCCCGATGTGCGGGGTGCTCTTCTCCACCTCGTCCATCCGGAACTCCGCCGCCATCGCAAGGACCGCCAGAACGTGAATCCCGATGAAGGGAAATACAAACATCCCGCGCCGCAACCCCTGGCGGAGTTCCTTGACCGTCATCGGCCCGAGCTTCTCAGGCAGGTCCCGCGACTTGAACAACGACGCCGCCATCTCCGACACGCCATTATTCAAGTCGCGGATCCGGAATTTGAAATGGGAAATTTGGCACGAAAAAAAGGACCCGCTTCCCTGTAAGCCGGATTCTGTTCCCCGCACGCGGCGGGGCGGCGACCATTTCTCTTCCCGCTCGGGGCGGGATCCCGCCGGGGCGGGATGCGACTATTACCCGGGGATCCTGGTCGGGCGGGCCACCCTTCCCCTGTTCTGTCTTGCACCACGCGGGGTTTGCCGTGCCCCCTCGGTTGCCGTCGGGGCGGTGGGCTCTTACCCCACCTTTTCACCCTTGCCTGTGCCCCGCGGCGCACTCTTTGCAGAGTTCGCCCGGGCCATCGGCGGTTTGTTTTCTGCGGCACTTTCCGTCCGGTTCCGCTCTCGCGAAACCGTCCCCTGCTTTCGCAGGGCGCGCTGCCCTCCGGTGTCCGGACTTTCCTCGAAACCCTCGCGGGCTCCGCGGCCGCCCGGGAAGCGGACCCGCACCATACCCCCGAACCCGCCCCGCCGAAACCCTGATTTTCGCAATCTTCAACGCGCCCTCGACCGCGGCGCCTCCGCGAACGGAGACGCCGAAAACGCGCCCTCCGCCTCCCGCGAATAGCCCCGCCATGGATCGATCCCCTTCTCGGTGAAAACCGCCATCCCGATCACTCCCACATTCCGCGTCGAGGCGTGCCTCAAGTTCGAGTAGGAGCCCGTGACGCTCGAAAACTCGAAGGAAGCAACCCGGTCCGGGCTGGTCCGCCAACCCTTCACCTCAAGGGTCTGGCCCGGCCAGATGATGTAGCCGCGCTTCTTCACGCTGGCCGGCTTCCCATCCATCACGTCCAGCCCGTCGACACTCAGAACCACCTCGAGCCGCGACCGCGCATGGCTCCTGACCGCAATCGAATACCGCTCCCCCCGGCGGCCCGCCACGAACCGCTTCCCGTCCCAATGATAGTGCCTGAGATACCTCCCGCCGCTCTTCACCCCCCACTCGACCAATCCTCCCGCCGCCCGTTGCCGGCCGTCGGAACGAATGAAACGCCACCCCGTCATCGCCTCGATCCCAACCTCATCATTATACCAGATCGTCGCCACGCCCCGGTGCGGCTTGCCCGCAGCCCGCACGAAACTTGCATACGTCATCGGCGAGTCCAAACCCCGCCCCTCGCCCCTCCCCCACCCCCGGCCCCCCCCCCGGGCCCCCCCCCCCCCCCCCCCCCCCCCCCCCCCCCCCCCCCCCCCCCCCCCCCCCCCCCCCCCCCCCCCCCCACCCCC
>Ga0180431_10005692_pt1 | contig 15087 bp, 10 predicted proteins | sample SS_ome_11_FD_132459 | JGI IMG/M metagenome (GOLD analysis project Ga0180431, IMG submission 132459) | Hypersaline lake sediment archaeal communities from the Salton Sea, California, USA - SS_1_MS_1 metaG | ecosystem: Environmental > Aquatic > Non-marine Saline and Alkaline > Hypersaline >... | reverse complement strand
ACGTAGCCGGAGACGGCGGTGATCGTGTCGATGACGTACTCGAACTTGAGGTTGTAATCGCAATCGAGCTCGACCTCGGTGCTATCGGCGACGGAGCCGGGGCCACGGTCGTCGCCGACGATTTCGCGAACCTGGAGGTTGAGGGCTTTGAAGTCGTCCAGCCGCCGCTGTCCCAATTCAATGCTGGCCAGGTTGCCGTCGCCGGCGGCGCGGAGGCGGACCTTCATGGGTGGGAGCTGGTTGTCATCGGGTAGACCTTCGCTGGGCGCGGCCAGGGGCATCTTGATGTTGAAATCGCCTTCCGGAGAGACGATCTTGAAAGTCATGATGAAGAAGACGAGCAACTGAAAGACGATGTCGATCATCGGCGTCATCATCAGCGCGACTTTTTCACCACGGCGGCCGACGTTTCGGACTCTCATGGGTCACGCCCCCACTTGTTGTTTGGCGCGCAAAGCGAACTTCTCGAACCCTGTTTCCTGGCAGATTTTGATCAGCTCCTGCACCTTGCCGGTCTTCGCCTCGCGATCCGCCCTAATGATGATCGTCGCCTGACTGGCGCTGCGATCTTGCCGAGCTTCCAACATTTGTCGCTCACGAAGCAAGAGGGGTTTAAGGCCCAGCACGGGCACCTCTTCGCCAGCAAACAACACGGTTCCGCGGTTGGTCAGTTGGAGCGTGATGGGGGATTCGAAAGGGCGGTCGGGCGGTTTGGCCAATTCGCTGGAGGGAAGGCGGATTCTCTCGTTTTGATCGGCATCGGCGAAGTTGACCAGCACCATGAAGAACGCGATCAACTGGAACGTCATGTCGATCATCGGGGTCATATCACCCTCGGCAAAACCGGCCCCCTTTCTGCCACGGTCCATTCGCATGGAAGGGCTCCTCTACAAATGTGGTATTGGCCAGTCAGCTCTTCTTGCTGCCCACGGTGGAGAACCGTCCCATCAGACCTTCACTGAGAATACCTACCTCTAGCACGAGCCGGGCCACCCTGTTACGAAGGATGTTGTACGCGGCAATTGCCGGAATGGCGATGAACAGTCCCACCAACGTGGTGAACAAGGCCGTGGAAATACCGGCGGCCAGTTCGGACGGCTTGGGCGTGGTGGGACTGTTGGCGATCACGCTAAACGAAGCGATCATACCCTGCACCGTTCCCAGTAGTCCGACCATCGGGCTGACCGTGCCGATCAAGGCCATGTAGCTGAGGCGATGCTCCAGTTTCATGTTCTCCTCTTCGCCCACCTCCTGCATCGACTCGATGGCCTGATCGTAACCGGAGGAAAGCTTGGCCAGACCGGCCGAGAGGACCTGGCCGAGGAACGACTCGTCGTTCTTGGCCATTTCGTAGGCTTCCTGGTAGCGTTTCTCGGTTAGGTGTGCTTCGAAGCCCTCGACTAGCGCGACAGGCACCACGTTTTCGCGTCGTGCGGTCAAGAGGTTCATTACCAGTAGGGCCACCAGCGTGAAGGAGAGCCCGAGAAACACGACACTATAGAATATCCCCAAAGAATCGTACATCCAGCGCAAACGGCTCTTGGTCTGGCCGGTCGCGGCGGCCGCACCGGTATCCGCTTCCGCCGCGTCGAGATCGTCGTCTGCCTCGCCCTGCGCCTGAGCGACGTTGGCGTCGACCAGAATCACCGCAGAAAAAGCACTCAGGGCGACGAACAGCAAGAGGAACGAACAGATGCCCGCTCCCAACCATCCAAACAAGATCCGATACCGCATTTCTACCTCCAGACTATTGTAGTAGCTTGATCAGTTTTCAAATGGACCACGAACTTGGACGCTCCGCTGCCGGACTCGTTGACTGGACGGCCGCAGGCGGCCAATTATCTCCTGCCACTGGAACCCTGGAAACTTCTAGTGTACCCTGATTATCAGGCTGGCGTAAAGCACCGGACCGGAATTTTCCCGCCGCACCCGGTGTCCGGTGCGATCCCCCCCTACTGGGTCCATGGACTGTTCTTGTATCGCTCCTTGAGCGTCTGTTGTGCCCTTGTTGCTCGCTCTGTTTCGTGCAGCTCGTTCCACAACTCTGCCAGATTGGCCAGGGCCTCGGCATGGGCGTCCGGTATGGAGAAGTAAAGGACATCGACGTGCAGGAAAGCCAGGAGTGCTTCCTTGGTTTTCCCCGCTTTTTTCAGCGCTGTTCCCAGGGTGTTGTACGCGCGAGCGTGCAACTCGACCTCTTCCCCGTCGGCCTTGGCGATGATGTCTTGGACCAGTTTTATTGCCTCGTCATACTGCTTGGCTTCAGCCAGGCAGCGGGCCTTACCCAGCATGGCGCTCATCCGTTGGAAGTTGGCCAATTCCCCCTCGGCCTGCATTCCGAGCACACTCTCGAAGTATTTCGTGGCTTCTTCGGGCTTGCCTTGGGCCAACAGTGCCCGGCCAATAGCCACGCCTGCCCGCATCTTATAGTCGGGCCACGGCGCTTTGCCGATGGTTCCGTAGTAGGTTTCGGCTGCGGCGTACTTTCGCGTGGCCACCAGGAGGTCGCCGACCACTTCGTTCGCCTCAAGCCAGTGGTAGTTGCCTTTGCATTCGTTGACGAATGTGGCCATCTGTCTGCCGGCGGTAGCGATATCGCCTTCACCGGCCATGGCCAGTTTGGCGGCGCAAAATGCCTTGTAGAACGCCACGTCCTGTTTTATTTCCAGACGTTCGACGTCGTCCAGATTGATCTTTTCCAGGGCTGCCAGGGCATCTTCATAACGTCCGTTGGTGACGGCGATCCGGGCGATATTGAGCGAGGTCGGTTCGTCGTCGTAAATGACCATCACAATTTCATTGACCGGCACCTCCGTACTGATGCCGCTTTTTTCGTAGGAGATCTCCAGGGGGCTCATCTTCACGATCCGACCGCCGCTAAAGGTCTTCTTGGTAGACCGCATAGTGTCGAACGCCTCGGCCACGGCGCAAACCGCCATGCACACGGCAACCGCCGGGATCACACATCGTCTCATCATGGGACTCTCCTTTGTTTGTCCGAAAGCAACAACTTACTACCGTTTGGCTGTCGTGTTGCTGGTTGCTTTCTTGCTGGTGGTTTTCTTTGACCCGGTGGCAGATCGCGACTTCAACTGCAATCCCACGGCCTTCACGCCGCGGAGCTTCTGGATCTGCTTGAGCAATTTATCGTATTTCCCTTGCCACTCCGCCCCACCCATGTCGGGATAAAGGCGCTCGACAATGAGGATGTCGTTTTCCGCCATTTTCAGCGTATCCGACTTTTCCTTGCCGGTTTGGCTGAGGGCATACCTGAGGCGGCAGAGGGCCAGATTATAGCGGGCCTCGTGGAACTGTGACCGGCGATCGGGGAAGCGGGCTAGCATCTTGGCGATTTTTCCCCATCCCCAGACAATGTAGACCACCGAACCGTCTTTCTTCTTCGCCTTGCGACCACCCTTGATGGCAAACGGGAAGTAGCCGGCCTTTTCCTCGCCCCAGGCCTGGTAGGTATAGGCTGCCTCGATCTGGGCGTCGATCATCAAATTGTGGACCTTGAGAATATTGACGATCAGTTCCATTGCTTCCTTGTACTGCCCCATGCGGCGCAGGCATTTGGCCAACCTGATTTCCAGCCCGGTTGTGGCACCGGGTGGCGCTTTCAGCTTACCGGCTTTGCATTCCTGTAGAATTCTACGATAGGTATCGGCGGCTTTCTGGTAGTATTTCTTCGCTTCGGGCGGCAGGGTCTTGCCACCCGGGTCGAACCCCGAACCCATTCCGAAAAACGTCTCGGCGACCCAACTGAGAGAGTTGAACGTGTTGCCCTCCGTTTGCTTGGAAATGCGGTCCAGGAACAATTCGAAGCCTTTGGAGACCTTGCCCAGTTCTTCGGTCTTGTTCTGTTTGCGAAGCAGTTCCAATTGTTCTTGGAGTTGGCGTCCCAGGCTGATGTAAATCCGAGTTAGTTCAGCGCCGCCCTTGGCACCACCTTCCTTGGAGACCAACTTTTCCAAGGCGTTCATCGCCTTTGCGGCCTTGTCTAATTGTTCTGCCGAGACATAAGACCGCAGGGCGGCCTTATAGGTTTCGACTTTGAAGCTCCCGCGGTCGGTCGTCGGGTTATTGGCGGCGACCAGGGTGACCGGCCCGATCTTGGGATCATCGAGATACTTGATTGCTTCCTCTGCCTGCCCGGCGCCCACGTAGATCTGGGCCAGCGAGAGCACGGCAGTTAGCAGTGTGTAGCTGACCTCGCCACCCTCGTCGACCGGTTTGCGCATCCGCTCGATGCCTTTCTTGAGCGTGTCTTGCGCCTCTTTCAGCATGGTGTCCAGCTCTTCCTGGCTAGGACGTTCGTCGTCGGGCAGACGAGCCGATTTCAGATAAGCGCCCCAGAGCGACTGACCGGTCATCAGCTCGGCCTCGCCGCGGCGCGGGGATTCGGGGGCGATCTTGTCGAGGTATTCCGCTGCCAGCTTGGGCTTACCGTCGATTACCGCGGTGCGGATGAGCATCATCCAGGCCTCGTCGGCCTCCGGTTCATTGGGCCAGACCTTGGTGATGTAGTCGGCGATTCCAACCATTCGGCTCGTTTCAAACTCGCGGCCGTCGCCCGGCGGGGCCTCATTGAACAGCTTCACATACGCTGCCATGGCAATCTTGGCTCCCTGTCGGGCGCCCGCACTGTTGGGATATCGACGTGCCAGAAACTCACCCATGATCGCCGACTCCCACAGATCCTCGTCGGCCCAGTAGAGGTAAGCCAGGTAGTAGCGGATGACGTTCAGGTCGTCGATCGGGGTTTCGGGTGTTTTCATTGCCAGCGCCATGCGGTAGTACTTGGTGGCCTCGGCTCGCGCCTCCTTGATCTGGGCCTGGTATTTCTTGATGTTGTCTTTCTTCTTCTCTTCCAGATCGAGCCTCATTTGAATGTCGGCGGCCTGCATGCGGTCCAGCGCGGTCTTGCCACGGTCGCGAGCGTCGGCGAAATTGGTTGGCTCGGGCACCTCGGCATCCTTGCCTGCCAGATCCTCGCTTAACAGCTCAGCCTTGGCTTGTCGTTGATAGTCGCCCGGAAACTTGGCCACGAACTGCAACAACTGCCTGGCGTTGATCAGGCTCTCCTGGCGTTTGGGATCCTTCTTTTCAAGTTTTCTGGCGTATGCCAGCGAAGCCTTGGCCGCGAGGAACTGGATTGCCAGACCGTCGTCGCTGGATTCCTCGGCGCCGCGGGCAGATTGTTTCCATGCCGTGCCCTTCTTCATCGCTTCCGCATAATTCTTGACCTCGGGGAGCATGTACGTTTCCAGGGCCAGAATAAGCGCCTTGTTCTTCAGCGTGCGGAAGGCTTGTGGATCATCCGGTTGCATCAACAGTTCGTCGAAGGCCTCCAAGGCCTTCTTGCTGTCACCGAGATCCTTGTAGCAACGTCCTTCCCAGAGTCGAGCGTACAGGCCGGCAAGTCGCGATCCGTACATCTCGTATAGATCGGCATATCGCTTTGCCGACGCCTGCAACTTCTCGTTCCGTTCCTTGCTACCCGGCTCGTAGGTCAAGGCGATTTCGTAAACCACGGTGGCCAGAAAGAGCCGGGCTTGCACGAGGTCGCGACGTGCCTGATCGCGAGCCTCGATCTCCTTGACTTTGGTCTTCTCGATAAACTTGGGAAACTTCTTCGCCTCCTCGAGAAAACGTTTCTCAGCCTCGGTGAACGCCTTCTCCGCTTCCACGTATAGCTTTCGAGCCTCCGTAAGTAATTGTTGCTTTTCCTCCTTGCTCTTGTTGGGACGTGCTGCCTGTTCCGACTTGATCCGCCCTCGCTCGACCAGCACGTTAGCCAACTGCGTTGAGGCACCGGACGCAAGGCGGTGCTTGGGGTGCTCGGACAAAAACTTCTTGAACCGGACTTGCGCCTCGTCGAGATTCTTCTCCCGAACCGAGGTCACGCGAACCGTCCTCGAACCGGTCATCAGTGTAATGCCCGCCTCGTAGTCGATTGCCTCCTTGAACTCGGGCGGACAGAGCGGACTGGTGGCCATCTGCTCGAGGTAATCCAGTGCCGTGTCGTAAAACCCTTTTTCGCGAAGCCCTTCCAAAAACGGTCTGGCTTCCTCCACGGCTTGGCACGGAGAAACGACCAAACCGAAGCAACCTGCCACCATGATTCCGACAATCAACAGTCGGAGCGTTCTCGAAGGTTTCATTGCTTATTCCTCGATCGAGTTTTAGCGTCTATCCGGAATGCGCCCGCCCTTTCCCGCGGCAACGCAGTCGCCCCAAGTTACGCAAACATCCTTCACTTGGATACTACAAACTGGCCATCACCGTAGGAAATCCGTTGCTGTGAGAGACATCTTTATAAGGGAAACGGGTTCCGGAACCGCTTGAACCTCAACTGATCTGTATCAAGGTAGCCGCTATTTTGGCGACCGACAAGGATGCCCATCGCCAAAATCACCGTTTTTGGCCTCTTCAGTCATTTTCATGGTGGATTCACGTGTTTACCTGCGCCCCCTGCCTCGGTATGGCTTGGCACTATCTGCCTGCCCAACCAGGCGCACGAAATCGGCGAAAGTCGGTCGTTGATAGAGCCGGCTGTCGACTCGCTGAACCGATTCCAGAACCTGCCTCAACGCGACCGATGTAGGGCCGGGCGTAAAAGGGGATTCCCGCAGTATCTCTGCGGTTTGGGCCACGATGGCTGCCTCCTGCAACGAGAGGGGAAGTGATCCCGGTGAGCAGTCGAACTGATCTCGGTTGATCTTCCGGGTGACGCGATGGCTTTGACCACTGGCCGGATCCCGCCAGCAGAGCTCTGCCACCGCGATCTCCTTTCCTCCGGTCGGCTTCAAGCTGAGTTCCAACAATGCGGTGCCCGACTGCCCCGAACGAAAATCGGTCTCGGGATGAACTATCTCCAAACCGACTATCCTGTTGGGCTCATGCCCGAAAAGTCGGTAGGCCTGCACTGTCTTGCGGTTGAATGTCACTGTCAATCGAACATCGCTGGCGACCAACTGGGACCGCCCGGCGAGCACTTCCAGCAGGGCCCAGCGGACTTGATCCACGTTGGTGGCCCGGTGGAGATGTCCTTTCCCCGCCTTGGTGAAGCTGAGGAACTGGGGATCTGGCATGCCTTCCTGGTCCTGACGCAGGTCGATCACATGCAGTAAGATTCCGCAACCAGCGGCCTCGGTCAGGCGGTTCTCGATGCGGTTGGCTGTTGCCAGGTCGAGTTCGGTTAAACCATCGGTCAACAAAACTACCCGTGTTCGTGGGGTACTATCGCCAGCGATGTGGTGGGTCACGGCATACGCTGCCCGCAGCCCTGCCCCCAAATTGGTGGAACCCTGGCAGGTCAACGTCGCCACGGCAGCCCGAAACTGATCGGCTTCCTTACAGCCGACATCTTCGATCAGTACGTCGGCGTTTTCGCTGAAGGAGACCAGGGAGACGCGATCCGCTGGCCCCAACTGTCGTGTCAGTTGATCCATTGCCCTGCGGACCATCTCCAGCCGGCCGCCCCAACGCATGCTCGACGACACGTCAACAGCCAGCGTGAGGTGAGTCGGAGGACGTTCAACATGATCGACCTGACGGGCTTGAACGCCGAATTGTAGGAGTTGGAGGCCGTTGCGAAACGGGGAGGGGCCGGCCGCCACGAAAAGCCCGACTACCCCTCGCTTAGGCCTCGGAAACCCGTAGTCGATCGCCGCCAAGAACTCCTCGGTACGCAACTTGCCGCGCGGCGGTAACCTGCCGTTCTCCAGGTAGCGCCGGGTCAATTCGTAGCTCGACGTGTTGGCTGCCAGAGGGATCAGGGTCGTTTGCAGTTCCGGATGTGCGGCTGGCGAGACGAAGGGGTGGAAACCGGTTTCGCAGAGGAACGCCAAAGGGTATCCCGGCACCAGAGGAGCGGGAATTCCCTGCGGCACCAGTCCCGCCACCCACTTCAGATCCGGCAATTCGTCGAATCGCTTGTGACTGGTGAAATACTTCTCCCCCCATTTTCCCGGCGGGACATTCCACAGGATATGCTCGTTGGCTCCACCGTACGACGGAATTAAGTCGCGAATCATCTTTGCGACGGGACCGTCGGTTGGTTTTTCATACCGGCTCAGTGTGATCCGGGGTTGCCACGCGGCCGGACCAGCTTGCGCGTTGACGTTTCGTTCCTGCCCCAGGCCGGGTTCCACCGACATCATCAGTTCCGGCGGCCGCCGATCCGCCGCCGAAACCAGTTCCACCCGGAGGTAGTCGAGCTTCGGTGGAAGACCGGGTGCCGGACACGTAGCCCATAGAAACCCAGCGACGGCGCCGGCGTATGACAACCCGATCCCAATCACCAGCGACGCGGCCAATGCCAGGTCGGCCAGCCGGAGTGCCCGAATCGGTCGATCTGCGATCCGCTCCAACCGTCTGTGCAAATAGACTGGCATCACGACATCCCGGAGCTCCTCGTCCAGGTCGTCGTCTGTCAGCGCGACGCGGCGGAGACGATTCAACATGCCGACCGGCAGAGAAACATCGCGAAGTTGCTCATCGAGCCACGCGTCGAACTTAGGGTCTTGGGGGTTCATCGCAACTCGAACACCATTGGTCGTTTAGTCCCGACGACTTTTTCCGTTGATTTCCGCTAGAAGGAATTTCCGCAAGCGATTCCGGGCACGGCTTACTCGGGAGAGCACGGTTCCCAATGGCACGCTGAGCAAGTCGGCGGCTTCCTGGTGGGTCAATTCCCCCACCACAACCAGGAGCAACGATTCCCGCAACTCGCTTGGCAGCCGATCGAGTGCCCGCTGCATCTGGTCGGTATACTCCTCTCGGAAAGGGTCCACGGCGTCCTGGCCAATTTCCAGTTGCGAATCGGCCACCGGGGCCGGCGGGCGTCGTCGTCGCCAGTGGTCAACCGCGCGACGCCGGAGGATCGAGGCCAACCAGGCCCGATCGCCACGGCCGGGCTGAAACAAGCGGCGGCTCTTCCAGGCTGACCGGAAGGTGTCCTGGACCAGGTCCTCGGCCTCATGTCGGTCACCCACCATTCGGTAGGCCATCCGGTACAAGGTTGGACCATGGTCGGCCACCATGCGGTTGAATCCCACCCGCGAGAGCACCAAGCTCGCTACTCCTTTCGTGCCCCGCGCCTTGGTCGTCATGCCAACGACGCGTGTCGCAACCTTCGACTTGTGATTCGTCTGCCGTCCGGCGGACTATTCCCGGCAGCGGTACTTACCCCCCGGTGCGTCAACCCGTATTCTATCACAAAATCGACTCTTGCGTTTCCGGGTGCGAAACTCATGCGGTTTTGCAGTTTTCGCGGTGTTTTAGGTGGCTGGCTATATGTGGAGTTTTTGCCGCGCCAGGATGGCGCCGGGATAAACCCGGCGGCTCGCATTTTGCGGCTAGAAATGAGACAGACGACCCGTTCTCCGGCAATGACGGGCCACCAAAGTTCAATCAGATCGGCCCCGGAAATGGTGCATCCACGGCCCCCTCGATGGACTTATGGGCACGTGGCTATCATTGCGGAGGCGGGAGTCGGGAATACGGGTGTCCGATCTGGGCGAGTCATCTTCTGGGCGGAAGTGGTGCAACTTGTGGGCTGTTCAGACGAGGTATAGAATCCGGTTTGTCGCTTTTGTGCACCGCTCGATATGAAGTGCGGGGTTCCAATTCCTGCTTCTGCGCGGGTAACGGTGGTAAGTTTTCGACGAACTCGCAGGCCTCGAAACTACCTGTCGCGTCGCGAGCAGTGGCGTTTGCTGTTGCTGGTGATGTCGCTGGGACTCGTCGTCGTCTTAATGATGGAAGCCCGAAAACCGGACAATTGGCGGTGGATTGATAGGATCGACCAGGGTAAACGGGAGGATGTTGATTCCGGGGCGTCACAGTCGATAGACACTCGGCTTCGACCCGAAGCCCTTTCGGACGCGGTTCCCGACAGCTTTGTCTCACCGGCCCCCATGGAATCCGAAGAGGTGCCGCCGCGCCGCTATTTCCGCGGCGTCAAGCCGACGTACCTAAATTCGATTCACGACGACACCACCTTCCGCCACAACGAGCGAGACGCGTGGTTCCACCTACTGGAAATCCTCGATAAGAATGACGAAGCGACGCTGCGGAAGGCATCGACCGGCCGGAGAGCCTTCGTGCAGCTCTTCGAACAGTCGGACGAATACCGAGGAGAATTGGTTACCGTTCGGGGCACGATGCGGCGGGCCAATCGTCTTTCGGCCCCTACCAACGATTACGGCATCAAGAATTACTATCAGACTTGGGTTACGCCGGACGATAGCCGCAACAACTTGTTTGTGATTTACTGTCTCCACCTGCCCAAGAAGTTTCCGAGCGGCATGCAAATCGAGGAGGACGTTGAGGTCACCGGGTTTTATTTCAAGCGATGGGCTTACAAGGCCCAGGGCGCCATGTGGACCGCCCCCACGCTGTTGGCCCGGACGGTGCGCTGGTTGAAAAGACCTGCGGTGGAGCAGGCGCCTCGAGAACCCGTCTCGGTGTTCGTGGTGGTCGCCGTGGCCCTGGCATTAAGCGTTCCGGTTATCGTTTACGTATGGATCCGGACCCGTCGTATCAGGCCGACCGAGCCCGACACCCCGCCAGACCTCGACATGTTGGCCGGCGAGAGTATTCCGTCGGACAGCGGCCCCCTGTTTGAGAAACGATCCGACGAAGAGCAAGAATGAGCAATAGTGACGATATGTTCGAGGTTTGTCCCGATTTCAGGAGCAGGCCGATGTAGCGTCGGCCACCGGGGAGTACAGACACTTGATTGATAGCCGGTCGTTAATGGCTTGGTGCTTGGCGGCGTTAGTCGTCTCTTGTGGTCGTTGTTTGTCGAGTGATCGGCCGGCCCGGCAGGCCAATGCGACGTCCGGTATCTCGGCAGACGCATCCCACGGGTTGACCAACGACCCGACCAGGCTGGCCGAGAACCCAAACGCGGATGGAGCAAGGACGATCTCCGACCCACGCGACTTGTTGCGGATGTACGGTATCGACGACAGCCACTTCGACGCGTTGATTGACGGCCGGCCGATGCACGCCGACGAGCAGGAGACGTTGATGCGGGTGATGTTTCGGCTTCGCGACTTCCCGCGGGCCGATATCGAGCGTTGGGCCCATCGTAAGTTTGACCCGGTCGGGCTTGCCAAGTCCCCCGACGCGGAGCGTGGCCAAATCTATTATTTGGAGGGCAGCGTTACGTCGATCGAGGTTCTCCGGCCGCTGGAGGAAGTGGCCGAGCGATTTGAACTGGATCGCTACTACCGCAGCGAGTTCCTTTTGGACAACTGCCGGCAGCCCGCGGTGGTCTTCACTCGCACTGTCCCCAAAGCTTGGCAAAAGGGCGGTCCCGTCGATCAGCCGGCCACGGCGTACGGTGTTTTTCTGAAGCTGGGCCGCGACGACGTAAAAGCACCGTTGCCGATGTTCGTCGCCCCGCGGATTGCCTGGCACCCTGCAACTGCCCTGGGACGGCTGGGCATGGATGTGGGTCTGCTCGACGACGTGGAGAACCAAAAGACGATTACCGCCCGGGAACGCGAGTGCTTTTACCAGATGCTGGCGGCAGTATCCCGGGCAAAACCGGGGCAACTGCTCCGCGAAGCCGACCGGAAACTGAAACGCGACGGCAAGAAGCGGTTCTCCGTGGTGCCGTTGTTCAACCGGCCGGAGGAGCAGTTCGGACGGCTGATCGCGTTTTCGGGGACAGCGCGTCGGGTAGTTAGGGTTCGGGTGGACGATCCCGACATCGTTGCCCGCTTCGGAATTGACCACTACTACCAGCTTTACCTGTTCACTGAAGATTCTCAGAGTAATCCGCTTGTCTTTTGCGTACCTGCGCTGCCCAAGGGAATGCCTACCGGCGACGATCCGCGATTTGCCGAGTACGTTCGGGTAGCCGGGTTTTTTTTCAAGACCTGGGCGTATCATCCGTCCGTGCCGGTTGAGCAGTCTCAGCCCAGCGGCAAGCGAACCCAGCGCTGGCAATTGGCCCCGCTTTTGATCGGCACACGGCCCGTGTGGTATCCGCGGGAAAAACCCGCTACAAATACGCTGGGGTCCGCTATCGCCGGCGGACTGTTCGTGTTGGCCCTGTTGGGTGTTTGGTTGGTCCTGTGGCGAAACAGCCGTCGCGATAGGAAGTTCCACGAGGAAACAATCGTCAAAGCACTGGCCATGGATTCCGGTATCTCGCTGGAAGACCTTGGCCAAGATATCACCGACAAACCTGATTTCAGCAATCTCGAAGCGGCCGATGCCTCCGACTCCGGGGAAGAACAATCACAGGAAAAAGAAAAATGACTCAATCGCTTCGTTGGATGGTATGTGTGGCTGCGGCAACATGTGTGGTGCTATCTGTCGTGCGATTGGCGGGCAACTCGGCCCGGGCGGATCAGCCCGCGCCCTCGACGAAGGCCGGTTTCGCGGAGGCCGACATCACGCCGGAGATCGGCATGGAGCAGCCGGGTGGGTATGGCAAGTCGTACCATCGGACGTTCCACGACCCGTGCAAGGTCCGCGCGGCCGTGTTCGACGACGGCAAGAAGCGGGTTGCCCTCGTGGGGGTCGACGGCCTGGCCGTCCATGCCGAGATGGTCCAGGCGGCATCTCCGCCAATTGGATTTACTACCTGGAACAGACGATCCGCGGCTGCATGGGCCCCGACGTGATCGTCGTCTTCCTGCAAGGATGTTGCGGAGATATCACCCAGGTCGACAACCTCAGCCCCCATCCCACCCGGCGCGGCGAGAAGGGCTCCCGCTTCGTGGGCGGGCGGATCGGGGCCGAGGCGGTCAAGGTGCTTCTGACCATGGAGCCGGGCACACTCACGCCGGTGGATGCACGGCTGAAAGCCTTCGAGTCCAAGCGACGTATCCCCAAGCCCGAACGCGTGAAGCGATGTTACGAGCTTGTGCAGAAAGATCGCAAGGAAGTCGACCGGACCGAATGGACCTTCGCCAAGGAGATCGTGTTGTTGGACGTGCTGATCCGCAAGAAGCCGATTGCCGAATTGGAGGTGCAGGCGATTCAGGTGGGGCCGGCCATTTTCATTACGAACCAGGCGGAGTTTTTCTGCCAGTTTGGACTCGACTTGAAGGCCAAGAGCCCGTTCCCCTTCACGTTTCCGGTCGAGTTGGCCAACGGTTGCTGCGGCTACGTTCCGACTGAAGAGGCCTTGGGCGAGCACGGTGGAGGCTATGAGACCCGGCTTACGAGCTACAGCAACCTAGAGCCCGCGGCCGGGCGTCGGATCGTCGAGGTGGGGCTCGAGTTGGCCGGCCAGATGCAGCCCGGCGAAGTGCCCTCCCGGCCCAAGGTCTCACCCTTCAAAGGTACCGGCTGGTCGTACGGAAACGTGCCGCCGGAGTTGGATTAACCGGCATTTCTCGCCTCGGCTGCCAGTCTCGCATGGTCGGGTGCCACTGCTGGCTTGCCCAGCAGTGAGAAGCACAATTTCAGTCATGCACTGCTGGACAAGCCAGCAGTGGCACCCTGCGGGTCCACCACGCCCTTCGTTCCTCAGGGTGTGCCACCCGGTTGATCAGGTTATTTCTGCGTGCCGCCGGAGCTCGATTAGCGGCTGCTGCCCTTCACGGGGTGTTTCCGGTCGGCCGCCAGTCGACCAGGTGCAGCTCCACGCTGCGGCGGCCGCCGAACGTGTTGATTACCGGTCGGAAGGCAGCATCCAGCGGGCCGTCCAGCGCGGCCAAAGGTTCGGCCCAGTCGCCGCCCCCGAAGGCAACCGCCCGCAGGGTCACGTCGTACTGTGTCAGTCGCAAGGCCAGATGCCGATCGCCGGATCCGATCGGCTTTGGCGGCCCGTCCAACATGACCCCGGTGGCACACAGGAGCGGTCGGGAGTTGTCCTGGCCAAAGGGGGCGAGTTGCTCTATCTGGCCGACGGTCTCCAGGGTAAACGCGCTTAAGGGGGCTTCGGCGTCGATGGCAAGCTCAGCGGTACGGTCCTCCTCGGCGATCTCTGCTGCCGCGTATCGGCAGAAATCTGCGCGAAACCGCTCCAACTTAGCTTCTTCAATTCTCAAACCGGCCGCCGCCGCATGACCTCCGTGTCGCAACAGGTGTTCGCTACATGCGTCCAGGGCGGCGTGCAAGTTGAATCCGGAGATGCTTCTGCCGGAACCAACACCCGGTTTCACACCCGTCCGGTCCCAGGAGATCAACACCACCGGACGATGGTACCTTTCCGCCAACCGCCCGGCCACGATGCCGATCACCCCGGGATGCCAGCCGTAATCGGCCAATACGAGCGCGGCATCCTCGACCGGATCAAACTTCTCTTTGGCCTGCCTGTTGGCAGCCAGGTGGACGCTGCGCTCCAGCGTCTTGCGGTCGGCGTTGAGTTTGTCGATGTACCGGGCGAGTTCCTCGGCCCGATCAGGCCGATCGGTGAGGAGCAACTCCACGCCCAACTGGGCCTGGCCGAGCCGCCCCGCGGCGTTGATTCGCGGAGCGAGCGAGAAGGCAATGTCTTCGCCGGCAAGTCCTGGTTTGCTTTGCAGTTTGGCTGTTTTCATCAGCGCGGCGAGCCCGAGACTGGGCTGCTGCTTGATGCTCGTCAGCCCGTGCTGCACCAGAACGCGGTTTTCGTCCAAGAGGGGCACCACGTCGGCCACCGTTCCCAATGCGGCCAGCCCAACAGCCCGCACCAAGAAGTTCTTCATCCGCTGTCCGACTTTTCGGGCACCACTGGCCTCTTGGCACAACGCCCAAGCCAACTTAAAAGCCACCCCTGATCCGCTCAAATATCCGAAGGGATAGGCAGAGTCGGGCAATCGCGGGTGGACAATAGCTGCGGCGTCGGGCAATTTGGCACCCGGCTCGTGGTGGTCGGTGATGACCAATTCCAGGCCCAACTGTCGCGCGGTGCCTGCCTCCTCGACACTTCCGATGCCGCAATCCACGGTGACGATCATCTCCGCCTGCTGCGATGCCAGCAATCGGATCGCATCGTGGTTCAGCCCATAGCCTTCATCGATCCGGTTGGGAACGTAGTAGCCCACATCTGCCCCCAGCATTTTGAGGCATTGCCACAGTAAGGCAGTGCCGGTGATGCCATCCACATCGTAATCGCCGTAGATGACGATT
>Ga0180431_10005690_pt1 | contig 15089 bp, 10 predicted proteins | sample SS_ome_11_FD_132459 | JGI IMG/M metagenome (GOLD analysis project Ga0180431, IMG submission 132459) | Hypersaline lake sediment archaeal communities from the Salton Sea, California, USA - SS_1_MS_1 metaG | ecosystem: Environmental > Aquatic > Non-marine Saline and Alkaline > Hypersaline >... | reverse complement strand
ATGCGTCCGTCTGAGTCGGGAATGGGCCAGGCACTGACCAGGAAGAAGCCCTTGAGCAGCAAACCCTGCAGTTCTGCCCTGGCAGGCCTCCCCGTCTTCAGCGTCTCGGCGATCGCACACTGGGGCACGGGATCGTCCTCGCCTCCGAGTACTCGGTAATAGCTTCGGCCAACCAGGTCCTGAACCGATGTCCCGAGCATCGTGGCGGCGGATTCGTTGGCTTGAGTTATGGTGCCTCGCTCGTCAACGATGAAGATCGCGTCGGCAATAGTATTGAAGGTCAGTTCCCACTCTTGCCTGGACCGGTTCACACTGGCGAAGAGACGAGCGTTCTCGATTGAGATCGCTGACTGATGGCCGAGTCGCATGCCGAGTTGCTTGTCGTGTTCTGTGAACGGTCTCCGATCGTCGGTACGGAAGAAGACGAGAGAGCCTATTGGAGCTCCTCTCGAGATAAGTGGTACCATCAATAGAGACTCAATGCCTGGGAGAATCGCGATTTCGTGCGGGACTCCGACGCCGGTACCACGGTCGGCGAGGACCACCGGAAGTCCCCCGCGCAGGGCCTCTCTCGCTTCTGAGCCGCCGTGCGGTTCTGGGGATTCCGCGTCGAACCGGCGTGCCTCGAAGCCCTCGGCCGCTCTCAGCGTGAGAGTGTCGCTGCCTGGCTCGTACAGGGAGACGGCACAACCGTCCGCTCGCAGGAGCCCAGCCCCTTCGTCGGCGATGTGTTGCAGAACCTGGTCGAGTTCCGGCGATGAAGCCAGCAACTGGCCGATGACGAGCAGCATGCCGGATTCGGCGGCCAGTCGGTGAGCTTCCTGAAGCGCTCGGGCGTGTTCGATGGCCACGGCGGCCGAGGATGCGAAGGCCGTGAGCAGGCGCAGGTCGTTTTCGTCGAAGGCTTCGGAGCGCGAGGAGTTGTCCAGGCTGAGAGTCCCAATGCCGCCGCTCTGTGTGACGAGCGGCGCGCATACTCCAGATTGTGTCTCGAGGATTTCCGGAAGGGTAGCCCGAATATGCCTTGGGTCGCTGAGCGCGTCCGCGATGAGCACGGGCTTCTCGTGGAGATAGACCCATCCAATACAACCCTCGCCCACCCGGTAGCTCAGGCTATCCCAAAGCTGCGGATCGAAACCCACCGAAGCCCGGACTACCAGCGCGTCCTTCTCCCGGTCATAGAGATGAAGAGTGCCTCTCTCCGCCGGCGGAATGGCTTGCATGGCAGCGGAGATGATGTACGGTAGGAGGGCGTCCAAGTCCAGTTCACGCGCCACCCCCTGCACCGTCTGGAGCAGGAGTTCACGCTCCCGTAGCCGGCGCTCGGCCTGATCCAACAATCTCCCCCGTTCCAGGGCCATCCCCACTTGCGTAGCTGCCGCGCGCAGCAGGCTGACCGTCTCGGGATGAAAGCCCTCTTGCTTCGGACTGATCAAGGATACGATCGCCACTGCCTCACCCTTGACCAAGCATGGAAGACTCAGACAGGAGTGTGCCAGGCCGGACTGTCCCTGATCTCGTCTTCCTTCGGTGGAATCCTCGAAGTGGAGACGCGCTTCGCTCCCGGCGAGCACGCGGCTGACCCAGGGATCGGTCTGGGGGATCTCGCTACGGGCCAAGGGAGTCCCCTCCGGGGACCCGTGACCGATTGCCAGAGACCACGTCTTCTCCTTCAGAACGTGAATGCCTCCGGCCACGGCGTCGGAAACCTGCAGGAGAGCGTCCAACGAGTTCGTGAGGATGTCCTCAAGGTGTGCTGCGGAGCTGAGTCGGGAGGCCACGAGGTTGAAGGCGGAGAGTTCGCGGGAACGGGTAGCGGCAGCCTGCTGCGCTCTCAGGACCCGAGAGAACGCGATCCAGGTGAGAGACAGGGCAATCGCAGATCCCGCGATCAAGTCCAAGGCCACTTTGGTGGGGGGTACATCCTTCTCGAAGAGATAGTACACCTCCAGCCACACCATCAGCAGGATGGCCAGCAATGGCACCAGCCATCTGAGCTGGCGGATACGGGTGAGAGCCGTTTGCTGGTCGTTCATGGTGACCACTCTTTCAGGCTTGGGTAGAAGGCACGAACCGCCGTGCTCTCCAGCAGGGAGCCTAAGGATGCATGGATGCCATTATAGCAAATCCGGGACGGAAACGCAATTGTACAGCGCGCATAGACCGATGGCGAGGAGCTGAAGTGGCGAGTTGGTTCCCGGGGAAAGCGCCGGTCGTACCTACGGCCGGGGGACCGTCTACGGATCGAGTCGTCGAAGAGTCCATTAACTCTTGTTAATGCTGTGCATGAAGAAACTGTAATCGGCGGTTTACCCAAAGTTTACTGAGTGTGTGACTGGGGTGTGCTATAATCGCACTGTGGAGTGCGGCCTCGAACAGCGCGCCCAACAAGAGAACCCCTCGGTTTCGAGGCGCAAGTGCCCGCGGGGCGGAAGGGGTGAAGGCGGAGTATCATGGGAGACGTTACGACCGATAGTGATAGACTGCGCATACTGATCGTGAACGATGTCATTGCTACCCGGGAGCTGCTGTGGGATCTGCTTGAGTTCCAGGGACACAAGGTGGCTTTCGCCACGTCGGGGGAGGTAGCTCTGGAACGACTTCGGGGAGGGAAGTACGATGTGCTTCTTCTCGATCCGTTGCTGCCGGACATCTCCGGCTGGGACGTCCTGGAGCAGACGCGTGAGCAGAATCCCGGATTGTGTGTGGTCCTGCTGGCAACCAGGGACAACGAGGTGTCAGCTCTTGACACAATGCGCGTCGGAGCCGATGGCTATGTGTGTGTGCCTGTCGACGAGGAGGACGACGAAGAGCGACTGGCCATAGGCTTGGGCGAAGAGTTGGGCGCGGTGGTGTCCAGAAGCCTGGAGCGTCGCAAGCTGCTGGTCGAAAACGCCAGACTGCAGGAAGGCCTCGATGCGCAGCGAGAGGAGGCCGGAGCGGCCCGCCGTGAGCTGGAAGAGCTTCGTGATCAGATCCTGGAGACTGAGCGGAACATGGCCATACTGAGCCAGGCCAACGCCGCAAGCACCGAGCTGATCCAGCCTCTGAAGGTGCTCATCGGAAGGATCGATCTGCTTATGCAGGAATCGGTCATGGATGGACAGTTGATCGAAGAGATGATCAGGCTGCGAAGACAGGCCCTGCACATGTCCCCGATCGTCCGGCGTATGGGGCGCATCACGGATGGCCGGGCGGTACCCTGGCTCGGTGGCGTCGGCATGACGGAGGTCGGTCAGGGAGTACCAAACTGGGGATAGATGATTCGCCATCGAGAGACACACAGACCCCGGATCCTGAAGGATCCGGGGTTTTCTCTGTGAGCGGGCGGGGGGGCGTGTCGTCGGAAGCCCTGGATTAGGCCTGATGGCAACCGTGATCCATCCGATGCTGGATGACGTGTCAGAGGCGGAGATGAGGGATACATCAGAGGCAGATGAGATCTGGACGAGCGCCGATCCTCTGGTGGGTGGTGGTGAGCACCGATGATGTAGTCTCTGATCTGGGCAAGGGCCAGCGTTCGCTGGGTACACTTGCGTGCACGCGAAGCCTCGGTGGGTGTCAGGTCTCCTGTGGAGCGGCGTGGTCGCCGAGTGTTCCCTGGGTCCGCCTCCACGTGGAAGGGCGAAGTGGCGCTGCACGCGAAGGCGCCGGTGGGGCCCGGCGCATCTCCTTGGATGATTGGGGACCTGGAGAGTGTGCCTACTCGAAGTGCCGTCTGCTACGTACGAGCAAGCCCAACATGGCCAGGAGCGGGATCGCAACGAGTCCGGCGAGGTGCATTCCACTGACCTTCAACCCCCCCAGGAACTCAAGTTCTCTTGCCGGAAGGTTCAGGGCGAACAGGAGATCCTTGGTGTTGTGCCGCGCCAGAGTGATCACCGATGATGACCCCAGCGCCACGAAGTAGAGCAGTGAGCCCCACCAGGCCCAAGACCTCAGTCTTAGCAGTCCCCAGCTCAGGAGAGCGAGACACATCATGGCGGCGTCCAGCAGGCAGATTCCTTCGAGGCCGGACACGAAGGTCCCAAAGGCGGGGAACAGCCCGTTGAAGAGAACCAATGCGTGCAGCCCAAGGATACAGAGCCCCGACACGAGGACTACCGTCAGGATGGGCGTGGGAACGCTCTCCAGCCAACCGGACGAGGAGTCGTGGGCTTCGAGGGTGTGCTTCACATCTGCGCTTGCGTAGAAGCGCGTCAACAGCCTGGGAAGGACGAAATAGCTCAGCCCGAGGAGCGCCACGATCACCCCTGTGGCGGGCACAGACAGCTCCTTTGCGGAGAACAGCATGAGGGCAACGATGAGCAGCAACGGGATGCCGGCCACCAGCCACGCGGCTAGCAGTCCCATGGTGAGCTTCCTGGCCCAGCGTTTCAGCCTCAGGTGCCCGTGCCCGAGAACGAGCAGCAGGGCTCCTATCAGGTAATAGCCCGCCACCTGGATGGCTATGTTGCCGAACATGAGAGAACCGAATCCGAAGCCCTGATAGTGAAAGCGGCCACCCTCGGAGAATAGATAGAAACAGTATATCTCCACCGGACCAAGTAGGGCGAAACCAAGACCAGCGAGGATCAGTAGGCCTCCGATCCCCCGAAGGATTCCTGTTCGGTCTCTGTACGATCGTCCTGTTGCTCCTGCTTGCTTGTCGGTGCTCATCGATTTTGGGCCCTCCTCAGGCAGCCGGCCGTGGGTTGGGTACTCCAGGCGAACCGCGCCGACGACGCTCGGCGCCACACCGCTTGCATAGCATCACCGAGGGCGGTGCCAGCCCTGTGCTCGGCCAGGACCGAGCTTCACGACCCAGCGTCGTGGGTGGATTGTGGGCCGGCACCAGTCGGACAGCCGAGAGTGGCTGCGCGGTTGAAGGTCGCCCCACAGATAAGGACACCGGCCGAGGTTAGAATGTGACGGTCTGTGCTGCTCACCGCTCGTGGGTCGGGTTGCGCCGGCGGGTCGATGGCGGATCCCATTGAGGCGCGCGAAGATGGGAGGATGGGGGCAGGTGAAAGGCAATGCGGGCCCTGAGCACCACGCTAGCCTTGCTGTGTTAGGGCGGATATGCTATAATAGTCTTTGGCACTGAGGCTCAATGTCTTGAGGAGGTCTTTGCGTGTGAAGGACTATGGAGTTGACAAACTGAGGAACGTGGTTCTCCTGGCTCACAGCGGCACCGGCAAGACATCGCTATCCGAAGCCATGCTGTTCGATACGGGTAGCATTTCGCGGCTCGGGCGTGTCGAAGATGGCACGACTACGTCGGATTATGATCCCGAGGAGCAGCGACGTGGGATGTCGGTGAACACTGCCGTTCTTCCGTGCGAGTGGCGGGATCACAGGATCAACGTCTTGGACACACCGGGGTACATGGACTTCGTTGGGGAGGTGGCGGGCGCGACCCGAGTGGCTGACTCGGCCATCGTCGTTGTGTGCGCGGCCTCGGGCGTGGAGGTAGGGACGGAACTGATGTGGTCCCTCGCCGACGAGCAGGAGTTGCCCCGGCTGGTGTTCATCAACAAGATGGACCGTGATAACGCGAGTTTCGCCCGCACTCTCGAGCAGTTGAGGGACAAGTTCGATGCCAGGTTTGTCCCGCTGCAGCTACCCATTGGCTCGCATGAGTCGTTTCGCGGGGTGATTGATCTGATCGCGATGAAGGCCTACGTGGGCGACAAGGGAGAGGAGGCCGAGATCCCCGAGGATCTACGGGATCAGGCCGAGGTCATGAGGGAGGAGCTGATCGAGAACTCGGCCGAGGGCGACGATGAGCTGCTCATGAAGTACCTTGACGGCGAGTCGCTTACGGAGGAGGATGTCCGGCGAGGCGTGGCGGCCGGAGTCAGGGCTGGGCGGATAGTGCCCGTTCTGTGCGGATCGGCGACCGGGAACATCGCGGTTCTCCCCGCTCTTCAGGCGGTCATCGATTACTTCCCCTCACCGGCGGAGCGAGTTGCCAAAGCCACGAACCCGGTGACGGAAGCAGAGGAGGAGATCCCTGCGGATCGAAGCGGCCCGCTGGTTGCTCTGGTGTACAAGACCCTGGCCGATCCGTTTGTGGGCAAGCTCACGTACTTCCGGGTGTACTCCGGTAGTTTGGAGTCCGATTCCAGGGCCTACAATCCCGTCAGCCGCGAGACCGAGCGGATTGGGCAGTTGTACCTGCTGAGGGGCAAAGAACAGATGCCTGTGGATTCTGTTCACACGGGTGATCTGGGCGCTGTGGCCAAGCTAACGGAGACGAAGACTGGGGACAGCCTGTGCGACAAGGGCGCGCCGTTGGTGTTGCCCGGCATCGTCTTCCCGAGCCCTGTCTTCTCGGCCTGCATAGAGCCCAAGACCAAGGCAGACCTGGACAAGATGGGCTCCGCCTTGAAACGACTGACCGAGGAAGACCCGACTCTTCGAGTGGGGCGGAACGCGGATACCGGTGAGATGATCATGTCCGGTATGGGCGAGTCTCACATTGACATCGCCGCGAAACGCCTGCATGAGAAGTTCGGGGTAGAGATCGTGAGCCGAATCCCCACCGTGGCCTACAAGGAGACCATCACGAAGGTGGCGTCGGCTCAGGGCCGCCATAAGAAGCAGACCGGGGGTCGCGGCCAGTTCGGCGATGTCTTCCTTCGTCTTGAACCGTTGGAGAGGGGGAGCGGTTTCGAGTTCGGCAACGAGGTATTCGGTGGCTCTGTCCCGAGGCAATATATCCCTGCTGTCGAGAAGGGTCTCAATGAGTGCATCGGTGACGGGGTGCTGGCCGGGTTCCCTACGGTCGATTTTCGCGCTGTGCTCTACGATGGTTCCTATCACTCGGTTGACTCGTCTGAGATCGCCTTCAAGCTGGCCGCGCGCCTGGGGTTCAGAGCAGCAGCGGCGGAAGCTGGGCCGGTGCTGCTGGAGCCGGTGATGAGTGTCAAGATCACGGTGCCGGAGCAGTTCATGGGAGACATACTCGGAGACCTGAATACGCGGCGAGCTCGCGTGCAAGGCATGGATCAGGCGAGAGGCAACTGCGTGGTGACAGCTCAGGCTCCGCTGGCGGAGATGCAGCGCTATGCGACAGACTTGCGCGCCATGACTCAGGGTCGAGGACTCTACGAGATGGAGTTCTCGCACTACGAGCAGGTTCCTTCGCATGTGGCGGAGAAGGTGATAGAAGACACGAGGAAGAAGAAGGAGGAAGAGAAGTAGTCCCAGCACCACGAACAGTGGAAGTCTCTTCCAAGCTGAATCGAAGTAGTGAACGATAGGCGCGATAGTCGTATGAAGAAACGCAGGCCCAGTCCGGGTAGGAGGATCCCAATTCTCTCCTACCCGCTTTGGCATGCGCGGTCAGTCTGCACGTCTGACGCTCGAAAGGCTCGGTCTCCTCATGGAGATGTCAACAAGTATCATGTCCTCTTTGGCGGCCGCCATCGGCCCAACCATACTCTACGTGATGGTGGTGTGGTCGCTAGACCGCTACGAGAAGGAGCCCATCTGGCTGGCCTCGGTGGCCTTCCTTTGGGGCGCCCTGCCCGCCGTGATCATCTCCTTTGTGATGGAGTACGCTCTCGAGGTGCCGGGGCAGGGGACCGGGCAGGTGCTGGCCGACCTGATCGAGGCCGGTCTGGCCGCGCCCATCATAGAAGAGGGCGCCAAGGCTCTGGTCCTGCTGGGGATCTACGCCTTCGCGAGCCGTGAGTTCGACGACCCGCTCGACGGGATTGTCTACGGAGCCCTCGTTGGGTTCGGCTTCGGTATGACCGAGAATGCCATCTACTTCATCTCGAATGCAATGGAGGGCAGTCCCGTGGATCAGCAGCTCCTGGTGCTGATGCGCAGTGTGGTCTTCGGGCTGAATCATGCCTTCTTCACCAGCCTCACCGGTGTTTCGCTGGGGTACGCACGGCTGAACCGCACGAGGTGGAAACGGCGGCTGATCTTCATCGCAGGATTCTCTTCTGCTGTCCTCTTCCACGTTATTCACAACACCTTCGCCAGCCTCGCGGAGTATGTCTGCTTGTCCTTGGGCGTGAGCGTTCTGAGCCAGATAGGCGGGCTGCTGGTGCTGGTCGTGATCGTCTTCCTTGCGTGGGCCCGCGAGAAGGAATGGCTGGAGCGCCAGCTCGTCGAGGAGGTCGAGGCCGGCCTGATCACGAGGGAACAGTACGAGATCGTTGGCTCGTATCGGCAGAGGATCCAAACTCGCTGGAGGGCACTGAGGCAATCGGGATGGGGCTCCTACGGCAGATGGGGAAGAATGTTCAAGCTGGCCACGGAGCTGGCCTTTGTCAAGGAGAGGCGAGAGACGCGGGGTGGGGAACGGGGCATCGACGGACGTATCTCGAGGCTCAAAGAGGAGATACGTGGATTGGCCTCGCAGTTGGGGGCTTTGCCTCGCGCAGATGGAAACAGTTGAGTGAGAGCCGTCGGACATAGGTGGCTGTGTCCAGCCTGTCCCGCATGTGCGCTATTTGAGCTCGAAGAACAGCGAAGGATTCGATTCGGGGAAGAACGACATGAAGATCGCGATTCTGTCAGATGCTCACGACAACATCTGGAAGCTGGAAGAGGTGCTGCAACAGTTGGAGGGCGTCGGAGCGCTACTGTTCTGCGGGGATTTCTGTGCTCCTTTCAGCCTGGCGGCCATCGCTGAAGGCTTTGCTGGGCCGGTGCACGTCGTGTTCGGTAACAACGACGGGGATCAGTGGCTGCTGACCCGAAACGCCAACAGGGCCGACAATGTGACTCTTCACGGTACGTTCGCCGCGTTGGAGTTGGGGGGGAAGAGAATCGCCGTGACTCACTACCCCCAGGTGGCTGAGGGGGCTGCTGCCTCGGGCCTCTACGATCTAGTCTGCTACGGGCACAATCACACTCGGCAGATCGAGCGGGTAGGCGACTGCTTGAAAGTCAACCCGGGTGAGGTGATGGGCCGCTTCGGCGTGTCGTCCTACGCCGTCTATGACACCGAGACGGGTGATGCTGAGATCCGCGAGGTGTGAAAGCGTCGACGTGCCAGACGGAACGAAGGGCGCTCCGATGCCCTCAGGGGATCGCTGGGGGAAGGCCGTGCGTGAGAGAGGCCTTAGGTTGTGCAACTCCGGGCCGATCGTTCCGACTCGACGGTTCCGTCGTGAAGATCCGCAGGGGTACAGACGAGCTCCCAGGCTTCTGCGGCGGTACGAGACAGACGCTGCCCGATGAGACCAGCCATGCCGAAGGCTACGGGGAACCAGATGGGCACGCCCAGGACAGTGGGATTGCTGTACTGCCAGACGCCGAAGCGCACGAAGATGGTTTCTGCGACCAAGCCCGCCGCGCCCAGGATCACGAACGAGCACACATCTATTCGATCGTGCCACAGCCAGATCACCGCGGGAGCTTCCAGCAGCAGAATCGAGAGCAGAAGCAAGTTGTCTCGCCAGAGTAGCACGATGGTGGCGGTCAGCACCGAGAAGGCACAGGCCTGGGTGGCGAGTCTGGTCAGGTGTTGTCTGAGACGGACAATCATGGTCTCTTCTCCGAGCGGTTGATGGCTGTTGCACTCGCAGACATGCGGCCATTCTAGCAGAGAAGAGATCACCGCGCAACCGTGATTCCTCCAGAGGTCATCCGGGCCCATCTGGTACGCCGACCAGGTGGAAGCCCACCCCATCCAGTGGAGAGGTGGACGATGACGGGAGACAAGGTGAAAGCTTGGTTGGCGCTCTCCCGGCTACCGTTTCATTCGGTCGGAGTGCTGCCGTTCGTGCTGGGCGGGCTGTTAGCTTGGAGAGACACCGGAGCCTTCCGTTGGGATATCGGAGCCTGGGGCACTCTGGGCGTCGTACTGGTCATGCTGGCCACCTACTACGCCGGTGAGTACTGGGACTATACTGAGGATACCCTGTCCGGCCAGAGCGGATGCAGCCGGTTCGCCGGGGGCTCACAGGTGATACAGCGGGGGCTGATGCCTCGCTCCGTCGCTCTGCGGGCCTCGCGTATCTCGGTGGTGCTGGCCATCGCGGTGGGACTCGTGCTGCAGTTGGGTTACAGGACTGGGCCCTGGACGGTACCGCTGGGCGTTCTGGGTCTGGTAGGCGGTTTCTTCTATTCGACTCGTCCGGTACGCTGGGTGAGCACCGGGGTGGGCGAGCTGTGGATCGCGTTCTGCTACGGATGGCTGCCCGTAGCCGTGGGCTACTATCTGCAGACCCGGAGCATCTCTCCGCTGATTCACCGGTTGTCCATCCCCATCGGTCTCTCAATCTTCAATGTCATCCTGCTGAACGAGTTTCCTGACTATGCGGCCGACCTGGCGACGGGAAAGGCCAATCTGGCGGTACGTCTGGGGCTCAGCCGCGCATCGTGGGTCTACGGACTGGCCAGTCTAGGGAGCTGGGTGGGGATGTTATGCTCCCTGCGCCGGGGAGTTCCCACCCAGGCGCTATGGTACTATTTGCCCGTCCTCGGCCTTTCGCTGGTGCTGGTGTTGCTTGTGATGCGCAAACGGTGGCAGAATCGGTCGGTGCTGGAACGACTGTGTGGGGCCAACCTGATGGTCAATCTGGGCACCACGGCGGTGTATATCATCGCCTTTGGGTTCTGAGCCTATGGATGAGTGGCGGGAGGAGTGGGGAGAACGGCCAGAGCGCAGGGTGCGACCCTTCTGGTGGCCGCCGAGTTTGATCGTCCGTCAAGCGATGAGCGCGCTGTATGTGGGTGCGCTGGCACGCTGGAGACGGCTACCCCGGTGGATTCTTTCCTATGGCTTCAAGTGCCTTCCAGGAGCTGCCGGATCGAGGGGCATGGGCTGCATCGGCTTCCCTGCCCACCCCGTATGGGAAATGACCACGGCCTGCAACCTGCGGTGCATTCACTGCCACGCTTCGGGGGGGAAGGCGTCTCCAGAGGAACTCAGCACGGAGGAGGCCAAGCGCCTCCTGGACCAACTAGCCCAGGTGCGCGAGTTCCGCATGATGGCCTTCACCGGTGGAGAGCCGCTGGTCCGACCCGACCTCTTCGAGCTGCTGGCCTATTCTCGCGCGCTGGGGTTTGCCAACACGATGGCGACCAACGCCACCCTGATCGATGAAGAGGTCGCCCGCCGCCTGCGAGGTTGTGGTGTGGTGATCGCCGCCGTGAGTTTGGATGGCTTTGATGCCGACACGCACGATTTCGTCCGGGGGGTTCCAGGTTCTTTCGAGAAGGCCTTGGCCGGCATGCGAGCCCTGCGGCGGGCAGGTATTCTGCTGCAAGTCAATATCACCGCAATGGAGTACAACGTGGAGCAGATGAGCAGGCTAATGGACCTGGTGGACGAGCTGAGCACCGGCATTGTCCTGATGTACCAACTGGTGCCTGTGGGACGGGGTCGCGATGTCCAGGAAGCGTCCCTGGATCTGGAAGCCAACGAGAGACTGATCCGGTTTATGGCCCGAGCCCAGCGTGAGACGCGAGCCATAATGGAGCCTGTGGCCGGTCCTCAATACTGGCCGTTTCTACTTCAGCAGAACGCCATCGGCGGCGGACTGCTCTTGCGCTTGGCGGAGACCGTCTTCCACGGATGTTCAGCAGGGCGTGGTTTCGTGTATATCAAGCCGAACGGTGACGTTTGGCCTTGCCCATTCATAGAGGTGGGTTGCGGCAACGTGCGTCGCACTCCCTTCGATACGATCTGGACAGAATCCCCGGTGCTGAAGGATCTGCGGAGGCGGGAGGAGCTTCTCGAGGGGCGATGTGGAGAGTGCGAGTTCAGACGCATGTGCGGTGGTTGCCGTGGGAGGGCCTGGGCCACCACCGGCGACTACCTGGCGGAGGACCCCTCCTGCTTCATACACTCTTCCAACGGAAGCGAGGAAACGCATGGAGTCTCGGTTGGCGCTCATCCCTGCGCTGGAGCCTGTTCGGGAGGGGATTGAGGACGCGGATCGGCTTCTTCGGAGCATTGTGGGCTCGACCGAAGAGCCGCTGAGGTCGATGTTCAACCACCTTCTCGGTGGCGGCAAGCGGCTGCGGATGGCGCTGGTCATTGCCGTCGGAAGGATGTTCGACGCCGGCGGGCCGCGGTTCGCCAAACTCGCGGCGGCTGTGGAGATGCTGCACACGGCGACACTGATCCACGATGACGTTGTGGATGATGCATCCATGAGGCGAGGCCGCGAAGCCCTCCACTCCGTGTGGTCGGTAGGAGCGGCGGTGCTGGCGGGCGACTTCCTCCTGGCCCGGGCCGTGGCGCTTATGGCCGAGCTGGATAGCTCGCGGATCCTGCGTATCTTCACGGGCGCACTGTGTGAGATGTCCGTCGGGGAAGTGAGGCAGACGCTGGTCGACGGAGGCAAGCATCATAGCCGTGAGGACTACCTGCGTTGCGCCAAGGCCAAGACGGCCTCGCTCCTCGAAGCTTCGACGGAGACCGCGGGCATACTGGCCGGTGTGACGGAGTTGCAGATCGCGGCTCTGGGTCAGTACGGAAGGGAGCTGGGTCTGGCATACCAGATCACTGACGACGTGCTGGATCTCATCGGCGATGAGGAGAAGCTGGGCAAGGCGGCCGGCAGCGACTTACGCCAAGGGTTGGTTACGCTACCGGTCCTTCACTACCTGGACGCTGTGCCGAATGGCGGCGCAGTTGGCACCGTGCTCGACGGTCTGACGGACGAAGCTCACGTGAAGGCCGCTGTAGAAGCGGTGGTCTCGTCGGGTGCCGTAGAGGCTTCGCTGGCGGAAGCTCGGAGCCACGTCCTCCGGGGCAGGGAAGCGCTGGCATGTATGCCGGACAATCCCTTCCGCCAGATACTCTGGTCCCTATCCGGCTACGTGATCAATCGGGAGTTCTGACGAGGAGGCACTCCGATGCCAAGCGAGTGACCTGCTGAAGAGGCCTGACCTGGTCGGATCGAGGTGGATTCCTGCTTCGGTACCTCCTATCGGTGATCGCCGAACTCGACGAAGATGGGTGGTCGTACCGAGGGGCGGTAGTGTCGGACGCTTCGGTGTGTTTGGCCCAGATCAGAGCATTGCTGTTCGTGGCGCGTAGATACGGCAATCCCCCATGCTCGACGCATTCCTCTCCATCGTAGCAGCCGCGAACCCGAGAGCTCGTACCGAAGGCCTGCTGAACGTGTCAGCACTGACGATCGCGACACACGAACTATGTCCGGTGTATCACGGAGTGCAGGGGCGCCGGCCGGGGACGGGCGGATACCTGGGAATACGGGACGATTCGCACCGTCCCACATTCGGACGGCAGACCGCGGATGGGTGTCCAGGGTTTGCTCAGGGTGCTTGACGTCTGTGATAGAATGGAGTAGCAGGATAGGGTCTGTCGCGGTTGGTGACGTACGACTGCCTGGTACTGCTCGTTGGGAGTCGCTTGATGCTCAGTGATCTCCCTGTTTCAGGAGCCACCGGCAGTCATGACCGGGAGGAAAGCATGTCTAGCAAGCTAACGTGGCATTTCCAGAAGCGACCGGCGAGCATCCTCGAAATCGTCAATGAAACGCCTGCCAGATGGGTGAAACTCATCGATCCACCCGACACAAACCCAACACCCGGCAAGAGGGTAGTCGGGCGTCACTACGTTCCCGATGGTGAGGCCAACGCGCTGATCATGCAGGGAGCGTCCGGCGCTGATAGCTGGTTCGCCCGGTGCCTGCCTGCGTTTGAGCGTGCTCCGTACGTTCATTGCTGGGAACTTCCGAACGAGCCACCGGTTCGTGAAGCCGAGCAGCGCCAGAAGCTTGAGGAGTTCTCACTGAGGGCAATCGAGCTGATGCGCGGTCGTGGTCTGAGAACTGCTGCACTGTGTCTGTCGGTTGGTTGGCCGAACATAGGGGACGCGCCCGACTTCATCCCGATCCTCTGGGCTACAGACTATTGGTGCCTGCACGAGTACGGACCCGGAGACATGAGGCGCGATACTGAATGGTACGCCCTTCGACACCGCCGTACGGTGGCAGAACTCACGGATGCGGGCTATACCGAGATACCTCCGTTGTTGATTACGGAGTGCGGCATCGACGGTCCCGGAGGATGGAAGAAGTTCACCAATCGAGAGGGCTACTGGCAGCAGTTACAGTGGTACGACGAGCAGCTTCAAGAGGATTCCTACGTTGAGTGCGCGACCCTGTTCACATCGGGCCCCAAGCGACAGTGGAGGTACTTCGAGATCGACGAGATGCTAACGGGGTGGATGCAGGAGCACATCGTGAGGCTGCACGAGATGCTGCCCGAGCCTGAACCGGAGCCCGAGCCGGAGCCGATCATCGACCTGGCGGCAACGATCCGGAAGGCGGCCTGGAACCAGGCCGGCGTGGGTTTCGATGCCGGTGCCCGTCTTGCCGGTGCGGCACGAGAACTGGGCCTGGGTGCCCCGGTAACGGACGAGTTCGAGCATGAGGGATACCGGGTACAGGGCTTCTCCAACGGTGTGGTGTATCTCAGCATCGACGATGCGGGTGAGGTCGAAGAGGTGGCCTGGTAGTGGTCGGTCAATCGCCGGAGAGCTAGCAGCCTGTGCGGGCATCCCCCGTGAGGGGCGATATCGAGGCGGGCAGGCACGGTGATGGGACAGAGCCGCTGAGTCGCGAGGGGATGGGAGAGGGCGGCGGAGCTGGCGTTGGGACCAGAGTGCCAGGGCGACTGTTTCGGGAGTCGTCGCCCGAAGACGGCTCCTCGGCTCAGAGCGGGGCCATTTGGGCGGAAGCCCCGGCTCGTCAATCGTAGCGGCTACGCGAGTTGACAGGAGCAGAGAAGCGTGGCATAATAGAGTCAGGAGAAAGGTCTCCGCGGCGGGTGTGGACCTGCGGCAAGAGAAGCCTTTCTTCTTTGGTTTTCGGGGCGAATCGCAAAGGGAGGACGGTCCTTCCCATCACTGGAGCAAAGGAGGCATTGTAATGGAAGTGGGGCCCGCGTGAAGGAGGTCGTGATCTCTCACGGCCTGCAGGGTGTCGTGGTAGCGGATAGCCAACTCAGCTACATCGACGGCACCGAAGGCGTTTTGCGCTACAGAGGATACGATATCTCTGACCTGGCACGGAACGCCTCGTACGAGGAGGTAGTCCATCTTCTCTGGTTCGGAGAGCTGCCGGATCAGGAGCAGTTGGACACTCTCAAGTCGCGCCTGT
>Ga0180431_10005689_pt1 | contig 15089 bp, 14 predicted proteins | sample SS_ome_11_FD_132459 | JGI IMG/M metagenome (GOLD analysis project Ga0180431, IMG submission 132459) | Hypersaline lake sediment archaeal communities from the Salton Sea, California, USA - SS_1_MS_1 metaG | ecosystem: Environmental > Aquatic > Non-marine Saline and Alkaline > Hypersaline >... | reverse complement strand
CGTGAAACGCAGCGAAGGCAAGACGCAATGCATCTCCAACTCAGGGACCCCGACCCGGACGTCCTGTCCCGCGCGGAACACGCCAACCCGGATGTCCTCCGGTCCGGGAACCCGATGAAGAAGGCGGTCCGACTTGCAGTCGGGCCAGGATCCCAATACGATTGGGACCCACGGATAGGAAAGGAGCAACATGAAGAAGTGCATTTCCGCTTTCGCCTGCCTGCTGGCGAGCGGCTTCGCGGTTCACGCCGCCACCCGCCCCAACATCGTTCTTGTCATGGCCGATGACCTGGGATTCGCCGACCTGGGCTGCTATGGCAGCGAAATCGACACCCCCCATCTCGACTCGCTGGCGCAAGGCGGCCTGCGCTTCAGCCAGTTCTACAACACGGCGAAATGCCATTCCTCGCGCGTCTCTCTGCTCACCGGGCTATACTGCCACCAGGCGGGCAACAGCAGCCTCTCCAAGGGCGTCACGATCGCGCAGGTGCTGCGCGAAGCCGGTTACTTCACGACGATGTCGGGCAAGTGGCACCTCGAGGGGCAGCCCACCGACTGGGGCTTCGACCGCTACTTCGGGCACCTGAGCGGCTGCTGCAACTTCTTCAAGGGCGACAACAGCTTCCGCCTGAACGGGGAGAAGTTCACCGTTCCGGACGAAGGCTTCTACACGACCGATGCGATGACCGACTACGCCCTCCGGTTCATGGACGAAGCCAGGACATCGACGAAGCCCTTCTTCCTCTACGTGGCCTACAACGCGCCGCACTACCCCCTGCACGCGCCGAAGGAAGAGGTCATGAAATACCGGGGCAGGTACAGCGCGGGCTGGGACGAGCTCCGCAAGCAGCGCTACCAGCGCCAGCTCGCCATGGATCTCTTCGAGAAACCCTGGCCCCTCAGTCCCCGGCCGGACAACGTTCGCGCCTGGGATCAACTCCCTGAAGACGTCAAGGACTGGGAGGATTTCAGAATGGCGGCCTTTGCGGGCATGGTCGACCGGATGGACCGGAACATCGGCCGGCTCGTGGCGCACCTGAAGAAGGAAGGCGTTTTCGGCAACACGCTCTTCCTCTTCTGTTCAGACAACGGCGCTTGCCCGTTCGAACGCACGAGGGGACGCGGGTACATGCCATGGGATCCGCGCTCGTACTGGACCTACGACACCGGCTGGGCTCACGCCGGCAACACGCCGTTTCGCTGGTACAAGCAGAACCAGCACGAGGGCGGGATCTCCTCGCCGATGATCGTGCACTGGCCGGCCGGGCTGAAGACGAAGGCCGGCGAGGTCACGCACCAGCCGGGGCACCTGATCGATGTCATGGCAACGTTGCTGGCCGTGGGCAAAGCCGCCTATCCGGAAACATTCGACGGTCGGAAGATCACCCCGCTTCAAGGCAAGTCGCTGCTCCCCATTCTCAACGGCGAGACTCGCGAAGGCCACGACTGGCTGTACTTCCAGTTCAGCAACAACCGCGCGATCCGGCGTGGCCAATGGAAGCTCGCCTCGGCCCGCGGGGGACCCTGGGAACTCTACGACATGGCAACCGACCGGTCCGAGCTCAACAATCTCGCGGAGACAAGGCCGGAACTGGCGGGCGAACTGAAAGCGCTCTGGCATCATGCCGCCGAAAACGTTGACGGTCTCCCCGCCAACCACCGCAAACCGGTCGGTGACAAGGCCGGTGCCTGGCGGGAAGAGAACCGGAAGACGAAAAGGCGGAAGGGGAAAGCGGGAAAGTGATCCCGATCCTGTCGTCCGGATGGGAAAGGGGTCAGCGGAAATGAGGTCGGGAGAATACCCCTGCGTCCTTGCGCTGAGGACCGGCCGCTGCCACTCAGCCTTGCCGCCTCCTATTCGGGCATGATCAGCTCGCCGTCGAGATAGAGGAAATCGATGTCGTAGTTGTCGATCAGGCCGGTCACCCGGTCGGTCCACTCCTGCTTCCATTCCTCCGAGGGCTTCTTCGGGCACTTCATGCTCCGGTCGCCGTGGCTCCCGTGATAGAACTCCGCGTTTTCGGGGGTGTCCTTGATGAAAGGAACGCCCTTCTTCGGGCCGTCGCGGTCCGAGTTGTAGGCGGTCTGGAGCCAACTGTAACTCCGGGCCAGGTGGGTCGTCACTCCCCAGCGGAGGCCCGCCTTTTTCGTCGCGTCGCGCATCAGGGCGATCAGGTCCTTCTTCGGGCCCATCCCGGCGCTGTTGTCTCGGGGCGGTGTTGGACGGGTGTTCTCATTTCCCCGGCATGGTGGTGTAAGGCTTCTTCGGCGCAAGGATTGTCGTCGAATGGACCCGTTCCCCGGGGAGTTCCGCCCGGTATTCGCGGACGAGGTCCTCCGGGTCGTTGCTCAGGCAGCCGTCGCCGAACGAGATGTTCTTCCACCTCCGGAACGTCTCGATGCTCTCGGTGACGATCCCGCCGAGACGCAGGTCGTCGAACCGGACATTCTCGAGCATCGAATCGGCGCCGATCCACAGCCCGATCTTGGGCGGAATCCTGGGGAACACCTTCAGGAAGGCCTCGTCGCTCCGGCCCCAGTTGCCGGCGCCGCCGAAGGCGATGCGCTGCCAGCAGACGACCAGCCGGGCATCGCTGCCCGGCGCCGGGTAACCGGTCAGGTTACCCTCGATCGCGGCGTTGTATCCCTTGTAGCCATAGTAGATCGCGGTTTCGCCCGGCGCGGATTCGCGTCTCTTGCCGTGCTTCCCGTTGCAGGTCTCGCTCTCCGGAATCGGAAGGTTCTGCCAGTTGCGGTAGCCCAACCCGAAGTAGGCGTCGCGCTTGAGCGGCCGGTCCGGCGTTCCGCCGGTCACCTCGGCGCCGGCGGCGACGCCCCAATCGCCACATGGGATCTGGTTCTTGCCATGCGAGCACATGGCGCCGTCCATCAGGACGACCTTGGCGCCGCGTCTCACCGCGACCGTGGCCGGCCCCATGCTGACGAAGCGGCTGTCGCGGCCGACGATCAAGGTGCCCGACTTGATTCCGACCTCGTCCAGCGAGCGCACATACCCGATGATCTCGGTCGATTTTCCGGCCTCCTTGTCGTGGACAAGGTAGACCGCGATGGAACGATTGGGCCGGCCGTCCTGCATCCAGGGGTTCTTCGCCTTGGGATCCGGGTCGAACGGAGTGACGAGCCGCTCGTCGTGCATCTTCTTGAGCTTGCCGTCTTCCGGCCAGTCCTGCCGGAGAAACGTGTCCCGGTTTCCCGCGAAGATCGTGCCCCGCCAGCAGCGCAGCGTGCCGCCATGGCGGACCCAGAGGTTCCCGAAGATCGAGAAATTATGCCCGACCTCCATGCTGAGAGTGGCGTTGCGGCCGATGGTCAGGTGCCGGCAGGCGTTACTCTCCCCTTTCGCGGCGGCCACCCTGTAGGGTGTCGGGGCATCGGGCAGGATGACGTCCGTCTCCCTGTCCGGCGGCGCGTCGGCCGGTTTGCCCGTGGCGGCGTCGATCCAGTTGGCGGGGTTCTTCGGATCGCAGACTTCCCGCGGGCGTTTGCCGCCGGTCGAGGTCTTGGCGGTGGCGTTCCAGATCAGGAGCCGCGCCTTGGGCCACTTCTCCTTCGCGAAATACTCGTCGCCGACGAGCATCGGCCAGGCCTCCTTGTCACCGAACCGCGGGTCGCTTGCCGTCGGTTTCCCGGTGATCGCCTTGATGTCGACGGCCGGGGCCTGGGTGCAGAATGCGATCACTGCGGCGATTGTCAGGGTGGTGTTGTTCATGTTCCGGCGCGCGGCGCGACATGCTCTTCTTTTCACAGCCCGTATACTCCTCCAGTGCCTTCACCTTATCAGCATCTGACAGCAATTCGCCTTCTCGTCCAGGCGCCGGAACGGGCCTCACGCCCCCGACGGCCTCGTGCTGTTGGAGGACAGGAGTTTCATGGAGTCAACGGCCGAACAGGCCGGGCCTCCGCGATGACGTCCTTCAGCTTGCGCCCCCCACGCGCAGCGCAAATCCTCACCTCCCGCATGAGATCATCCGGGAGATCGAGCGTCGTCTTCAGGTGGAAATATTTGCAGAAATATGGGATTCTTTCAATGCCAGCCCGTAAGAAGCAGAGATTCCGAAATCGATTGCTGGAGTGGCGCTGAAGGACTTGGAGGCAAGCACGCAGGCCGGCCGGGTCGATGCTCTCCGGGACGATGGGCCGACTCCTTGGCGCTGGGGAGGGTGCGGGCGCCGAGCCAGCGGTTGAGGCTCCTTGAGAGGCGCAATTGCACAAAGGCGTTGAAGCTGGGCAGGCCGCGCGGCGAACATCACGAACCACAAGGCGGGGAACAAGGATGCGGGCAGTTGGGGGTTGAGGCGCGCGTCCAGCGTCTTCGCCCACTTCTCGCGCAGGGCGAAGATCTTCCCGGCGCAGCGCAGCAGTCGGATCAGGATGACGTGCGGGGCGGTTTGGGTTTGGCGGCTTTGGCCGGGGTGCGGCGGGCCGCGGGCTTGGCTGCGGCCACCTGCTGTCTGGCCTGCTTGAGGCGGTCGCGGCCCTGCTGGCTGAGTTCTTCGAGCAGTGCGGCGGCCTGTTGGTAGTTCTCGACCCACTGGCGGCCCGCGGCTCCAAGTCGGCCGGGATGTGGACCATGGTGGTCTTGCCGCCGCGGGTCTGCCCCGGACAGAGGGCGCGGTGGCGGGCCTCGTCGTCGGAGGCACAGCGGCAGCCGGGCTTGCCGCAGCGGCGGGCCATCCCGATGAGGCTGCCGAGCCTCAGTTTTCTTCATTTCGGAATCGCTGGCGGCCGGACGCTCCACGGCAATCGCGCCGGGGAGAAAACCCGTTCGCGGCAACCGTGGTCCATGAGGGCATGCCGCTGACCGCCGCCCGCGCGCCGGCTACAGGCCCGGCCTCGGTCTTCCGGCCGCGGGCCGCATTCCCGCGACTTCGGTCTCGACGAACTCCTTCGTCGCGCCTTCCCGGAAATCCGGGGAAAAAACTCTCGCGATCCCTCCGCTCCCTCCACAGGGCGGGCTCGCCTCCCGACCTCCTTGAATCATGAGTCTCCTTGACGCCGATTTTGCCATACCTACCCTGAGGCATGCTTTCAACCGTCACGGGAAATAGCCAATTGCAAATCCCGTCGCAATTTCCCGCTGAGATACTCGATCGGATCGAGGAATCCGCGGTCATCGCCGTCCTCGTCATCGATGAGGCCGCCCATGCCGTGCCGGCCGCCCGGGCTCTCCTCGCGGGCGGCATCGGGGCCATGGAACTGACCCTGCGCACCCCGGCGGCGCTCGAGGCGCTGGCCGCGATCCGGGAAGAGGTTCCGGACATGCTGGCCGGCATCGGCACGATCCTCACACCCGGGCAGGTGGATGAGGTGCTGGCAGCAGGGGCCGCCTTCGGCGTCTCCCCGGGTCTGAACCCGGAGGTCGTGACCCATGCCCGTCAGGCGGGTTTCCCGTTCGCCCCGGGCGTCGCCACCCCCGGCGAACTCGAAAAGGCCATCGCCCTTGGGTGCCGGGAGGTCAAGCTCTTCCCGGCCGAAGCCATGGGCGGGCTGGATTATCTCAAGAGCTTCAGCGCGCCCTATCGACACCTCGGCATCCGTTACATTCCCCTCGGGGGGCTGAATGCCGGCAACATGGCCGACTACCTCAGGGAGCCTTCGGTCCTGGCGCTCGGCGGATCATGGCTCGCCAAACAAAACGTCATCCAGCGCAACGACTGGGAAACCATCCGCCAGAACGCCGCCGAGGCGCGCATCCGGGCCGATCAAATACGAACGAGACCGGAATCATGAAGCGAATCGTCGCGTTCGGCGAAGTCATGGCACGGCTCGCGGCCCCGGGGCGCCTCCGGCTGCGCCAAGCCCTGCCGGGCGCCTTGGAAGTGACCTTCGCCGGGGCCGAGGCGAACGTCGCGGCCTCTCTCTCGATGCTCGGGGCCGAGGCGGCCCTCGCCAGCGCCCTGCCCGCCAACCCGATCGCAGACGCCTGCGTCGGGACCCTGCGGGGGCTGGGCGTCGACACCAAGCCCGTCCTGCGGACCGCCGAAGGACGCCTCGGGCTGTATTTCCTCGAATCCGGCGCCAATCAGCGGCCCAGCCACGTCGTTTACGACCGCGAGGGGTCCGCCATCAGCGTGACTCCCCCCGAGGCCTACGACTGGTCCTCGATTCTGCGCGGCGCCTCATGGTTCCATGTCACGGGCATCACGCCGTCTCTCTCCCGAGCCGCCGCGGACGCTTCCCTCGCAGCCGCCGAGGCCGCCCGGGCCCACGACGCCACCGTCTCCTGCGACCTGAACTTCCGAAAGAAACTCTGGCGGTGGGATCCGGACCGGACACCCGGAGCGCTCGCCGAGTCGATCATGCGCCGCATCCTCCCCCACGTCGACGTGGTGATCGCCAACGAAGGCGACTGCGCCGACGTGCTGGGCATCCGGGCCGGCGCCTCCGACGTCGAATCGGGACACCTCGAACTCGACCACTACCCCGATGTGGCCCGCCAGTTGGTCAGCCAATTTCCCAACGTCCAACACGTCGCCATCACACTGCGCGAAAGCATCTCGGCCACGCACAACAACTGGGGCGCCATGCTCTACGCCGCCCGCGAAGACCACGCCTGCTTCGCACCGTTGGTGGACGGCGCCTATCAGCCGTATCGGATCACGGACATCATCGATCGTGTCGGCGGAGGCGATTCCTTCGCCGCCGGGTTGATCTTCGCCCTCCTCACGCCCGAACTCAACGCACCGCAGACCGCCCTGAACTTCGCCGTCGCGGCCTCCTGCCTCGCCCACTCCATCAAGGGCGACTTCAACTTCTCCACCCGCCGGGAAGTCGAAGCCCTCATGCACGGCTCCTCGTCCGGCCGGGTGGTGCGATAGGGTGATGAACGCGCTGCAAGACGAGCCGGACGCAGCCGTATCCTCGCAATCGACCGGCGAGAAATCCCAATCATGAAGAGACAGCAAAGAATACTGGCCTCGTTTGCCGCGGCGGCATGGGTCGCAGTCCCGTCCTTGTCTGCCGGCGAGGACGCGGCCTCCAAGGAAGGCGCGGGCCGCACCCTGAAATCCAGCCCCAACATCGTCTATATCTATGCCGACGACCTGGGATACGGCGATCTTTCGTGCTACGGGCAGGACAAGCTGACGACCCCGAACATCGATCGGTTGGCCACCGAGGGGCTCAGGTTCACGGATCACTATTCGAGCAACACCGTGTGCAGCCCCTCACGAGCCTCCCTGATGCTGGGACAACACGCCGGGGTCTGCTATCTGCGGGGCAATGCCGGACCCGTCAATTCCGCCCTCGACCCCGACGCCACCACCCTCCCCGAGGTCCTCAAGGGAGCGGGATATGCCACCGGCATGTTCGGCAAGTGGGGACTCGGGGTGACCTGCGCCGAAAAGCATCACCAGAATCCGCTCGAACACGGGTTCGACGAGTTCTACGGGTGGAAGAGCCAAACCATCGCCCATACCTACTACCCGGCCACCATGGTGCACAACGGCCGGGAGGTCCCCGTCGGGAAGGGAACCTACGTGCACCCGCTGGTCATGGAAAAGGCGCGGGAGTTCATCAAGCGCAACGCCGAGGCCCGCAAGCCGTTCTTCTGTTACATCCCCACCGCCATCCCCCACGCCGCCATGCACGCCCCCCGAAAACTGCACCAGAAATGGCGCAAGAAACTGCCCCGGTTCGACAACCGCATCGGCAAATACGGCGCCGGCGGGGAACCGTGTCCCAACGTCGTGAACCCCGTGGCCGGATTCGCCGCCATGATGGAGCATCTCGACAACGAGGTCGGCGCCCTCCTCGACCTGCTGGCCAAACTCGACATCGACGAGCACACCCTCGTGATGTTCAGCTCCGACAACGGCGCCCACGGCGAGGGCGGGCATGATTACACGTTCTGGAACTCCACCGGCGGATTGCGGGGCATGAAGCGCGACATGCACGAGGGCGGCATCCGGGCGCCCATGCTGGCCCGCTGGCCCGGAACAATCCCCGCCGGCAAGACCACCGGGCACATCAGCGCCCAGTTCGACGTCCTCGCCACCCTCTGCGACATCATCGACCGCCCGGCCCCGAAGGCAAGCACCGGCATCTCCTTCCTCCCCACCCTGCTCGGAAAGCCGCAAAACCAGACCCAGCACAAGTATCTCTATTTCGAGTTCCGCCAAGGCCGCAACCAGAAACTCCACTCCCGCGCCCTCCGCATGGGCCAATGGAAGGCCTTCCAGAAGGCCGGCCAACCCCTCCAGCTCTTCAATCTCGAGAAAGACCCCTCCGAAAAGAACGACCTCTCCACGTCAAACCCGGAAAAGGCCGCGGAATTGGGGAAGAACATGGACCAAGCCCATGTGCCCCTTCCCTCCCGCTGATCCGTGCCAGACGTTGCGGAAATATCCACGGCTGGCACATTTGACTTGCCACATTTCGAGCTCATGCTCATTTCGCGTCGCGTCAATTCCAGCCCGTCCCCAACCTGACAGCAACATGAGCAACAACGAACTGATCGAAAAACTGAATCATGCCCTGAACCGCGAAGTGAGCACCTTCCTGCGCTACATGCTGCAGTCGGCCACCATCAAGGGCGCCGAGTGGGACTCCGTCCGCAGCATGTACCAGGAGGAAGTCTCCGACGAGGTGGGGCACGCCCAATACCTCGCCAACAAGATCGTGATGCTGGGCGGAACCCCGAAACTCGATCCCGACCTGACGCCGCCCCCCGCCGACGTGCGCGCCATGCTCGAACGCGACATCGCGGAGGAGCACGTCGACGTCAAAGGTTACACGCAGCTCGCCGAGCTGGCAGAACAGGCCGGCCTGCCGGGCCTCAAGATGAAGATGGAGGAACAGGCCGCCGACGAGGCCGATCACGCCGAGGAAATGACGCGCATGCTCGGCTAGCCGCGCGCCCCCGCCTCCGCTTCGGCCGCCGCCTGACCCGCGCGCGCGGTCCTCACTTCGCCTCCTCCTCACCGGCCGCCCGGCGGGCTCCCCGCCGCCCATGGCAGTCATGCCGATGACTACGGCCATGGTGGTGGCCGTGATCGCGGCCTTCGCAGGTTCGGTCGGACTCGAACCGTTCGGCCTTGCCGTCCCGCACCTCCGCGATTGCCCCGGCCATCGTGGGCTGCTCGGACCGGTAGACCTCGATCCCGAGCGCCTGCAGTCCGGCCAGAGCCCCGGCACCGAGGCTTCGGCATACCACGGCCTCGACGTCGAGCTCTCTGATGCGCTCCACCGCGCCGCAGCCCCGGTCGCCGTGGCCGGCGGGATCGTTGGGCCGCATCTCGATCTCGCCGGTGTCGCTGTCCGCCACCGCCAGATACGGCGCCCGTCCGAAATGCCGGCTCATGCGCGTCTCGGACCCTTTGTCTTCCTGGCAGGGAACCATGATTCTCATCGTTCTTCGATACTGATGGTTGCTTGTTCTTTCCTTCTCATCCCGTCGAAACATTTCCCATCGACGAAGTGAGCATATGCCCATATATTCCCCATGGCAAGCGCCTGTTTTTCACCCCTGATCGCACCCATGCCCCGCCCTCTCCGCCCGCGCCACATTGGCCACCGGCCCCCGGCCGATTCCTTCAAGCCGGCGGGCATCCCGCTCCGCGACCCGCTCGAAGTCGAGTTGGCAGCCGACGAGATCGAGGCCCTGCGACTGGCCGGCTTCGAGGGTCTCTGCCGCGAAGAAGCCGCCGCCCGAAGGCGGGTCTCACGCCGGACCCTTGACCGCATCGTCCGCCGGGCCCGAACCAAGGTCGCCGAGGCGCTCGTCGGCGGCCATGCCCTGCGCATCCTGCGCGCGGAGGATGGCAGAGGAAGCACTGGCTGATTGCAGTCTCTTGCCGATCAAGTAAGTTACAACGAGGGAGGAGGGAGTCATGAGAACGACTGCAAACCTGTCACTCTCCGGGATCGCGGTGTCGCCGGGACTGGCCGCTGGAAAGGCCTTCCTGTTTCACGACATCTTCGAACGGGAAATCACGGGATGTGCCATCGACGCCCACCAGTCCGACGCCGAACTGGCCCGTCTCGAAGAGGCTTTCGTGGAAGTGATCGCGCATCTCGAAGAGGCTGCCCAACACGTAGCGGACCTCCTCGATTCGGCCGTCGCCGACATCTTTCGAGCCCACCAGGCGATTCTCGAGGACGACCGTCTGGCAGCCGAAATCAAGGGCGAAATCGAAACCGAACTGGTGTGTGCGGAGCAGGCCGTGCAGCGGGTGTTCAGACGTTGGGAACGCCGCTTCCGGAAATCAGAGAATCAAAGCCTCCGCCAGCGGGGGGACGACCTGACGGATCTCGGCCGCCGCCTGCTGCGTTCGCTTGCAGGCGTTCACGCCCACTCGCTCGAGCGAATGCCCGAAGAATCCGTCCTCGTGGCCCGGCGTCTGTTGCCGTCCGAGACCGTCTTCCTCTCCCACCGGTCCACCGCGGGGGTGGTCGTCCAGACCGGCGGGCGGGGGTCACACTGTGCGGTTCTGACTCGGGCCATGGGAATACCGGCGGTCGTGCATCCCGGCGACATCCTTCAGATCATCGCGCCCGGCGACGAATTGCTGGTCGACGGGCTCAACGGGCAGGTCATCGCCCGGCCCGACGCATCAAAGGCCAGTTCATTCCGATCGAGGGTGCGGCACTATGCCTCGATCGTTTCGGAGGCCCGCGCCAAGGCATCCGAGCCCGCCATCACGCTCGACGGGGTGACCATTCCCGTCATGGCCAATGTCGGAGGCCGGGACGATGTCGAACGGGCCCTTGCCAATGGTGCGGATGGAATCGGCCTCTACCGGATCGAGACCTTTTACCTTGGGCTCAAGAGCTTCCCGGCAGAAGACGAACTGCTCGACGAACTCGGAGGCGTTCTCGAACCCCTCAAGGGCAAACCGGTTTGCGTCCGCATCCTCGACATCGGCGGCGACAAGCCGCTTCCCTACCTCCCCCTCCCGCTGGAACCGAACCCCAACCTTGGCAGACGGGGAATCCGGCTCCTGCTGGACTACCCGGAGGTGCTCCGCAAGCAACTGCGGGTTCTCCTGCGGCTCTCCCGGGAGCACGATCTCCTCATCCTCGTCCCGATGGTCACCGTGGCCGATGACATGCGTCGCGTCGCGGGGCTGTTGCGCGAGACGGCGGCGGGGCTCGGCATTCAAGAGATCCCGCCACTGGGCGCCATGATCGAAACCCCGGCAGCCGCCCTCTACCCGGATGAGATCGTTGCAGAGAGCAACTTCGTGAGCCTCGGCACCAATGACCTCACGCAGTTCATGATGGCGGCGGACCGGGAAAATCCGCTCGTGGCGCGGTATTACCACGAGGACCACCCTTCCTGCTTGAGAGCAATTGAAGCGCTTTGCCGGAGGGCGCAGGGGATGCAAGTGGCGGTGTGCGGCGAACTCGCCGCGGAAAGCGCCGCCCTCGGCCGGCTCCTGCAGGCCGGGGTGGGCCTTCTCAGCGTCGCGCCACCGCTCGTCCCGCTCGTGAAGGAGACGATTCGCAACAGCACCGCTTCACAAGAATGCCGCTCCGGCATCCCCAACATGCAAGCACTATGAAATCCACCACAGCCATCATCATGACCACGGAAATGCGAGGTGCGGCATGATCGCTTTCGGCCCGGTCCCGTCGAGACGCTTGGGAAACAGCCTCGGCATCAACAACATCCCCCCGAAGCATTGCACGTATTCGTGCACCTATTGCCAGGTGGGACGCACCTCGCACCTGATGGTCGGGCGCCGGCCGTTCCACGAACCGGAGACCGTCTTGAAGGAGGTGCGAAGCCATATCGGGAAGGCTGACCGCCCGGTGGATTACCTGACCGTCGTGCCGGACGGCGAACCCACCCTCGACGTCCACTTGGGAGAGATGATCAAGCGCCTGCGGTCGCTGGGACCTCCGGTCGCCGTCATCTCGAACGCCTCCCTCCTCGCGGAGCCGGACGTCCGGCGCGACCTCGCACGGGCGGACTGGGTATCGCTGAAGATCGACGCCGTGGATGAAACCATCTGGCGCCGGATCAACCGCCCCCATCCGCGGCTCGACCTGTCCGGCATCCTCGACGGCATCGTGCAGTTCTCCCGGGAGTTCACCGGACGACTGGTCACGGAAACCATGCTCGTCGAAGGCGTGAACGACGGGGAAAACCATATCCGCGAGCTGGCCGGGTTTCTGGGCCGCCTCCGGCCGCCCGCGAGTTACCTCTCGATCCCCACGCGTCCGCCCGCCGAGTCCCGGGTGCGCCCCCCTCGCGAAGAGGTGGTGAACCAGGCCTTCCAGATCGTAAACGAACACCTGCCACAGGTCGAATACCTCACGGGCTGCGAGGGAGACGCCTTCTCCTGCAGCGGCAATATCGAGGAGGATCTCCTGAGCATCACCGCCGTCCATCCGCTCCGGAAAGAGGCGGTGCGCGAACTGGTCCGCCGGGACAAGGCCGCATGGGAGGACGTCCAAGAACTCCTTCACCGCCAACAACTCGCGGAGGTCGAATACGCGGGCGAAACGTTCTATACGAGGAAATGGCGCAGAAGCTGAGCGAACCATGAATGACCTCCCATGAGCGTGGCCGTCGCCATCTTCAAGCAGGCCCTGACCGTCACGGCGTTCGTGACGGTCATGATGCTGGTCATCGAGTACATCAACGTCTTCACCGGCGGGGTCTGGCAGACCCGCCTCACGCGGAACAGGTGGGGACAGTACTTCCTCGCCGCCTTCCTCGGGGCCGCGCCCGGATGCCTCGGGGCGTTCGCAGTGGTCGGGATGTACGGCCACGGTGTGCTCACCCACGGCGCGGTCATCGCGGCCATGGTCGCCACCATGGGCGACGAATCGTTCGTGATGCTGGCGATGGCGCCGGGGGCAGCCCTCTTGACACTCGGCGTCCTGTTCGTTCTGGGCGTGATCGTGGGCGCCCTGGCCGATCTTGTCGCGCAGCGGTGGATGGCCCTCAAACCAGCCGCGTGCAAGGAGCTCGAGGTGCACCGGGCGGAATCCTGCCGCTGCTTCCCGCGCGGAGACATCCTGCGACAGTGGAGGGAGTGTTCCGCGCCGCGAGGAATTCTGACGGCCGTTCTGAGCCTTCTCATTCTCGCTTTGCTCTTCGGACAGCTCGGAGGGGCGAGCCGCACCTGGATCCGCGTCACGGTTCTCGGCGTCGCTGCCGCGGCCCTCTTCATGGCGGCCACGGTTCCCGACCACTTCCTCGAGGAGCATCTCTGGAACCACGTCGTGCGCAGGCACGTTCCCAGGATCTTCCTGTGGACCCTCGGCGCCCTCGCCGCCATGCACTTCCTCACCAGCCGGTTCGAAATCAATGAAACCCTCCATCACGGCAGGTGGTTCCTGCTGGCCGCCGCCTGCCTCGTCGGCTTGATCCCCGAGTCCGGCCCGCACCTCGTCTTTGTCACCCTCTACGCGCAGGGCGCCATCCCCTTCGGTGTCCTGCTCGGAAGCGCCGTCGTCCAGGACGGACACGGCATGCTCCCGCTGCTCGCACAGTCAAGACGCGCCTTCTTCGCCATCAAAGGCGTCAACTTCCTTGTCGGCATCCTCGTCGGAACCGCGGCCCTCCTCGCGTCCGCCCCATGACCACCGCGCGCAACGCCAAACGGGGACCCGGCACGTCCAGCCCGCCCTGCTCGCACGTATTTCCGTTAACGTTGACGAAGTTGCGTGCAACGAGCTTCCGCCGGCCCAACCCGGCCCGGCCGGTCCCCTGTCGTTCTGCCCGTTCGCGCGAACATCCGTCGCCTGTCATCTTCTCCTTCAACCGAGCGTTGCCAACACCTCGTCCACCGTGGTTTCGGCGAGGCAAACCGACTCGTCGCAGGCGCCGTAGTAGATTCGGAGCCGGTCCCGGCCGTCGGGAAGCACCCCGTTGGTGAAGACCACCCCGGGGAAGAAGCCCGTCGTCTCGTATCCGGTTTCCGGCACGAGGAGCGGTTTCTTGCCCCGGGAGACCACCTTCCACGGCTCCGCGGCGTCCAACAGCACGGCAAACAGGCTGTAGATCTGGTCCCGCCCCTTGGCATGATAGATCTGCAACCACCCTGCGGGGATGCGAAGGCTGGGTCCCCCGCCGCCGATTTTCATTTCCTCCCAGACCGTGTCGCGGGGACGCAGGACACAGCGGTGATTTCCCCAATGAACAAGATCCGGAGACTCGGAACACCAGATCGACGGCTTGCCGAATCCCTCGTTGTTGGGCCGGTGCAGGGCGAAATAACTCCCTCCTATCCGTTCCGGAAAGATCGAAACATCCTTGTTCTGCGGCGGGAAGATGATCCCATGATCGTCGACTCCGGTGAAGTCCGTGGTCGAAGCCAGGGCGGTCGCCCAACCGTCCGGCGAAACACAGGTGTAGTTGATGTAACAGATCGACCCGATTCTGGTGACGCGGGCGTCTTCGACCCCGAAAATTTCGCGGGGGCGCGACGGAAACAGAAACGGGGTGTCCTCGACCCGGAAACTCACGCCGTCCTTGCTGCGCGCCAGCCGGATATGACTCAGGGTGGAAAGGTAATCCACCCCGCGGTAGACGATGCCGCGCGTGTCCTTGAGGCGCACCTCCGGATCGTCGAGCGAAACGCGGAGAATCCCCGGCCGTCCCCCGTGTTCGGTCAGGTCCGCCATCGGCACCGCGGCTTCCCCCTCGCCTGCCTCGCAATCCTCCGAGACGCGAAGCAGCAACACGATCTCATCGCCGAACCGGCAGGCGCCGGGGTTGAAGACGCCCCGGACCCGGTAGCCGTCCGCCGACGGCCGGACCATCTCCGGCGTGATGACGGGGTTCGAGGGATGCCGTCTCATCGGATGCGCCCCCCTTCATCCGTCTCCCCGCGGGGTTCGGGGAAGTAGACATACCGGGCCCCGCCATACGGCACGGTCGTCACCTGATGATACACCGCGACGTGTTGCCTGGCGATCCTGCTCCAGCCCGCCCCCCCCGAGATGTAGCGCCGGATGTTCTCCTTCAGTCTTCTCCGCAAGCCGGCGTCGTTCAGGATCTTCAGGATGGTGTCGACGTAGTCCTCGTCGCGGGCACAAGTCAGTCCGCCCCCGCTGCGGTCGATGGCCAGATTGAACGCCCTCAGGTTGGAGGACACCACCGCCACATGGTT
>Ga0180431_10005688_pt1 | contig 15094 bp, 6 predicted proteins | sample SS_ome_11_FD_132459 | JGI IMG/M metagenome (GOLD analysis project Ga0180431, IMG submission 132459) | Hypersaline lake sediment archaeal communities from the Salton Sea, California, USA - SS_1_MS_1 metaG | ecosystem: Environmental > Aquatic > Non-marine Saline and Alkaline > Hypersaline >... | reverse complement strand
CGACGGGGAACTCGGCCGCCTCGGGCCAGAGCACGGCCAGGTGTCGGGCCGCTTCTCTGCGCGTCGTGTAGCTCGCTTTCTCCAGGCCCGCCAGCAGGATCGGCCCGGCCTGCTCGCGGGGCCACCCGGCCACCGAAGCGATCGTCTGGCACTGGACGGCCGAGCTGGGATCGTCGATGAGTCGCCGGGCGGTCGTGGCCGCGGCAGGTGTCGAATGGTCGGCCAGCGCCCGGGCCACTTCCAGCCGGACGCGCCACGACTTGTCGTCGGCGGCCTCCAGCACGGTCCGTGGGGCGCCCGCCGTGGCCAGCGCCGCCACCGCCCCAGCGCGGATGACCTCGCCCGGGTCGTCGAGCAACTGCTCCAGCGTCTGTTGGGCCTCGCTGCCGCCCAAGGCTCCCAGGGCGGCGACCGCCGCAATGCGGACTTGAAGGTTGCGGTCGTTCAGGGCGGCGGCGAGATACTCGGGGGCTTGCGGATGCCGCCGTTGGGCGAGGCACGCCAGGGCCACGGCGCGGACGCGGGGATCGGGATCGGTCCGCAGGTCGACCGCCTCGACGGGCAGCGTGCCGTGTCGGCCGGCGCTCCACGCCAGCAGGGCTTCACGGCGGACCTCCGCGGCCGGGCTGGTGAGTGCTTCGAGGAACCGTGGGTCGTCGGCCGGATCGACGTGCGCGGCCAGGCCGCGGATCAGCTCGGCGTGCAGTTCGGGGATGGGGTGCGTCGCGCCATTCGGCCCCCGCTCGTTCTGTGGGCCGTATTGGTCGAGGAGGGCTCTCAGGGGTTCCACCGGCGATGGCTCCGCGATTCGGCCCAGCGCTTCTGCGGCCGCCTGCCGAATGGGGAGCTTCAGGTTGGGCGTCCGGACGCCTTCGCCGAGTTGGTCGATTCCGGCCGCATCGCCGAGCCGGGCCAGGCCGATGGCCGCGTTGGTGGCCACGGTCGGGTCCCGGTCGTCGAGCGCCGTGCGGAGGTCGGCACGCGGCGGTTCGGGCCCGGCCAGGAGATCGTCCAGGTCGGGATACCGCCAGCGCAAGTCGGGCCGGGCGCCCAATCGCTCGGGCGGGCGCGGGGCGTGTATCGGATCGACCGCCTGCCGGCTCAAGGCGTGAATCCAGCCGTCGCGGGCGAGGATCTGGCGGCACGAGTCGGCCGGGCGGTTCCCCGAGCGTGAATCGGGATCGCCGGACGCGGCCGGCCGAGCGACCTCGGAACGGCCGGTCGCCGCCTCGGCCGCGTCGCTGGGCGGTGCCCGACGCGATGGTCGCCAAGCAGGCAGCCCGCCGCAGCCTGCCGACGACAGGACGACGAGCAACGGCCCGATGATCGCCCCACGGAAGGCGGCTCGCCTGGACCGGATCGGCGCGTTGGGCAAATCCTTTTGCCGGCTCACGACTTGGATCGGAGGAAAGGTTCTCGGTGGGAAGGGGCGGTCGAACGTCCTTGTCTTGCCGAACGACTACGGGCTGCCGGCCGGCTGGCCCGCGGCGGGCTTGGGGGCGGGCTCAGCGGCCGGTTTGGCAGCGGGCTCGGGAGATTCCGCGGGCTTGGCGGCGGGCTCGGCAGATTCCGCGGGCTCGGCAGGTTCCTCGGTATCAGGGGGCTGCCCCGCGCTCAGCGCGTGCGTAAGTGGGGTGAGGGCATCGTCGATCTTGGCACGGAGCGACTCTCGGTCCAGGGGGTCTTCGTCGTCCTCGGCCGGCTCGCAAGCCTCGAAGAGGCCCTCAAACTGCTTGAGGAGCCCCTCTTCGCCGGTGATCAGGTCGGCCTGAGGGGACCCGGCGCCGAGGCTGGCGACTCCCTCGTTGGGCTGGTCGGTGTTGTTTCGGCGAACCCAGACCGTCCAAGCCGACCATTTCATGCCGGTCAACCCGACGAAGGCCGCGTTCAAGGAAGTGATCAGCCGGCGGCGGTTGTTGAGGGTCTTGTCTTCTTCCTCTTCCTCTTTCGGTCGACCGAAGGCCCCCGGCATCCCCGATCCGCTGTACATGTCTGCCTCCATTCCGGGCATCGTCTCCGGCTCCTCCATGCCGGCGCTGTACATATCGTATCCCATCCCCATCATGCCCCCCCGGGGCCGTCTCTGCTTCCGTTCCTCCTGCTCGGCCTCCTTCTCCATTTGTTCGAACTCGGCCAGACAGGCATCGGAGGCCAACTGGCCCAGTTCCGAGGACAACTTCCACGCGTCCAGGCCATGGTTGGCCGGATACTCCAGGCCGCCGAGCGCTCGTGCGGCGGCACAACGGACCAGGAGGTCGTTGTCGCGGTCGGCGACGATGGCGAGCAGGGCGTTCGGCACGGCGTTCTGCTCGCCCACCTGCCCGAGGGCGCCCAGCACATCGATCGCCCGCGCTCGCATCCACGCGTGGCCCTCGGGGGCTCGCTCCGGCGCCGTCTTCGCTTGGACCAGGTCCAGCATGGCGGGGATCAACTGGGTATCGCGGAACTGCGCGTCGGTGATGCCGATCGCGGCGTGTCGATACAGTCCCAGAAGCGCGGCAACGCGCACGGCGTCGATCTGGTTGGCGTCGGTAAAGGCCCCCAGGAGCACCGACAAGGCTTCCGGCAGCGGTTGGGGGGCCCGCCTACCATCCGCCTCTCGTTGGTTCAGTTCGCCGATCGTCAGCATGGCGTTGTAGCGCGCGGCCGGATGGCGATTCGCTTCGCCCGCCAACGTGCTGAGGAAGTCGAGCAACAACGTCACCAGCTCATCGTGCGCGGCACTGATCTTCGCCGACTTCACCGCGTTCAACAGGTTGTTGCGCCGGGCGGGCAGCTCGTGCAACTGGTCGGGTTGCGTCCACCGGCCAATCTCGTACTCCTTGAAGTAACGCTCGAACGTGTCTCGCTGGTCGGCCGGGATTTCGCCACCGCGAAGCCAACGGTATACGCCCGTCCGCGCGTTCTTGAGGCCGTCGGTGTACGTCAGCGGCTCGTAGCTGGGCTGGGCGGCCGCGGCGGGGGCCGGTTGGGCGGGCTGCTTTGCGGGCGAGGCGCCGGGCGGCGTGGCTGCCTTCGGCTTGGGGGCCGTTTTGGGCTTGGGGGCCGGTTTGGGCTGGGCGGCCGTTTTGGGCTGGGCGGTCGTTTTGGGCTGGGCGGCCGGTTGGGCCTGGACCAAGCCGCTCAGGGCGACCAACGCGGCGAGCGTCAGCGTGAGAATCGCGGGAGACCGGGGAACCATGAGACCGAGCGGATGGCGGGTTAGCGGGCGCATAGGACTACCTCTGCTCCGTCGCCGAATGGCAAGTGGGGAAACCTACACTGTTTATGCTAACAGGGCCGAGGGGCGCCTGTCAAGCTATGTCCAACACGCGGATCGTCTCCCAGGCCCTTTGACAGCACCCCCCCGGTCCACGTAGAGTTTAGGAGTCGGCCGAAGAACGACTTTCCGATTTGTCGTGTCCTTTCCCCGTTACCCAGCCCTTTCCGGCGAGGGGAGAGGCAGGTTATTTTCCGGCCGATCCTAACGGACGGCATCGTGCATCAAGCCCTCCCGACCAGGGCGCCTTGGTCCTCTCGACCGGACTTGGCGGAGAGGGGCGGGACCGGATGAAGATCGGCGGAGATGACCCTCTTATACGCAGGACGCCGTTTTCGGCAGCATGAAACCGGCTCCAACCCGGAACGGGCCGAGCGGATCCGCCTGATCCGCAAGCGGTTGCGGCATTCCGGCTTGCAGCAGCGGTGCCGGCGTCCCGAGTGGCAGCCGGTGGCGCGGCGGCGGCTCGCCCGAGTCCATTCGCCCGTCTACATCGACGAGGTTTGGGCGATGGCCAAATCGGGTGGGGGCGAGATCGACCAGGATACGGTGGTCAGCCCCGCCTCGTACGACGTGGCCCTCCTGGCGGTGGGAGCGGTCTGCGATGCGACCCAGCGGCTCGTCCGCGGCGAAGACACGCAGGCCCTGTGCATCGTCCGCCCGCCCGGACACCATGCCCTGACCGGCGGGGCCATGGGCTTCTGCCTGTTCAACAACGTGGCCGTCGCCGCCCGACTGGCCCTGGACGAGCTGGGGCTCGATCGCGTCCTCATCGTCGACTGGGACATCCACCACGGCAATGGAACCCAGGACACCTTCTGGGAAGAGCCTAGGGTGGGGTTCCTTTCCATCCACCGGTGGCCGTTCTTCCCGGGCACGGGCCGAGAGGACGAAACCGGCGGTGGCCGAGGGCTGGGGACCACGCTGAACCTGCCGGTCCCTTTCGGGATTCCCCGAAAGGACTATCTCGACCTGTTCGGTGGCAAGTTGTCCGAGTTCGCCAGCAAGATCAAGCCCCAGTTGGTCTTCGTCAGCACCGGCTTCGACACGCATCGCGAGGACCCGGTGGGCAACCTCGGGCTGGAGACCGAGGATTTCGGCGTGCTGACCCGTGCGGTGCTCGACATTGCCCAGACCTACGCCGGAGGCAGGGTGATCAGCGTGCTGGAAGGGGGTTACCATCCCGAGAGAATGGCCGACTGCACGGAACTCCACCTGGCTGAGCTGATCCAACATTCGGGCCAGTAGCACGTTTTGCAGTCCGGGGCGCTCGATGGAGTACCGGGCCCGCGTTTGCCCCTCAGGCGCCAAGCCTATGCTCCGACCGCATGACTGCGGTCACTACAAACGGCGTGTGAATAATCCGGGTGCCTGGCTCGAACCTCAGGGACGCATCGCATGGACCACGTCTTCGAGACGCGCTTGCCGGACCCCGACGACGAGCCCGGGAAGGCCCTCGACGACCTCTGCGGCGACTCGCTGGAGAGCATTTCGGAGATCGTCGTGCTGAAACGCCCGGCGGGGAGCGCGCCTGCCGGCTCACGGTCCGAGTTCGTCGCGCGCCGCCAGCCGGGACCGATCGGACCCGACGCGTACTCGGACTGGCGACTGGTGTTCGACCGGCAGGTGACGCGGTGGGTCGGCGCGATGGCCTTTCGACGGGAGGACCCGACGCGGCTGGCGAGGCTCTCGCCGGCGCTGGGCGACCTTTCGCGGCGCCTGGACGACCTGCAGCCGGACTGGGCCGATGTCCCGTTCATGCGGACCGTCCGGATGTTGCTATTGCTCGAGGCCCTCCTGGTGCCGGAGATCACCTTCCACGCGGCCCGCGGCGACGCGGGAGCCCTCGGGCGGGAAACGGACTGGCGGCGGTGGCGGCGCGACCTGCACGCCGAAGCCGGCTCGCTTCGAGAAGACTGCGACGATCTGCACGCGCTGATCCGCAACCTCCGCGGCGTCAACGTGCGTCTCGGCGAAACGGACTGGCACGTCTCGGTTCCCTTGCTGCTGCTGCCCGCCGTGGTCTATTCGCAATACGAGTACTCCGCGTCGCCCCTTTGGCAAGCACACAGCGCGTTGCGCGCCCGAGACGAGCTCCGGCGCAAATGGGGGGCCGCCCTGAAGCGGACTGCGGGCCGGCCGCGGTTTGCCGCCCTGGAGCACGGTTGCCGCCTGGTCTCGCTGCTGGTTCGATACCAGTCGGCGGTCGGAAAGCACGTCCGCCAGAGCGGCGACGCCCGGTTCCTGGCCGCAGCGACGGCGTTTGCCGAGACCACCGGGGGGGCCTTTCCGCGTTCGGTCGCCCTCGACGCCCTGCGGCTCCTGAGCATCCTGGAGGAAGCGCGGCTTCGGAATCTCCCCGGCACGACGCCCGACACGCGGATCGGTCCGTGCCGGGTGAACGCCGGCGCGATCCGGCCCTGGGAGTCGGCTGAGCCGGCGGTCCGTGATTGGTATCTGCTCGAGCGACGGGACCTCAGCGACGGCGAACGGCAAGCGTTGGCGTTGTCGGGCGAGTCAAACGAGCCGAGCGAGTCGAGCGGGCCGGCCGAGTCGAGCCGGTCGGGCAGGTCGGCCCCGCCGCTGATCGGCCGCGTGTTCCGCAGCCAGACGACGCTTCGGGAGACCCTCCAGCGTCATCTCGCTTCGAGCGATCTGCCGCCCGAGGCCGGCGGTGAGCTGGTCGACCGCCTGGTGCGCAGGGCGCGGCAGACGGCGGCCGGCAGCATCGCACGGATCGCGGCGGCATGCCGCACGGAGGCGGACGGCCCCCCGGACCAGGCTGCCCGCACCTGGACCTACGCGAGCCGGCTCGACGTTTCTGACGACGACGTGCGAACGTTTCAGCGATTCGTCGAGCGGCGCTGGGCCTCCCTGGTGGAAGCGGAGGGGGCCGACCCCGTTTCCGACGTGGCCGCCTTCTCGTTCGGCCTGACCCAGGCGCGCGACCTGAAGGGGCCCCTGGAACGATGCGTGGCCGAGGTCGCCCGGGCGGGCCGCGACGCCGCTGGAGATCGAGCCGACGAAGCGGGGGCGGAGGCCTTTGCCAGGCATTTCCGGCTCTCCCTCACCACGATCCCGTGCAGTTGGGGGCCGGCGGGAGAAGCGGCCGGAGTGGAGCACGTGGTCGAGGTCCGGTTGCGGGATGAGCGGGCGGCGTGGGGGCTGTTGCTTCCGGGCGATGACGAGCCCGCCCCTGCGACCGTCGACGAGGGCGATGCCGACGCCCGGTCGGCCGCCGACTTGCTCGGCCGTCTGTTCGACCGGGCCGCCGCCCGTCTCGGCGCGACGCAACGGGCGCTCTGCGGGGAGCGGTACGTGCCCTTTCCGCTGTTCGAGCGGATGCTGGACGTGGTGGCCCGACTCCGCCCGGCCGAATCGCTCGCCCTCGCCGCCACGTTCGACGGCCGGCGCCGGCTCGTCCGACTGCCGATCGGCCTCGACGAAGCTCGCCACGGGCACCTGGTCCGCTACATCGCCGACTTCGTGCATGCCGTGGTGTTGAACCGGGCGATGACCGAGGGGTTCCGTTGCTGCGACGTCTCCTTCGACGGGCTGGAAGCCGCGGGCGAGAGCCAGGCTCGCGCCGGCGCACGGATGACGGCGGCCCGGTGGAAGGAGACGATCCGAGATGCCTACGAGCAGAACTGCTACGAGACCCTCGCCGACAAGTACTTGAGGGACTACAACACGGAGCGACGGTCGGTCGCCATGCTCGACGCCGCCCGGCCTACCACGCTGCGCAAGCCCTCGCCCGAGGTGGTGGCCGCGGAGCTGGCACGATGGATCGGGGCGAGGCCGAAGCGAATCACTCAGGCGACCGGGCCGGGGCCTCTCGAATCGCCCGAGCCGTTGGAAGAAGACGTTGCCCAGACCCAGCTCCTGTTGGGGCTCGACGTAGGCGCCACGCTCACCAAGATCCGGTTCTATTCGGTGCGGGCCGGCCGATTGGGGCCCGTCGGCGGTGCCTATCAGATCGGCACGCCGCGTCTTTCCCGGGGAGCGGACCGCAAGCCGGGCGACCCGGCGGCCCGCTTCGCCGCCGAGCTGGTGCGCGGCATCGAGCAGATCGTCCGGTCGGACGACGCGCTCAGGCGACGGCTGTCGGGCGACGGGGCGGCCGTGCTTTGCGTCGGAGTGACGTGGCCCGGGCCCGTCCGCGACAACCACGTCGCCGGCACCAGCCGGATCCTGGCCAGCTTCCCGCCGCTGGGACGCAACGTCGCCGACAACCGGATCGAAGCGATCCTCGACCTCGACGTCGCCGGGGCGATCCGGCGCGCGCTTCGCCGGTCCCCCGACCTTTGCCGCGGCAGCGAGCCGTTCGTCGCCCTGCTCAACGACGGCGACGCGGCCGGCTACGGCACCCTGGTGATCGACGGCAGGCTGCCCGGACGCCGGCTGGCCGTCGTCAAGATCGGCACCGGCACGGCCACGACCGTGCTCGACGACGGGCAACTCCTTCCGGGGCCGTGCGAAGGGGGCAAGGTGATGCTCGATCTGGGCGCTGCGCCGGCCCGGAAGCGTCCGGCGGGAATCGAATACCCGAACGGCGTAGCTAACGCCTACCTGTCGAAGCGGCTCCTGCCCGCCGTGGCCGCGAAGCGGGTCGAGGAGGGAAAGCTCCCCTTTTGCGTCGATGGGGTGGGTAGCCGCGAGATTGGCCTCTTCCTGCTGGCCGATCCCCGCCCGCTCCGCGACCAGTGCGGCGTGCGAGACCTCGCCGAGGAGAGCTCGATCGGCGTCGAGGTGCTCCGCCGGGTCCTGGAGCGAAAGGAGGACGCCGAGACGGAGTTGCGGCGGCAAGTGGAACGGTTCCTCGACCTCGTCGGCGCCGCGGCGATCGACCGGCTCGAACAGTTGGTCGAACAGCGCGGCCTCGTCCGGCTGGCCGAACGGCTCGGCCTGCCGGCCGAGACGGTCCGCCGCTATTTCGACACGATCGACGAACAGCCGCTCGACGCGATCGGCGACGGATCGGCCGACGCGCAGACGATCGAGGTCCGAGGGCGCATGGCCTGGTTCCGCCGGGAGGTCGCCGAGCCGAGCGTCCGGGCCCTGGGCGAGTATTTGGGAGATTTCCTGGTGCTGATGGCCACGCAGTACGGCGTGGATGCGTTCGTCGTCGCTGGCGGCGTGCTTCGCGAAAGGACCGGCGAGCTGGTGCGCCAGGCGGCGATCGGCCGCGCCGCTTTCTACGGGTTCCGACTGCGCGCAAGCGGCTCGCTGATGGAAGTCGTCGCGCGGCCCCCGTGGATGGCCGACGCGCGGCCCTCCGATTGCTCTGAGGCTGCAGAGCATCGCTTGCCGGGGCAACCGAACGATCGCGACCCCGGCTATGGCACGGCGGGGGCCGCCGCATTCGCGGCGGGCGAGTTCCTCCTTCGCCGGAAGCAGGAGGGGCTGGAGGAGATACGCAGCAAGCTGCTTCGGCTGCCGACCGGCCAATGCGCGACGCTCGCCGACGACCGGATTCGATTCGACGGCGGCGCGGCCGACGACGTCGTGCTGGTCCACCACGCCCTGGACGCGAAAGAAGTCCGGCAGTTTCTTGCCCGGGAACGGATCGTCGTCGAGACGGCCGGCCCGCCCGGCACCACGCGCTACGTCCGCATCCTCGCCGAAAGGAGCCAGGCGTTTGAGATTTAGCATGAAACTGGCCGGCGCTACGAAGAACGCCCGTGCGGCCGAGCTTCGCCTCGACGCGGCCGAGCTGGCCGCCGTGCACCTGCACCTGGCGTTTCCCGAGAAGCGGAACCGCTCGGGGCTCTACATGCGACGCCACGCCCACACGCCCGAGGAGCCCGTCGGCCCGAACGAGCCGCTCCGCTCGCCCGACGAGCCGCCCAAGCTGACGATCCCGGAGCACGTCGAGCAGATGGACCGCCAAGCGCGGATCGAGCTGGGAGCGCCTGGGGGTCCCGCTCCTGGGCTGCCGGCCAGGGCGCCCCAGGAGCCGGCGATGCTCGTCGTGCCGATCAGCGACCTGGTGGCCAATCTGCTGCGGCCGTGCTTCCATCGCGACGGCTGGCCGGGCCCGCGACTCTTCTTCCTCGACGAGGAGCCGATCCACCGCCGGACCTACTTCTGCCTTTGCTGCTTCGACGGAACGGAGGGCGCCGGGGCACCAAGACCCCTAGGCCGACTTGCGTTTCGCCACGTGCGGTTCGATACCGAGCTGGACCTGGCACTGGACGTTTCGGGTGCCAACTTGCTCGACGAGGGCCTCGTGTGGGCGGCCGCCGTGGTGCCGCTGGTCGTCGACGGCCGGGCGCTGCCGGTCGTCGAGATCGCCCGGGCCGACTACGATCTCCGGCAGATCGTGGGGCGTCACAACGAGCCGCCGATCCGCCACGCCTACGCAGGCTGGTTCGAGGAGTGGGACGACCGGGTGGAGGAGATCGTCGCCGCTCACCAGCGGATCAGGCGCCCGTTCGAGACGTTCTATCACAGCGCCCTGGGGATCGACTCCGACGGCAACGTCCTCATCCGGCAACGGGAGGCCACGTTGCCCGAGTTGGCAAGCTCGCTGGCGGACGAAGGGATGGTGGGCGCCGGCCTGCTCGACTCGGGCGGAAGCGCGGCGATCTACGACGTTTGGTCGGCCAGTTACCTCAACCACGGGTGGTACTACCGCGAGCCGCGTGGGGCAATCCTGCTGTTTGAGCTCACGTGGACGCGTCACCTGCCCGACCACACGCCCGACTCCTGGGTGTGCCGCCGAGCCCGCGCGCGGAGGTCCGCCGCCGACCGGCTCGACGGACGGCGGAAGTGAGGTGGGACTGGTGAGTGGAGAGTGGAGAGTGGTGAGTGGTGAGTGGTGAGTGGAGAGTGGAGAGTGGTGAGTGGAGAGTGGAGAGTGGAGAGTGGAGAGTGGTGAGTGGTGAGTGGAGAGTGGTGAGTCGAGCGTGCCGGAAAGAGGAGAGCCAGCGGCCCAAGCGCAACGGCTGCACGGCCCGGGCTTTGGCCGGAGCGTTCCATCGCGGGCCGGCGGCCACGCGGCATCCTATTGATCCTTGCATTGCCAATGATCGCCCGACGTGGACCGGGCCCTTGTGCGTCGGGCTTCCGTTGGAAGCCCTCCGTTCATTGGCTAGGCAAGGCTCAATAAGCGGTCGATTCCCGGCGGCCTACGCTTCCGTGGGAACCGAAGCCCCGGGCGACCATTCGACCGCGGTGCCGCCCGTCCCGGGCGCCGGGTCTTCCTGGGGTGGCCCCTGGCAGTTCACCTGGTTGCGGCCCAGACGCTTCGATTTGTAGAGGGCTTCGTCGGCCCGGGCGAACACGGTCCCCATCGTGTCGCCTTCGCGCGGAGCGGCCACGCCGATACTGACCGAAACGGAGACGTCTTCGTCGCGCAGGGCGATCTGCGAAGTCTCGTCGGCCGTGCGCGATCGGATCGTCTCGGCCAGCTCCATGCCCACGTCGAGGTCGGTGTGCGGCAGGAGGGCGGCAAACTCGTCGCCGCCGAACCGGGACACGAAATCCCCCTCGCGAACCCACTCGCGAAGCCATCCGCCCAGCTTCTCCAGCACGTGGTCGCCCGCCTGGTGACCGTGGCAATCGTTGATCCGCTTGAACTGGTCCATGTCGATCAGGATCAGCACGTACGGCCGGCTCCGTCGCTCCCAGTCGCCGTGCAGCACGGTGAGCTTCTCGTCGAAGGCTTTCCGGTTGGACACCCGAGTGAGCGGGTCCGTTCGTGCTTCGCGCCGGGCGCGGTCGATCTGCTGGGCCTGCTCTTCCATGCGATAGCGGGAGTAGGTCAGATCGTGCTGGAGCCGCTGGTTCGACGCCGTCAGGCCGGCAATCTGCCCCAGCAGGGCTTTGCGCACGCTTTCCATCTCGCCGCTCACCTGGATGCTGCCCACGTGGTCGGCCGTCTCCTGGATCTCGCAGTTGTGCGACTCCACGTCGCTGGAGATCGTCTCGGCGGCCTCGAGCAGCTCGACCAGCACTTTGAGCGTGGTCTGCCGCTCCAACTCGACGAGCTTGGTGTCGTGCACGTCGGTGGGGCGGCTGCGGCCGACGAAATAGCCGACCACCACGCCCACACAGACGCTGCTGAAGACCCAAGGCGCGATGTAGGCGAGCGTTTCCATGTCCTCTTGTGCCGATCTCGGTGCGTGAGCCGGATGCCGGGCCGCAACGGCAACTGGTTATGCGGAACGGGATTGCCTGGGCACGTCGGCCTGCGCCCGCCCAGAAGCCCAGCCCGCTACGTCTCGTGCATCGGGCCCAAGGCCCTCGACTGCCGCCCATGGAGGGGCCCGTGGCACGTCGAGCAACCGCTCCCATGCCGGTACGCCATGGGTGCCCCTCCCAGTGAACTTTACTTCATAAATGGTCTCAATAACCGTTCACGGGGACTGTCCCGATTTTCGCGGCGAAGTCCGCGAAAACGGGACTGTCCCCCTCGCGCCCCCCAAAGGAGACAGGTCCATGTCTTCGGCTTGCGCGTCGATAGGTGACGGGGCATCAACCGGCCGAAAAATGGACCAGCCCCCCGTGAACGGTTACCGGTCTCAATTGGCGGGGCATTCCGGGCGAGCCGGGCGGTTGTAGCGGTTATCGGGGACGGCAGGCGGTGCCCCCCCCATGTATCTGCATTGCCCGTTGCAACGATTAGGCTGGCTTGACAAAATGTAGAAGTGAGGGTGTTCTTTGATCTGCGTGGTGTGCCGGATCTCCGGGGCACGGGCCCAAGGAGGCGGTTGAAGAAGACGAACCGGATTGGGACCGACTGGCCAGAGCGGGCGTCACTTCGCCCGCGCCGGGCACCCGGCCGCCTCGACCCGCTGCCCCGTATACCTCGGCTGCCGGGGCGGAAGGCTCGACGGGACGACGTGCGCTGCTTGGGCCGCGGGATGGCGCCGGCGGAGCGGTCCCGTCCTTGGACGTGAAGCAAACCTTGTGACCGGAGGAAACCATCGAATGACGCGATTCATCTCGACGATCGCCTGCTGCCTGTTGACGTTTGCGCTGGTGGCCGACGTTTGGGCAGCCGACGGGTCCGGCGCGGGGCCCGACCCGGCTGCCGAGAAGTCGGAGAAGGACACGAAGAAGCCCAAGCAGGAGGCGAAGAGGCCCGAGAAGCCCGATCAGGCCAAGGAGGCCGCCAAGAAGCCCGAGAAGCCGGCGGAGAAGCCCAAGGAGGCCGCCGAGCCGGCCAAGCCGGCGGAGAAGGCCAAGCCGGCCGCCGCGAAGCCCAAGCCGGAGGCCGGTCCGCAAGGGGCCGCCGCCGAGAAGCCGTCGACGGTCACGGTCAAGCCAGAGTTGTTCAAGATCGAGGTCAGCTTGAAGGGGAATTTCGAGCCGCAATCGATGCGCGAGATCGTGCTCCGGCCCGAGTCGTGGTCGACGTTCAAAGTGGTCAAGGCGGTCGAGCACGGGGCGGAGGTCGAGCGGGACGACCGGCTGGTCGAGTTCGAGATGGACGAGCTCGACGACGCGATCGTCGACCAGAAAAGGAAGGTCGAGCTGGCGGAGCTGGCCGTCACGCAGGCCGAGAAGAGCCTCGAAATTCTGGAGGAGACGACCCCGCTGGACCTGGCGTCCGCCGAGCGCACCAAGCGCCACTCCGACGAGGATCTCGCCTATTACTTCAAGATCGACCGCCCGATGAGCGAGAAAGTCGCCAACTACAACGTGGAGACGTCGGAGAACTACCTGGAGTATCAGCTCGAGGAGCTGCGCCAGCTCGAAAAGATGTACCAGGCCGACGACCTCACCGAGGAGACCGAGGAGATCATCCTCAAGCGGCAGCGGGACGCGGTCAAGCGGGCGGAGTTCTTCCTGGAGATGGACAAGATCCGCCGCGACGAGACGCTGAAGACCCGCCTGCCCCGTCTCGACGAGAGCATGAAGCAGTCGAACGTGAGGACGGCGCTCTCCCTGGACGAGGCCAAGGCCGCCCTGCCGCTGGCGCTCCGCCGCGCCCGGCTCGACCTGGACAAGCTCGAAGTGACGCTCGACAAGGAGAAGGAGAAGCTGGAGAAGCTCACCGGCGATCGGGGCGCGATGGAGGTCAAGGCGCCGATGGACGGCGTCGTCTACTACGGCCAGTTCAAGCGGGGGGAATGGAGCGGCGCCAGCTCGGGCGCCGACAAGCTCAAGAAGGGGGGCAGCGTCTCGGCGAACGACGTGTTCATGACCGTCGTCAAGCCCCGCCCCCTGCTCATCCGCGTCAAGGTGCCCGAAAAGGACGTCCACCAGTTCCGGCGCGGCCTGAAGGGCACCGTCCGGCCGACCGGCTACCCCGACCTGCGGCTGGCCGCCACCGTGACCGACGTCGACCAGCTCCCCTTCACGGCGGGCAGTTTCCAGGCCATGCTCCGGGTGAGCATCGGCGAGGAGGCCCAGGCGATCGTGCCCGGTATGTCGGCCACGATCAAGTTCATCCCCTACCTGAAGAAGCGGACGCTGACCGTGCCGCCGTCCGCCGTTCATACCGACGAGCTCGACGACCAGAAGCACTACGTCTGCCTGCTCACCGAAGACGGCAAGCAGCAGAAGCAGGCGGTCACGCTCGGCAGGAAGACCGAGAAGAAGACCGAAATCCTCGACGGGGTGGTCGCCGGCGACCAGGTGCTCAAGGAGTTCCCGAAAGATAAGAAGTGAGCCAGGCAAACGACGAACCGGCTGGTTTGCCGCTCTGCGCGGCAACGCACACTGAGATGACAGCCCAAGGCAGATCGGAAACATGACCACGCACCCCACGCGATTGCGACGGACCCTCTGGCTGGCCGTGTTGGCCGTGCTTTTCGCGTCGTCCCGGGCCACGGCCGCCGAGCCGACCGCCGCCCGGCCCAAGCCGGCCGACGCCCGGGCCGAGCCGGCCAAGTGGCCGCTGGCCGCCGTCGCGCCGCGCCCCACGCCGGTCCCCACGCCCACGCCGGAGGACATCGACCAGGCCATCCAGCGCGGCGTCCGGTTCCTCCTCGACCGGCAGAACAAGGACGGCTCCTGGGGCTCCGCCCGCAACACCAAAGGGCTGAACATCTACGCGCCCGTGCCCGGGGCCCACCAGGCGTTCCGGGCCGCGGTCACGTCGCTGGCCATCTCGGCATTGGTCGAAACCGGATCGGACGACCCCCAGGTAATCGCGGCCCTCGACCGCGGCGAGGCGTGGATGCTCGACCACCTGGCCCACGTCCGCCGCGCCAACGCCGACGCCATCTACAACAACTGGGCCCACGCCTACTCGATCCACGCCCTGGTGCAGATGTTCAACCGCCACGCCGACGACCCCAACCTCCAGAGAAAGATCCGCGAGCTATTGGACCTACAGCTCGACCTGCTCCAGCGGTACGAGTGCGTCGACGGCGGCTGGTGCTACTACGACTTCGACTACGGCACGCAGAAGCCGGGCGGCTCGACGATCAGCTTCGTGACGGCCACCGTCCTCGTGGCGCTCGACGAAGCGAGGCAGATCGGCGTCGAGATCCCCGACAAGCTGATCCAGCGGGCGAAGGACTCGATCCGCCGCCAGCGCAACCCCGACTTCAGCTACTGCTACGGCGAGTACCTCAAGTACACGCCGAGGATGGGCATCAACCGGCCGGGCGGCAGCCTGGGCCGCTCGCAGTCGTGCAGCCTGGCCATGCGCCTCTGGGGCGACGAGGAGGTGACCGACGAAATCCTCATCGCCTGGCTCGACCGCCTCTTCGCCCGCAACCTCTGGCTCGACATCGGGCGCAAGCGCCCCATCCCCCACGAATCGTGGTTCCAAGTGGCCGGCTACTTCTTCTACTACGGCCACTACTACGCCGCCCGGTGCATCGAGCAGCTCGAACCCTCCCAGCGGCCCCGGCACCAGGACCAGTTGGCCCAGGT
>Ga0180431_10005686_pt1 | contig 15096 bp, 12 predicted proteins | sample SS_ome_11_FD_132459 | JGI IMG/M metagenome (GOLD analysis project Ga0180431, IMG submission 132459) | Hypersaline lake sediment archaeal communities from the Salton Sea, California, USA - SS_1_MS_1 metaG | ecosystem: Environmental > Aquatic > Non-marine Saline and Alkaline > Hypersaline >... | reverse complement strand
GTTACAGCCCAACACGACACGAAAGATCATGCCCGTTTTTTGTCATCGGCCCGCCCGTAGCTCCTCTCGCTCTCCTTACCCCTTTCTGCCGCGTACTCACACGCTTATCCGAAAATCCGGGCTCATGGAGGATCTGCGTCAAAAGCCGGTCACGGTTTTGCCTTGTCACTTCGAAGAGCTTGACGTCCGGCCGCCCCTTGACGCGCGCAATGAAGCCGACGCCTTTCCGGGCGATGGTGCCGAGCACGAGGTTCGGAGCGTCGAGCGCGGCCCAAGCCGCTTCCTTGAACGCCTCCGAGGCGCACTCCATCTTGCCGATCTCGTCAATGACGATGATCTCGTCGGGCGAGGCGGGCGTGATCGCGGGAATGCCGATCGCCTCGAGGTCGGCCGTGCTCACGCCGTAGCGGCTCACACGGTTCGACCCGGCGATCTTTTCGTGGGCGAGCACGCCCTCGCGGCCGTCGAGCGTGGCAAGCTTGAACCCGAGGCGCCGGCCGCCCGCGCGAATCTCCTCGGTGAAGAAGCCCCGCGCCGGACGGTCAAGTTTCTTGGCGAGCTCACGGATGAGCGTCGTCTTCCCCACGCCCGGCATGCCCGTCAGGAAAATGTTCGCCACCGCCGGTTTTCCCCCGAATCGCACCGGTTTCGCGCTCCGTGGAGAGGCTACAGCGGCGGGCAGGCGCCGTCAACGGTGAGGCGTACCGGGCCGGATGGGCGTCGGCTCAGGCGTGAACCTTCGGCCGTTTTATGGGCAGGCTTCCGTTGAACGCCGCATCGAGAACCTGGCCGATGTCTTCGGCAAAGACAAACTCGATCCCCTTGCAGAGCTCGTCGGGAATCTCTTTGACGTCGTTCTCGTTTCGGGCGGGCAGGATGACCTTCGTGATGCCGGCGCGTCTGGCGGCCAGCACCTTTTCTTTGATGCCGCCGACGGGGAGGACGACGCCCGTGAGCGTGATCTCGCCCGTCATGGCGACCCTGTTCGACACCGGGATCTCGCTGACGCACGAGACGATCGCCGTCGCCATCACCACGCCGGCTGAGGGGCCGTCCTTGGGGATAGCACCCGCCGGCACGTGGACGTGCAAGTCATTCTTCTCGTAAAAGTCGGCCGGGAGACCAATCGCTTCGGCGCGCGCGCGCACGCATGAGACCGCCGCCCGAGCCGACTCCTGCATGACGTCGCCGAGTTGCCCCGTGAGCTGGAGCGACTTGCCGCCGGGCATCTTGGTCGCCTCGATAAAGAGCACGTCGCCGCCCGCCTCGGTCCAGGCGAGACCCGTCGCCACGCCGGGCACCGAGGTGCGGCGCGCCACCTCCGGGAACACCTTCTGCGGCCCGAGGTAATCGGGAATCGCGTCGGGCTCGACGACAACGCGCCTCCCTTCCTTCGAGGCGAACTTGAAAGCGACCTTACGGCAGATGCCGCCGATCTCGCGCTCGAGGTTGCGCACACCCGCCTCACGCGTGTAGGCCTCGATGATGCGCTGAATGGCCTCGCGCGTAAACTCGATCTGGTCGGCGTTCAGGCCGTTCTCCTCGATCTGCCGTGGCACGAGATACTTTGTCGCGATCTCGATCTTCTCTTCCGTCGTGTAGCCGCTGAGCTGGATCACCTCCATGCGGTCGCGCAGCGCGGGCTGGATCGTGTGCAGGATGTTCGCCGTGCCGATGAAAAGCACCTTCGAGAGGTCGAACGCCAAGTTGAGGTAGTGGTCGCGGAACGTGTTGTTCTGGGCCGGATCGAGCACCTCGAGCAACGCCGACGACGGATCGCCCCGGAAGTCGGCGCCCACCTTGTCCATCTCGTCGAGCATCATGACCGGGTTGTTCGAGCCCGCGCGGCGAATGGACTGCAGGATGCGCCCGGGCATCGCGCCGATGTAGGTGCGGCGATGGCCGCGGATCTCCGCCTCGTCGCGCATCCCGCCGAGCGACATCCGGATGAATTGGCGCCCGAGCGCGCGGGCGATGGACTGCCCGAGCGAGGTCTTGCCCGTGCCCGGCGGGCCGACGAAGCACAGGATCGGCCCATGCGTATCGTGCTTGAGGTTCCGCACGGCCAGGTACTCGACGATGCGTTCCTTGACCTTGTCGAGCCCGTAGTGATCCTCGTCGAGGATGTTCCGCGCGCGGTCGAGGTCGAGGTTGTCGTCGGTCGAGACCCGCCACGGCAGCTCGATGATCCAGTCGAGGTAGGTGCGGATGATTTGGTGCTCGGGCGAGATCGGCGGGATCCGGCGCAGGCGTTTGACCTCGCGCTCGGCCTCGGTCCGCACCTCGTCGGGCAGCTCGAGCGTGGCGAGGCGCTCGTCAATCTCCTCGACCTCGGCCTGCGTCTCGTCGGTCTCGCCGAGCTCGTGCTGGATCGCCTTGAGCTGCTCGCGCAGGTAATACTCGCGCTGGGCCTTGGTGATCTCGGTCTGCACGTCCTCCTTGATCTTGCCGCCGATCTCGAGGATCTCCACCTCGCGATTGAGGATGCGCAGGAGGACACGGTATTTTTCGGTCAGATTATCGAGCTCGAGGATCCGCTGTTTCTCTTCGATCTTGAGCCGGAAGAGCGTCGCCACAAGATAGGCGAGCATGAGCGGGTCCTCGATGCTCATCGCCGCGCTCCGGAGCTCGTCGGGCAAGTAGCTCACCATCGAGACGATCTTGTTGATGAGCTCGACCACGTTGCGCATGAGCGCCTCGATCTCGCGCGTGCGCTCGGCCGACTCCTCGATGATGGTCAGCCGTGCGCGGATGGCCGGCTCCTGCTCGGCGATCGCCTCGATCTTGGCCTTCCGCAGCCCCTGCACAAGGATGCGCATCGTCCCGTCGGGCATGCGGAGCAGCTTGAGGATCGAGCACACCGTGCCGTACTCGTAGAGGTCCTCGGCGCTCTCGGCGGCTTCTTCCTCGGTGCCGGCCGGCCGCATGGCGATCGCCACGATGAGCTTATCGGCCGTCATGGCGCCTTCGACCGCGGCCAGGGACTTGGGCTTCCCGATGGCGACCGGCGTGATCGTCGCCGGGAAAATGACGTTGTTGCTGATCGGCAGCACGGGCAGCACGTCCGGGATGTCCTCGACCCGCACCTGCTGCGGCTGCGGGGCCGCCTGGAACTGCTCGATGCCTGCCTTGTTATCCGTCGGTTCCGCCATGGGTTACTCGACGTCAATGCCGGCCGTCGGTGTTTCCGAGGGCGGCGGTTGCTTCTCGATGCTGATGGTCAAAAAGCCGTCTTCGAAGTGTGCCTTGATGTCCTCTTGCTTGACCCCCGGCCGCAGGTGAAGCACCCGCTCGAAGTAGCCGTAGTTGATCTCCATCTGGTGGTACGAAACGATCTCGGCCGGCGCAGATTCATGCCGAATGCCGCGGACAATGAGGCGGTTCCCCTCGAGCGCGATCCCGAGGTCCTCGCGCTTGACCCCGGCAAGCTCCAACCGCACGATGAGCTTGTCGGCGGTCTCGTACACGTCGGAGAGCGGGCTCCAGTGGCGCTGGCTTACGGACGTGACCGGATGCTTCGGCGAGAAGAGATGGTAGAAGAGATTCTCCATCTCGTTGGCGATGGCATCCATCTGCTTGAAAATGTTTTCTTCGCCGTCCTTCACGGAAAACTCTCCCTCATCGCTGGGAGCCAGTGTACGCCCACGCACGGGCCCGGACAACCCGAATCTGTGCGAGGCGAAAGCGGCATGCCCTCTCCAAGTCAGTCATCGGCAAAAAGGCCACACGCTCGAGTAGAAACACGGGGGGAAGCCTCTGTCGCAAACAAGAAAGTGGCCCCCGGGCGCTTTGGCGCCGTCGGGGGCCGACTGGTCGCGCTGCATCTGGCATAAGCAGCGCTGGGAGTTCTGCCTCACGTGTCGTCCCGTCATACGGGGGGACCGGCGGGACGTCCCAATGAGGCTCGCAAACTTATGATCCCTGGCTGTATTTTCGTCAAAAGCAACATTGGTGCCACGCCGGTCGAGGGAGCAAAGACGATCTCGCATCACCTTCCCGTCGAGGAAGTTCGGCATCCACACACGCCCAGCCCACTCATTGCGGATGGCACCGTACAGGCTCGATTCTCACGCCGACGGCGTGAACTTCACCCACACGCCTTGAGCCTCGTGAAGACAAAAAGGAAAGCGCCCTGCCACGTATGGCAGGGCGCTCTGTATGGTGACGCTTGAAGCGCTTGCGCTACTGCCTTTTCCTGCGGAACGCGAACAGCCCGACAAGCCCGACGCCGATCAGCGTCAGCGTCGCCGGCTCAGGAATCGTCGTCAGCGAGAACGCCATATTGTACTCGCGGGCCTCCCCTTCCATATGCTCCCATTGATCCGGGTTGCCCTCGGCGATGATGGCGTCGGTAATGACCTTGCCGGTCACGGCGTTCGATAGGCCCTCGACATCCGGCTGGCCGCAGGTTGTGTGCCAACCCCAGATCGGCGTGTCGCAAATGTCGGGGCGTTTCGCGACAATAGACAGCCAGTACTTCTCGCCTTGTTGCTGCCTGAACCAATCTTCCGGATCGAGATATACCGAGTAGTAGTACACCTTCTCGGTTAAACCACCTTCCAGGACATCCACGACACCCGTGAACGTTTCGTGGACATCCGAAAAGAGCACCTCCTTATACCAAAGGCGATCACCGGGTAGGTCATCCGCCGGTCCTGCACCCATTGCGTCGTTTTCGTAAACGATCAGGTAAAACCTCTCGGGTGTAAATGTCTCGTCATGCAAATAGGAGCCCCACCAGTGGATGTCCGTGATGGCCTGGCCATCCAGGCAGAACCAGTCATCGGCCTTGATCACGTCCGGCTCGGAGTCATTCGGGTCCCACTGGCTCTGCAGGTCGAGGCCATCACAGTAATCGGGCGGTTGCAGCCACTTGATCATCTCTTCTGGCAGGTCACCCCTTGCCGAAGCCGAGGTGGCGAACGCCAGCACGGAGAGTACGGCAATGCAAAGAATAGTTGCGCGTGTCATCAATCAACCCCCTCCTTAACGGCCGCCCCGCGCGACCCCAAGAACCCTTCCGCGCGGAACAGCTTCAGGTTTCAGAATCATTCCAAAGAAAACGCCTTCTGCAGGCACTTCCACGGCCAGACGTGTCACGTCACCGCGGAAGGAATCCCCCTGCGAGGCCTCCTACCGCCGGCGAAAACGCCGCCAGGCGGCAAACAATCCCAATCCAAACAGCGAGATGAGCGACGGCTCAGGAATGGTCGTCAGCTCGAACGCCATGTCGTACTCAGCGTGCTGCCACGGGTTGGCCGGCTTGCCACCCCACGTTGGATCGTCCTGCGCATCCCGATCGAGCGTGGTCTGCGCCGAGTGCCGCAACGCCGCTTCGACTTGCGTCTGGATCGCCGTGTGCCAGCCCCACATCGGCCAACGCGCCTGATCGGGCGTGACCGCAATGATGTCGAGCCAGTACGTTTCCCCTTCGGTCTGCTCGAATGGCGTCTCGAGATAAACCTTGTACTCGTAGACGTCTTCGCCCTTGGCGTCCGTGTCGTAGAACTGCTCGTTCACCTCAGCGAGATCGAACACCTCCCGGTACAGCAGCGTCCCGGGAAGATTCGTGGAAGAATCGTTCGCATAAATACGGATGTCGAACTCAGGAACGGACCCGAGCTCCTTCGTATTGAACAGATACGATCCCCACCAATGGATGTCCGTGATCGCCAGCCCGTCGAGGCACTGCCAGTTGTCCGCCCGGATGACGTTCGGCTCACCATCGAGCAGGTCCCACTGCGACTGCAGGTCACAGCCCAACTCCATGTCGGGCAATTGGGTGTACTTCGGAATGTCCTGCTGTTGGGACCACGCCGCCGAGGCAAGGCCGACCATCACGAGGGCCGCGAGAACGACTCGAATGTTGTGTACCATCTTTCCCCTTACCTCATCCTTTTTCATTCGGCCCGCGTGCATACGCAGACCAAAACTCTCAACACGACAGTACGTGCGGCCACCGCTACCCTGAGACGGTGGCAAGTGAGGAAAGACGGAATGCGCGTACGCCGCTACAACAAGACTGCGGCGAAGATAAGGCGCGAGGGAATGGTGTCCTTAAAGATGGGAGTAGCCTACCCTTCCTTTAGCCTACTCTCGAGGGACAAATCCCCAACCGTCATCCTCTCTTTTCGCAAGCACATACTTACCATAGGGGCCGAAAAATGTCAAGCGATTTTTTCTGGGTTTTTTCATCTTTTTCTCTTCCAACTCATCGGTTCCCAGGAGAGTTCCCTTTGGCCCGATTTTCCAGGGTTGACCCCTCTACCCCAGCCCGCTATAATGTTTCAAGGACGGTTCACGTAACAGGCCAGGGCCCAGGACAATGCCTGAAGAGCCCAAATTCCTCGCCGACGACATGGTCGGCAAGCTGACCCGGTGGCTCAGAATTATCGGCCTCGACGTCGCCTCCGCCGGCCGGGTTGACGATAATGCCCTCGTCCGCAAGGCGTTAGAGGAAGGCTGCGTGCTGCTCACGCGCCATGCCCGTCTACTGGAGGTACTTACCGATAAGGACCTCAAGCCCAGGCGCGGCGAGCTCAAATGGATCGTCCTCAAGAGCCCATACTACCTCGACCAGATAGAGCAGGTGCTTGAGGAAAGCGGCCTCCAGATTAACGAGGCCAGGTTCTTCACCCGCTGCCTCGTCTGCAACTCCCCCCTGGAGCCCGCCGCGAAGGAGGAGGTGGCCGGCGAGGTCCCCGAGTTCACCTACGCCGTCCAGGACGACTACGCCCGCTGCCGGACCTGCAACAAGGTTTTTTGGCGGGGCACCCACACCGAGCGCATCCTCGGCAAACTGAGGCAACTGAAGCAATGGCCGCAAAAATAGGGACAGTCACCTATTTCCAAACATAAGCGAGGCTATCATGAAACATACTGTTGGGTTTGGCTTCGACCATTGGTATCGTTCACAAGAGGAAATAGGTGACTGTCCCTATTTTTGAGACCATGGCCGACTCCGTAAACGAACACATCGCCGACGCGCGCGACCGGATGCGCCGCCTGCAGGTGGTGGTGGACCTCGCGTGCGCCGCCATACGCAGCGGCACTTACACCCGCGAAGAAGCCCTCGGCTTCGTCGAGGCCGCGCGCACCTGGGCCCAGAAGCTCTGTCCCGACCGCCTCGACCTCTTCGACATGATCTATGCCCGCCGCATGCACCGCCTCATCGAACAGCACGCGCGAGACGCATAGGGATCACCCCTCATTGATGAGGAGATCGGCGTGGCCTTGACACTCGAGCCACGCTGAGGCTACCGTTTCTCTGAGCAGAATCCTCGCTCCACTGCTGGGACAGGAGACCTAACCGTCATGAAGGGCTTTGTGCTCTTGCTCATCCTGGTCCTGATCGGGCTCGCCCTGTACTTCGGTTTCTTCAAGAACGCTCGCGGACCCACCGAGGAGCAGAAGCAGTGGGCGCTCGCCACGTGCGGGGTCCTCACCGAGCGGAACCGAGGCCGGCACGATCTGCTCGGCACGTGCGAGAAGACTGAGGCGAACGCCGCGAAACAACAGCGACTTCTCAAAAAATGGTGGGACATCGAGAACCGGCGCGATCTCCTCGACTCACTCAAATGGGTCCAGGATGGAGGACACCGCGAAGGCTTCGAGGCAATGGGGGCCCGGCTCACCTCGCTTAGTCCCCAGGAGCTGAGCGCGCTCGAGGCACAGACGAACAACGACCCCCAGCAGAGAAACCAGATCGCCATCGTCTTCAAGCACTACCGGGCCCTCGGCGACAAGAGCCTCAAGGGCTGGGACTACTCGCGTTACGTCGCCCTCTGCGGCTGGGGGTATGTGGCGGGCTATCTGTCCGAAAAGGAGGCGTGGGACCGCATCATGCCCATGGCGCGACTCATCCAAAAGACGTTCGACTCGTGGGAGGAGCTCGGCAGGAACTACCTCATCGGACGTGCTTACTGGTCCCTGGCCCAGACACAGAAAAGCGGCGATCTCTACCGGCGCGCCGTCAAGCAGCTTTGTTCGAGACCCAACAGCCCTTGGATCAAACTCCCCTGGAACCTCGACCTCGGCGGCAAGCACTGAGAGCGCGGCGGGCAGAACGACACGGAGAAAGGAAATGACGACCGCGTCTCGAACCGCCGCGGCAACGTTCATAATCATCTTCATCGGCACGGCATGCTCGCTGTCATGCATCAGCCGGCGCTCTGACCCACAGGAGCTCCACGCAACAGGAGGCAACGAGGAGATGCTGGAGTTCTATCGCACGCAGAGCCCGTGGACGGACCCGGGCGAGCACGAGGCAATGTACGCGGAGATTCCCGACGACGTCGCCTCGATCGTGAAGTCGGTGCAGGGCGCAGTCGTGCACGGTGCGCTGCTGTGGCTGTATGGGCTCAAGCCATCGGACGCGCAGGACGGCGGATTCAAGATCCGGAGAACGGACGAGCTGCTCGCGCGGATCAAGGCCCTCGACGACGCGGGACTCGACGTGCACCGCCCGATGGAGAAGCGGCTTGTCGTCAACTGCAGGCAGTTCGCCGTGCTGACGTGCTCGATCCTGCGCCAGAAGGGCATCCCCGCGCGGGCCCGCGCCGGCTACGGGCCATACACGTGCGTGGGGAACGACAAGAAGTACGACAACCATTGGATCTGCGAGTACTGGAGCCAGGACGAGGCGCGATGGATCCAGGTCGACGCGCAGATCGACGATAAGCAGCGCAAGCTTTTCAAGATCGACTTCGACACCCTCGACATGCCGAAAGGGCAGTTCGTCGTCGCGGGCAAGGGCTTCCAGCGGTACCGTGCCGGCGAGGCCCCAGCCGAGGACTTCGGCGTCTATGGCGATAGCGGGTGGGTCGCGATAGGCTGGGACATGGCGATGCCCAACGTCACGTGCGACATGCTGGCCCTTAACAAGGTCGAGCTCCTGCCCTGGGACGTGCCGCCGTTCGGCAAGAAAACCGAGGATGAGATGTCGCCGGAGAACACGGCCCTCATCGAGCACGCCGCGCAGCTCACCGTCAACGTCAACACCCACTGGCCCGACATGCGCACGTTCTACGAGCAACACCTCACCTTCCACATGCCGGAAGGGTTCGAGGAGAAAGAACAAGCAGAGACAGCAGGGCAGACTGACGACTCAGCCGTAGGCGGCCAATAGCCCGTTGCGTCTCGTTCTCGCCACCTATGTGACCAGCCGCATAGCCGCGCGGAGGCGGTCCGCGAGGTGGGTGTAGCGGCGGAAGGTTTTTTCGGTTTTGACGGCGATGTTGATGGCTTTGGGTTGGCCGACGAGGACGACGAGCTGCTTGCCGCGGGTCACGGCGGTGTAAAGGAGGTTGCGCTGGAGCAGCATGTAGTGCTGCGTGACCATCGGCACGACGACGGCGGGATACTCGCACCCCTGCGCCTTGTGGATCGAGGCGGCGTACGCCAAAACGATCTCGTCGGCCTCGCCGCGCTCGTAGGCGATGGTGCGGCCGTCAATCTCGACGAGGAGCCGGCGGTGTTCGTCGTCGAAGCCCGTGACGCGGCCCAGGTCGCCGTTATAGACCTCCTTCGTGTAATTGTTGCGCACCTGCATGACCTTGTCGCCCAGCCGCAGGTTGCGTCCGCCGAAGACGAGCTTCTCGCCGCGCGGGTTGAGCAGCTCCTGGAGCTCGATGTTGAGGTTCTCGACGCCGACGAGCCCCTTGTGGATCGGCGAGAGTACCTGGACGTCGTTCACGGCGTCGAGCTTGAACCGTTTCGGGATGCGCTCCGACACAAGCTCTTTGATGATTTCGAGCACCTCCGCCTGCGTCTGTTTTTCAATGAAGTAGAAGTCGCTGAGCCTGCCGCGCGTCATCGGCTCGGCGCGCGGGAACTCGCCGTGATTGATCCGGTGGGCGTTCGTGACGATGAGGCTCTGCTCGGCTTGACGGAAAATGTGCGTCAGCCGCGCGGCGGCGATGACGTTTGAGTCGATCAAGTCGCGCAGCACGCTGCCCGGGCCGACGGACGGGAGCTGATCCACGTCGCCGATGAGCACGAGGTGTGTTTGCGGGCCGATCGCCCGCAGCAGATTGTCCATGAGCGCCGCGTCAATCATCGAGACCTCATCAACAATCACCATGTCCGCCTCGATCTCGTTCCCTTCGCGCCGCACGAACGTCCCCGTCTTCGGACTGAACTCGAGCATCCGGTGGATTGTCGCAGCCTCGAAGCCGGTGATCTCCGCGACGCGCTTGGCGGCCCGGCCCGTCGGCGCGCACAAGGCGAAGGCGACCTTCTTCACGTCGAGGATACGGACAAGGCAGTTGATGAGCGTCGTCTTGCCCGTGCCCGGCCCGCCGGTTATCACCAGCACTTTCTCGACGATAGAGGCCCGGAGCGCGTTCTGCTGCTCTGGGCTGAGCTCGATCCCGACGTGTTGTTGGACCCACTTGACCGCCTGCGGCACCTTGATCGGCGGCAGGAGGCCCTTCGCCAGCGAGATCGTCGCGAGCTTCGTCGCGATCCCCTGCTCGGCCCCGTAGAGCGGCTTGAGATAGACGCCCGCAACGGGCACTTCGCCTCGTCCAGGTTTCGCAAGAAGCCGCCCAAGCTCTTCGTCGCTGACTTCAAAAAGATCGGGCGCCGTCTCATCGAACTTGTCATACACAAGGATGTGCGCCTCGACGAGTCTTTGGAGCGCCTCAAAAATCCGCGCCTCCCCTACCCCGAGCAGCTCCTTGGCTTTCTCGACGAGCGCGTGCGGCGGCAGGTAGCAGTGCCCGTCGGCGCCCGCGGCCTGCTCGAGCGCGTACACCAGCCCCGCCTCGGCCCGCTCGACCGAGTCCTCGGCGAACCCGAGGTGGCGCGCGATCTTGTCGGCGGTGAAAAACCCGATGCCCGTGATGTCGAGCGCGAGCTGGTACGGGTTGCGTTTGACCTGCGCGAGCGAGTCGGCGCCGTAGTGCTTCCAGATGCGGATGGCGAACGTCGTGCTGATCCCGTTACTCTGCAGGAAGACGAGCATCTCGCGGATGCCGCGCTGCTCGGCCCAGGCCGTCTTGACTCCCGCGAGCTTCTTCTTGCCGAGGCCCTCGACCTCGAGGAGCCGTTCCGGCGTCCGGCCGATCACCTCGAGCGTTTTCGGGCCGAACCGCTCGACGATCCGCCTCGCAAACACCTCGCCGATGCCGGGGATGAGGCCCGAGCTCAGGTAGCGCTCGATCCCCTGCGTCGTCGAGGGCATGAGCGGCTCGACGCGCTCGACGGCGAACTGCCGCCCGAAGCGGCGGTCGGTCACCCACTCGCCGTGGCAGCGGAGCAGCTCGCCCTCGGTCAGCGCGGCGAGGTTGCCGACGATTGTCACCGGCTCGCGAGCGCCCGCCACGTCGAGGCGCGCGACCGTATAGCCGTTCTCCTCGTTGACGAAGACGACCCGCTTGACCGTCCCCTCAATTGCGTTCGCCTCAACCACGAGAGGCCACCTAGGAAGAGTGAATGGACCACAGATTCTCACAGATGGGCACGGATAAGAATCCCGATCTGTGTCATCGGTGTCAAGAAGCGTCCTGCTCCCCGAATCGTGCAGCAAGCTTCTTCTCGCCTTTGGGGAATATTCGAGCGAGCAGGAGGAACAATACGCCCAGAAGCAAGTTGTACGCGGCGCCAATCACAATCCCTGCCGCAACAAGAACACCCCACGCGGAAAGCTGAATCTCTCCCCACGGAATCGGCTTTGTGGAATACCGCTTCCGCCAACGCCTCAGCCCCAAGACTGTCCCGACCACCAGCAAGGCTCCGATGCCAAAGTAGAAAGCAAGAGCGCAGTAAACCAAGACGGGGAGCCGCCCGCCCTTCTTGACTGCAAAGCCTTCAGCCGGCGTACGGGTGAAATTGAACAGGAGCGCCGTTTCTCCGATGAAAGGCGCATCAGCCATGTTCGAAAGCACGCGTGCTCCAAGGAGCGTGCCGTCGGGCAGCGGCCAGGATGCGACGATGGCTTCCGCGCTCATCGGATACGCGTGATCGAAACGGCCGTTTGCCCGGGCCGCTCCGATGCCGAACGCCGTCGCCGCGACACCGTGCCCGGCCACGACGGGACCGGCGTCAACGTCGAAGTACCACTCGCCGCCGAGCGTGTTTTTGGGGAACTCCCGGAAACCGACCGCTCCCCAGCGCCGTTGCCAGAAATGCTTTTCATAGTCAGCGTACCATTCTTTAGCCTTGTCCTGCCACAACCCCGGCGCCCAGGTCAGCATATATGAATTCCCGCAGCCGCGCGCGCCGACGAGGATCGCCCCGTTCTTCGAATTCGCAGCGTAAGGGGGAAGCCCGGTTGCATCGAGCAGATCGCCCTGAAAGGCTCGGAGCGACCGCCCCACAAAGGCCGAATGATCCGTGCCGAGCACCTCGTCGGCGCGCTGTATGATCGCCACGGCCACCAACACGTCCGTCGGATAGCACTCGCCAGGATAGTCGTCGAGCAGCCCATACGGCGACGCATCGAGCTCCTCGGACAACGTATCAACTTGGCCCCGCAGAACCCCAAGATACTTTCCGTCGCCCATGAGCTTCTCGTAACTCGTCAATCCACCAATGAGCAGCATGCGATAGAACACGTTCTCGCAGTGGAGGTACTCCTCGCCCCAATGGTCCTTGACCCACGAGGCGTGACCAGGGTCGGTAATGAGTGCCGCTGCCGCCTCGATAGCCCCACGCGCGTATTCTCTCGGCGCCATTGACGAAAGACCGTGATCCTTCTCCCACGCCTCTTGCAGTGATTCGGTCGCCCAGAGATAGAAAACGGACCCAAACAGCGGCCACTCGGTCGCCGAGATCTCGTCGATGGTCAACTTGGCAGCGGCGCCGGACTCGATCCGCTTCCTCGCCCAGCGTTCGTACCTCGGCGAGAGCGAGCGATGCAGCCGAACCGCCACTCGCGGAATCCCGCTATCTCTCAGCGCGTGGTCGTGAAGGCTCACGACGAGAATACCGAATGGAATGAGGAAGAAGTAAAACGCCAGGAGCACCAGAATGATGCCATTGCCGTAACGACAAAGTGCGGCAGGACGAAAACGAGCCATGATCTTTCCCTTACCCCGGGACGCGCCACAGATTTTCACGGATGGGCACAGACAAGAATCCCGATCTGTGTCATCGGTGTCAATCGGCGGTTAATCCTTCTTGAAATATTTCCCGACGACGGGGCGGAGTTTTTCGAGCGTGGCGGGCGGGATCTTCGTGCGGTCGGTAATCATCGCGATGGCGAGCGCGTTGGCGCAGAGCGGATCGGGCTCGTCGGGGATGCGCTTGACGGCGGCGCGGATGATGGCCTTCGCCGTGTCGGCGTTTTGCCGTAGCGTCTCGATGAGCATCTCGACGTTGACCGATTCCTCCTCCTCGTGCCAGCAGTCGTAGTCGGTCACCATCGCCATCGTGGCGTAGGCGATTTCGGCCTCGCGCGCGAGCTTCGCCTCGGTCAGGTTCGTCATGCCGATGACGTCGAAGCCGCACGCGCGATGCCAGTACGACTCCGCCTTCGTCGAGAACGCCGGCCCTTCCATGTTCACGTACGTCCCGCCCTTGTGCACCGTGGCGCCGACCTCGCTCGCGCACTCGTAGAGGATCGCCGACAGCACGGGGCTCACGGGCTCGGCGAACGAGATGTGTGCCGCGAGACCGTCGCCGAAAAACGTGTCCTTGCGGAACTTCGTCCGGTCGAAAAACTGGTCGGGGATGAGGATATGCCGCGGCGCGTATTCCTCTTTGAGGCTGCCGACGGCGCTCACGCTGATGATCCACTCGACGCCGAGCAATTTGAAACCGAAGACGTTGGCGCGGAAGTTCACTTCGGACGGCGTGAAGCGGTGGCCGCGGCCGTGTCGCGGCAGGAACGCGACCGCGCGCCCATCGAGTGTGCCGACGAGGTACTCGTCGGACGGTTCGCCGAACGGCGTGTCGAGCGTGACGCGCTCGACGCCCGAAAAACCCTCCATCTCGTACAGGCCGCTGCCGCCCAGTATGCCGATCTCAGCCTTCGCCATCGTTCCCCTCCGAAGTCTGTTCCGTCTCTTGGCTGGTTTCCTTTCGAATCGTTCTGGGCGCGGCGGCCATCGCCATGCCCATCGCCAAAAATAGCATCAGCGTCACGTCGGAGTCACCGAGATTGTACTCGACGAGACCGTTGAAGAAAAACGCCACGGCCGCAAGCAGCCCGCCGAGCACCATGGGCCGCACGGCCGAATCCCTCGCCATTCGTCGCAATCGCTTGACGGCCCATACCCAGAACGCGACAAACCACCACAGGAACGCGCCCACGGCGAGCGGCCCCGCGCCCACGGCGAGCTCAGCGATCGTGCTGTGGAAGTGCACTTTATCCGGCATCGCCCAATAAACGTCGCGCGGCACGTACTCTTTTGTTTTCAGAATGTGGTGAGAGCAGCCCGGCCCGACGCCGAACGGATAATTGCGCACCACCTTGGGCACCGCGCGCCAGAGCTCGAGTCGGTGGCCGTCGTCGCCCGCGACGGTCTGGACGATGCGATTGCGCCCCGCGGGGATGAGCGCAACCGCCGCGAGAAACAAGACGATGACGAGCACGGCCGTGCGCCGCCTCTCGACGAGAGCAAACACGAGGAGCGTTATCACGCACGCGAACCATGCGCCCCGCTTCATGTTCAGAACGAGACTCAACCCAAGGAGCACGAGCACGACCCTGAGCGCGGCCCGCAGCCTCCTCTGCCGGACCCCAAGCAGCAACGCGAGTGCGAACGGCACACCCATCGCCAATTGGCCCGCCTCGCTCATCGAACCGAGGTCCGGCAGCCAGAACGCGTCGCCTTCGAGCCGGCCTTCGCGCTCCAGCCGCTCGACACGGACCTTGGAGACGACAAGCGGCACGTGCATCGCCTTGCGGTTCGCGGCCATGACGAGGCGCGCCGCCGTCGCGTAGAGCGAGAACAGCGCAAGGCTTGCCATGAGCACGAGGGCCACTCGACGCAGCCGGCGCTCATCCCGAAGGTTCGTCGCGACGAGGAAAATCGCCAGCAGCGTCCTGAGCGACGCGAGCTCGCGCAGCGTCTCGCTCCGCACCCAGCCCTTGAAGCATGCCACGACGAACACCGCCACAAACGCCAGGACCGGCCAGCCGACGGGCTT
>Ga0180431_10005685_pt1 | contig 15096 bp, 9 predicted proteins | sample SS_ome_11_FD_132459 | JGI IMG/M metagenome (GOLD analysis project Ga0180431, IMG submission 132459) | Hypersaline lake sediment archaeal communities from the Salton Sea, California, USA - SS_1_MS_1 metaG | ecosystem: Environmental > Aquatic > Non-marine Saline and Alkaline > Hypersaline >... | reverse complement strand
TGCGACGATTCCGGCCCTCACGTGGCGCTTTGGCCACGCTCCGGACCGGAATCGTCTTGCTCCTCGCATCTCAGGCACTTGCGGCAACCTCGCTACGTCTTCATGAATAATCCGGGCTAGGAGGCTTTCGCGGTGTACGTAAGAAGTTCGCAACCGTCAAAGTGAAACACGAAACGAAGAGGAGTGCTGCAAACACTTCTACGACTTGCGACGCTGCTCCGCCACTCCGCCCTTCGACCCCGGCTCACGGTCGATCCTGAGCCTGTCGAATGGATCGACGGGCTCAGGGTGGTGGTGAGAAAGGTCGAACCACTTCGCTCCGTGGCTCACTACGATTTGCGCTACCTCTTCCCCGCCGCCAGCGCGGCCTGCGCCGCCGCGAGCCGCGCCACCGGCACCCTGAACGGCGAGCAGCTCACGTAGTCCAGCCCCGCCTCGTGGCAGAACGCCACGGAGCTCGGCTCGCCCCCGTGCTCGCCGCAGATGCCCAGCTTGATCTCCGGGCGGGTCGTTCGGCCCAGGTCCACCGCCGTCTTCACCAGGCGGCCCACGCCGTCCCGGTCCAGCACCTTGAACGGGTCCTGGTCGTAGATGCCCATCTCGACGTAGTCGTTGAGGAAGCGGCCCGCGTCGTCGCGGGAGAACCCGCACCCCATCTGGGTCAAGTCGTTGGTGCCGAAGCTGAAGAACTCCGCGTGCGCTGCGATCCGGTCCGCGGTCACGGCCGCGCGGGGCACCTCGATCATGGTGCCGATCTTGACGTCCACGTCCTTTGGGGTGAGGCCCTTCTCCTTCAGCACCGCCGCCACCACCGCCTCGGCCCGTTCCCGCGCGAGCTGCAGCTCCGTGTCCTTGCCGACCAGCGGGATCATGATCTCCGGCCGGGCCTCCTTGCCGGCGGCCTTGACCTCGCAGGCCGCCTCGACGACGGCCCGGACCTGCATGTCGGAGACCTCGGGGTAGAGCAGCCCCAGCCGGCACCCCCGAAGCCCCAGCATGGGGTTCGTCTCCTCGAGGGCCTCGACCGTCTCCTGGACGACGCCGGCCTCAACGCCCATCTCGCGGGCCATCTCCTCCTGGCCGGCGGGGTCCTTGGGCAGGAACTCGTGCAGCGGCGGGTCGAGGAGACGGATGGTGGCGGGGCGCCCCTCGATCGCCTCGAAGAGCCCGGCGAAATCCCGCCGCTGGAAGGGCAGGAGCTCCCCCAGCGCCCGCTCGTACTGGGCCAGGGGGGCGCGGAGCGCCTCCTCGAGCGCGGCGCGGCGGGACGCCGATTCCGCGTCGGCCTTGTCGCCGAGCGCCGCGATCTGCGCCTTGAGGCGCTTGACCCGGTCGGCCACGAGGATGAGGCGCCGGAAGGGCACGATGTTGTCGAAGAACATATGCTCGGTCCGGCACAGCCCGATGCCCTCGGCGCCGAACTGGAGGGCGCGGCGGGCGTCGGCGGGCTTGTCGGCGTTGGTGCGGACGCCGAGGCGCCGGAGATCGTCCACCCACCCCATGAAGGCGTCGTACTGGCGCCAGAGCAGGGAGTCGGACGCGTCGCGCTTCCCGTCGAGCACCTGGAGGATCTCGGAGGGATTGACGCCGATCTCCGTGCCGTAGACGGAGCCGTCGAACCCGTCGATGGCGATGAACGCGCCGCGGCGGATCTCGCGGCCGCCGGCGCGCAGCACGCCCGCGGCGAGGTCGATGGAGACGCCGGAGGCGCCCGCCACGCAGGGTACGCCCATGCCGCGGGCGACCACGGCGGCGTGGGAGGTCATGCCGCCGCGCGCCGTGAGCACCCCCTGGGCCACGTGCATGCCGCCCACGTCCTCGGGACTGGTCTCGATGCGGCACAGGATCACCTTCGCCTGCACCTCGAGCGCCTCGGCCTGCGCCCGTCTCTCCTTCTCCGAAAGCCCCTTGCGGGCGCGCAGGGCTTCCAGGGCGCGCCGCGCCTCCTTCACCTCGGCCTCGGCTTCCTCCGCCGTGAAGACGACGCGCCCGGACGCGCCGCCGGGCGAGGCGGGCAGGCCCGCGGCGATCTTCAGGTCGCCGGCGCGGGCCTTCTCCGTCTCCTTCTCGTCGAGCACGGGCGCGAAGAGCTTGCCGAGCTCGCGGGCGGGCACGCGCCGCACCGCCTCCCCGGGTTCGACGAGGCCCTCCTCCACCATCTCCACGGCGGAGCGCAGGTGGGCGAAGATGGTGCGCTTGGCGTTGCGGGTCTGGAGCATGTAGAGGGCGCCGTCCTCGATGGTGAACTCGATGTCCTGCATGTCCTTGTAGTGGCGCTCGAGCGTGTCGCGGATCCCGCTGAGCTGCTCGAAGAGCTTCGGGTCGGCCTCGGCGAGGAAGGCGAAGGGCTTGGGGGTGCGGATGCCCGCCACCACGTCCTCGCCCTGGGCGAAGTCGAGGTACTCGCCGTAGAAACGGTTCTCCCCGGTGGCCGGATCGCGCGTGAAGCCGACCCCGGTGCCGCAGGCCTCGGACTTGTTGCCGAAGACCATCATCTGCACGTTGACGGCGGTGCCGGCCAGCCCCCGGATGTCGTTGATCTGCCGGTAGCGGACGGCGCGCGGGTTGTTCCACGACGCGAACACGGCGTCGATCGACCGCCGGAGCTGGACGCGGGGATCCTCGGGGAAATCCTCGCCCGTGGCGTCCCGGTACACCGAGCGGTAGGTCTTCACCACGGTCTCGAGGCTCTTCTCGTCCAGCGCGGCGTCGGTCTGCACGCCGGCGGAGATCCTCGCCTCCTCCAGCACGTCCTCGAAGCGCTGGCGGTCGACCTTCATGACCACGTCGCCGAACATCTGGATCAGCCGGCGGAACGCGTCGAGGGCGAAGCGGCGCAGGCCCGCCTTCGACATGGCCTCGAGGACGCCGGCGTTCATGCCGATGTTGAGGACGGTGTCCATCATGCCGGGCATGGAGACGGCCGCCCCGGAGCGCACCGACACCAGAAGCGGGGTCTCGCCCGCGCCGAAGCGCCGGCCGGCGGCTTCCTCCAGCTGCGCGAGCGCCTCGTCCACTTCCTGCTCGAGGCCTTCGGGCCAGCGCTGCCCGGCCTCGTCGTACTGCGCGCAGGCCTTGGTCGAGAGGGTGAATCCGGGGGGGACGGGCAGGCCGATGGAGGCCATCTCGGCGAGGTTGGCGCCCTTGCCGCCCAGTTCCTCCTTCATGCCGGCGTTCCCCTCGGTCCTTTCGCCTCCGAAGAAGTACACGTACTTGCTCATGTCGGTTCCTCCTCAGGCGTCGTGGTCGAATCGCGGCCAACGAAAAAGGTCAAGAAACGATTGTAGTCAACGAAGAGAGCGGAGAGAACACCGGGGACCCAGAAGGACCGAGTCTGAAGTCTCGCGTCCGATGTGTAAAGTATAACCCGGACGGAGGTATTCGCGCTGTAGCCATTTTCGAGGTCCGCCGACCCTCTCCGGCCTATGGTTTCCTCGGCCTCAGGCGGGTCTCCATCTTCCTCTTTCCAAGATCCCCGCATTCACGTCATGAATGCGGGGATCTTGGCGGAAGGCTACGGGGCGCAGCAGCGCGGGCGGAAATGCTGCGGTAGGATGTCCCTGTCTGCCGTCGCTGACGGCGACAGGCAGGCGCGATCCTCAAGGCAAAGCGTACCGTTTGTGGGAGGCGTGTGTTCCGGGCCACGCGGACACCCGGCCCGGGACCACGGCGATTCGCTCTCTGTTTCGTCTGTTTCATGGTTCATGACCGGTCACCCGGTTCCTGTCCGTGCTGTGGGTTGCATCAATGCGGTGGCGGCAAAGCACGGCCAACACGGGTCACGGGTGACGGGTACCAGACAAAGCGAAATACCGCAGCCGTCGCCGAAACTCCCACAACCTTCCCCTTGCACTCCGCCGGGCCGCCCTTGCCCTTCGCGCCTCCCTTTGGTATGCATGGCTCCTTCGTCCAGACAGAAAGGAAGACGCCATGGCCCTGGTCAACCTGCTCCGCTTCTCGAAAACGTCCGGCGGCATCGTCGCCGACGAGGGCTTCTGGAACATCTTCTTCCGGCGCCGCAACCACGGCGACAACCTCCACCGGCTGCTCACCGACGAGATGGCCTCCGCCTGGAACATGGAGGTCGTCCTCGGCACCGTGGGCTACCCCTCGGTCCACCAGGAACTGCTCGGCGAGACCCGCGCCGACATGGCCTCCCGCCACGCGAAGGGCGAAAAACCCGAGGGCGTGAGGGAGGTCGCCCGCGTGGTCTTCGAGGCGCTCCAGCGCGCCGTGCGGCGGCGCATCGACCAGAAACTGCGCTTCTGGTTCGGGTTCGAGTCGGCCGACCTCCACCGGGGCTATTACGAGAAGAACGGCGAGAAGATCCCCCTGGGCAACGAGACCGTGAAGGAAGCCGCCCGCGCCCAGGCCAAGGGAAGCAAGCGGGACCGCCTCCTGACCTCCGTGTTCGACGCGCGCGCCGCCGTGTTCGGCTTCGATCCCCTCTACGGCGTCACCGCCTTCTACCTCTCCCCCGAGAACGCCATCTGCGGCTACGTCCACGAGGGGTTCGACTGCATCGGCACGGGCAAGTACGCCTCGGGACTCTCCCTGGGGCTCGACTTCAACGCCAAGACCATGATGATGCGAAAGGCCGGCTATCCCCCCGCCGAGGGCGTGTACGAGCTCCTGCGCTCCTCGGTCCTCGGCGTGGACCACTTCAAGGAGACGGCCGGCACCCTCCACCTCGCCCTGCTGGACGCCGACGCCGAGCCCGGCAGGCGCTACCGCGAGATCTTCGACGAGCGGGCCCGGCTGGCCGGCGAGGTGGTGCGGGCCTCGATGGGCGAGATGCTCGAGCGGGAGACGGCGGTGGCGCTCCTGGAGAAGATCGTCTTCCAGGAGGCGCCGCTCGACCAGGCCGAGGGCGAGATGTTCGACCAGGCCTCCGACGCCCTCGCCCTGCAGTTCCTGCTTCGAGGCTACAAGAAGAAGGAGGCGCCGCTGTGCGCCCGGCGCGTCCGCGAGGCCCGGGACGGCCAGGGGACGTGATGGACCGGGGCGGAAAGGAAGCGAAGGCGACGGACCGCCCGCCGAAGGACGGCGGGGTGTCGAAACCGAAGCGTGGAGGAACGCGGATCATGACGTCGATCAATGCCATGCGGTTGAATTTCCACTCCGGGCTCATGCTCTGCGACGAGGCCCGGTACTGGAACCCCGAGTGGATGATCTTCTACACGCCGGAAAAGATCCGGACGGTCCTCCGGCCCGACATCGTCGAGGAGCAGGGGATCTTCCTCTTCATGGGCCAGACGGGAACCTCCAGCATCGGCGACGAGTTCATCGACCGGACCGAAAAAGCCATCGCCGCCCGCTACGACGCCGAGAAGAAATCGCTCGGCCGGACCCCCGACGCCTTCGTCGGACTCCGTGAACTCGCCGAGACCGCCTTCGACGTCATCACCGATCTCAAGCGACTCCACGTGGACGACTTCCTGCGGGGCCGCTTCGGCTTCACCACCGAGGCGTTCGTCCGCGGCGCCTGCAAGGGCGAAGACGGCGCCACCCGCGCCATCGACGACCAGGACACCCTGAAGGAAGTCCTCAAGTACGTCACCTTCGAGGGCATGCCCGAGGAGGTGAAGGGCATCTTCGGCAACTCCCAGGTGCTGGCCGGATACGACCCCCAGGGCGGCACCCGGATCTTCTACATGACCGAGAGGATGCCCGTCTGCGAGGAGGTCCAGGAGATCTTCCTCGCCCAGGGCTCCGGGCGCGACACCTGCGATCTCCAGTTCTCCCACTTCGCCGACACCCGCACGGTGCGGGAGCGCCGAGGCGACGTCGACCGCGTCGAGGGCCTGGTCGCCCTGCTCAAGGGCCTCGACTGCGCCTTCCGACTCACCGCCGGCGTGGAGGGCTACCCCAAGATCATCTACTGGAACGCCGACGCCGAGCCGGGCTCGCAGATCCTCGAGATCAGCGACATGCGCTCCAAGCTCGCCGCGGAGATCGTCGCGGCGGGACGCGAAGGCTTCCTCCACGACGACGACGTCCACGAGCTCGCGGGCGCCCTGGTCTTCGAGGGACGCCCCTTCGAGGCGGTGAACGACGACCTCTTCCGCCGCTCCCGCCGGGGCGCGGAGACGATCCTCAAGTTCCTCCGCGGCTGGCCCGCTTCCGCCTGGAAATCCCGCTGAGACGGCCGCTCCGCCAGGCGTCGTTCCTGCAGGGGGAAGCCGGGCCCCCCCTTTCACCCGCGACCCGAGTCATTCGCGCTGTGGCCGGTTTTCGGTTGCCATCGATTCGGGATTGGAGATTTCAGCCGCAGGAACGTCTGCCGGTGTCGGATTGCGGCCTGCGGGTGTGGCGTCAGAAAAACCCCGGATCCGTTTGCGTTTTGGCGAGAGAAAAGCCGCGGATTGGCGGGACGCGCAGGTGCGGACAGGATGTCCGCGGTCCGGGGGGCGGGCTGACGTTCGTCGTGAGCCACGTAGCGCAAGCGGAGTGGCGCAGCAACGCGAGCCGACGTTCGTCGTGAGCCACGTAGACGAAGTCGGAGTGGCGCATCAGCGTTACCGAGTCGCAGACCTATTTGCAGCACTCCACCTTGTTTTTGAGGGGTTTTCCACTAAAATAATAGGAAATGAAATCCCGGGTTTTTCCCCTTGAGGAACGCCTTTCGCACCCGCCCTTCTCTCCCTGACCAACGGGCGGTCACCACGACAAGGGATCCCCATGACCCCCGAAGGCCCCATGACCGAGAAGCGCTGCCTCTGTGGCGTGTGCAGCGCCGGTTGCTGGATCGTGGCTTCCCTCGACGCGCGCGGCCGCCTGGTCTCGGTGCGTCCGGAGACGGGCACGCCCATGGGGCACCTCTGCAAGCTCGGCGAGCACGCCCCCGAGATCGTCTACGCGCCGCACCGCGTCCTCCACCCCCTCCGCCGGAAGGGGAAGAAGGGAAGCCTGGATTTCGAGCGCGTCTCGTGGGACGAGGCCTTCGAGGAGATCGTGCAGCGCCTCGAGGCGCTGAAGGAAGCGCACGGCCCCGAGGCGGCGGCCGTCTACACGGGCGTGGGGAGCTTCGAGCGGTCGCTTTGCGACGTGTTCCAGCCCCGGGGCGTGGCCGTCTCCTCGGCGAGCAGCGTCCTGTTCCCCTTCGGATCCCCCAACACGATGGGCGTGGGCGCGCTTTGCTACGTGGCCTACGGCATGATCGCCCCGCACGTCACGACGGGGAAGATGCTCGTCGACCTGTTCAACGACATCGAGCATGCCGAACTCGTCGTCGTGTGGGGCACCAACCCGGCCACGGACCTTCCGCCCGTGGACCTCGGCCGCATCCTCGACGCGCGCCGTCGCGGCGCCGAGGTGGTGGTCGTCGACCCCCGCCGCACGGAGACGGCCAGGCTCGCGGACGCCGACTGGATCCCCATCCGGCCCGGCACCGACGGCGCGCTGGCGCTCGGGCTGAGCCACGTCCTCATCGAGGAGGAGCTGTTCGACGAGGCCTTCGCGCGCGACTGGACGCGCGGCTTCGACGACTTCGCCCGCTACGCCGGCCACTTCCGCCCCGAGGAGGTGGAGCGCCTCACCACGGTTCCCGCCGGGACGGTGCGGGATCTCGCCCGGCGCCTCGCCCGCGCCCGCGGCGCCTCGCAGCTCATGTACACGGGGCTGGAGTACAGCCCAAGCGGCGTGCAGGCCATCCGCGCGGCCCTCACCGCCTGGGCCCTGGCCGGGCAGCTGGACGTGCCGGGGGGGCGGTGTTTCCGGATGAACGGAAACGACTTCCCCCTCAACCGCGAGGGCCACGTCGCCAATCCCGGCGGGAACGTCCGGATCGGTCGTGACCGGTTCCCCGTCTACGTCCACTACCGCGACGAGGCCAACGCCATCGGGCTTCCCGACGCCGTCCTCGAGGGGCGCCCCTACCCCGTCCGCGCCCTCATCGTGCAGGGGGCCTCCATCACCACCTCGTGGCCCGACCCCGCGCGCTGGAAGGAGACGCTCGCCTCCCTCGACCTCCTCGTGTGCATCGACCGCCAGCTCACCGCCGATGCCGCCTTCGCCGACTTCGTGCTTCCCGCCGCGACCGCCTTCGAGATCGATTCCTACATGGTCTACGGGCCCGTCTTCCGCCTCCGCGAAAAGGTGATCGAACCCCTCGGCGAGGCGCGCAACGATTTCTTCATCATGGCCGAGCTCGCGCGGCGCCTGGGGTACGGAGACCGCTATCCCCAGTCGGCGGAGGCGCTGCTCCGGCACGTCCTCGCCGGCTCGGGCTTCACCCTCGAAGCGGTCCGCGAAGCCGGCGGCACCGTCGCGATCCCCGCGAAGATGATGGCCTACCGCAAGTGGGAGAAGGGGCTGCTCCGCCCCGACGGGAAGCCGGGCTTCCCCACGCCGTCGGGGAAGTTCGAGATCGCCTCCACCGTCCTTGAGGAGTTCGGCTACGATCCGCTTCCCGTCTTCTCCGAACCCGCCGAGGGGCCCACCGCCTCCCCCGGCCTTCTCGAACGCTACCCTCTCGTGTTCAACTCCGGCGCGCGCACGCGGAATGCCTTCCACACGCAGCACCGGGGGGTCCCGGCGCTGGCGCGGGAACAGCCCGAGCCCGTCGTCACCCTCAACGACGCCGACGCCCGCGCGCGGGGCATCGAAGAGGGCGACCTCGTCCGCATCGCCACACCGAGGGCCTCGATCACCATGCGGGCCCGCGTCACCCCCGACATCGCGAAGGGCTGCATCGAGGCCAACCACGCCGGCGGAAGCCCCGTGGGACCCGAGGCGTGGCGTTTACGGAACGTCAACGCCCTGACCGACCTCGAGCAGTTCGACCCCATCTCCGGCTTCCCCGTCTACAAGGCGCTTCTGTGCGAGGTGAGCAAGGCGGACGGGAAGGCTCCCGCCGCGCTCGTCCTCCCCGAGGAGATGAAGGCGGGCGCCTTCGAGGACCGCCCCGCCGGCCCGGCCAAAGAGATCTACCTGGACCACAACGCGACCACCCCCCTGGCCCCCGACGTGCGCGAGGCCATGGAAGCCGCCCTGGAAACGTACGGGAATCCCTCGAGCATCCATGCGCCCGGGCGGGAGGCCTCGAAGGTGCTGGACGCGGCCCGCCGCGCCCTCGCCCAGGTCCTGAACTGCACCGCCCGGCGCATCGTGTTCACCGGAAGCGGGTCCGAGGCCGCGAACCTCGCCCTGAAAGGCGCGGCCCTCGCCCGCCCCGCGGGCAAGAACCGCCTGATCACCACGGCCGTCGAGCATCCCGCCGTGCTCAACGCGTCCCGGCGCCTCGAGCGGCACGGGACCCGCCTCACCGTCCTGCCGGTGGACGGGACCGGGCGCGTGGACCCGGACGACCTGAGAAAGGCCCTCGGCGAGGACGTCTTTCTCGTCTCGGTCATGGCGGCCAACAACGAGACGGGGTCGCTCCAGCCCGTTAGCGCGCTGGCAGAGATCGCCCGCGAGGCGGGCGCGCTGTTCCACACCGACGCGGTGCAGGCGCTGGGGAAGATCCCGCTCGACGTCGCCTCGCTGGGGGCCGACCTGGTGTCGGTCTCGGCCCACAAGATCTACGGGCCCAAGGGGGCGGGGGCGCTCTACGTCCGGCGCGGGGTGGAGATCGAGCCCCTGGTGGACGGCGGCGGGCACGAGGGCGGCCTCCGGGGCGGGACCGAGAACCTGGTCGGCATCGCCGGCTTCGGCGCGGCGGCCGCGCGCGTGCCTTCGTTGCTCGCGGACCGGAAGCGGATCGGGGCGCTGCGGGACCGGCTGCAGGCGGGGATCGCCGAGGCCGTGCCCGGCGCGACGCTGAACGGACCCTCCCTGGAGAGGCTTTCGAACACGCTGAACGTGAGCCTGCCGGGATTCCGCGGCGAGTCGGTGGTCCTGGAGATGAGCCGGCGGGGCGTCTATCTCTCCGCCGGGTCGGCCTGCCGGTCGAGCCACGCCGGCCCCTCCGGGGCGCTTCTGGCCCTGGGCCTTTCGAGGGAGGCCGCCCACGGGGCGCTCCGGTTCTCCCTGGGCGCCGGAACGACGGAGGAGGACGTCGACCGGACGCTGGAGGCGTTCCGGGAGACGATCGAGACGTCGAGACGCGTGGTGCATTTCTTCCCCTGCCGCTGAGAACGACCCGAGACGAAAGGAAGCGAAGCATGACGACGACGGAAGACGAACCCAGGGTGACCCTTCTCGCGCCCGCGGAGCGCGACGGGGCGGGCGCGGCCCGCGCCTTTGCGAACGACGTCCGGCGCGGCCTGGGAACCGCGCCGAAGACGCTTCCCTGCCGGTATCTCTACGACGATCGGGGAAGCCGGCTGTTCCGGGAGATCATGGACCTCCCCGCGTACTACCCGACGCGGTGCGAGGCGGAGATCCTCGAAACGCACGGCGCGTCCCTGGCGAAGAGGATCGGCAAAACGCCCTTCCGCCTCGTGGAACTCGGCGCGGGAGACGGGGCGAAGACGAGGATCCTGATCGAGCGCATGCTCGATCGGGGGGCGGAGCTGCGCTACGTCCCCCTGGACTGTTCCGGAAGCGCCCTGCGGGGTCTTCTCGAGGCGTGCGCGGTCGCGTTCCCGGACCTCGAGGTGGAGGGGCTGCAAGCGGACTACGGGCGGGGGCTCGCCTGGCTCGCCGGGCGGGACGACCGGCGGAACGTGGTTCTCTTCCTGGGCTCGAGCCTCGGCAACTTCCCGCCCGAGGAGGCCCGCCGGCTGCTCTCGGATCTCCGCCGCACGCTGAACGCGGGCGATCTCTTCCTCGCCGGCTTCGATTTGCGAAAGGACGTGGACGTGATGGTCGCGGCGTACGACGACCCCGAGGGCGTCACCGCCGAGTTCAACCTGAACCTGCTCCGGCGCATGAACCGCGAGCTGGGGGCGCACTTCGACCGGGAGCTCTTCCGCTTCTACGCCACGTGGAACCCGCTCGCCGGGGCGGTGCAGAGCTTCCTCGTCAGCCTCGCGGAGCAGACGGTGCGCGTCGACGCGCTGGACGGCGACGTCGTCTTCGAGCCGTGGGAGGCCGTCCACACGGAATCCTCCTTCAAGTTCACGGAGAAGGGGATCGGCGCGCTGGCGCGGGAGGCCGGCTTCGAGCCGGTCGCGTCGTTCACCGACGGCCGGGGCTGGTTTTTGGACGCGCTGTGGCGCGTGCCGGAGGGGGGATGCGCCGGGATGCCGGATTCGAGACGTCCGCATGCGGAAGAAAGGAAGACCTCATGAGCGAAACGAACCTGCAGGAACACGCCGACGGACTCGCCTACCTCGCGGACCGGTACCGCCAGGCGGTCCAGGACTTGAAGAAGAAGGCCGCCGCGCTGAACTACCCGCACGACCTCGTCGCGGCGTACTGCGCGGTGCTGAGGGAGCTGAGAGCGATCTCGGCGGGAGGGCCTGCGCCCGAGGACTGAGAGGCTGCGAAAAAGTCCCTGCTTCCGGCCCACAATCCAAAATCGAAAATCTACAATCCATATCCCCAAGCACTGAATTCGCAATTCCTCAATGCCTGAATTTCTCATCCCCCATCCCCCATCGGCGTGTCGGAGACTGGCGGGGGGCGGGCCGGCGTTCGTCGTGAGCCACGGAGCCATGGGCGATTGCGCCGATCGCCGTCGATCGGGTTTTTCTACGGGCCGCTAGACCCCCGGCAGGCGCTCCATCAGCCGGCGGGGCTTTCGTTTCGCGAGCGTTCCTTCCATTTCCTTGAAGACCGTGCACGCCGCGAGGTAGAAGTTGATCGTCGCGTCGCCGTAGCACACGGCCCGCATCGAGCTGCCGTGGTACTTGCCCCACGACTCGCTCTCCTCCATCGTGCAGCCCGACAATCCCCCCCACACCGGCTGGTCCGCCGTGAACTGGATGCCGTAGTCGTGCCCCGAATCCTCCTGGTGCCCGTAGATCCCCTCCACCACCTGCACCAGCGGATGGAGCTGCTGGATGTGGTTCTTGGGCACGCCCCCGCCGATGTAGATCCCTCCCGTCTTCCTCGCTTCCCGGAAGATCCGGTACTGCTGGTAGAGATCCTCGGTGAAGTCCACGTTCACCGGCGTCGCGCCGTCCCGGTGGCGCCTCAGCACCAGCGCGAACGAGGTCGAGGCGTCGAAGAGCGTCGGCATGAAGATCGGCACGCGCGCATCCAGCGCCGAGACGACCATCGAATCCCGGCCCCGGAGCTCGTTCTCGAAGGAGCGCACCAGCGTCTCCAGGAACACAGGCGTGATGTAGTCCCTCGAGGGCGGAAAGCCGTCGAGCCGCTCCGCGATGCGCTCGTCGAAGTCCTGGTAGTCGATGTCGTCGGCCACCACGTCGTAGATGCGGTCGACGTTCATCACGTTCAGCTCGTGGTCGGTGACGCCCGGCTTCAGCTTGAAGTGATCGCCCTGCACGGCCTCGTAGAGGTCGTGGTAGACCTGCGCGCCGGTCGAGACGACGACGTCCACCATGTTGTGGCGGAGGCACTCGCCCAGAAGCGGCCCGAAACCCGCCGGCACGACCGCGCCGGCGAGACCCAGGTAGACCACCGCGTCCGGGTCCTCGAGCATCGCCTTCCACACGCCGATCGTCTCGCCGAGCGAGCCCAGCTGGAACCCGGACCGGGCCGCCTTCGGCAGGAAATCCCGGGGATCCTCGCCGAGCCGGGGCTTGGCCGTGACGTCGGAGAGCAGGCGTTTCCTCTTCTCGTCCATGGGGCACCTCGCATGGCCTTCGGCGGAAAAGAGGAACAGGATAGCACGCCGCGCCAGGGGGGGGAAGCCCGCGGCCCGGCAACGCTGCTCCGCCGTCAGCCGCGGGGCAGGAGGTGGTCGACCTCCATGCGATCGCCGTCGTAGTTTTCCACGACGCGGGCGTCCTGCTGCTCGTGGAGCTTGTCCTGCCACAGCGGGATCTTGCCCAGCGGCGTGGTGAGCAGGTACTGGGGCACGGCGAAGCCCGAGGTGTGCCCCAGGAGCCCGTCCATGATCGCCCGCCCCTTCTCGAGCGGCGTGGTGAAGTGGTCGACGCCCACCACGTTGTCGCACTGGTACAGGTAGTAGGGCCGGACCCGGATGGCGAGGAGCCCCGTCACCAGTGCCCGCATCGTTTCCAGGTCGTCGTTGATCCCCTTGAGCAGGACCGACTGGTTCTGGACCGGCATCCCGTGGCGGAGGAGGCGGTCGCAGGCCTCGGCCGAGGCTTCCGTGATCTCCTTGGGGTGGTTGAAGTGGGTCATGAACCAGACGGGATGGTGGGCTTCCAGGATCGCGCAGAGTGCCGGCGTGATCCGCTGGGGCAGCACCACGGGAAAGCGGCTGCCGATCCGGATCACCTCCACGTGGGGAATGGACCGGAGGCGGCGGAGGATGCTCTCGATCTTCCTGTCGGGCAGGGAGAGCGGGTCGCCGCCGGTGAGGAGGACGTCCCGGATGGCCGGCGTCTTCTCGATGTAGGTGAAGTCGTCCTCCCACCCCTGGGTGTCCTCGCCGAAATAGGTCCCGTCGGCGTCGGTCGTGTGCTCCTTGCGCGTGCAGTGGCGGCAGTACATGGGACAGGCGTCCGTGCAAAGGACCACCACGCGGTCGGGGTACTTGTGGACGACGCGGCGCGTCTTGAGGTTTTCCTTGTCCTCGACGGGGTCGAGGGACGCGTCGGGATGCGGCTTCATCTCCCGGGGGCTCGGGATGGCCTGCAGCCGGATCGGGCAGGCCGGGTCGATCGGATCCATGAGGGAGGCGTAGTAGGGGGGGATGCGCCAGGTGTACTTGCCTTCGACGGCGCGGATGCCCTCCTCCTCCTCCTCCGAGACGTGGATCCATTCGCGCAGCGCGTCGACGGTGCGCACGGATTGTTTCATCTGTTCCTGCCAGGTTCCGGACAACGGGTCGAGGATCTTCATGGGATCGTCTCGCCTTTCTGCAAAGTATGCGGCGGCGGGAAGCCGCGAAGCACGGGGAAGCTCAGACAGCGAGGTCCCCCTCCGCCCATCATCAGCGCTTCCAGGGGGAGCTCCAGGACCTCCAGGCCCCGCGCCCGGAGGGATCGGTTGACCCTCCGGTTCGAGGCCGGGGAGACCACGAGGCCGCCCCCCAGGGCGAGAAGGTTGCAGTGCATCTCGAAGGCCCCCTCGAGGGGCGCCTCGATCACGTCGAAATCGCGTTTCCGAAGCCAGGCTCGGAAGCGCTCGGGCAGCGCGTCCAGGCAGGCCACCGCCAGCCGCTCGGCCACGACGCTGAAGATCATGTCCAGGTGGAGGAAGCGCTCCGCGAAGGGGACGGGAACGACGTGGAGGCCTTCGTCCTCCGCGACGGCCCGGAAGGCCTCGAGCCCCGCGCGGTTGGTGCGGGCGCCCAGGCCCACCGCGACGGCGCCGTCGCCCAGGAAGACGGCGTCGCCCCCCTCGAAACAGGCGGGACCGCCGGGGTCCAGCTGCGTGCGGGGGGGGCCGGACCCGTCGAGGGCCTCGCCCGCGGCGTCGATCTCCCCGCGGCGCACCGCGTGGACGAAGTTCCCGAACCAGAGGCGCCCGGGCAGCGCGACGCCGAGGTCGCGCGTGAAGACCTGGTAGGGGAGGCCGGGGCGCGGTTCGGCCTGGAGGACCTCGCATCCCGCCGCGGCGAGGGTCTCGGCGAGGCGTTCGTGTTCCTTCGCGGCGGCGTCGCGGTCGGCGCGCTTCCCGCGCCGGAGGTGGTTCTTGGCGATTTCGTTGTTGGGGTAGAGGTCGAAGTGGTCGGGGGGACTGAGCAGGACGCGAAGCAGCGGGGAGCATTCCGATGGGGCGGGCGCGTTCATGATTCCGTTCGGTGTCGTGATCGAATCGTCGTCGTCGTGAAAAACGTCTCGCGTCTTTCACCGGCCGCCTCCGGGGAGGAAAGCGACCATCAATAATAATCAAGTATACCAGAAAACCTCCCGGATTCCAACGCTCTTGCAAGAGGAGCGTTTCGCGCTGCAAATAAGTCGTGGTCCTCCCTTCCTTTTCGTAGCGCCCCTTCATGGAAATACCCCAGGGTGGACCTCGAATTCCAGGTCCTCAGAGTATTTCGCTTTGTCTGTAACCTGACGTCACCTGTGACCCGTGTTGGCCGTGCTTTGCCGGCGCCGCATTGATGCAACCCACCGCACGGACGGGAACCGGGTGACCGGTCACGAACCATGAAACAGACGAAAC
>Ga0180431_10005683_pt1 | contig 15103 bp, 12 predicted proteins | sample SS_ome_11_FD_132459 | JGI IMG/M metagenome (GOLD analysis project Ga0180431, IMG submission 132459) | Hypersaline lake sediment archaeal communities from the Salton Sea, California, USA - SS_1_MS_1 metaG | ecosystem: Environmental > Aquatic > Non-marine Saline and Alkaline > Hypersaline >... | reverse complement strand
TGTACCAGCAGGCGGAGCAGAAGCTGGTCAGTGACGTTGCCTGCCTGCCGCTATGGTTCGGGCAGAATTACATTCTGGTAAAACCTTATGTTAAGGGCTATAACCTGAACCCGATGGGTTATGCCATGCTGAACGAAGTCTCAATAGCGCCCTGATTTCAGGAAGCAGCAGCAAAGATGTTTGATTGTATTGTTCTATTAAAAGCAACCAAGTTAGAAATAGAGCTAAAAGAAATCATTAATTAAAATATGGCGAGTATCCCCTTACGTCACGTATACAAAGGTGGTATAGTGTATAAAACTATATGCCACAAAGGGGAGTTAACCATGCCTTCATATGGTGTGCTTTATATTGATGGTAGGGGTTTAGAAATAAAACTGAAGCCAAGAGGATTTTTTAGGAATGTATTTAAAAAGTGGGAACCTTACTTAACTGGAGACGTGCTAGATGTAAAATTAGTAGTTAAATCATCGAGCAATACAGCAATGAACTATAGCTATTCTTGGCAATTACAAGATTTACTACCAGAAAAAAATTTCAGAGTAGTAACGCAAGGTTGTGGTTCATTTATGACCACGCCCAAAGGAACAACAGAAGTTAAATTAAGAACACATTTGATACAATATGAAGCTGAATACCATTTGATAGCAACAGTGAAATCAGATGGGAACGAAGAAGGGATGAAAACACTTCTCAATTTTTACGCTATGGCTAGAGACGTTTATCATACTAAGTGGCTTACGGGTTTAATGTCAGGTTTTGTTGGTGCAATCATAGGGCTTGCAGTCGGATTATTGATAAATTGGGTAAATTGATGGGGGACATATGGACAAACGACCATTAACTAAAAGGCGGTTTGAGAGCCTTCTTAAGAAGACTGCTCAACCATTGGAATCTGATTTAAAAGGGACTCAAACAAAGAGGTCTCATCATTCCGGTGGTTGTAGCGGAAAACGTATAGTCAACTTCTAGCAAAAAGAAAACATGCGTTAGCAATTTGTTAGCAAAAACAGAAATGCCCCCGAATTTGGAACAACCGTTCGGGGGCTTTTTCTTTGATTTTAGCTATAAAAATGGCGGAGGGGGTGGGATTCGAACCCACGGTCAGCTTGCGCCGACAGCGGTTTTCAAGACCGCCTCCTTAGACCACTCGGACACCCCTCCTGGCTTATTTTATCACCTTTTCGCCCACCATCCCCTGTAACACCTCGGGAACTACTATGCTGCCGTCAGCCTGCTGGTAGTTCTCCATGACAGCGATGAGCACACGGGGCAGAGCCAGCCCGGAACCATTGAGGGTGTGGACAAACCGGGGCCTGGCGTCAGGGGCGGGGCGGTAGCGGATATTGGCGCGCCGCGCCTGAAAATCACCGCAGTTGGAGCAGGAGCTTACCTCCAGCCACTCCTCGCAACCGGGAGCCCAGACCTCAATGTCATACGACTTGGTGGAGGCGAAGCCGAGGTCTCCAGTGCAGAGCTGGATAATCCTGTAGGGCAGTTCCAGCCTGCGGCAGACCTCTTCGGCGGCACTGACCATTTTCTCCAGCTCATCATTGGAGTTTTCCGGCTCGGTGAATTTATAGAGCTCAACCTTGTCAAACTGGTGACCCCGCTTGATACCGCGGGTATCCTTCCCCGCTGACATCTTCTCACGTCGGAAGCAGGCGGTATAGGCGGCGTAATACAGGGGCAGTGTTCCCGGGGGAAGTAATTCATCACGGTGGAGGTTGGTCACCGGCACCTCGGCTGTGGGCACGAACCAGAGGTCATCTTCTTCGTCATGGTAAAGATTATCGACGAACTTGGGCAGATTGCTGGAACCCACCATGCACTCCCGTTTTACCATGAATGGCGGATATATTTCTTGATAGCCGTGCTCTCTGGTGTGGAGGTCAAGCATAAACCAGATGAGGGCTCGCTGCAAACGAGCGCCGTTACTTTTGAGTACGTAAAACCGGCTGCCCGACAGCTTGACACCCCTGTCAAAATCAATAATGCCCAGCGACTCACCCAGTTGCCAGTGCGGGGCCGGTGCAAAGGCGAATTCTTTCGGCTCTCCCCAGTGGCGGATTACCACGTTGTCGCTTTCGTCTTTACCTACCGGTACGGAGGGTTGGGGTAGATTGGGCACCTGAAGGAGTAACTCTTCAAGCTTTTCATCCAGTTCTCTGACCTCCTCTTCCATCTCCCTTATGCTGTCACGCAGTTTGCGCCCCTCACTGGCGGCTGACTCGCCGGTTTGCCTGTCCCGCGAAGCCTCTTTGCGCGCATGCCTGAGTTCTTCCAGTTCCTGTATCTTCTGGCGGCGCTCAGAGTCAAGCTGTAATATCTCCTCAATCGTGGTAGTGTCCTGGCGCTTTTGCAGCGCCTCACGTACTGCTTCCGGGTTCTCGCGTATAAATTTAAGGTCAAGCATGAGTTACCTCATAAATGTTACCAGTATCTTTTCCCTTCGAGAAAGTTACCGGCCCCAGTTTTCTTGAGATTTCTTAAATTCTTAATATGAGCGTCACCGTGAGAAGGTTTTAAAAAGTCCAGATTGACGCAGGTCTCAAATTCATCGCATTGCCAGCAGCCCTCGATACCTTTCTTCTGGCAACATTTTCTCATTTTACAGAAAGGCGGTCCACCTCCGCCCCGACAAGTCCTTTTACAGCGGAACTTTACTAGTGCTCCCAGCACTTCATAGCATTGCGGGTACTTTTTGAATACCGCAAAGAAAGGGGCTTCTGACATTAGTTCCGCCGTACGGACGAACTTTGCCTGCCTTAATTCTTTACGAAGGTCTCTGGCTAAATCAGCAATCTTGCCCTTGTAGCCGAAACAGTCTCCACAGTAAAGACCGCAGTAGGCGATTAATTCTTTTTCTTCAGTCATTTACTTATCTTTTTCGGTTGATTCGCTTGTCTTTTCCCTGAGTTGGGGGAACAATACCACCTCACGGATTGATTGCTGGTTGGTCAGCAGCATTATCAGCCGGTCAACGCCTACTCCCAGCCCTCCTGTGGGGGGCATGCCGTATTCCAGCGATGTCAGGAAATCCTCGTCTATAGTCCAGACTTCCTCGTCATTATCACCACGTTCCTTGAGTTGTTCGGCAAAGCGTTCCCGCTGCTGTTTTGGGTCATTCAGCTCGGTAAAGGCATTGGCAATCTCCATGCCGCCGGCAAAAGCCTCGAAACGCTCCACGACACGTTCCTCACCAGGCTTGGTCTTGGCTAGTGGCGACATGGAAAGGGGGTAATCAAGCAGAAAAGCAGGCTGAACAAGGTTTGGTTTAACGAAGTCGTCAATGAGCTCATCGACCAGCTTTGCCCAGTTTTTGTTCGGGTCAACCTCCAGCTTCAGCCCTCGCATCTTTTCTCGCAGGCCGTCGGCGGTGGGATATTTTACGAAGTCAATACTGCTGAATTTCTGGACGGCTTCCCGCAAACTGAGGCGGGCCCAGGGTGGCTTGAGATTGATTTTGTGGTCACCATAGGTAATATCGGTTGTGCCCAGAACTTTCTGGCTGACCTCGGCGACCATCGTTTCCAGCATGGTCATCACATCATTGTAGTCGGCATAAGCTTCATAGCTTTCCAGCATGGTGAACTCGGGGTTGTGTATGGTGGAGATTCCTTCATTACGGAAGGTACGCCCCAGCTCGTAGACCTTGTCCAGACCACCCACAATCAGGCGCTTTAAATGGAGCTCAAGGGCGATACGCAGGTAGAAATCCTGGTCAAGGGTATGGTGGTGGGTGATAAAGGGTCGGGCTAAGGCGCCTCCGGCTGACGGTTGCAGTACCGGTGTTTCCACCTCAACAAAGTCACGCCGGTCAAGGAACTCCCTGATGGCGGTGATAACCCGACTGCGCACCTTGAAGATTTCTTTAACCTCGGCATTAGCGATGAGGTCAAGGTAGCGCTGCCGGTAACGCTTGTCCACATCGCTGAGTCCGTGCCACTTCTCCGGCAGGGGCCGAAGTGACTTGGTCAATATGGTAAAATCGGTGACCAGAACCGTTGGTTCACCACTTTTGGTACGCAGTAAATTACCCCCGGCGCCGATAATATCACCGATATCCAGGTTCTGGAAGAGTTCCTGTTTCTTCTCGTGATACTGGTGAGTGTTCTGGAATAAAAGCTGTATCTTACCGCTGCCATCACGAAGGTCAGCAAAAGAGCTTTTGCCCATTCGCCTTATGGCCATAACCCGTCCGGCGACACTAACCTCATTTGCCTTGGTCAGTCCATCCTCCTCCTGCTTGAGCAGGTCAATCGCCTGTTCAGTGGTGTGGCTGCGGTGGTATCGGTGCGGGTAAGGCTCAATGCCCCGGTCACGAAGTCTCTCCAGCTTCTGCTGGCGCTGCTGTTCGATTTGGTTTAATCTGGATGTCATTTCTGTCCTATAATATATTAAAATGACTGAGAGTTCCAGACTCTCAGCCTCATCTGTATTACCATTATAGTTTATTCGGGATTCATGGTAAAGGGTTGGGGGTTAGTTTGAGCCTTTGTTCTCGCAGGTTAGCCAGCCAGGTGACTGACTTAACATCCCGTTCCAGGAGGTATTTCAGGTACTCGCTCAAGACCTCCTCCAGCTGTCGGGACAATTCCGCATCTATCCTGAGCCGGCTTGCTGCCTGATAACCGCTGGTCTGAAAAAAACGCAGCACCTTCTGGGCATTAACGGAGAGGGGATAAGCAAGGGGCTGGCTCTGGCTGCAGTTCGGGCAGAGAGTGCCGCCGTTATGTGGGCTGAATGAATTGGTGATTGGTTCCAGAGGCTGGTGGCAGGATACGCATTCTCTAAGCTGTGGCCGGTAGCCGACCTTGTCCAGAAGGTGCAGCTCAAAGTAGCGCAGCGTCAGTTCCAGGTCACTGGTCTGGCATAGCTGTTCCATTGTCTCCAGTAGTAACTGGAAAAGGGGGTAGTTCTCAACCTGGTCAGCGGTAAACTGGTTGGTCAGCTCGGTGACGTAGAGGGCGCCAGCAGTTAACCACAGGTCGCTTTTCAGGGTGAGGAAGCTGTTTATGGTCTGGCTGCCGGTGATGGTATCCAGGTTTCTGCCCCGTGCCAGTGATACCAGACTGTAGGTGAGCAGCTCCAGGTGCCCCGCCATCTTGCTTCTGGGACGGCGCAGGCTCTTGGCAAAGCCCTGGATTTTACCCAGATGAGGGGTATAGAAGGTGAGGATACTATCCGCTTCGCCCAGTTTGGTCTTTTTAATGATTATAGCTTCTGTCTGGTAATTTCTTTCCCTGGACATAATTGCTAAGAACCACCGTTTTTAACTCTTGCTGGGAAAAGGTTAGTGTGAATCAATTGTTAAATCTGCCATCATCCTTGCTAGCTGGCGGCCGCCGTATTTTATGTGCCCGGATAGTCTTTTTATAGCAGGCGTATGTTTAGAATTCCTGCCTGCCCTGGAGGGCCCGGGTGAGGGTAACGTCGTCAGCGTATTCCAGTTCGGTGCCGAAGGGCAGTCCCCGCGCGAGACGGGTAACCCTGATACCCAGCGGCGCAATGAGCTGGTTTAAATACATGGCAGTCTGCTCCCCCTCAAGATTAGTGTTGGTGGCCAGGATAACCTCATCAACTACGTTATTCTGCAAGCGGCTTAGCAGTTCCTTGATTCTGATGTCCTCGGAGCCTACTCCTTCGGTTGGGGAGATGGCACCATGGAGCACGTGGTAGAGCCCTTTATAGATACCGGTATGCTCCAGGGCCAGAATGTCCTGTGGTTGTTCCACAATGCAGATAGTATTCTGTTCACGCCCGCTGTTGCGGCAGATAGGGCAGGGGTCAGATTCGGTAACGTTACAGCATACTGAGCAAAGGGTTATTCTCTCTTTCAGGGAGAGAATGGCGTCAGCCAGAAGTTTTTGCTGGTCTTCCGGAGCGCGCAACAGGTAGAAAGCGATTCTCTGAGCGCTCTTGGGGCCAATTCCGGGTAGCCTGTTAAGCTCCTGGACAAGGGTATTAATAGCTTCAGCAGCCGGTAGGGAACTCTGGCTCAATATTGCTTCTCCTTAACTTCGTTGGCTTTTATAACCCCGGGATTTTTAACCCGCCGGTCAACCCGCCAAGTTGCTCAGCGGCGGCTTCCTGGGATTTAACGGTGGCTTCGCTAACCGCAGTTAATACCAGGTCTTCAAGCATTTCCACGTCCTCAGGGTTGACTACCTCCGGCAATATCTTTATGGATTGTATTTTTTGTTGCCCGTTCATGGTTACCGTTACGGCGCCGCCACCGGAGCTGGCTTCTACGGTGAGATTCTCCAGCTCTTCCTGAGCTTTAGCCAGCTTTGCCTGGAGTTTCTGGGCTTGTTGCTGCATAAACCTGTTCATTTCTCCTCCGTACCGATGATTTGGGCACCCATCTTCAGAACTGCCTCAACCAAGTGATTATCCTCTTTTTCACATACACAGCGTACACGGCAGGAGCGCCCCAGAAAGTGGCTGATGATTTGTTCAGCCATCTTCTGATTTTCAATTTTCTCCATATTTTCTTTGTGCAACGGGAATTTAAAGGATAGTACCAGCGTGTCTGCCTCCATGGTTTTGGGTTTGGCACTCCTGAGCAGGGCAGCGGCCGGAGTCCGGCCCAGGCCATCCGGAGCATCTTTGATGAATTGCCGCCAGTTGGTTACCAGCCGGGCGATTTCGTCCGTTGTCCCGGTTTTCTCAAGCTGCTTATCCGTGTCTCTGGTTTCTGGCTCTGGTTCAAGAGAATTAGCTGGCTCGGTTTCTGTTGCCTCCGATTGTACTGCTGGCTCTGGTTGAACAGGACTAGATGGCGCGATTTCATTTGCTTCCTGTTGTTTTATTAACGCAGTTTCAGTTTTGTTTGGTTGTTTTACTGGCTCAACCGCTTGCTTAACAGGTTCGGGGTTGGCTGGCTGCTGTTTGGGAGTGGGTATGGTGGATGGGATGGTCTCCTTGTTATCTTCTTTAGTTTTGACTTGACTGACTGGTTCATTCTCCTTTTCCTCCGGAGGAAGCGTGCATTCCACCAGGGCTAATTCCAGGGGTAGCGTGGAATAGTTGTTAAAGCCATTATCCAGACTGCTGAAGAGCTTGACCGCTTTCAGCAATTGGGGTAATGATGCTCGGGTAGCCAGTTCTTTTATTTCAACTGTGTCTTCAGTGGTCAGGTCAATGGCTTCATCAGAGCCAGTTTTAATTAGCATCAGCAACCTCAGATACTCAACCAGCTCCCGGTTGAACTGGCGCAGGTCCAGCCCGTCATTATTAACGCTGTTGATGGTGGTGATGCCGGCAGAAACCTCATTATCTATGATATTTCTCACCAGCTCTTTGGCGCGCCAGTCGCCAGTAATACCCAGCAAGTTTTGCGCTTGCTGGAGTCCAATATCAGTACCGTAATATGTGGTCAGCTGTTGCAGCAGGTTCTCCGCGTCCCGCAGGCTGCCGGTGGTTGCCCTGGCAATTAGCCGCAGTGCTTCCGGCTCGATTTGAATGCCCTCAGTACTACAGATATGGGTAAGTTTGTCAACTACATCTGCCTGGGCAATGCGCCGGAAGTCAAAGCGCTGGCAGCGCGACATTATGGTGGGCAGGACTTTGTGGGACTCGGTTGTTGCCAGGATAAAGATAACCTGTGGCGGCGGTTCCTCCAGCGTTTTAAGCAGCGCATTAGAAGCGCTGTTACTCAGCATGTGCACTTCATCGATGATATAAACCTTATAGCGAGCCTGATTGGGGGCGTAGTTGACCTTCTCACGAAGGCTGCGGATATCATCAACACCGGTATTGCTGGCAGCATCAATTTCAATGACATCAATAGCGCTGCCATCGGTTATTGCCTGGCAGATGGCGCATGTATTGCATGGCTCGCCTTTGCCGTCATTAGTCAGGCAATTTACTGCTTTGGACAGAATACGTCCGGTGCTTGTCTTGCCGGTGCCACGGGGACCACAAAACAGGTAAGCATGAGAGACGCGCTGGCTACCTAAGGCATTGAGTAGAGTCTGTGTTACTTGCTGCTGACCCACTACCTCAGCCAGGGTTTGAGGGCGCCACTTCCGATATAAGACCTGGGCAGTCATTTCTTGCTTGTTATATTATACATTATATTTCGCCTTTGCTAAAGATATACTGGCGTGATTGCCGCTATAAATGTGAAATACAGGAACACTGGCATTAAAACTTGCCATAATACGGAAACGGATATCTTCAGAGCGGGAATACCAACAATTACCTGCCAAAGACCAGCAAAACTATGCCTTTACGGTAGGCAGAAAGGCCACTTAAAAGTTAATTACTCTGGTTAATTACAGTAATGAGGGTATATCTTTAGCTGCGTCTTCGATTGCTCTCAGCTTAACTTCGGTTTCTTCCTGCCTCTGTCTGAAACGGGGAATAAGACCGCTTGACTGGAGATAATAGTCCCTCACCTTTTCCACATCGCTCAGCTCAGAAAGAAGTACCGTGACGTCAAGTATGCCTTTTTCTCTGGGGTAATCGCCATTCCTGATGATAGCCTCCGGCGCCAGGTCCCGCATATAGTCGCCCAGTTCCTTAACCATGTCCATATTCATTTCCTTGCTTGGACCGGAGACAAGGTAAAGGGCTCTCCTTGAATCTACCGGGCTACACTTGAGTGAGAGTTCACTGATGGCTTCATCCATGGCCTGAATGCCTTTCTGAATTTCCTGGCTCTTCTTGCGGAAGTCACTTCCCCAGTCTCGGGGAAATCTGATTAACGGAACTGATGCTTTACCATAACCAATCACCGTCCAGCCGACCAGTGTCTGGATAATATCACCGGCATCAAGGAGCTTGGCACCGATATATTTGGACTTTTTCTCTTCACCGGCACAGAGCACGTTATAGAATGGTTCAACCATCATTGCGTTTATTTTAGTTAAATTGTTGGCCAGAGATGAATCCTTTCTGACATATCTCTGGTTATCAACCAGAAAAACAGCATCTGCAACACTGTAGGCAGATTTAAGGCAGGTGGCGACGTTATAGACTGTCCTTTCCTCGGTGGTTTCTTCATGTTCAAAGGGGAGGACAATAAGATTGTAGACTGGTTTATCAACATAACGTTCTTTTATGGTTTGTGTTATTACGCCAATGGAACCAGAGCCGGTACCGCCCGCCGAAGAAGCAATGAGCAGGAAGGCGTCTGTTTCGAAGAAACGCTTGGTAGTTCTTATGGCATCAATTACCTTATCCGCATCATCTTTGGCAATCTCTGCTCCCAACTCGTTGATCTTCCCCACACCATGCCCACCGGTTTTACGGCCACCAATCAGGATCCGGTTACGATAGCCTTTTTTGATACTGGTCAGTCCACTGAGATCAGCAGCATCACTATTAACCGCAAAGGTACCGGTGATTATATCGATCCCGCGCCGGCTATGGGCTCTCGCGTTCATACGGGAAAACTCGTCAGCAATCCTGCCGCCACATTGCCCTAAACCTACAACCACTAATTTCATTTTTTCACCTCAGAAGTATTGAGTTAGGCTATTTTTACCACAGTTACATGAAAATGTCAATTCTTATGTTGGGAATAATATAGTACAATAGTGCTACAAAAAAATATATTAGTAGATACCTATGGTTATTGAAAATCTGGGTGTCCTATAATAGAATGAGTAAAAATAGCAAGGGTGGTTTGGTAATTGTCTGCTGAATTACGCGAGGATGTGGAAGGTAATATCGGGGCTTTTGAGAAAGCCGTAGCCAGGGCCGAAGTGCTAAGCAAAGCTGCACGCGAGGCGGCTGAGGTTTCAACGAAGGCTGCTCAAGATGCAATAAGGCGGGCGGAGAAAATAAGCCGTGAGTCTAAAGAGGCAGCCGAGGCGTCAGCACGGGCTGCGCAGGAAACGATAGACAGGGCTGAGAAAATAGCCAGGGAGGCTCAGGAATCCGCCTTGGCCGCTATAAAAACTGCGCAAGAAGCGGTAAGCCGTGCCGAGGAGGCGGCCAAAGCTCCAAAAGATACAGCCAAAGCAACGACCGCAGCCTTTCAGGAAGCAATAAAACGTGCTGAAGAAATAAGCAAGGAAGCTATGGAAGCGGCTGAGATTTCTCTGCGAACTTCTCAAGAAGGATTAGCCAATGTTGAGGAGATAAGCCAGGGAGCTAAAGAGGCGGCGGAGACAGCTAGAAAGGCTTCACAGGACGCGGTAAGAAGGGCCGATGAAGCGGGCAAGGCAGCCAAGGAAGCTTCCGAGGTATCGGTACGGGCCTCACGGGAAGCGACCAACCGTGCTGAAAAGGCTAGCCGGGAAGCTAAAGTATCCAGTGATGAAGCCACTAAAGCTGCCCAGGAAGCAGCTAGCCGGGCGGAAAGAACAAGTAAAACGGTCAGGGAGTCAGCGGAGGCAGCGGCAAGGGCTGTCCAGGAATCAAGTAACCGCGCTGAAGCAACGAGCAAACTGGCTAGAGAAGTTGCTGACGCTTCGTTGAAGGCTTCTCAGGGTATAATCGCGCGTACGGAGCAGATAAGTAAAGAGTCAAAAGAAGCTGCCGAGACGTCAAGAAGAGAAAACCGGGAGGCATTAAGCAAGATTGCAGAAGTAGAGAGAGAGACCAGGGAATCAACCGAATCATTGCTTAGGATGTCACAGGAATCTGTAGAGACAGCGAAGGGAGTTTCCCAAGAGGCAATAAAACGGGCTGAAGAGGTTGGCCAGGAAGCCAGAGAGTCAGCGGAAACATCCGCCAGGCTTTTCCAGGAGGAACTCGCCAGAATAGAAGAAATTAACCGGGAGACCAGGGAAGCAATCGAGGCATCATTAAAGGAATCTCAGGAAGCATCCGAAAAGTCAATTGAAGCCTCACGTGAAGCGATAGAGAAATCAGCTGAGGCCTCACGTGAAGCGATGGAGAAATCAGCTGAGGCCTCACGTGAAGCGATGGAGAAATCAGCTGAGGCCTCACGTGAAGCGATAGAGAAATCAGCTGAGGCCTCACGTGAAGCAACTGAAGAGACAGCTAGAACCTCGCGGGAGGCTAGCGAAGAAGCAGTTAAAGCCTCTCAGGAAGCAATAGCACGGGCTGAAGAGATCGGTAGAGAGGCCAGGGAAATGACAGAAGCATCTACCAAGGAATTCCGGGAAGCAATCACCAGAGCCGAGGAGATAAATCGTGAGGTCAGGGAAAATACCGGCACGTTAGCTGAAACGGTAAGGGAGGCGATTGAATCAGTAGCCAGGGAATCTCAGGAAGCAATCGCGAATATGGAGGAAATGAGTAAATCTGCCAGGGACAAAGCTGAAGAATCGGTGGGCGTGGTTAAGGAGGCGACTGAGGCAGCAGCCAGTGCTGCCCGGGAGGCGGCGGAGGAGGCGAACAGGGAATTCCAGGAGGCAATAAAGCGGACTGAAGAGATTAGCAATGAAGCGAGGCAGATGGCTGAGTCAGCTACCAGAGAAGCTGAAGAGATGATAGCTTCATTAAAGTTAGCCGCTGAGGAATCGGCTGATTCGACAATAAAAGCGACCAGAGAAGCGGCTGAAGCGGCGACAAAAGTCGCTCAGGAAGCGGCGAGGATGTCAATCAAAGCCTTTGAGGAAACGATAAGCCGGGCGGAGGCGACGGGTAAAATAGCGCGAGAGGTAGCCGAAACGTCATTCAAGTCTTTTGAAGATATGATTAAGAAGGCTGTCGTGAAGGGTGAAGCCCCCGTAAAAGGTGGTGGCGAGCCGCCGGAGGAATTGCCTGAAAAAGAGGTGGACAGAGAAGTTAAAATTACCAAAAAGGCTGATAAACCTTCCGAAGCATCGATTAGAGTGTTTAAGGATGCGATAAAGCGTACCGGCAAGGCTGAGCCGAAGGAAAATCAGCCACTGGCGGGAGCAAAGGGGGAAATTGATGCCCGTTTGGAATTCTTAGCCAAAATGTATGAGGAAAAGCAAAATAAAACAGAGGATAACGAATCTGAAGAATCGCTGGGGGAAGAAGAATAGATATATTGCTTATTGTCAGGCCTTTACATTTGACAATTTTATATAATAACAGTACTAAGATACCGGTTTTACAAGAAGGTGGCATGTCTTGACTTTTTTAAGGGCCTAATATACTATGCGGTTAATCACATATGTAAAAGGTTATTTAACGTGTGTGTAAATATTTCAGGCATAGATGGGCAAAGTAAAGTTAGATAAACTATAAATAACGGACTGAAGGAGGTAGGCAGTGACCGAAACGAGAAAGCAAACCAAGAAAAGCTCTGGCCAGGCTGAAGAGATGGGAATGGAGGTTGTTGAGGAGCAGGCTGTGGAGCCAGCCGGTCAGGTTGAAGAACAGGCGCAGGAACCAGAGGAAAAAGCCCCTGAGGAAGAGGCAGCACAGTTTGTGAGCCCGCTAGATGAAGTTATGGTCCATGCCGAGCAAGCTTATAAGGCTTATATGGATGCTGAGCGGCAGGTAGCGAGGGCTTATCGGGAGAACGAGATACAGGTAACTAAAACTTTCAACAAGGCGGAGCAGAATATACAAGATACCTATGATACTACCGTAAGGCAGGCTTTACAGGCTCGGGAAGAAGCCATTGCCAGAGCTGTCAAAGCCCGCGATGAGGCGATGAAAAAAGCCGAGCGAGATTTTGAAGAGAGCCAGGAACAGGTTACCAAGGTCTGTGAAGAAGCTGTCGCGCAGGCTACGCAGGGCCGTGATGATAACCTGGAAAAAGCAAGAAAAGTACGTGATGATACCATTGAGCAGGCCTGGCAGATATATTCCAAGATGGCAAAATAAGCTAAACACCGTATAAAACCGTTTGAGATCTTCTTTTTGGAGATGTTGGTTTGCCTGTTGCCTTCAGTCGTTAGGGTTGGGTTGTAGGCGGAAAGTTATACCAAACGGTCTGATTACAGATTTATGTGGTGCAGCTTGTAATTGCAGAGAGTAGCTTTTAGAGCAGGGAAGGTATGTCCTTAATGGTAAGGTCGATATCGCGCTGCTGGCTGACCAAACCGGTCTGACGTTTCTTGAGGGCAGAGATAAGGTTTATGGCCTTGGAGAAGTAGTTTCTGATCTTTTCTACATCGCTGAGCTCGGAGAGAATGACCGTAATCTCCACCCCTCCCCGGTCTCTGGGGTAATCACCGCTGCGGAGTATCGCCTCAGGGGCCAGATTTTTCAGGTAGGTCCCGAGGTCTTTAATCAGGTCCATACTGATATCCTTGGAAGGAGCGGAGACAAGATAAAGGGCTCTCTTTGAGTCAATCGGATTACACTTGAGCGATAACCCGCTGATAGCTTCATCCATAGATTGAGTTCCCTTCTGGGTCTCGGTGGCTTTGTTCCTGAAATCATGGCTTTTCGTAAAAAGCGACTTGAAAAACTGATTTTGGGAATGGCCGTATCCTATCGCCGTCCACCCGGTTAAGGTCTGTATGATATCTCCGGCATCAAGCATCTTAGCCCCAATATGTTTTGGGTTCTTCTCCTCACCGGCACAGAGCACGCTATAGAAAGGCGCGGTTATCAAGCGGTTAATTTTAACCAAGTTGGATAATATCGACGAGTCTTTTTTGGCGTACCTCTGGTTGTCAACAAGAAAAATGGCGTCAGCTACCAGATAACTGGACTTAAGGCAGGTAGCAACATTGTAGATAGTCCTTTCCTCGGTAGTTTCTTCATGCTCAAAGGGTAGGACAATAAGATTATAGACCGGTTTATCTACGTAGCGTTCCTTTATCTGTTGTGTCATTATTGGTATGGACCCGGAGCCGGTGCCACCAGATGCGCCGGCGATAAGTAGAAAAGCGTCAGTTTCGGCGAAATCCTTCGTATTTCTTATGGTGTCGATGACCTTGTCTGCATCTTCTCTGGCTATCTCCGCCCCAAGTTCGTTGATTTTACCTACGCCATGACCACCCGTCTTACGCCCACCAATGAGAATGCGGTGATTGTAGTTCGGTTTGATGCTGACCAGACCACTTAAATCAGCTACATCAGTGTTAACGGCAAAAGCACCAGTGATGATATTGAGTCCCTTCAGGCTACGCGCTCTCTTATTGAGGCGGGCAAACTCATCAGCAATTCTACCGCCACACTGTCCACAGCCGACAACTACTAGCTTCATTCCTCACCTTGATATGAATTGTTATGCTATTTTCGCATCTTTAAATCAATATGTCAATCAGTTAGTAGGTAATACTTTAGTAAGGGTGCCTAAAATCCCCGGTCAGCAATGTAAGCAGCAAGGTCAGCCAGACGGCAGCTGTAACCCCACTCGTTATCATACCAGGCGAGTGTCTTGACCATATTGCCACCGATCACCATTGTTCCCAGAGCATCAACAATGGAGCTAGCCGGGTTGCCTTTGAAGTCCATGCTGACCAGCTCTTCCTGGCAGTACTCCAGAATACCAGTCAGAGGTCCCTCGGCGGCATCTTGGAAAGCCTGGTTGACTTGCTCAACGGTGACTTCCTTTTCCAGATCGGCAACAAAGTCAACCACCGATACGGTAGGCGTGGGTACGCGGAAAGCCAGGCCGTGAATCCTGCCCTCGAGTTCAGGGATTACCTGGGTAACCGCTTTGGCCGCGCCGGTGGTGGTGGGAATTAAATTAAGGGCGGCGGCCCGGGCACGGCGCAGGTCACGGTGGAAGGTATCCATAACTTTCTGGTCATTGGTATAGGAATGAATGGTGGTCATTAGCCCCTTGCTGACGCCGAAGCTTTCCTGCAGGACCTTTACCACTGGAGCCACGCAATTCGTGGTGCAGGAAGCATTGGAAATAATGTGATGTTTCCCCGGATTATAATGGTCTTCATTCACTCCCATAACGATGGTCGCGTCTTCATTTTTGGCCGGTGCGGAAATAATTACTTTTTTGACGCCATTTTTTAAATGGGCTGATGCCTGGGTGGCATCGGTAAACCGGCCACTTGACTCGATTACTATCTCGACTCCATAATCCCCCCAGGCGATATTTCCAGGGTTACTTTCCGAGAATGCTTTCATTTCCCGGCCATCGACAATAATGGCATCACCTCTGGCTTCTACGGTACCGGGATAACGCCCGTAGTTACTGTCCCATTTCAGCAGGTGGGCATTGGTTCCGGTATCGGTGAGGTCGTTAACTGCCACTACCTCCAGCTTATCCTTGTTGTACTCGTTTATT
>Ga0180431_10005682_pt1 | contig 15104 bp, 10 predicted proteins | sample SS_ome_11_FD_132459 | JGI IMG/M metagenome (GOLD analysis project Ga0180431, IMG submission 132459) | Hypersaline lake sediment archaeal communities from the Salton Sea, California, USA - SS_1_MS_1 metaG | ecosystem: Environmental > Aquatic > Non-marine Saline and Alkaline > Hypersaline >... | reverse complement strand
CTCACGCCGGTTTCCTCACTGATGCGGGTGCCATAGCCTCCTGCAAGAATGACGGCTTTCATAAGACTACCTCCTGCTTTGATGCTTCACCGGCCAATTCTCGATGTTTCAGGGTTGTTGAGGGTTTTTACTTTTGTCTTACTCTGGGTGCTGCTGGCTGTCAGCAGTATGGAATCGCTCCTTCCATTCTCGTCTGCCGTTCGCAGGGTGCGGAGCACGCCCAAATCAATGATCCGCCGGCCAATGGAGCGGATCCAACGCCGTTGGGACAACCGCCAAACCAGTGTTCCCAGGCTTTGACCAAAGTGCAGTTCGTACTTTTTTCGTCGTTTGGCTTCGGATATTATCCACTGTCCCTCCCTGGCCAAGGTCACTAACCGTGTGTGAGGGATATCTGAAACGTTTAACCAGGAAGGGCCTGTGTTGCGGGACAGGTCGTTTTCGTAGAACGTCTGGTAGATCGATGCCGTCTGGCCTGTGGCTATGTATCGTTCCTGGACGAGGGGCCATTCTGGCGAGCCGGGCCTGGGGTAGTAGTATTGCGTTTCTATCTCGTCAAGCTCTAGAGTGGACACAAACTCGACGAGCGCTCGGACTTTGTCCTCGTTATCACCCGGACGGCCTATTTTAAAGAGTCCTTTGCTCTTGATGTCCAATTTGGCTGTCCAGGAGACGTTGCTGCGGAGCTTGTTGAGCTGTTCATCGTCGAGCGATACGCCGTTAAATTGGAAGAAATAATCTACCTTGCGGCATCCCGCCTGGCGCATCTGGCCAAGAAAGCGAGGTGTGACGTGCGTCACGTCAGCCTGACAACGCCACTGGAAGTCCAAACCTTTGTCAATGATGGCTTCAGTAAATTGCTGGGCCCAGGGATCGTCGGCGGTGAAGGGATGGCAAATGAACCATGCGGCATGAACGTTGTAGTGGGTGCGGTTATAGTTCAGTTCCTCAATGACACTGTCCACCTGCCGCTGCCGCCATTCTCCCTGTCTTATTCCATCTCTCCTACTGACGAGGAGAGGGAGGATAAGCGATCCATTGAGCCCTTTGAGGGCGTATTGTCCCAGCTCAAACAGGTGGAAAGCCGGGAAAAATGTGTTTGGAGGGGTAGGATCTTGAGCGCTGTTTTCGACGATCTCTGCACTGCGGCGGAACAGGAGGCCTGGAACATTTTCCAGGTTGATGTCCTCCTGTTCCAGGGTGGTCAGCAATTTGACGATGGCTTTTTCGCCTTCTCCCCGGATGACAAAATCCAGTCCTGGGTTCTCCAGGAGACTCTGACGGGGCAGGGCGGTGGCATGAGGCCCGGCAAGTATGATGGGACATTCAGTCCGTTCTCTGAGTCGGGCGACGATCTGCTGAGCGGCGAAATACGAGTGGGTCATTGCTGTCAGCCCGATGACATCAGGATGAGTCTGGCAGATTTGGGCAATTCTCTTTTCAAGAGAGAGATCTAGCCCTACCGTCCAGTCAGAGATTCGGACCTGGTGGTTGTGTTGCTCCAGGGCCGAGGCCATGTAGGCTATGTCCAAAGACGGTAAATCCGTGACGCTATTTTGCTGGGGTGGAATGATCAAGCAGACTTGCACGACGCCCCTTCCTTCTGGTGATCAGTGCTCGATGTTATCGTTATATTGAGAGGGGGGTGTTTTAGCCTGATCCCTGGCCCAGCAAGACCGAAGGCACAGTACGCAGCAAGATCATCAAGTCCAGAAACAGAGATTGGTTCTCAATGTACTGAATATCCCATCGGACAATGTCGGCAAATGGAATGCGGCTTCGCCCGTTGATTTGGGCCAACCCTGTGACGCCAGGTTGAGTCTCAAAGCGACGAAGATGCCATGCTTTATACTCATCCACTTCGTAGTAGATCGGCGGACGCGGCCCCACCAGGCTCATGTCACCTTTTACGATGTTGAACAATTGAGGCAGTTCATCCAGGCTGGTCTTGCGCAAAAGCCGGCCAACTCGGGTCACTCTGTTGTCTTGTTGGGGTTTGAAAAGGGTATTTTGTTGAGTTTGATTCAGTACATCCTCGTCGCCATTGACATAGCTGTTGATATAAGCTTTCATAAAGGCGCGGTGATTGTCTTCTTGAGGGGATGGACGCATAGAGCGGAACTTGAAGAAATTAAAAGGTTTTCCGTCTTTGCCTATCCGTTTTTGGACCAGGATTGGAGAGCCAGGAGAGTCTATGAAGACTGCTATAGCAATAAGAATAATCAGAGGCAAGGATAGTATCAAAAGGGGCAATGCCACAGCTACATCAAAGCTTCGCTTCAATATAAAGTAGACGCGCTTTTGCTGGGATGGTAAAAGGCTTGTTGAGAAAAGGCTGCTGTGAGTGAGTATTTGTTCTGACATCTTTTCGTTCCCCCCTCGGAAGCAACGATGAAACAGGGATGTGATTGATCAGAGTCCAATTCCATTTGATAGTAGCATCAATTCGTATGATGCTGGTAAGAAAAAGGTTAGAAAACAGTAAGAAAGTACTATTGATTCGTTAGAGCGAAGAGCATTCAGTGTGAGGTTGGAAGCATGGTGGCTCTCACCCGGTTCTGAGACTGCTTGGGTAAAAGTTTGCATCCACAACTGGTCTGAGCTATAATGAGAGACTGGATTTTATGATGATTTTTTGCGACGAAAAACCGCCAGCGTTAGTGAATTTCCGACGGGAGGGTAATCACGTGAGACTGGCTCAAGATGGTGATTTGGTCTTGTTAGTGGCTCAGAACCGAAAACAGTTTATTGTCCGTCTGGAGCAAGGTGGAGAGTTGCAGACCCATAAAGGCGTCATCCGCTTTGATGATCTTCTTGGTCGACCCTTAGGCCGTCAGGTGCACACTCACCTGGGTTATTCTTTCCTGGTTCTGGAGCCCTCGCTCCATGACTTGATCAAGGACCTCCGTCGAGTGACCCAGATTATGTTTCCCAAGGATATTGGCTACTTGCTGCTAAAGATGAACATTGGGCCGGGTAGCCGGGTAGTGGAGGCTGGCACCGGCAGCGGTGGTCTGACCCTGGCCCTGGCCCGAGCCGTGAGCCCTACTGGCCGCGTTTTCTCTTACGAGATACGGTCCGACGTCGTCGCATTGGCGCGCAAGAACCTGGCGCGCGTGGGGCTTTTGGAGTGGGTGGATCTTGAAGAAAGGGACATTGCTGAAGGTTTTAATGAGACGGACGTAGACGCGCTCTTTCTTGATGTACGGTCACCATGGGATTATCTATCGCTGGCGTGGAAAGCTCTTAAGGGGGGCGGCTTCTTTGGCGCGATCCTGCCCACCACCAACCAGGTATCTCGACTGGTGCGCGCTCTGCCGGATGTTGGCTTTGGTGTGATTGAAGTAGAAGAATTGTTACTCCGGCCCTACAAAGCCGTTCCTGACCGCCTCCGCCCAATGGATCGAATGGTCGCTCACACGGGCTATCTCATTTTTGCCCGCAAGTTGATGGATGCTGAGATGATAGAAGAATGGCGCGAGTGGCGTCGCCCACGTGCTCTGGAACGAGCCAAAGCCCGCGAGGCGGAGGGTTGAGGGATGACAAGGGTCAAGGTTTGTGTTCAATATTTGTCATAAAGGCTTTTTTAGGATACAAAAGCTATCACTTTATTGTATCATTTCTTTTTGTTTTTTGTCAACCTTTTTTGGTTAGAAATGTATTAAGAATTTTACGGAGCGGCTTTTGTCCCTTCTGGTTGTGTGTGGTATAATCTGTCAAATGCAAGCTTTATGGAGAGGGAGGGGGTGACCATCCCTCTCTCTCGTATGCCCGGCTTGTTCTAGAAAAGCTGGCGCTAGTCCAGGCGATGAGGGCTTATGTCTCCGATAGGGCAGGCGATCTTGGATCGTTTGTCTGTCCGGGTCGATTCTGAGCAGACAAGGTGCTCAAAGAATTGTTCAATTGAGCCGGTGTTGGGTTATCTCTTGAGCTATGGAATAGGGAATGTATCTCTGGCGTTGGATCGTACTCTGTTTAGTGCTGGGCGGGCTGCTGATTGTTGCCTGCCAGGCCAAGGGGGGGGAGGTGACTGTCGTTGCTGATGGTGAGCGGCATGCCGTCACGGTGCGCCAGGTCACTGTCGGCAAGGTGTTGGAGCTGGCTGGCGTGGCGGTGGGCAACCTGGATCGCGTGTCGCCGGACACGTGGGAGTTGGTTCAACCTGGCGACACTATTATCGTCACCCGGGGACGCCAGGAATTCATCGAGGTAGAAGAGGACTTGCCGTTCGCTCGCGAGATTGTGCGCAATGAGGCTCTTTTGGCGGGCGAGCAACGCCTGGCTCAGAAGGGAGAACCTGGCAGGGTTTGCATTACGTACCGTGTCTTTTACGCCGATGGTCTCGAGACGGAGCGGACGGAAGTTCAGCGGGAGGTGCTCCAAGAGCCTATGAACGAGATCGTCGTTGTCGGGGCGCAGGAAAGTTTTGCCTCGGTGCCTATCACCGGTACGGTGGCCTATATTTCTAACGGCAACGCCTGGGTTATGCGCGAAACCAGCGGCAGCCGGCGGCCTGTGGCTTCGTCGGGGGACCTGGATGGTCGTGTCTTTGCGCTCTCTCCTGATGGGCGTCATCTGATCTTTAGCCGGTCCAGCCATACAGCATTCAATTCTCTTTGGATTGTCACCACTACAGTTCTGGGTGAATCTCCCGTGCCTCTGGGGCTGGAAAATTTGCTATATGGGGAGTGGTCACCCGACGGGCAACTGTTTGCCTATTCTACGGCCGAGCCTACCGGGGGACGGCCTGGCTGGAAGGCAAACAATGATCTGTGGCTTGCTTCTTTACCGATGCAAGGCGGTGTCATTCAGATTGAGTCGGAGACATGGGCACTGGAGGGGAGGTCCGTGTTGGCTCCTTCCAGCGAGGGGGCTTTCAGTTGGTGGGGCACTAACTATGCCTGGTCTCCTGATGGAAAATACATCGCTTACGCTCGGCCCGATCAAATCGGTGTGGTGGATGTGAGGCTCAAATTGCCCATCCGTCTTGTCGAGTTCCCCGAGTACAACACTTATAGCGATTGGGTATGGACTTCTGATCTTTCGTGGTCGCCTGATGGTCGTTTTATTGTCTGTACCGTTCACAAGCCTGCCAGCCACGATATCGCCGATGAGGACAGTTCTATCTTTGATGTGGAAATCGTTGCTGTGGATCGAAGTGTCCACGCCCGGTTGGTGCGAGATGCTGGCATGTGGGCGGGTGCGCGATGGTCACCCCTGGTGAATGGCTCGGACAGTTCTATTGCTTATGGCCTGGCACGGCAGCCTCACGAGTCAGATCATAGCCGTTACGATCTTTTTTTGATGGATCGGGATGGTAGCAATCCCCAGTTGCTGTATCCGCTTCCCGGTGAGGTAGGTTTGGTAGCGCCTCCCCAAATTGCCTGGTCCCCCACAGGCCACCAGATATTGTTGGTTCATGGGGGCAATCTTTTTCTTTTGGATATCGACTTTGGTCTCACGAAGCAACTCACCGGCGATGGGGGGGCTAGCTTGCTCCGGTGGCAGGGATGATATGCCGCGGGCAAGGAAAGGCCAGCCATCATGACTCGGAAGATCATTTTGTTGATTGATGATGACCAGTGCCTCCTGGAGAGTCTGGGAAGAGAGCTGGAACAGTCTGGCTATGATGTGATGACAGCCACGGACGGTTGCCAGGGTCTGTCGATGGCGCTGGCCGAGCCGCCTGACCTGGTTATCTTGGACCTGCTATTGTCTGGTCTTGATGGTTTCAAAGTTTGTTCGAGGCTCCGGGAAGACGCGCGGTACATTGATCTTCCCATTATTATTCTGAGCGATGTTTTTATCACGGCGGAGGATTTACAAGGGGGACTGACACTGGGAGACGAACGATTCTCGATCAAGGCCGATGCCTGCCTTGCCAAACCACTGGTTTACGAGCAACTCTTGGAGAAAATTCGCGTTTTGTTAGGTGAAACCTCGCCCGCGCCGGTTTCGGAAAATTCTATCCTGGTGGTAGATGAGGATAGCTTGGACCGTGAGTTGTTGAGACAAACGTTGAATGACGATGGCTATTTTGTCGTCACGGTCGTGGATGGCGAGGAGGGGTGGGCCTATTTTCAATCCCACGTCCCTTTGTTGGTTTTGCTAGGTGTTCCGTCGCCTGGATTGGGGAGGCTGGAGATTCTGGAGCGGATTCGGGCGCGAACCTCGGATGTAGCTGTGGTTGTCATGGTGGATTCCGGCTCGGAAGCGATCGCCGCGCAAGCCTTGAAACGGGGCGCTGATGGTTATTTTGTCAGACCGCTTCAATCGTGGCAAATTTTACATGCTGTCGAGGAGAACCTGGAAAAGGCTCGCCAACGACGTCTTTGCCGGCAATTGACGGATCGTTTGCACCGTTACAACACGCGCCTACTGGAAGAACACTGTGCCCTTCAAGCTCAGCAAGCTGTTGCACAAGAGACCTACGAGCGCTTTCAGGAGGCGGAGTTGATGCAGCAGAACCTGGTAAGCATGGTGGTTCACGATCTCAAGAATCCTTTGAATGTGATACTCATCAGCATAGATTTGTTGGCCTCCGAATTTGGCGAGGTGCTGAACAAAGAGCAACGAGACATTTTGAGCAGTGCCAACATGGCCAGCCAGCAGATGCTCCGTTTGATCTCTAACCTGCTGGAACTTGAGCGTCTGGAGGATGGCAAGGTGCCCGTTCACCTGGAGCTTTTGGATCTGGCTCAGGTCTTGAAATTAACGGTGGGACAGGCCCAGTTGTTGGCCAATCGAAAGGGTATCACTTTGGACTTTTCTGCGGCGGATACCCTGCCTCCTGTCCCTGTTGATGTGGGTTTGACTTCTCGCGTTGTAGCCAACTTGTTGGACAATGCTATCAAGTTTACGCCGCTCAATGGGAAAATCGAGGTTGCTATTGAGGTCAAAGAGGATAAGGCCGTTGTCTCTGTTACCGATAATGGGCTGGGTGTTCCTCCTGATCAGCGGGAGCGCATCTTTGAGAAATTTGCTCAGGTGGATCAAGGGCCTCGTCGTGGAAAATCCAGTGTGGGTCTGGGATTGGCCTTTTGCAAATTGGCAGTAGAAGCTCAAGGGGGGCGTATTTGGGTCGAGAGTGCGCCCGGAAAAGGTTCACAGTTCAAGTTTACTTTGCCTATGCGTTGAGGGTTTTGATCTCTAATCTGTGGCAGGGTCAGCACCTGCGGACCCTGGCTCAACTTTTTTCGCGCGACTGTTGTGGAGGGGGTGTGGTCCAGAGCTCTAAGAGATGGCGAAAAGTCATGGAACGGTCTGTGGGCGGGAGTCATTTCTCGCCCTTGTTGCGTGTGGGGATGTTGGGGCTTTTGTGCTTTGGACTGCTGGGAGCCGCTTTTGTGTTGTGGCAACAGATACAAGAGGCCAGCAAAGGCTATCCCGGTGTACCTCACGATCTTTTCCCAGCGATGGATTTTCCCCTGGGTGTCAACGTTGATCTGCAACAGTACGACAGGGATGAGCTAGAGGACACTCTGACTCGCATCGAGGAGGCCGGGTTTGGCTGGGTACGGCAAGTCTTTTCCTGGGCCGAAATCGAGCCGCGCCCCGATCATTTTGAATGGGTACGTTGGGACACTGTTGTCGAGCGGGTGGCCGATCACAATCTCCGTCTCATCGTTGTGCTGGATCGAACCCCTGCGTGGGCTCGGTCCGATCTGGCTTTATCCCATCCTGGCGCGCCACCTCATGAGGTCGCGGATTTTGGGCGGTTTGTCCACGCCTTTGCCCGGCGCTATGGCGATGTGATAGATTTTTATCAGGTGTGGGACGAACCGAACCTCGGCGAGCACTGGGGCGGGACCGATGTCGCGCCGAGCGGCTATGTCCAGCTCTTGCGCGAAGGCTATGTCCAGATACGAGATGCCGATCCATCGGCAAAGGTGGTCCTGGCCGGACTGGCTCCCACAGTTGAGAACAGTCCTCTCAATCTGAATGAAGTCGCCTTTTTGGAGGGAGTTTATGCTGCGGGCGGGGCTGCATTCTTTGACATTGCTGCTGCCAAGCCCTACGGGTTTTGGCACCGTGCCGATGACCCGCAGACTGAAGTGAGCGTTCTGAACTTTGGCCGCGTGCAATTGTTGCGCCAGGTGATGGAGGCTCATGGTGATGCCGGGAAGTCACTCTGGGCCGTGGCCTTTGGCTGGAACGCATTGCCGGAGGGTTGGCAAGGCCGCCCGTCGGTTTGGGGCAGCGACACCGAAGCCGTCCAGGCGGCCGATACGATTGCTGCCATTGAGCGCGCGCGCCGTGAGTGGCCCTGGCTTGGTTTGATGATCCTCTCTCATTGGCAGCCTGACGTTCCAGCTGATGATCCTTTCCTCGGCTTTTCGTTGCTAGATGAGAACGGCCAACCCCGCCCGGTCTATGGTGCCGTCCACGCGTTGGCCAAGGAGCCAATGGTGGCCTGGCCAGGGCGCTACCGACCAGATCACCCCGTGATGCGTTATACCGGCGACTGGCGCGTGACGGCCAATGGCGCCGACGTGCCTGCTGGTGCGGCGGCTGCTGGGGGTGAGGAGAGTCTTGTCATTCCCTTTTATGGTACGCGCCTCGATCTGGCTGTGCGCCGAGGTCAATTTTGGGGCGTGCTTTATGTCACGATTGATGGCCAGCCGGCAAATCGTCTGCCGCGCGACACGGAGGGACGTGCCTACCTGGTGCTCTATGATCCGTTGCACGAAACGGCGACTGTGACCCTGGCTGCAGATCTGCCGGCTGGCCCACACAAAGCGGTCATCGTCCCCGATGGTGGTTGGGGGCAATGGTCCATTGCCGGTTGGACGGTGGGACGCGAGCGTGATCTGTCGTTCTATCGAGTTGTCTTGATCTTGCTGGCTCTGGCTTTGATCCTTTGCCTGGCTGTTGTTGTTTTCTCTCTTTATCGTGTTCGTTCTTTATTGTCTTCTGTGCACGGTGCAATCACTGCTCTTTACTGTTCATTTCCAGAAGTTCTCCAACTGGCATTGTTGGCCCTTGTCGCCGGAGCTTTTTACTTTGCTCCCGGCTTGATTTGGAGCCTGGCTGCGCTGGCTGTGCTGGCGCTGCTCATCTTTCTACGGCTCGATCATGGTCTGGCCTTTATTGTCTTTAGCATTCCTTTTTTCCTCCGGTCCAAGTTGTTGGCTGGCAGGGCCTTTTCGCCGGTAGAAATTGGGACGTTTCTTTGTTTCGCTGCGTGGGTTGTGAAAGGCCTTCTTGATTCTCAATTCTCGATTCGGAATTTGCGATCTGCTGTGCGAAATCTGCAATCCGCTGATTGGGCTGTCGCCTGCCTGGTGGCGCTTGCCGCGCTGTCTCTGGTCTGGGCGGACAACTTTGGCGTGGCGTCGCGAGAGTTTCGTGTAGTAGTTCTTGAGGCCGGGCTGTTCTATTTGTTGCTGCGGATCCAGGCGAGCAAGGCGGGAAGCACTCTTTATCGCCAGCTGGGGGACGCGTTGGTTGCCGGGGCGGCGATCGCTTCTTTGATTGGACTGTGGCAGTATTTTGTCTCCGGCGACGTCATCACTGCAGAGGGAGTGCGGCGTGTGCGAGCGCTGTACGGTTCGCCTAACAACCTGGCTCTGTTTCTGGAAAGAATTTTGCCGTTGATGGTTGCTCTGGCGTTGTGGGGCAGGAACCGGTGGAGACGGATTGGTTACGCAATAGCCGGGCTGCCGGCAGTGGCTGCTCTTTTTTTGACTTTTTCCAAGGGGGCGCTGTTTCTCGGCCTTCCGGCCGGTCTGATTTTCTTGGGCCTGATGCGAGGCCGCCGGGCGATGTGGCTGGCGATGGCTGTGCTGGCGATTCTGGTTTTGGCTGTGTTGCCTTTTGCCGGCACTGAACGTTTTGCCAGTACCTTTGATCTGTCGGCCGGCACGGCTTTCTTTCGTCTCAAGCTGTGGCGATCGACGGTCAATATGATGGCCGATCACCCTTTGACAGGTATTGGCCTGGATAACTTTTTGTACGCCTACCGCACCCGATACGTGTTGCCGGAGGCGTCCGATGAGCTCAATCTCTCGCATCCCCACAATGTCCTGTTAGATTTCTGGACTCGATTGGGTGTGGGAGGGGTGTTTGTGCTGGGCTGGCTGCTGGTTGCCTTTTTCCGGGCCGGGCTTTTGCGCTACCGTTGTCTGTCTGACGGTGACGACCGGGTTTTTTCCCTGGCACTGCTGGCCAGCATGGTCGCTGTGCTGACTCATGGTCTGATTGACCACGCTTTTTTTCTGGTAGATCTGGCTTTTGTTTTTATGCTGACGCTGGCTGCTGTTCAACCGGCCAGCCAACCGATTGATCGCCATACTATTTGATCACTTGATCGCTGAGGGAGATTTTTGTCTGACGTACCTGTTTTTTCCAACGAGGCCGAAAAGGCCACTTATGTTAATCAAATGTTTGACCGCATTGCGCCGCGTTATGACTTGATGAACCGGTTGATGACGGGGGGGCGTGACCAGGCCTGGCGGCGTTTGGTGTCCCGCCTGGCAGCACTGCCGGATGGTGGGCGTGTCCTGGACGTGGCCACCGGCACGGGGGACATTGCCCTGGCGCTGGCGAGGCACTATGCCGGCGTTCAGGTGGTAGGGGTCGATTTCAGTGTCGAGATGATGCAGGCTGGTCGTCCAAAACTGGTTGCCACAGGCCTGGAGGGGCGTATTACGTTGGCCGCCAGCGATGCTTTGGATCTGCCATTTCTCGACGACAGTTTTGATGCCGTCACCACCGGTTTTGCCTTGCGCAACGTGACTGATATTCCCCACGCTTTTGCCGAGATGTATCGTGTGGTCAAGCCCGGTGGGCGGGTTGTCTGCCTGGAGATCTCACGGCCCTTGCTGCCGTTGTTTCGCTCCTTGTTTGGCTTTTACTTTTACCGTCTGGTGCCGTGGATCGGTGGCCTCGTCAGTGGCCAGCGGGAGGCCTATACGTATTTGCCCAACTCACTGACCAACTTTTTGACGCCGGAGGAAGTGAAAACTGTGATGAAAGAGGTCGGTTGGCAGGAGGTGCGCTATCGGCGGCTGATGCTGGGCACGGTGGCGATCCACGTGGGGGTAAAAGAGGGGGGCGAGGATGCTTGATGCAATCAGGCCGGAGATCTGCCAGTCGAGGCGCGGAGGAATGGATCTATGAGCCAACGCCAGGCTCGTCACACCGATGACGACAAGGCAATCGTTTTTGGCCATCCCAGCTATGTGTGGCGGGCAGGTCAGGAGCGGCGGCTGAACTTTGTCCGCCGGTATGTGTCACTGGAGGGCCGGCGTGTGCTGGACGCCGGCTGTGGATTGGGAAAGTATGTGGCGGCTTTTCGTCGTTTCACCGACGCGGCATATGGCGTGGACCTGGACCCGGAAAAGGTCTCGCAAGCGGCAGAGTATTTGCCCAATGTTCAGGTGGCTTCTGTCGAGGCGCTTCCTTTTGCCAATGGCAGCTTTGACATGGTGTTGAGCAATGAGGTCATCGAGCACGTGAGTGACGACCGGGCTGCTGTGGCCGAGGCGGTGCGGGTGCTCAAACCGGGTGGCCGGCTGATAATCTATGCGCCCAACCGTCTCTACTTTTTTGAGACCCACGGCTTTTTCTGGCGGGGCAGGTATCACTTTGGCAATATCCTGCTCGTCAATTGGCTGCCTAATTGCTGGCGAGATCGTCTCTGCCCTCACGTGCGGGCTTTTACAACGCGTGGCCTCCGTTGTCTTTTGGAAGGCTTGCCTGTCAAGATCGTGACCCACGTCCAGGTCTATCCGGGCTTTGACAACGTCGTTGCCCGCCGCCCCTGGCTTGGCCGGTGGCTGCGCCGCATCCTGTATGCGCTGGAGCGCACTCCGCTACGCATTTTTGGTCTCTCGCACCTGTTGGTTGTCGAGCGAATCTGAGCCAGATCCCCACGTCATGTGATGGGTGTCGCGCTCCAAAAAAAAGCCCCCCTCCGGATGACAGAGAGGGGGCTAATGGGCCGGTTCAGGGCCTACCCACCAAACAGCTTTTGCGCTGATGTTTTGGCCAATGCGAGCATCAGCGAAGGCATCAGTCCGAGGATAGTGATCCCAATTGTCGAGACGGCCACCGCTGCGCCGACGAGGGGGCACGTTTTGACCAATTCGCCGTCGGCCGGCTCGCGCAGCCACATGGCAACGATCACCTTTAGGTAAAAGTAGGCTGACACGACGCTGTTGAGCACGCCGACCACTGCCAGCCAGGTGAGGTCTGTTTCCACAGCAGCGCGGAACAGGTAGAACTTGGCCATGAACCCGGCCAGCGGCGGCATCCCTGCCAGCGAGAGCAATGCCACGGCCATGCCGGCGGCCAGCCCCGGCTTATGTACGCCCAGTCCGGCGATGCTGTCCACCGTCACGTCGCCCCCGTCGATCCGTTCTGCTGCAATGACCACTGCAAAGGCTCCCACGTTCATAAATCCGTAGGCCATCAGATAAAACAGCACGCCTGCTAAACCTACTTCACCGGCAGTTGCCAGACCTACCAACAGGTAGCCGGCGTGAGCCACACTGGAGTAGGCCAGTAGCCGCTTCAAGTTGATCTGCCGCAGCGCGCCTATGTTGCCCAGGGTCATCGTCAGGGCCGCCAGGATTGCCAACACCGGCGACCAGTCGGGCAACAGTTGGGGAAATGCCATGATCAGTGTCCGACCCAGTGCGGCGAACCCTGCTGCCTTGGCTCCGACTGACATGAAAGCCGTCACAGATGTGGGTGCTCCCTGGTAGACGTCGGGCGTCCAGGCATGAAAGGGCACCAAGGCTACCTTGAAGCCAAAGCCCACCAGCATCAGCCCCAACCCGGCCAGTGCCAGCAGCCTTGTCGAGGGATTGCCTGTCAATCCTGCTGCCACTGCGTCCAGGGCTGTGCTGCCGCTCGTGCCGTAGGTCAGCGCGATGCCGTAAAGCAAAAATGCCGAGGCGAACGCGCCCAAGAGGAAATATTTGAGTCCCGATTCGTTGGACTCGGCTTGACCTCGCTTTAACCCGGCCAGCACGTAGAGTGGGATCGAGAGGATCTCCAGTCCGACGAAAAGCACCATCAGGTCGGTCGCTGCGGCCATGACGATCATACCCGCTGTCGAGAGGAGCAACAGGGCGTAATATTCACCCTGGGCCAGTTCCTGTCGCCGGGCGTAATCTACCGAAATAAGCACTGCCAGGCCGGCCACTGTCAAAAAGACATAGTTGAAGAACAGGGCGTAGCCATCGGCCACGGCCATGCCGCCAGTGCCAAGGAAAGCGGTCTCTTTTGCGTCCCACAGCAATCCGGTAGCGACAAAAGCAGCGAGGATGCCCAGCAGTGCAACGTAGGCCAGGGCTTGTTTTTTCGGGTGGGGCAAAAATAGATCGAGCAATAATACGAGCGCGGCCGCAATCACTATTGCCAGTGTTGGGGCGATCACGTTAAAGTTAAGGACAGGGGTCTCTATCATCCGGTGCTCCTGAGAATCAATAACCTTATGGGATGGGCAGAGGGCTCTTGATCCAGCTCTTTTTTTCTTTGGCCAGGAGGTCTTTGAAACGCAAAGAGCCCGATCTATTCTCCCGTTACTTGTAGCTGTATTATCTTTATCTGATGCACCAGCACACCGGCCGAGGGTTCAATGCGCGAGAGTAACAGGTTAGGCAGGATGCCGATCAGAAAGATGACGACGGCCAGCGGCACCAGCACCAGCGCCTCGCGATCGGAGGCGTCTTTTAATTCTGCTTTGGGTAGGTCCTGGTGATTCATCGGGCCAAGCATGGTGTTGCGGAACAAGTTGAGCATGTACCAGGCTCCCAGGATGAGGCCAAGTGCGCCAATTGCTGCATAGACTTTGTTGGCTTGAAAGATGCCGATAAGGATTGTCATCTCGCCGACAAAGCCGTTCATGCCCGGCAACCCTACCGAAGCGAACACGGCGATCAGCATCAGGGTGCCCAGGGTGGGCAGCGCCTTCCACAGCCCGCCCAAGGCCGCGATTTCGTCAGTGCCGGTGCGGCGTTTCAACATGCCGACCAGCAAAAAGAGTGCGGCGATGTTGATGCCGTGGTTGATCATTTGCAGCACACTGCCGCCTACAGCTTCTATATTGACCATAAAAATGCCCAGCAGGATAAGCGAGATGTGGGCGATGCTGGAATAAGCAATGACTCCCTTGATCTTTTTCTGCATCAAGGCAATCAGCGAGGCATAGACTATGCCGATCATTGCCAGCACGGCTACCAGGGGGGCAAAGGTTGCTGCTGCCCTGGGGAAAAGTGGCAGGCAAAACCGGAGAAATCCGTACACGCCCATCTTGGACAGCACTCCGGCCAGCAGTGCCGTCACCGGGGCTGGCGACTCGCCATAGGCGTCGGGCAACCATGTGTGGAAGGGAAAGAGGGGCGCTTTGACAGCAAAGGCCAGCCCAAAGGCCAGAAACAGCCACGTTTCTTGGACTTTGGTCAACTCGATCGAGGCCAGTGCTTCGAGGCTGAAGGAACCGGCCAGCGCGTAGCCGGCCAGGATGGCGACCAGCATGAGCGCCGAACCTGCCATGGTGTACAAAAAGAACTTGGTCGTGGCATACACCCGTCGCTCGCCTCCCCACCGTCCGATGAGGAAATACATTGGCAGCAGCATTGCTTCCCAAAAGACGTAGAACAGCGCGGTGTCCAGGGCCAGGAACACGCCTAAACAGCCTGTCTCGAGCAGCAGCAGGAAAAAATAGTATCCCTTTTGCTGCTCGGTGATGCGATCCCATGAAGCCAGTACTGCCAGCGGCCAGAGGAATGTTGTCAGCAGCACCAGGAAGAGGCTGATACCGTCCAGACCCAGGTGATAGCTGATGCCCAGTTCTGGGATCCAGGCAGCCGGACCGTCAACGAATTGCATGCCGCCAGCACTCTGCCACGAGAAAAGCAGCCACAGGGAGAGCACAAATTCAACAACGCTGATCAACAGTGCCCACCAGCGGAGGGCTCCTCGCTGCGTCTCTTTGAAAAAGATCAGCAGGGCTAACGCGCCTGCCAGAGGCAGAAAGACGATCAAAGATAGCAGTGGAAAACCAGGTTGACCCATTCAGTCGAACTCCTTCACCGAGGATCCAATCATCGTAAAACGAGATAGCCAACGAGGACGACGACGCCCAGCATTAT
>Ga0180431_10005681_pt1 | contig 15105 bp, 15 predicted proteins | sample SS_ome_11_FD_132459 | JGI IMG/M metagenome (GOLD analysis project Ga0180431, IMG submission 132459) | Hypersaline lake sediment archaeal communities from the Salton Sea, California, USA - SS_1_MS_1 metaG | ecosystem: Environmental > Aquatic > Non-marine Saline and Alkaline > Hypersaline >... | reverse complement strand
CCAAGATGGGCCGCGGCACCGCGGCGTTCGTGGGCCTGCGCGACGACGCGGCGGACAAGGTGGACGCCTTCTACGAGCGCGCGTCCCGGCCCGCCCTGGCCAAGATCCACATCGACTGGGGCGATGCCGAGGTCGACGGCGTGTACCCGCAGGCCATCCCGGACCTGTTCGTGGGCCGCCCGCTCCTGGTGGTGGGCCGGTTCGCCTCCGACCCGCCCGCACAGGTAAGCATCCAGGGCCGAGTGGGAACGCGCGCCACGGAGCACACCCTCGCCCTTAATCCGGACGACGCGCCCACCGACCACCCGGGCATCCGCACGGTGTGGGCGCGCTGGCGCCTCGCGGACCTGCACGAGCAGCAGATCACCGCGCCCTCGGACGCGCTGCGCGAGGAAATGACCGAGACCTCGCTCGCCTACCGGGTCCTGTGCCGGTACACGGCGTTCCTGGCCGTGGACAGCCTGGAGCCCACCGCGGGCGACCACGGCGTCACGGTCGCCGTGCCCGTGCCCACGCCCGAGGGCGTGCGGTATGAGACCACCGTGGCCGAGTGACCCGGGCCGGGGAAGGAGCCGCTGCGCGTAGGGCGGGGCGACCGGGGGCAGCCGGCCGCCTCGCCCGCCCCTTTTCCCCATGGTTCCCGCGCTGCGGCGCCATACCCACCCGTTGACAAGCAGGGCTGCTGCCCGGCCTTTTGATGCCACATCCACTCTTGACAGCCCGGGCGTTTCCGAAGATACGATAGGGTGTGGTGTGGGCGCAGGACCGGTCGCGCTGGAGGAGGAAAGTCTCATGCCTATGCGTAGGCTACGGCTGTTCGCGTTGATGTCCTTGGCCGTGTGCATCGCGGATGTGGTGCCCCGGGCTGGGCAAGGGACCATTGAGCCCCCCGAGGTCCAGGTGCCCGAAGACTACCTTCAGTTTTGTGAGGCGAGCGCCTGGGAGCTCAACGAAGAGGAGCAGGCTGTGGTCGACTTCCTGGTCCAGGCGAGTCCGCTCGAGCTCTACAACAGGCTTCCACGGCTTCGACGGCGAGAACGCTTCCTCTTGGCGTGCGCGGACGTACCCGGAACGGGCCTGGACTGGAACGAGATCAGGCTCAAGCGAGACCTGGCCTGGGCGGGCCTCCCCCGTGCCACTGGGCTTCTGGAAGCGCTGACTGACTTGGCACAGGACCAGCGTGCATCGCCCGGGCTCAAGGGCACGGCGCTGCTCAAGACGGCGGCCCACTTCGAAGCGTTTCTTGGAGACATTGCAGGCGCCCCGTGCACGCAGCCCCTTGTGAATGCGGCAAAGAAGCTGGCCTCCTCGGAGGACATTCGGCTTCGCTGGGGCGCATATGCGGTCCTGTCGTATTCTCTACCCTCGAGCCGGGAGGCAGGAGCCTACATCGAGGCCCTGCTCGCCAAGGAGAAGAATCCGTACCTGAAGGAACTGTTCGCGGAATACGCGTCACTGGGCGGCCACCGCGAGGCGCTACTTGCCCACGCGAAGATCGTGGCAGAGCTGTACAGACGCACGCAGGGACTCTACGAACCGGCCTGGGCGTTTTGCAGCCGGTTCCTCGACGGTGTCCAGGCGACCCATGACCTTGACTACCCCACGCTCATCAGATTCCTCGAGGAGAACCTGCAGCAGTTCGAGAAGGTGCCGAGCCTGAGTGCGAAATGGCGTTTCCACGGAGAGTTGAAACCGCATACAGGGCTTGCCCCGCCCCCTTCCGAGGTCGGAGAGGAGGAGCTGGAAGAGAGATACGAGTGGCTCCGCGAATCAAAGCCGGGTACCCGATTCTGCGGCATCTCGTACTTCGCCGATGACACGCCGATGAACGACCCTGAGGCGATCGACCACCTGATGGCGCATCTGAAGCGGTGGCGAGAGTCCGAGGTGCGCTGGAGGGTGGAGGATTACACAATGCGTTCTCTGCGCTACATTTACGAGTTCACCGAATCCGACGAGGTGCGCACAAGCGCCAGGCAGGCCTATGAGACGTACCGAGAGAGCCTCCCCGAGCAGGAGAGACCGGACATCGAGCGCGCCTGGACCAAGGCGGGCCGAGAGATCGAACGCGTCTACCGGGGCAACGAGTGACCGCGGCCACGAGCCCTGTACTCGCCTGCGCCTCCGGCGCGTGCGCAGCCAAGGGGCGTCCCTGCTCCGGCCTGACTTGCCCTTGACAAAAGTCCGTCTTGCGGGGATAGAGAACGCGGACACCGCGCGTGCGGACCATGACCCGCTCCCCTCGCAGGAGACAGCCATATGGACCTCGACCGACCCATGCTCTGGGAGAACATGACCGTACAGGAGATCGGCGCTGCCATCGACAAGACGCGCACCGTGCTCCTGCCCCTGGGCGTGATCGAGCAGCACGGCTTCCATCTGCCGGTCACCGTGGACGTGTACAACGCGTACGAGATGTGCAAGCGCATCGCCGCGCAGGCGGACTGCCTGGTGGCTCCGCCGTACGTGTACTCCTACTCGGGCGGGGAACTGCCGGGCACGATCAACGTGCACCCGCACGTGGTGAGCCTGGTGCTCGAAGAAATCGTCAAGGCCTTCATCCGCCAGGGGCTCAAGAACATCATCATCGTGCACGGCCACGGCGGCTCGGAGATCAACCGATCCCTACAGACCTTCCGCGACATGTTCTTCCGCCAGAACAACCACCTACAGGGCATCGTGCTCGCGATCACGGGCGCCATGAGCCAGGACTCGCCCACGCGCCTGTCCCTGCGCGAGCGGGGCGAGTGGCACGCGAGCCTGATCGAGACGTCGCTCATGCTCTACTGGGCGCCGCACCTCGTCAAGCCGCGCGACCAATGGGCCATCGACCAGGGCGAGATCGCGCAGCGCATGCGCGAGGACCCGGACGCGTACCAGGAGTCGTGCAGGCCCGTGGACCGCGACGAGGTCGCACCCTACACCAGGCAGCGCGATGACGTGAAGGTGGGGGTCATGGGCACGCTCGACGAGGCCGATGCAGAGATCGGCCGCAAGATCGTCGAGGAGAGCCTGCCGGAGAAGGTCGCGCTCGTGAAGGAGATCCAGCGCCGCAACGCCTGACCGGCGCGGTCATACCGCCTTGTAGTACGTGTGCTCGCCGCGGATCTCGGGCGCGACGGCGCCGCGCTCCTGGAGCTCGGTCACGTACTTGACCGCCTCGTTCGCGTGCAGGCCCAGGCCGGCGGCCACGTCGTCCAGGGTGCAGGGCCGGCGGCGCAAGAGGTCGAGCACGTCCTCGCGCCGCGCCGCGAACTCGCGCTCCCGGTGCACGCCGCGGAAGTCGGCGATCACCTCGGCCCGGTCGCCCAGGCGCGCGGCCAGGCGCTCCATGTCCTCGCGCGTCACCGGCAGGGCGAAGTCCTCCGCCGGCGGGCGCGTGACGGTGTTGAGCTGCACCTTGTCGGGCCGGATGCGGTCAATCACCCGGCCGATCTTGTCCACCTCCGCGGCGAGCGCGGTCATGCCGCCGAGCAGGAACATCTCCAGCCAGTACGCGCCCCGGTACGCGTCCCGGAACGCCACGAGCCCGTCCACCATCCGGTCGAAGGTGATCGCCTCGTGCGGCCGGTTGATGTGGCGAAACAGCGCCTCGTCGCCCGCGTCCAGCGATGGGACCACCAGGTCGGCCTCGGCCAGGCCGGCGCGCACGTCCGGGTCGGAGAGCAGGCTGCCGTTCGTGAGTACGGCCACAGGGATGTCGGTGCTCGACTTGATGGCGCTGACAAGCTCGCCCAATCGCGCGTACAGCGTGGGCTCGCCGGACCCGGACAGGGTGATGTAGTCCGGTTCGGTGGCGAGCTTCTCGCGCACCTCGGCGGTCACCTCGTCCAGCGGCACCCACTCCTTGCGCTCCACGGTCTTGCACGTGGTGGGGCCAAGCTGGCAGTAGATGCAGTCGTAGCTGCACGTCTTTAAGGGCACGAGGTCCACGCCCAGCGACCGCCCCAGCCTGCGCGAGGGCACGGGCCCGAATACATGGGATGCCATCCTGTCCTCCCGTCTGTCAACCGGTCGGCGGCGCTCGGTCCAGCCCAAGGGTCACCGCCGCTTGGCGCTCGACTTGATATCGATCACCGGCGAGCCGTCTGCCGCGTCGAATGCGGTCACCACCAGGTCGTGGCCGTCCACGCGCACCACGCGCACGGTGGACACGCCGATCGGGTTGGGCCGCATGGGGCTGCGTACTCCGAACACGCCCTTGCGCGGCCGCGCCCTGTCGCCCCGGGGATGCACCTTCGTCGCACGCCGCTGCGCGCCGTCCAGGTTGTGCATCCAGTACAGCACGTCGAGCTCGTCGCCCGCCTGGACCCCGTGCAAACCTTCCTGGTGTTCCGGTAGAAGCCGAATCCGAAACTCCTCGTCCGAGGTGCGCTGTGCCGTACCGATCGGGACAATGTCCAAAGGTTCTTCTCCTCTCTGTGGCCTTTCGACCCGTCCCACACGTTGGCTCCTCAAGGGCGCAAGCCCCATGGCCTAGTCGACGGGCTTCTCTGCAAACGTCACGCTCGTTCCCACGGACCATGCGCCGCATCGGTCCGGGAACCGGTTCCATAGGGTCGCGACCGCACGCGGGCCCGTGCAGTGCGCCGCGCGCAGGTGCGCCACCTGCATGCGCTCGAGCGCGTCCGCCGTTTGACTGATGCGTTCCTGCGAGGCCGCTCGAAGATGCATGCCGCCGATGACCGCATACATGGGCCTTCCGCCGGTAAGCTCCTGCACATAGGCCAGCGTGTTGACCGCACCCGCGTGCGCGCACCCGAGCAGAACCGCCACGCCCCTGTCCGTATCAAAGAACAGGGCCTGGTCGTCGTCCAATGGGTCCGGCCGCCGGCAGTCCGCGTCCGCGAAGAAGGCTTCAGTCGCCGATTCCTCGTACTCGGTCTTGCGTGGCACGGGGCCGGTGGCGAACAGGCCGGGCGCGACCATGGTGGGCGCCAAAGCCTCGACCACCTGGACGCCCTCCCGCTGCACTGCCTGTCGGTCTGCGTCCCGCATTCCGATGCTGCGCACGCCGCCCTCGGCGTCGCGTTTGAAGCGAAGCCGAAAGGCACCCGGATGTGCGTACACGGTCGCGCGCGGGGCCGGTTCCAGCGCGGCGGCCAGGCCACCCGTGTGGTCGTAGTGGCCGTGGCTGAGCACAATCGCATCGACCTCATGCAGCGGCACACCCAACTCGTGCGCATTGTGCACGAGCGCAAGCCCCTGCCCGGTGTCGAAGACCACACGCCTGTCCCCGACCTCCAGCCACATGGCCAGCCCATGCTCGCCGAGCAGCCCGGCCTTATCCGCTGTGTTCTCGACAAGAGACACCACACGAATCACAATAACGCTCCATCGCGAGACGCCTTGCGCGTCGGTGCGCCTTCGGTCTCGCGCGCTCAGGTGGCCGGTTCGTCGGGCTTGTCGCGGAGCTCCTCCGCGTCCATGATCGACCGGACGACCCGCTGGAAGGCGCGCGCAGTCTCCGAGCCTTCGTGCGCGTGCAGGTACATTGTGCCCTCGTCGCTAGCGCGCACGACCTCCGGGTCGATGGGCACCCGGCCGAGAAAACGGATGCCCATGTCCGCGGCCATGGCCTCGCCGCCACCGGAGCGGAAGATGTCCGAACGTTGACCGCAGTGCGGGCACACGAACCCGCTCATGTTCTCCAGCACGCCCAGGACCGGCAGCTCCAGTTTCCGGCAAAAGGACACGCATCGGCGCACGTCCGAGACGGCGAGCTCCTGCGGCGTGGTCACCACGATCGCGCCGTCCGGACTGCCGATGAGCTGCACCACGGACAGGGGCTCGTCGCCCGTTCCGGGCGGGCAGTCCACTACCAGGAAGTCCAGGTCCCCCCAGTCGACATCGCGCAGGAACTGCTTGATCACGTTCATCTTCAGCGGCCCGCGCCAGATGACCGCGTCGTCTCGACCGCGCAACACGAATCCGAGGGACATGACTTTCAGGTTCGCATCGTACTCGATGGGGTCGATCGTGTCCCCGGATCCCGTGGCCTCTCGCTCGTCGAGCCCCAGGAGCCTGGGGATGCTCGGACCGTGGATGTCCACGTCCAACAGCCCCACGCGCTTGCCCGCCTTTGCAAGCGCGATGGCGAGGTTCGCGGCGACCGTGCTCTTGCCCACGCCGCCCTTGCCCGAGAGAACCACGAGCTTGTGCTTGACGCGATTCATGCGCGCGCCCACGGCCTCACGCTCCAGAATCTCGTCTACAGGCGTGGCTTTCATCTTGCCGTCAGCAGCTTGCTTCGGATGTTCGGGCATTGCAGCCTCTCCCGTGCGAGACTTCGCTTCATGCAACTTGCGCTACCCGGCTGACGCGGCGTTCGACACGGCGCAAGGAGATGCCAGCCGCCCTCTCCGTCTACTCGGAGGACGACGCCGCCGGACAGGCGTTCGAGACCTTGGCGACCAGTACTACCTCACGGTTCGCGCCCGCTTGGGCCATCGCGGCTTTCAGGCCATCGAACACGTCGGCAACATCGCCTTGGACCGCGGTGCTCATGCTGCTCATGGTCACGCGCAGCCCTCGCTCGCGCAGCACGTCGCAGAACGCATTGATCGGTGGCCCGAGCTCCTGGGTGCGCAAGGGATACAGGCTTACCTCGGCCTGCACATTCATCGGACTTCCTCCTCGCTCTGGCCGGCCGCCAGGTGACATCGCCGCTTCTCCTCGCAGGCCGCGGGCCGAACTCACCGGACCACGCTGCCCACGATAAACGCGCCCCGTCGGCTACGGCTCAAGCGGCCGAGGACATCCCACAACCCCGCAAGCGGCAAGACCGCCTTGCTTCGCGGCACAAAGCCGGCCACAGTCACGCGCGGCGCTCCATAGGGCGCCAGCAGCGCATGCACCTCCTCCGGGCGATAGAATCTCGCGGCCGCGTACGTCGACGAGCCGCCGGACTTGCGCTCCCTGTTGATCGCGGCCAAGGCGTTGAGCACGCCCACGAGCACAACGCCGCCGGCCCGGCGGGTGCAACGAGCGAGCTCGCCCAGGGCCGTGCGCGCATCGCGGACAAACTCGAGCGTGGTGATCGCCACGCTCACGTCAAATGCCTCGTCATCAAAGGGCAGCGCATGCACGTCCGCGATCTGGAAACTAGCGCCGGAAATCCGCTTCTCTGTGGCGACGTCGACCATCTCGCGAGAGACGTCCACGCCCGTGACCGCAAATCCTTGTGCGGCGAAAAACGCGCTCCAGTGGCCGGTGCCGCACCCGGCGTCCAGCAGCTTGGCACCCCGATTGTGCGTCGGCAACGCCCGCGCGACCGCGCGCTTCTCCAGCGCATCGTACATCCGCCCGGTCGGCGTCCGGTACCAGGCGTCGTAGGAGCGCGCCTTGGCGCCGAAGTCGACGGCAGTCCAGGGCTTGCGCACCTCATTGCCGGACTGGGCCGGCATCACGAGGCTCGTTCGCCGAAGAGGGCTGTGCCGATGCGCACCACGTTCGCGCCCTCTTCGATGGCGACTCGGTAACTGTTGCTCATGCCCATGGACAGGTACCGCATCCGCCCGTCGCCCAGATCGAGCCGAGAGAGGTGGTCGAAGAGCTCCTTGGTCACGCGGAAATACAGGCGCGCTTCTTGCGGGTCGCCGAAGCGCGGCCCCATGGTCATGAGCCCCTCCAGGCGCACGTGGTCCAGGGCGGCGAGCGCGCGAGCGAGATCCTCAGCCTGTTCCGGCGCCACGCCGGTCTTGCTCGATTCGCGACCGCTGTTGATCTCGATGAGGACCGGCATGGTCTTTCCGATCTCGGCGCAGTGGCGGTCCACGGCGCGAGCCAGGCGCAGCGAGTCCAGGGTCTCGATCATGTCGAACAACTCCACCGCCTTCTTGGCCTTGTTGCGCTGCAGGTGACCGATCAAGTGCCATCGGGCCCGCGCACCGCTGTCGCGTTCCAATGCGGCGAGCTCCTGGCGCATCGACTCGGCTTCCTGGACGTAGTTGTGCCCCACGGCTCGCAGGCCCGCCTGGACGGCCTCGCGCACCTCGTCTGCGCTGCGCGTCTTGGCCGCGCCCACGAGCAGCACCTCCTCCGGGAGCGAGGCCAACAGCGCCTTTACTCGCTCGCCGATGGTTGTCTCGGACATGGCCCACCTCCAAACTCCACGTCTCAGGAGGACCCACCCGGTACGCCTGTGGGCTGGTCCTCGTGCTGTTGCGCAGCGTACATGATCCGTTCGAACACGGAGCTTAGGAGCGCGGCGGTCTCGCCGCCATCGTACTCGAGCAAGGTCTGCCGGCGAATCTGCGCCTGGGTAAACGCATTGTCGTACGGAATCTCGGCGAGCACCTCTGCGCCGGCCGTCTCGCCCAGGGCGGCGATGCGACGGCCCATGTCCGGATTCACGTCCGCCTTGTTGACGATCACCCCGCTGGGCACGCCGAAGTGGCGCGTCAGGTCCAGGATCCGCTCCAAGTCGTGCACGCCGGATACCGTCGGCTCGGTGACGATGACCGCGTACCGCGCCCCGCCTATCGAGGCGATCACGGGGCACCCCGTTCCGGGCGACCCGTCAATCTGTACGAGGTCTCGCGGCGCTGCGCTCGCCGTGCGGCGTGCGGATTCTGTCGACTCCGCGCAGAGCTCGCAAGCGAAATCTCGCACCAGGGTCACCAGGCGGCCGGAGTTCTCCTCCGCATGTCCCAGAATCGCGTGCGACATGGGGCCGAACCGGGTCTTTGAAATGAACCACTTGCCGTTGACCGAATCTTGGATGTTCACCGCATCCGACGGACACACGACCTGGCACGCGGCGCATCCCTCGCACGCGGTCTGGTCGATCGCGTACCGGCCGTCCTCGGTCCGGTCGATCGCCTCAAACCGGCACACTTCCTTGCATCGGCCGCAGGCCGTGCACTTTTCAGGGTCGATCTCCACGGTCACGCCGCCCACGAAGTCGCCTTGCTCCTGGATCTCGGGACTCAGGACCAAGTGTAGGTCCGCGGCGTCCACATCGCAATCCGCAATCACCGCGCCGCTGGCAAGCTGCGCGAAACACGCGGCGAGCGATGTCTTGCCCGTGCCGCCCTTGCCACTGATGACCACGATCTCGCGGGGCCTGCTTGCCGAGGGATTCGGCGCCTTCGCGCGCGAGGCCGCCCCGCCGGGCGTGAAGAGCGGCTCGATCAGGTCCCTGTGCACGGGTCGTTCGGTGCCGGCCAGGGACAACGCTTCCCCCAGCAGGCTGCGAAAGGTCTCGCGGTACTCCGGCAGCTTCTCGACCACGAGGTCGCCCACGGAGTAGACCTCGGCGATGCGCCGGTCGTCCGGGATCCGCCCCACGATGGTAAGCTGTGCCCGCGTGCAGTAGTCGCGCAGCTGGGTGTCGTCGAGGCCCGTGCGGTTAACCACCACCGCCGGTTCCTGGCCGATCTCTCTGCACATGTTCACGGACAGCTTCAGGTCGTGGATGGCAAAGGGTGTGGGATCGGCCACAAGCAGACACAAGTCCGCGTCCTTGACCGTCTCCACGGCGGAGCACGCCGTGCCCGGAGGCGAATCCAGGATCGTGATGTCCGCGCCCGCGTATTGCTTCAATCCGCGGATCAGCCGTGGCGACATGCCGCCTACCGCGGTCTTGAGCAACCCGTAGTGGAAGTCCACCTCGCCGCTCTTGCCGTGCAACAGCTCGCCGATCTCCTTGTCGCCCTCGATCACCGCGCCCGTCGGGCACACCAGGGCGCAGGCCCCACACGCGTGGCAGAGCTCCGGGAACAGGAGCGCCTTGTTCTTGATGACCGCAATCGCGTTGTAGTGGCAGGCCTGCGCGCACTTTCCGCACCCGGTGCAGGCCTCGGGGTCCATGCGCAGGGGCGCGCGCACCGTCATTGCCTCGCTGCGCTCGATCGTAGGCTTGAGAAACAAGTGGCCGTTCGGTTCCTCCACGTCGCAATCGAGATACGTGGTCGCCTTGCTCTCCTGTGCGAGCAGCGCGGCCAGGTTCGTGGCGATGAAGGTCTTGCCCGTGCCGCCTTTTCCGCTCGAGATCGCTATCTTCAAATCGGATTCTCCCACCGCAAAGAGCTCTGTCCAATTGGTGTCAATCGACGCATCCGCTGTCTCTACGCGAAGGACGCCTGTCCCTCATGCGCCTGCCGCCCGGCACCGGTCGGTCCAACGCGCAGGGCGCAAGCCCGTCCGGCCGTGCTAGGCGACGCGCCCGCTCCTAGAGCGGGGACTGCGGCTCCTCTCGATGCAGGCCCAGCAACTCTCGCACCTTTCTGACCAACACCTCCGGCGGCACGGGCTTGTCCAGAAACGCGTCCACCGGAAGGTGCGTCTCGTCCGGGCTGAATCGATACGGCACTCGCTTCGTCTGATGCACGACGCTCAGCATCACGATGGGCAGCTCCCGGAGATCGAGCTCCTCTCGGATGCGGCGCGCGAGGTCGAACCCGTCGTACTCCTGGGGCATCAGCACATCCAGGATCACGACGTCGGGCTTTTCTGCGCGCACCTTTGCCAGGCCCGCGTCCGCATTGTCCGCTTCGGCCACTTGCAGGCCCGCGGCCTCCAGGGGAATCCGGCAGGTCTCGCGGAAGTCCGCGTCGTCGTCTACGATCAGGACCTTGGCCATGTCGCGTCTCCCCAAATATCCGTTCACCGCGCAGCCGCAATGGCTTCCTCGGCCGCGTTCACGAACTGATACGCGATCGGCGACGCTGTCAGTGCCGGATGGGTGCCCGTCTGGAACATGGCGATGTCCTCGGCGGTCATGCGGTTCTGAATGCAGGCGCTCACCGCGTTGATGAGCTCGCCTGCGGCCTTGTCGCCCATAAGCTGCCCGCCGAGCAGCACGCCCGTATGCCGCTCGAACACGAGTTTGACCTTCAGCGGATGCGCCCCGGGCATCCCGCCCGGGTGGCGGTTTACGGCTTCGGCCGCGCCGACCACATAGTTGTAGCCGTGGCGCGCGGCCAATGTCTCGGTCAGGCCCGCTGTCGCAAAGGCGGTGTCCCCGATAACCGTGGACCACACGCCCACGGTGCCGATGTTCTCGCGGCGGGTGTCGAAGAGACTCGCGCCTGCGATGCGCGCCTCCGCGGTGGCGATGGAGGCCAGCTTCAGGCCTGAGGGCCGTCCGCCGAAGAAGGAAATCTTCTCCGCGCAGTCTCCGCACGCGAAAATGCGCGGGTCCATGGTGCGCATGGTCCGATCCACGACCACGCCGCCCGTAGGCCCCAGGGGCAGGCCGGCATTCTTGGCCAGGTCCACGTTCGCCGTGGCCCCGATGCCCAGGATTACCGCCTGCGCGGGCAGAGTCTCACCACCGGACAACTCCACGCCCTGCACCCGGCCATTGCCTACGAGCCGCGCGACCTTGGTGTTCGTACGGGGCGCGATCCCTCGGTCTCTGAGCAAGTCCTCGGCGTGTGCGCAGAACTCCTCGTCGTACGCCAGCATCAGGCAGTGGGGGAGCATTTCCACGATGCTCACGTTCGCGTCCAGGCTCTTCTTGCACTCGTCGGCGAACTCCACTCCGATGAATCCACCGCCGATGATCACGAGGTCCCGAACGCCCTGGAGCGCCTTCTGCATCTCTTCCAGGTGAGCTACGTCCTTGAATACCGGGAACACGTTCTCCAGCTCGAACCCTGGGATGGGCGGCATGGAGGGCAGCGACCCCGTGGCGAGGATGAGCCGGTCATACCCAATGCGCTCGCCCGCGCGTGTGCCCAGTTGTCCACTCTCTCGGTCGAGCGCCGTCACCTCATCGATCAGCAACTCGATCTCGTTCTTCTCGACAATCCCGTCGGGGATCAGGTTCTTCTGCGGGCTCCCTACGGTCCCGAAGATGTACGGAATCCCGCACGGGATGAGCACACGCTCTTCCTTGCGGATGAGCAGGATCTTCTTCTCCGGGTAATGTCGGCGGGCCGTAATGGCCGCGGTGAGCCCGGCGGCGCTTCCGCCGATGACCACGATGTCCGCTGTCCGCATGCAAACGTCCCCTTCGCGATTCCTTCGAACTCACCTCATATCGCTGCGATGATCGAACCCAATCGCTCGATCCCCAAGACCATCAGGACCGCGCCTGCAGCGACAGGGCGTCCTGCGGGCACTCGGCCACGCATCGGCCGCAACCCGTGCACGTAGCGCGATCCACAACCGCCTTGTCGTTCAGGCCTATCGCGCCGACCGGACAGGTCTCCACGCATACCCCGCACGCCGTGCACTTGTCCGCGTCCAGCACCGCCACGAGCGGCGAAGCCCCGCCCTGACCCTCCAATTCGGCGATCTGATCGTTCATGCCCTTGAGCTGTTCTTCCAACGCCTTGGCCTGGGCGCGCAGGGCATCCACGTCGTTTGCGCCCGCGCCCGGCGTGAGCCCCTGGGCGGGAGCAGGCCCGGGCGCCATGCCCATGCCGCGCCCCATTCCTTGGCCGCGGCCCATGCCGCCGCCGATGCCGCGTCCACGGCCCATACCACCACCCATGCCGCCTCCTGGGCCTGCGGCGCCCCCCATGCCGAAGTGACTCTCCACATTGGGCTGGGAGGCCGAGGACAGGCCGCCTTGTTTGTACTGTTCCACGGCGTCTCGCACGGTCCCCGTGACGCCGACAATGACCTGAATCCCGGCCGCACCGAATACATGAAAGGCGTTCGGCCCGCAGTTGCCGGTCAGCACCGTACTGACCTCCTTGTCCGCCATGAGCTGGGCGGACTGCACGCCTGCGCCCCCGCCTGCGGCGATGTTCGGATTTTGGATTGCCTCGAACTCCATGGTGTCCGTGTCCACCACCAGAAAGTACGTACAGCGGCCGAACCGCGGCTCTACTTGGTCATCCAGACTCGGTCCCGTAGACGTGACAGCGATTTTCACAGCGTGTTCCTTTCTCCATATTCCGGTCAGATGTACTTACGCGTCACCTTGGGTAAGGCGCGCGTGCGACTCCGCAGCATCGACAGTATGCAAAAAGTCCTGATTCTCCCTGCTTGCCTTCGGGCTCGCGCTTAGGCCTGCATTCTCTGGTCCTGGCCTCCTGCCCTGTCGCGCCTCGCCTTGGGGTCTCGTGCGAGGGGGAGGCGTCCACACCCGGGCATCCGGAAAACCGCGTCCGAAAGCCGGCCCGCCAGGTACGCGGCGAGCACCTCATCCGCTGCGCCGCACACCTGTGCGACGACCCGGATGCCCGAGGAGAGGAGGGCCTGTTCCAACGGCCGCGATACGGCCCCGCAGATGAGCACGTCCGGTGCCAGAGACGCAAGCCGTGCAGCTCGTGCCGAGACGCTCGCCTCGTTCAGCGCCACCTCGCGGCGCCCGTGTTCCGCCCCGGCCTCGATGTCGACCAACACCAGGTTGCGCGCGACGTCCAGGACCGGCGAGACGCCTCCCTGCCATGTCGGAATCGCCACTCTCATGTCCCCGTTCCCTGGCGCAAACCAGAGGCCACAAGCTCCGCGCGAAGGGAGAAAACATGCTACTCGTTTTATGGCATAGGGTTCTACGGATTCGGGCCGAACCAGGGATCCTCGCATTGCTTGCAAAGCGCAAGTATCTCATATCAGCACTACTTGCACTCTGCAACCGAAAGGGGCTCAGGAGCCGCCTCTTCGACCCGGCTTGGGCAAAGACAGGCCCAGGCTCTTGACCTTGCGGAACAGCGTGCTCGGGTTGATGCCCAGCTCGCGCGCGGCCGCGGTTCGATTGCCTCCATTGCGCCGCACCGCGTCGAGGATATGCAACGCCTCCAGTTCCTTGAGCGTGGCGCGCGGGCCCGCGGTCTCTTCCGGCCCGCGAGCGGCGCGGCGCAGGTCGGGCGGCAGGTGCCCGACTTCGACCAACCCGCCGTTGCACAACACAAAGGCGTGCTCGACCACGTTCTCCAGCTCGCGGATGTTGCCCGGGTAGGTGTGCTCCATCAGAATCCGCAGCACCTCGTCCGACACGCCAACGACGTCCTTGCCCTGCAGCCGGTTGAATTTGGCAATGAAGTGATTCACGAGCAGGGGGATGTCCTCTCGGCGATCGCGCAGTCCGGGAATGCGCAGGCGAACCACGTTCACCCGGTAGTACAGGTCCTGGCGGAAGCTGCCTTGTGCGACCAGGTCCTGCAGGCTCTGATTCGTGGCCGCGACCACGCGCACGTCCGCGCGCACCGGTTCCACGCTGCCCAGAGGCTCGTACACGCGCTCTTGCAGTACGCGCAGCAGGCGCACCTGCATGGCCGGCGAGACGTTCCCGATTTCATCCAGGAAGATGGTCCCACCCTCCGCCAGGGCAAACCGGCCCGGACGATCCTCCCGCGCGTCGGTAAACGCGCCGGCCTTGTAGCCGAAGAGCTCGGACTCCAAGAGCGTGTCCGGCAGCGCGCCGCAGTTGATGGCCACGAACCGTTGTTCGCGCCTGCCGGACAGGTTGTGGATGGCGCGGGCGAAGAGCTCTTTGCCGGTGCCGCTGGCCCCTTCGATCAGCACCGTGCTGTCACTGTCCGCAATCTGGGGAGCCAGGTCGAAGAGTTCGCGCATGACCTTGCTGCGGCCGATGATGTCCATCAGGCTGTACTTCTCGGTCAACTCCTTGCGCAGCTCCTCGACCACGGTCAGGTCTCGGAACGTCTCCACGCCGCCGATCACCTTGCCCTTGCGATCCCGCAGGATCGCCGTGGAAATGCTCACCGGAATCCGCTCGCCCGAGGCGTTGAGCACGTAGATCGTCTTGTTGACGATGTTGCTGCCCGTGCGCATGGTCTCGCCGAGCGCGCATTCGGCCTCGCAGATGCTGGATCGGAACACCTGCCAGCACTGCCGGCCGATCGCCTCTTCGCGGCGTACGCCGGTGATGTGTTCCGCAGCGCGGTTGAACGTGGTAATCCGCCACTCCTGGTCTACGGTAAACACGCCGTCGGCCACGGACTCCAGAATGACGTCGCGGGATTCGCCGGCATTGCGCTGCGCCATAATGCTTGTCCCAGTCTTCGGGCCCACGCGCCGGGCCGCTCATACGCCTATACCTGCGGACTAGTGTACCAGGTCGCGCGAGTCTCGAAAAGCCCGTGCCAGACGCCCCACGCCGAGCCCCGCCCTCGCGTGGCGGCATCTAACCGATTCATAAAGCCGACTTTACTCGAACCTCACATTCATGCACTATTATTG
>Ga0180431_10005678_pt1 | contig 15110 bp, 14 predicted proteins | sample SS_ome_11_FD_132459 | JGI IMG/M metagenome (GOLD analysis project Ga0180431, IMG submission 132459) | Hypersaline lake sediment archaeal communities from the Salton Sea, California, USA - SS_1_MS_1 metaG | ecosystem: Environmental > Aquatic > Non-marine Saline and Alkaline > Hypersaline >... | reverse complement strand
TCAACGCTGAACCACTGCCTCGTGGGCCCGAAAACACAGATCAGAGAGCAGGCGTTGCACAACATGGTCGTGACCAGACACGAGACTGCTCCTGCCCCCTGAGCTTGGTGATGTAAGGCCGTCGATCTCAGGTTCGAACGAAGGAGGTAGTGTGTCAGCTCGTCGGCGCTGGCTACGCCGCGGCCTATGGTTGCTCTGGGCTACGATGGCTTACAACGCGATTGAGGCCATCGTTGCTCTTTGGGCTGGCGCCCGAGCCGACAGCATAGCGTTGGTGGGTTTTGGTTTCGACAGCGTCATAGAACTGGCGGCGGCAGCCGTCGTTACGTGGCGGTTTTCGGTCGAAGCCAGAGGCGGATCGGCTATTGAGGTAGAGCAAGCGGAACACAGGGTGCATCGCTTTGTCGGGGTCACTTTCTTCGTGCTCGCGACGTATGTACTGCTGCAGTCGGCCTGGGACCTGTGGGCGAGAGAAGCCCCGTCGGAGAGTATGGCCGGGCTCGTGCTCGCCGCCGTGTCGCTCGTGGTTATGCCGCTTGTCGCGGTTTGGAAGCTACGGGTAGCGGCCGCAATTGAAAGTGCTGCTCTCCGCGCTGAGGCAAAGGAAACGATTGCCTGTTCGTACCTGTCGTTTTGCCTCTTGTTGGGACTGGCTGCCAATGCGCTCGTTGGTTGGTGGTGGGCCGATCCTGCGGCAGCGCTTCTCATGGTTCCGTGGCTGATACGTGAGGGCAAGGAGGGATGGGAAGGCGAAGGGTGCTGCGCTCACGACTGAACGATTCGTATAGGAGGGAATGAAGATGAACCGGCAAATCACTCGTCGCGACTTCGTCAAGACTGGCGCCGTTGCCGCGGTAGGCGTGACTGCCTCTTCGAAGCAGACGGTTGGGGAAGCACCTGTGGTACACACACCGCAAAGTGTCAGGCCCGTTGTGATCTCTGATTCGAGCGGCTACCTGTACAAGAACGGTGGAACGGAGTGCGCTGTCGAGAGGGCGTTCAGATTGATCACCGAGGGAGCTGATGTTCTCGACGCGTTGATCGCAGGTGTGAACATACCGGAGCTCGATCCCGAAGAATCGGGAATCGGCTACGGCGGCCTACCGAATGCCGAGGGTGTCGTACAACTCGATTCATGCTGCATGCACGGTCCGAAAAAGTGGGCAGGTGGCGTCGCCGCGCTCGAAGGTGTCAGGACACCGTCGCTCGTTGCGAAGGCGGTGATGGAATACACCGATCATCATCTCCTGGTTGGCAAAGGAGCACAGGATTTTGCGAAGTCTCTCGGGTTCACGGTCGAAGAGGATCTGAATACCGAACACTCGCGAAACATGTGGCTCGAATGGAAGAGGCGCGTTGATCCGAGGCATTACCTCGATCCAGAGAAACGTGCTCAGGCCGCGTACGACGCTGGGCTAGGCATGGTGAGAGATGGGCTGATCGAGGAAGATCACTTCTGGGGTACAATCAACTGTGACGGTATCGGTCCCAACGGCGATATCTGCGGAGTGACGACTACCAGCGGGCTTGCATGGAAGATCCCGGGACGCGCGGGGGACTCGCCAATCCTGGGTGCGGGCCTTTATGTGGATGGAGATGTCGGAGCGGCGGGATCGACCGGTAGAGGGGAAGCCAATCTCTACAACCTCACATCCTACCTGATCGTCGAGAACATGCGCCGCGGTATGCACCCAACCGACGCGGGTATGGCGGGTCTACAGCGCATTCGTGAGAACACTGTCGAAGAACGCCTACTAAACAGTCGCGGCGAACCGAACTTCAATGTGCGGTTCTTTGTTCTGAACGCGACCGGCGAATTCGCCGGAGTGACGATGTACGGGTCTGGGCAGACGGACTACGCCGCCTGCACCGAGAACGGGCTGGAGGTTCTTTCGTTAGAAAATCTCCTGGACGGGGCCCCGTCCGACTAGGTAGTTTTGCGCCTATAACGAGCAACCTGAAGGAGCCATGAAACCATCTGAATTGATCAACGATTGGAACGACGCCGACTCCTTCGACTGGAAGTCCGCCAAAGTAGATCTTAACGACGAGACGCTTCGCGACGGACTGCAGTCACCATCGGCAATCGATCCACCGATCGAGACCAAGAAGAAACTGCTGCACCTGATGGCGGAGATCGGCGTCGTCGCGGCCGACATCGGCCTTCCAGGTGCCGGGCCACAGGTGGTAGAATCGGTCCGTGCGCTCGCCAGGGAGATAGTGGACTCGAAGCTGCCCATTTTCCCCAACTGCGCTGCTCGGACGGTCATCGTAGACGTCGAGCCGGTTGCGCGAATCTCACAGGAGGTTGGCATTCCGATAGAGGTATGCACCTTCATAGGCTCGTCTCCGATACGTCAATACGCCGAAGATTGGACGCTCGATAGGATGCTGGAGACAAGCGAAAAGGCAGTGACGTTCGCTGTCAAGGAAGGCATACCTGTGATGTTCGTTACGGAGGATACGACTCGGGCAAAACCGGAGACCGTCAAATCCCTCTACGATCATGCCATCAGCTGGGGAGCGCGACGTATCTGCCTGTGCGATACAGTAGGGCACGCCACACCCGCGGGCGTGAAGAGTCTCGTGAGGTTTGCTATCGACGAAATCGTCAAGCCGTCGGGTGAGGACGTAAAGGTCGACTGGCACGGCCACCGCGACCGCGGACTTGGGCTCGTCAACTGCCTGGCCGCTATCGAGGCAGGTGTCGACCGGGTACACGCCACCGGCCTCGGACTCGGCGAGCGCGTCGGCAACGCCGAGATGGACCAGTTGATCGTGAACCTCTATCTGCTGGGCACCCTGAAGAATCCCATACCGAAACTCCGGGAGTATTGCGAGTTGATTGCCGAAACCTGTGGCGCGTTCTTGCCTCCGAACTATCCTGTGATGGGTGTAGATGCATTCAGAACTGGAACCGGTGTCCATGCGGCGGCGGTCATCAAGGCGAAAAACAAAGGTGACGACTGGCTCGCCGACCGTGTCTATTCCGGCGTTCCAGCGGGGAGCTTCGGTGCACGGCAGGTGATCGAGATTTCGCCCATGTCTGGGCTGTCAAACGTCAAGTTCTGGCTTTCAGAACATGGCTATGATCCTAACGATGAAGCGTTGAGCGACAAGCTGTTCCAGGCTGCAAAGGAAGGTGTCCGCACGTTGACGGAAGCTGAGTGCCATGCCTTGATAGCTGAAGTCCAGGGGAAGCCGTAGGAGGGCATGTCTGAGCTTTCGCAATTAACGGAGTCGTATCTCGATCTGAAATGGCAGATGGATCCGGTGGAGGCCACCGGTGCGGGTTTGCCTGACTACGATCAACGGCTGGGCGCCTACGACGATGAATCGGTCGGAGAGTACCTGGCTGCCGTGAGGTCTATTGCTGGCGCTCTCGAGTCTTGTCAGGTCGACACACTCGACGATGAAATCGACAAGACAGCGCTGCTGAACGACGCCCGCGTTCTGACTCATCGCTTCGAGTTCGAGCAGCCCCACAAGCGAGATCCTGCCTATTGGGCCACGCATGCGCTCGAGGGTCTCTATCTCCTATTGGCGTTGCGCGACCGATCTCGCGATCACCGTTCGAAAGCCGCGGCCGAGCGTGTTCGAGCGCTCCCGAGATTCCTGGAGGTTGCGGAACAGACGCTCAGCGATTGTCCAAGCGTATTCGTCGACATAGCGGTGGAGGTTGCAGAAGCTGGCGCAGCGCTCGTGCAACAGGTGGCGCGCGAGCTCGCGCCCGATGGAGACGTAGACTTCCCGCGGGATTGTGAGGCGGCGGAGGCCGCCCTCACGGTGTTCGCGAATCGGCTGCAGGCCGATTGTTTCGACAACCCATGCCCGGACTTCGCTATCGGTGAAGATGCCTTCAACTTCAGGCTGCAGTACGAGCACGCCATCCGGGGGACCGCGTCAGAGTTGTGGCGTTACGGGCTCCGTTTGATCGAAGAGGTCGAGGCTGAGTTGGTGGAGATTGCCGCTGAGATTGAGGAGGGAATGTTGTGGCCGGACTTGGTCGAGAAGCTGCGCGGCCAGCACCCTCCAACCCACCAACTGGTGGCCGCCTATGCGGCTGAGATGGACCGGTCGCGCAGGTTTGTGGACAGCCAGGGTTTGGTGACGATCCCTGAAGGAACACTCGAGGTAATCGAGACGCCCGATTTTCTGCGGCCAATTATTCCCTTCGCTGCATACCAGCCTCCCGGAGCTTTTTCTGAAGATCGAACAGGTTGGTTCTACGTGACTCCTCCCGCGCCTGACGCTAACCCGGAAGTAGCTGAACGGATTCTCAGAGATCATTGCGTTCACGAATTGGCGTGTACCGCTCTGCACGAGGGTTATCCCGGTCATCACCTACAGTTCTTGCATGCCCATTCCCAACCGAGACCGGTGCGCAAGGTGATCGGGTCGCCTGTCACGATTGAAGGGTGGGCGCTCTACTGTGAAGAGATGATGGGTGAACAGGGTTTCTATTCGACCCTGGAAGAGAAGTTCTTCCAGAAGATCGCGTTGCTATGGCGGGGGGTTCGGATCATCGCAGACGTTGGATTGCACACTAGGGGAATGTCCGTCGAGGAAGCGACGAAGCTGCTCGTGGACCGTGTCCACTTTGATGCCGACCATGCGGCTGCGGAGGTAAGACGTTATTGCGTGCACCCCGCGTATCAGGTCTGCTATGCCATCGGGCGGAGAGAACTAAAATCGCTTCGTGATTCGTACAGTGAGTCAAAGGGCAGCGATTACTCGCAAGCACAGTTCCACAAGGAGGTTCTGAAGTATGGCGGGTTGCCTGTGAGTTTCATGCGTTGGGGTATGGGGCTCGTTGAGTAGCGAACTCGTTTTGCGCTCGGGTCGATGAGTCAACGCAGCTGGTGGCTCAGACTGAGACGTAGGTTGAAGGCTGCCAGAGAGATCTACGAAGGTGTCTATATTGCTTTGTACAGGTCGGCGATCCACCGAGAATATCTGCGCCAGCGAGACCTGTTTTTTCTACTCGGATTTTCCGACCTGTTGGGTGTTCCAAATCCCATCTCATTCTACACGCTCGAGTTGTATCCGGAACTCATAGAGCAGTTTCACGAATGGCATTTGCGCATGGGCATGGAGCAGCCACCTGAGGGAGGCTTTAGGTGTTGCTGAGGCAGTGCCGCTGACCATGTCGGGGAATAATCTGTTTCTGGATCGGTTCGTCCTGTTTCTTGGTGGGAAGGGTGGCGTAGGTAAGACCACGATGGCGTCGGCGGTATCGGTACGGTCCGCTGACTCCGGCAGTCGCACGCTGCTCGTATCCACCGACCCCGCTCATTCAACGAGCGACATCTTGGAGACCCAGCTTGGACCGGAACTCAAACTCGTCAGTGACAATTTCTGGGCGATGGAGATCGATCCGGGGCGGGAGGCTGACGCGTACATACAGGGAGTCAAAGACCGAATTGCGGAGACGACGGCACCGCGACTCTTGGCCGAAGTGGAACGTCAAATCGACATTGCGCGAGTTTCGCCGGGGGCAGAAGAAGCGGCTTTGTTCGAACGTTTCACGCGACTCATCGAGGAGGCTGAGTCGGAGTTCGATCGGATTGTCTTTGACACCGCACCGACCGGCCAAACACTGCGTCTGTTATCTCTGCCGGAGTTGATGTCGGCTTGGATTGGTGGCTTGATCGGCCAGCGGAAGAAGGTAAACACGCTTGGCCGCATGTGGAGGAACGTGGCCGGTGCCGCCGCGGGCGACACTCAGGATGATGAAGATCCGGTTTTGGCAGCGCTCGAAGAAAGGCGATCTCGGTTTGGGCGCGCGCGACGAATCCTCACCGATTCCAAACGGACGTCGTTCATTTTCGTTCTCATACCTGAGAGACTGCCTATCTGGGAGACAGAGAAGGCGGTAGGTTCTCTCACGAAGTACGGCATCCCGGTTGGTGCGTTGTTCGTTAACCGAGTTTTACCACCGGAGGCGGGAGGGGCCTTTCTGGAAGGTCGCAGACAACAAGAGGCGGAATATCTGGAACGAATTCACCGAGAGTTTCGGGAATTTCCGCTACGCCAGGTGCCGCTGATGGAAAGCGATGTTGTCGGTGTAGACGCTTTGCGGCAACTCGCAGTTTCTTATCTTGGAGAGGCTGAGAGGAGGTAGTCTTTTGAGTGCAATCGTTCTGTTGGTGATCGGTGCCTCCGCCTTCCTTACTGGATATCGTTTCTATTCGCGATACGTCGCGCGCTGGATATACCAACTCGATCCTGATTTCAAAACACCCTCGCACGAGTTTGAGGACGGCGTCGACTTCGTGCCTACCAACAAACATGTCCTTTTCGGACACCATTTCACGTCTGTTGCGGGAGCGGCGCCGATTGTCGGACCGGCAATAGCGGTCATCTGGGGTTGGCTGCCCGCGTTCCTCTGGGTGGTACTTGGCACCATTTTCGCCGGTGCGGTGCACGATTTTGGGACTCTCTGGATTTCCACCAGACACAAGGCTCAGTCGATCGGAACGTTGGCTGAGACCTTCGTCGGCAGCCGAGCGCGTGTCCTGTTCCTGCTGATAATCTTCTTCCTTCTCCTTCTGGTGAATGCAGTATTCGCCGTGGTGATCGCAAACCTCATGCTCGCGAACCCGGGGGCGGTATTGCCGGTATGGGGCTCTTTGCTGGTGGCGCTCGTTGTCGGGATTCTCATCTATCGGACTGGCACGGGAATTCTGTGGCCCTCGTTGGGTGCTCTGTTGATCCTTTACCTGCTCATCTGGTTCGGTCAGTATGTGCCATTCGAGTTACCTGACTTCTTCAACTTCTCGGTAACGGAAGGTCAACTGACAGCCGCGGGCGGCGATATGGAAGCGGCTACCGCCGCGGCGCATACGGATGGTGTACGCGCGGGCTGGGTCATACTGCTGCTTGCCTATGCGTTCATCGCTTCCGTACTGCCGGTGTGGCTACTGCTGCAGCCCCGCGACTATGTCAACAGCCACCAGCTGTTCGTTGCGCTTGGAATCATTTCGATCAGCATCCTGTTCACGAATCCCGAGGTAGTTGCACCTGCACTAAATCGCAACCTGCCCGCTGATGCTCCCAGCTGGTTCCCGCTCCTATTCATAACGGTTGCCTGTGGTGCGATCAGTGGATTTCACGGGCTGGTAGCGTCGGGCACGTCGTCGAAGCAACTCAACAACGAAGCTGACGCCCGGTATGTCGGCTACGGCGGCATGTTGGGTGAGGGAATGCTGGCGCTCACTGCGATTCTCGCCGTTACAGCAGGGTTTGCGGTATTCGTCGGGGTAGACGGATGGCACGAGCACTATAGCACGTGGGCACGAGCATCCACCGGTGCTACTGCCGCATTTGTGACCGGCGTTGGAACGCTGGCTCAGGGGATCGGCATACCACACGACGTCGCTGTGATTTTTGCTGCGGTGGTTGTAATCAGCTTCGCGGCTACGACGATGGATACCGGCGTGAGACTGCAGCGCTACATAATCTCAGAGCTGGGTGCGCAGTACAAACTGAAAGCCATGCAGAACAGGTGGCTCGCCACGGGGATTGCGGTGGCCAGCTGCGCACTCCTCGCATTGGGCATCGATCGCGGTGCAGGTGGTATGCGCCTGTGGCCTCTGTTCGGGACAACGAATCAACTGACGGCAGGTCTGAGCCTGCTGGTTATCACGCTCTTTCTGGTGCGCTTGAGACGACCAATCTGGGCTACGGTTGTGCCAATGGTGTTCTTGTTGTTTATGACGACTTGGGCGATGATTGTGAATCTCATCGCCTACGTGAATGACAGCAGGATCTTATTGCTGGGCATAGGAGCGGCGATCTTCGTGCTGGAACTGTGGCTCGTGTTCGAGGCGGTAGTCGCACTTCGCCGGGTTCTGTCTAGTAGAGCGGGAACATAGGTGATTGCCTAGGAACTGCTTCTAGCGTACGTTCGGAGTCTCGATCAAAGGGGGGCCCAACGATCTCCGACTTTTCCAACGCTCCTGTCGGGTTTAGTTCGGACAGCGAAGGTTCGACATCGTCGATTCTCGACGAACAGCCGAAGGCCGCACGCCTGAACATCAGAGAGATGCGCGGGAACACGGTGATGGTCACCGGAGGTGCATCTGGGTTGGGTCGTGCCATCGGCCTAGAGTACGCACGGCGTGGGGTGAATGTGGCGTTCAACTACGTGGACCTCAGTGGCCGTGACATCTCTGCTGAAGCTGTCCTAACCGAAGCCGCGCTTCGCGCACATGGCGTGCATGTGTATTGCGAGCACTGCGACGTGCGCGATCGGGAGGCCGTCGAATCTTTTGTAGCCAACGTCAAGGACGTGCTCGGTGGACTGCACTACCTGGTGAACAACGCGGGGATTCACCACGATGGCGCAATGTGGAGAATGTCCGACTCCGCTTGGCAGTCTGTGTTGGACACTAACGTGACGGGTGCATTCAACTGCTTACGAACCGTAGCCGGAACGTTCCGCGAGCAAAGATACGGCAAGGTTGTTAACATCGCGTCCCACCAGTACACACGTCCCGGTTTCGGTGCGTCCAACTACGTGACGAGCAAGGCTGCTCTGGTGGGTTTGACCAAATCCGCCGCAGTTGAGTTGGGGCCCTACAACGTGAATGTAAACGCGGTCGCGCCCGGGTTTATTCGCACCGACCTCGTTGAAGCTTTGCCGACCCATGTTGTGGAGGAGGCCGAGCGCCGAGCGGCATTGTGCAGGCTAGGTGACCCCGAAGACGTTGCACCGTTGGTGGTTTTCCTATCTTCGGACGATGCTCGCCATATTACCGGCCAGGTTATTTTGGTTGATGGGGGTGAGACCCTCGCGTAATAACAGTACACCACCTCGGGAATGGACACATTGGATGCAGACCGCTGCCGAGTTCTCGTGGTTGAGAGGGATCGAATGAAAGCGTGGTACATGCCCATTCTCACGCTGGTGGCTTGCAGTACCGGGCACCCAGGCAGCTCGGTAGAGCCCGAAACGGCACCGCTGCCGACGGCCGGGATTGCCGGTCAAGAAGTCACAGTGTATCCGCTGACGCTCGTGGTATCCGAAGAGTCTTTGAACTGGGCCGACCAGTTGCTGCCGCGGCGGGAGGCGTTGGATCGGGCTGACAGCCTGATAGCCAAATTTCTGACGGAGCGTGTTCCGGAAGTCGCGTGGGTATTGCCTCCTGATATACGGCGTGCGGCAAGCAGAGCGCCGGGGATGTTGGCAAACCCTGACCAGATGGGCACGGCGCTGCTTCGAAATCCGATGGAAAGAGTGCCCGACCCGCTGCGCAGCCAACTCAGAACGCTGACCGGCGTTGCGGGCGGTCGACATGCACTGATCCCGGCCAGCCTGGTGTTCAGGAGCGACTCTGCGGGTTCGGGACGCGCGGAGCTGACCTTGGCCATCGTGGAAGTTCGAACAGCAAGAGTAGAATGGCGTACTGTTGCGAGGGGGCAGGGCGACGAGCCTTGGGCCGCGTGTTGGGATGCGCTCAAATCGTTGGTGCCGGGATTGCCGTGACAAACCTGTCGCCCTTCCTGGGAACCGCAGTCGGTCACGAGTGCCCGCGGTGCCATAAGGAAATGGAACTTCCGCTGGGCGAAATTTGCCCCGATTGCAAGGAGATAATAAAGCAACGGGCTCGCAAGATCTCGCGGTATGTGGCAATCGGAACCACAATTCCGTTTGCGGCATATGTTTACATTCGACTCCCGGAAGACTCAACGCTGCGGTTGGTGGGGCTGAGTTCGGTGGTTGCCTGGTACATTATCACAGGCTTGGTAACCAAGCGCATTCTTTTGGAAGCGCTCAAGTGAAGAGGCAAAGCGTTTGAGCAGTATTATCCACATATCAGATCTCCACCTCGGCGGTGTAGCGGAGCCTACACTGCTCGAGGCGGTACAGGACCTGGTACCAGATCTGGATCCTACCGCCATCGTGTTGAGTGGTGATCTCGGCCTGCGGGCTCGCCACGGTGAGTTCCTGGCGGCGAGGTCATTCATTTACGACCTTAAACGCACCGCACCGGTCATCCACATTCCCGGCAATCACGATGTCCAATGGTGGTGGCGTCCGTTCATACCGTTTGGAAGCCATGCGAAATACAAGAAGTACATTCAGTACTTCGGTCCCATACTCAACCCAACTCTTTCGCTGCCGGGTGTACTGATTGCGACCGCACTCACTGCTCATGGGATCGCGTGGGGGTCGCTGACACCCAGATTGCGCGACCTGGCTGTAAAGGGGCACCTGTCCAAGAACGAAGCAATGCGTGTGAAGGCGCTCTTCGACAAGGCGGAACCCACACAACTCAGAGCGCTCGTGGTGCACCATAACGTGTTACGGGGAGAGATCTCGCAGCGGATGGGGTTGGCGCGCTGGAGACAGGCACAGCTCAGCATAGTAGAGTCGGGAGCCGAGATTGTGATGTGCGGGCACGATCACCAGGAGGGCGCGGAGTTGTTGGACGGAAAGGTGGTGGTTTCCAGTGCCGGCACACTCTGCTCGAGGACTAGGGGTGGGCGTCCGTCGGTTTTCAATCGTATTCACTGGGACGAAAGCACCATCTACGTTGAGCTGTACAGGTGGGAAAGCGACCGCGGCCTGTTCAAGCGCAACGATGTACACGCGTTCGCTCGCACATCTCGCGGCAACACGGGAGGGGGAGCTGGGAAGAAGGGGTGACTTCGAGGCGCTAAATGCCGATTCCGCCTTGCTCGCAGGCCGTCTCCGGGCACTCGGATTTGCCAGACCGATCGTAGTGCACGAGAATCGAACAGTTCTGGTGAGCATCGGCCGTTCGGGTCAGTTGCGGCTTCACCGCGGATACGCCTACAGCTCCGACCGAACCCTCGAGGCCATAATCCAATTTGTGAACGCCAAGACGCGACCGGCGCGCACCGTAGCGGAGCGCGAGATTCAGGCTTTCCCCATCGATTCGTATCTGGCTCCAAGACGACCGCGACGCCGGCGACCGCCGAACAAACACGACCGCGAAGTGCTGAAGGAACTCGCGAAGATGCATACACGACTCAACCACGAGTTGTTCGGCGGCGAGCTTTCGAAAATCGAATTCCGGATCTCAGATCGAATGCGCACGAGACTTGGAGAAGTGACTGTCGATCCACGGTCGGCGCGGTTGATTGAGATCACTATCAGTAGACGGCACTGGGATCGGGATGGAATACAGGAGGTCGAGAAGACGTTGTTGCACGAAATGGTGCACCAGTGGCAGGCGGAATCGGGTTTCAAGGTCGACCACGGCGCGGCGTTCAAAAAGAAGGCAAGAGAGGTTGGAGCAGCACCGGGCGCGCGTCGCGCCTTGGACAGAGTAGCCGCGGTATCGGGCTGAGGACTTCACGAAAATAGGTGGTTTGGATGTCTGTGGACTTCTATGATTTCGATTCTCTGCTGAGCGAGGAAGAGCGCTCTGTACGTGATACGGCGCGTCGCTGGGTGGACGAGCAGCTGATGCCGCACGTGGCCGATTGGTATATAAGGGGTGAGTTCCCGACTTCGTTGGTGCCGAAGATGGGCGAGATGGGTTTCTTGGGGCCCAATCTACCTCAGGAATACGGATGCGCAGGGCTAAACAACGTGGCCTACGGTCTATTGATGCAGGAACTCGAGCGGTGTGACAGCGGCATCAGGTCGTTTGCATCTGTGCAGGGTTCGCTCGCGATGTATCCGATCTACACGTTTGGGACTGAAGAGCAGAAGAGGCGATGGCTGCCAAAGATGGCCAAAGGCGAAGCTATCGGCGGATACGCCCTGACCGAACCGGACTACGGCTCGAATCCCGGAGGTATGATCACAAACGCGCGTTTGGATGGCGATTCCTGGATTTTGAATGGCCGGAAGCGATGGGTCACCAACGCCTCCGATGCTGACTTTGTGGTTGTCTGGGCTAAGACCGGAGAGTTGGACGATCCGCGATCGATTCGCGGTTTTCTGGTCCCGCCGGATGCTGAAGGTGTGACGGTCACCAGATTCGAAGACAAGCTCTCGCTCAGGATCAGTGACAGCACCGACATGATTCTGGACGAGGTGAGACTCCCGGAATCGGCGCTGCTGCCCGATTGTGCCGGGCTGAAATGTCCGCTCAAGTGTCTCACCCAGGCACGGTACGGAATAGCGTGGGGTGCAATAGGCGCGGCGATGGCATGCTATGAACACGCCCTCGGTTATGCCAAAGATCGTGTGATGTTCGACCGTCCCATCGCAGGATTTCAGCTGCAACAAGAACGGCTGTTCGAGATGGTCAACGAGATTACGAAGGCGCAGTTTCTCACCCTACAGCTCGGTAGGCTGAAAGACAGAGGTACCATGACTCCGCAGCAGGTGTCGTTGGCCAAGCGGAACAACGTCAACATGGCAGCCGAGTGTGCTCGGGAGGCGAGACGCCTGCTCGGCGCGGTAGGCATATTGGCCGAGCATCACGTCATGCGTCACATGGCGAATATGGAAACCGTGTACACGTACGAGGGCACCCATGACATGCACACCCTCATAGTCGGCGAGACGATAACCGGATTGAACGCGTTCAGCGGCTAGGTCGTGTGTTGAAGTCCCCCCGGCCGGTCGCGCTTGATGTTTACGGCGAACGGCAAGGTGATGAGCGCCATGGTGGCGGCGGTCACGGTACCAAGGATGACTGCTAGTCCGAATCGCTGCGTTGGAGGAAACGCCGACAGGCTGAATATTCCAAAACCCGCACAAATGATTAGGGTTGCGCCCAACACCGGCTGCCACATCTGTTCGCGTGCGCTCTTCCAAGCTTCCCACGCCGTTGCCGACTTCGGCCACAGCCTGCGCACGCGCATCACGAGGTGAATCATCGAGTCGACGCCCATTCCGATGGCGACGTTGGCGGCGGGAGAAGTGATTATGTCGACGGGCATGCCGAGGTATCCCATTGTTCCCAACACCGTGATGGGAATACCGCATAGGCACAAGAACATCGCCAGCGTGCGTGGCACGGTCCCGGAGACAATGAATGCGATACCTATGAAGAGAATCAGCAGCCCGCCCAACCCGATCCTGAGAGACGACGAGATGAGTTGGCCGAGCTGGCCCTGTAGCTCGTAGCTGCCTCCCAACATTTGGGTCTCGAGACCGGCCTCCTCAACATAACCGCCAATTCTGTCCAAAATCGCTTCGCGGTCTTCCGTGCGACCTGCTTCGCGCATCCTTATGAAATACTTTCCCTGATCGCGCTCGGGCCTAATGAAACTCTGCGTTGTGGCGGCGAACGCCTCGCTTTCTAGAATTGAAAGAAGTGTGCCCCAGTTTGCATATCGCATGAAGGGCTGCATTCTCGCATGTGCTAGGAGCACCGCCGGCGAGATAACGCTGCCAACGGACGAGTCGCCCTCGAGCGCATTTTGGAGCGCCCACAGTTTGCGGTTGTACTCGTCGGTGTCGATCGTGATTCCGCTGGGGTCGCGCACCACGACATTTAGCGGGCTGCTTCCGCCGTCGCTGTCGATTAGCGCGAGGCCGTCTCGCAGGTCACTCCCCGGGGCGAAGTACGATAGGAGGCTCGGGTCTGTATTGAACTGTCTGAGGCCTACTGCAGCCACCAGAACCACGCACACTATAGCCACCAACCACCTGTTGCCGTATGCCTCCGGCAAGAAAGAGCCGATTTTTCCAAAGAAACGTCTTGCCGATTCCCTTCCGGTCTGAGGGATACATCGCAAAAAAGTCGGGTATATACCATATGTGACGATAATCGCTGTCAGCGTTCCGATTGCGCCGGCAATGCCCAGTTCTCGAAGCGGTCGAGCGGTCGCGATCAGGAGGCTCAGGAATCCGAGCAGCGTCGTCAGCATGCACCAGAACGATGCCTGGAGTGTGATGCGCACGGCTGCGCCGACCGGGTCGGCATTGTGCTCTTCCGGTTCCTGGCAGCAGCGCCTCCAGTTCGAGGTCATGAAGACGATGTGGGACAGCGTCAGCACGAAGACTATCACCGCTATGTTGGCGGTGAGCAGGCCAATTTTGATGTCGAGGAGGTGACTGACGAACAGGGTAACCGCACACGCGGTCAAACAGGTAGAGATTGTGCCCAAGACGATGCGCCAGTTTCGATATACAACCGTCACCAATGTGCCGAAGATGAGGAAGGCGGCTGAACTGAATAGCACCAGATCGCGCAGCAGGTTTCTGCGTATCAACTCGATCACATAGGGAACGCCCGACACGTCCAGCGAGAAGTTCGGAGAATCGAACGGTTCCCATACTGCCTCGAGCCGAGGAATCAGGTCGGCCGGATCGGGATTGTAAGCGCTCACGATGATGTTTGTGGCGCGATCTTCGGGCGTGAGAAGCAACCTGCTCCATACCGGGCTGCGCCGCCCATCTTCCGTAGCCATGCTGGTGACAGCTGACACTCCCGCCACTGTGTCGAGTGCCGCGGTCAGGTCGCGAACGAGGTTTTCGTACTCGTCGCTGTTTATGTCAGGCGCCTCAGCCCTGATCAGGATCATTTCCGGGGCGGGGAACCGTCGCGAGATTTCCTGAGCTACTCGAAGCTGGGGGTCCTCAGGAGAAAAGAAGAAATCGCTCTCCACTCGCGGGCTGAGGTCGATCCAAAAGATCACGGCGGATACGCAGACGGCGGCAAGGGCGGCAAGCAACCACTCGGAGCCGGGGAGCTTAAAGCGTGTATGAAACAGTTGCATCGTCAATCTTGAGTTCGGTATGTAGTTGGTAGCAGTATACCCGAGCGCCTCACAGTACTAGGTTTCGTCGTCGCGCACCACCGTGCCGGCGCTGCGGGGCATGTTTGAGGTGTTATGCCATAATCGTTGGGGAGTGCCATGAAACGAATGATGATGGTGGTTCTGATGGTTGTTTGTTGTTCGACTATATGGAACCAATCGGTAGTCGCGCAAGAAGCGGAAGTGCGTGCCGCAATGGAAGAAAGCCTTGCTGCGTGGCGCGATGGTGACTTCGAAAAACTGGGAACCTTCTACGCGGCGAATACACGTGGCTTCATGCTGGATGGTAGTTATCTGATCACCGGATTCAGCGTGGAGGCGCTGCAAGCCGCTGCTGAGATGGGCGTCGCTTTTGATGTCCAACCGCAGGAAGTTGATATCATAATGGTTGGTGATGGTGTTGCCGTTGCGGTGGC
>Ga0180431_10005675_pt1 | contig 15116 bp, 12 predicted proteins | sample SS_ome_11_FD_132459 | JGI IMG/M metagenome (GOLD analysis project Ga0180431, IMG submission 132459) | Hypersaline lake sediment archaeal communities from the Salton Sea, California, USA - SS_1_MS_1 metaG | ecosystem: Environmental > Aquatic > Non-marine Saline and Alkaline > Hypersaline >... | reverse complement strand
TATGGACAGGTATTTGTAAACTAACTAATTACGCTGACGCATGGGATTTATTTGGCCCTGGAGCATCAGAATGATTTTTTGTCAAAAAAACTTATGCGTAAAAGTATGTTTGAGACTTTGTGTTTTGAATTTTTTCCTTGCCAATTGCCACTCGGGATATTATGAAACACAAAGCCACAAAGGATGCCATGAACGCTTCGAGTATATGAACCTATCTCATTAACATTCTTCATCATATTTGGCGCCTTTTCCCCAGGGAAGAGAAATCGAGCCGTGCCTATCATATCAAATATTGACTTCGTCTAGATTTTCTCCCAAGGAAAATTCAGCCGAATCTGGATAAATCTTTTTAATGAGATAGGTTCATTTTATTTTAGAGATAGATCGGACTGGATCTTGTCTGCGAGATGCCTTCCCGAGGCCAACGCCCCGTTGATTGAGGCGGAGTCAACTACCTCGCCGGCGAGATATACCCCTTTGAGACGAGGGTGGTGATAATCGACTAGAGGGGGCGGGTGGTCTTGTGTCGGTAATGCGGTTTCAATCACATACGTTCGCAGATGTTCAGGTTTGGCATTTGTCCAATGCAATATTTGATCTCTTACCCGATTCTCAAGATCGGGAGCCTTCTGCCATTTCGGATCGACAACAGTTGCCGATAATAAATGTTTCCCTTTGGGAGCATATGTCGGTTGTACTGCACTGTCGATGGATAAATTATTGATCGGCCCCTGTCTGTTGCCAAGCATCAGCAAGCTGTGTGACTTTATTCTGTCAGCGTCAATCGAATAGTATAAACAGGTCACTCCTACCATTGGATGGCAAGGGATCAACGGAAAAAAGCGGTTGGTGATTCTTGAGTCCAAACAACAAATGATGATGTCGGGATGAAGCGTTTCGCCATTGGCCAGTTTCAGGTGTTTGTGGTCGATCCCTGTCACTTCCGTATTGTACCTGATGGTCGTCTTTTTCAATTTGGACGCGAGATTGGCGGCAATCGACCCCATTCCATCTGCAGGAAGACAAGCCCTTCCTGTTAAAAACTGATAGAACCTTTTCATGAAAATCGGAGCCTGCGTATGCAGATCGTTCTCCAAAAACACCCCGCCAAAGAAGGGACGGAAAAAGCTGTCGATCATCTCTTTGGAAATATGGAGGTGTTCCAATAGCTCCTCTGTACTTAAAATTCCCATCTTCCAATGTCGGGGATCTTCTTCAAATCGCTTGTATTCAAATAAAAGTTTTATAAAAGCTGGCAGTTTTCTGGGGTAGCGCAATGTAGACTTCAGCCATTTCAATGGGTGAAAGCGTGGATTGTAGAGAGGAATCCATCCCTTTTTCGGGTGGGAGATCAAAGCGCCGGATTGAAAGTAGCGGGCTCCAAGCTCTTCTAAATCGAAAAGTGCTTGAATTTCAGGGTAGGAGCTCAAAAATACTTGAAAACCTCTGTCGAGAATAAAGCCGTTGACCTTCTCGGAATAGATCCGTCCTCCCGGATGATCCTCCTTTTCGAACAAAATCGGCGAAAAGCCTTTTTTCTCAAGGTGATAGGCACAGCTGAGCCCTGTCAGGCCCGCACCGACAATTGCGATAGATGGAGTTGAATTTTGAGTGTCTCCCATGCTATACTATTTTGCTATGAACAGTAAAAAACGTCAAAAATTTCGTGTCATTACTTTGGGATGCAGGACCAACCAGTATGAATCCCAGGCATTTAGAGACCAGTTGCTTCAAATGGGGTATGAACCCGCCGTTAATCAGGAAGAGGCCGACCTCTGTATTGTCAATACCTGCACGGTGACAGAATCTGCCGACAGCAGAAGCCGTTACGAAATTCGCCAGCTTGCAAAAAAGAACCCCGGAGCTGAAATTGTCGTGACCGGCTGTTCAGTCGAAAGACAGCCGGAGAAGATCGAAGCGATCGTGGGTGTGACAAAACTTGTACGCAATGCCGATAAAGAATCACTTCTCAGAGAAATGTTTCCAGACGAGGACCTGCCTGAGTTTTCCATCCGAAATTTCGATGCGCACACTCGGGCGTTCGTCAAAGTGCAGGACGGGTGCAATTCTTTTTGCACCTACTGCATCATCCCTTACGTTAGAGGAAGATCAAGGTCGCGCACGATGGATGATGTATTGGACGAGGTCCGTGACCTGATTGCAAACGGATTTAAGGAGATCGTACTGACCGGAATCAATATTGGGGATTTTGATGGCAACGAAGAGGAGCCGCGCAGGCTTGCAGAATTAATCAAAGAAGTTGATCGCATGCCTGGACTGGAGCGGTTGCGCGTCTCTTCCATCGATCCTGATGAAGTGGATGATGAAATGCTGGAAACGATCATCAATGGAAAGAAGACGTGCAAGTCGATGCATATCGTCTTGCAGTCCGGCTCAAACGTCGTCTTGAAAAGGATGAACCGGAAATACACGCGGCAAATGTTCATGGACTCTGTTGTCAGGCTTCGCGATGCCTGCCCGGATTTCACGTTTACCACTGATGTCATCGTTGGCTTTCCCGGCGAGACAGAACGGGACCACCAGGAAACGCTCGATGTATTGAGAGAGGTGCAGTTCGCGAAGGTGCACATGTTTCCTTACAGCCCGCGGCCACGAACGCGAGCAGCCCAATACCCGGACCGTGTCCCATCTGACATTATCCAAAGACGAAAGCAGGAAGTGCTCCGATTGAGCGAGGAGATCTCCTTCGAACTGCGCCGAAACTATGTGGGAAGGCAGATGACGGTGTTAACGGAAAGCTATGATGATTACCATAAGGAGATGATCACCGGACACACGGATAATTTTCTTCCTGTAATGATTTCTAAGGATGGACTTGTTCCCAACCAGTTAGTTGATGTCAAGTGTGTGGAAAATACAGCTTCCGGGCTTGTAGGAGAGGTGGTGTGATGCATATTAGAATCGCCGAACGACTGCGTCCATTCTCTCACCATCCCGGCACAAAAGTGATTTTGCCGCGAAGCAAGATCGTTCTCGAATTGTATCCCACGCTTTTTATCGTGGGTGATCAAAAGATCCCCTTGGAGCTTACAGGACCTGTAAAGGAGTTTACTGTCCAGCTCGACCTCGAGAAAGGATGTGTGTGGGTTTGGGGATTTTATCAGGAAGGATACAGACGCTTCTGTTTGTGGAGCGAATCCGGCGCATTCAAAATAGCAGCAGTCAGGGGAGGCGAAACCGTTGATCATCCCAAGTTCTCGACAAGCGCATTTGAGCGGCTCTCGCTAGGGTCGCATAAAAAACAAGATTGGTGCTTGGTCAAACGGAGAGGGGATCTGAAAGAAATTGTTCCTCATTGGCTGAGGCTTGCCCAGTTGCTCCCTTCAGTTGAACGTCACGATCAAGGGGTTCTTGATTATTTACGTCAGATCCCTAAGGAGAAGACGACGTTGAACGAAAACATTCTTAACCTCTATCATCTGGGGTTTGACGGCATTTTTCATCCCCGCCTGGACGATCGGGATCATTTAGGGGTCTTCCTTCCTTCTGTGACCGGAAGTCCGTCACCATTGGCGCTCATTGCCCAGGGAGCGGAATTTCTACGCAGTTTGTTTATTGAAGAAGGTGAACAGATCAAAATTCTTCCTTGCCTGCCTCCTCAATTCCACTGTGGGCGATTGATATTCATTGACTTAGGGGAAATTGGGGCACTTCATATCGAATGGAGCAAAAAAATGATCCGCCGGATGGTATTTAACAGCGCATCGGACCGCGATCAGACATTTGTTTTTCAAAAAGAGGTAAAAAATTTCCGCTTTCGCAAAGCTGACGAAAAAAAGGGAAAGATTATCTCCTCTGGCTCATCTCTCTCATTTTCAAGTGATTCCGTTTATTATTTCGACAGATTTGAAAAATAGATTACGAATTAGAGTTTGAGGCATTGGCATAGAGGATGAAACTGCCCCTCAATCCTGCAGCTCCACCGAAAGCCAATGGAAAACCGGCAATAACCCCTACTATCGATAAACACAGGATAATTCCTGCTGCATAAGTGATACCCGATAGAATGCCAAGTGCTACTGCCGATGTTTTGATTAGCACTTTATCCAGGTTTTTCATACAGTTCCAAACTCGACCAAGAGCATTAACGCTTTGATCCATTAATTCTTGCGAACCGCTAAGAACCTGTCCTTTTTCATTTGTATTTAGTCTATCTACCATTAAGCACTATTATAAAGCTTAACTGTTAAGAGTTTATAAATATTATTTTAATAATATGATAAAAAAACGGGATGAACACGATGTTCATCCCGCCCCAACCAAAAAAAGGAGGCTATCCTTCTTGAAATCATTTGTGTGCATTTTCCGTGCCATTCTTGTATATTTTAACGTTCATTAACAAAACGCTGTTAGGACAATGAAAAGAGAAGAGTATATCGCCCTCTGTGATGAGGCTTGGGAACATAATAAACGGTACTATGTCGACAACGCGCCTGTGATCAGCGATGAAGAATTTGACAGGCTGCTTAAAAGACTCGAAGAGATCGAAAAGGAGCACCCTGAATGGTCAGATCCAAACTCGCCGACAAGACGAGTGGGGGAAATGCTGACCGAAGGGTTTTCAACCGTTAAGCACCGCTTCCCCATGCTCTCGTTGGCAAATACGTACAGCGAAGAGGAAGTGGACGACTTTATCAAACGGATGAAGAAATTAGTCGGTCATGGAGAAATCGCATACTCTTGTGAACTAAAAATGGACGGAATAGCTGTAACCGTCACCTACGAAAAGGGGAGGTTTGTCAGGGCCGTGACCCGAGGGGATGGAAAGCAGGGAGATGATATATCGGCCAACATGAAAACCGTCGCTTCGCTGCCTTTGCGGCTAGTCGGCAATGATATCCCTGACCAGCTCGAAGTCAGAGGCGAGGTCTTCATGCCGATCGACGCATTCGAGGAGTTGAACCGATCGCGTGAAGCAGTGGGGGAGGCTCCCTTCGCTAACCCAAGGAATGCCGCAGGCGGATCGTTGAAACTGCTCGACCCCAGGATCACCGCAGAACGCAGTCTCGCCGTCGTTTTTTATGGTATTGCCGATCCGGAGTCGATCGGGTTAAGTTCACAGTACAGCACGCATGACTACTTAAAAAATCTTGGCTTGCCTCCTCTTGAATATCAACGACTCTGTTCAGATCGAAATCAAATCTGGAAATTTGTCGAAGAAGTGCGCAATGCAAGAGCTGACCTTCCCTATCAGATCGATGGGATTGTGATCAAACTCGATGAGTTGAAACAACAAAAACGATTGGGGGCGACTGGAAAACATCCACGCTGGGCTGTTGCCTATAAGTTTGCCGCCGAGCAGGCTCAAACAAGGATACGGGCAATTAAAGTTCAGGTTGGGCGGACAGGCGTCATGACGCCTGTAGCGGAACTGGAGCCTGTCTTGTTAGCGGGCAGTACGATCTCCAGAGCGACCCTGCATAACGAAGAAGAGGTGGAGAGAAAGGATATCCGAATCGGTGATCTGGCAACGATCGAGAAGGGGGGAGACGTAATCCCTAAAGTAGTCTCAGTCGATCCTGCGAAGCGGAAAGAGGGAAGCACTCCCTGGAAAATGCCTGAGACATGCCCCAGTTGCGGCACGAAACTGATACGAACTGATGGCGAGGTTGCGGTCAAGTGTCCCAATCGCGATGGATGTCCGGAACAGCAGCTCAGGCGCATTGCCTATTTCGTCAGCAAAGGTTCAATGGATATTGACAACCTGGGAGAAAAGGTGGTCGAACAGTTGATCCGCGTCGGTTATGTCAGCCGTCCCTCTGATATTTATGCATTGAGCGAGGAACAACTTCTAAACCTTGAGGGATTCAAAGAGAAGGCGGCAAAACGTTTGATGAAAGGGATCAAGGACTCCAAAAATATTCCGCTTCATCGGTTCATCATGGCTCTTGGCATTCCCTATGTGGGAGCTGGAACGGCGGAGCTCCTGGCAAACCGGGCAGGAGATATGGATGGATTGCAAAACCTTTCTCATGAGCAGCTGATCTCCATTGATGGGATCGGCGATAAGGTAGCAGATGCTGTGACTGATTATTTTGCTGACCAGGATAACCTTGATGAGATCGAACGGCTGAAAAACTTTGGGGTTTGCCCCCAAAAGGTTGAAAGAAAAACCTTTATAGGGCATCCCTTTAATGAAAAAACATTTGTCTTAACAGGAACCCTGGATGGTTTCACTCGCACCGATGCAGCCTCTTTGATCAAAGAGAGAGGAGGTAAAGTGACGGGGTCGGTCAGTAAGAAGACCGACTTTATATTGGCGGGGGAATCTCCGGGGTCTAAACTGGATAAGGCCGAAGCTTTAGGGGTGCGGGTTCTGACCGAGCCCGAGTTTGTTAACATGATCAACAGCCAGGAGGATCAATGAAAAAAATCGCCTATATCGCAGCTTTGAGTGCGATTCTTACAAGTTGCGGCGGATCAGATGAAGAAAATGACGTCTCGATCCAAAATACCGAAAAACCGGCAACTGACCTTAACCAATCAAATGGCGATCAGCAAGCCAAAGAAGTGAAAAATGATGACGGACCTGTAAAAAAAGCATTCGCGGTCGTTCAAGCGAAGAGCGGCAGCGAAGTTGTCGGCGCTGTGGATTTTATCGTCGTGGAAAATGGACTGCGAGTTGTTGCCAATATTGGCGGACTGGCTCCGGGAAAGCACGGTTTCCATATCCATGAGAAGGGAGACTGCTCAGCGCATGACGGCAGCTCGGCCGGAGGCCATTTCAATCCCTTCAATAAAAAGCATGGCGGGCCCGATACGGCAGAAAGGCATGAAGGGGATTTGGGTAATCTGGAAGCTGACCAATATGGGTTCGCCTATTATGACAACGTGATCGAAGGATTGAAGCTCAATGGCGACTATTCAATCATCGACAAGTCGGTCGTGATCCATGAAGGTGAAGATGACCTGAAAACCGACCCCTCCGGCAATTCCGGTGCGAGGATCGGTTGCGGCCTTATCGTCAATGGGGAGCTTTAGCGATCAGCGTTTGGTGGCTGTAACCATCGACGACCACTTTTTGAAGGGTACCGATCATCTCATCGGTACCCGGAAAAATGACCTTCTTCCAGCAGCTTGTACGCCCTTTAACAAACCGATCATCTTTCGTATTGCGTCTCTCGACTAAGACTTCCACTTCTTTGCCCATCATCTCTTGCTGCTGTTTCTTATAAATCGTGTCCTGCAGCTCCATCAAACGGTGAAGGCGTTCTTGTTTTACTTCTTCAGGAATGTCGTCTTTCCACCGCATCGCTGGAGTGCCTTTGCGGGGACTGTAGGCGAAGATAAAGGCAACAGAGTATTCGATTTCCTTCATCGCATCATAGGTCATCTGGAACTCTTCTTCTGTTTCCGTGGGGAATCCGACGATGATGTCGGTACCGAGCGAGACATGGGGGACGATCTCTTTGAGCATCTGCACTTTTTCCATGTATTGCTCAAGCGTGTAGATGCGGTGCATTTTGCGCAGGATCCTGCTGGAGCCGGACTGGATAGGAAAGTGGACAAATTCGCAGAGGCTGTCAAAGTCCCGTATTGCTTCCATTAGGTCCCGGGTGATATCGACCGGATGACTAGTCATAAACCTGACGCGCGCGATACCGGTCTCTTTGTCGATCCGTTCAAGCAGGTCGTGGAACAGGCAGTTCCATTCCGGCTGGTCTTTGCCGTAGCTGTTGACGTTTTGCCCCAAAAGAGTGACCTCTTTATACCCTTTGTCGGCGAGCTGTTTGATCTCATCGACGATATGTTCGGGCGGCCTGGAAACTTCAGGCCCGCGCGTGTAGGGAACGACACAGTAGGTGCAGAATTTATCGCATCCTCGGATGATCGAGACAAACGCTTTAAGGTCGTCATCCCGTTTTGCGCCGACATAGTTAAGTTCAAAAGAAAATTTTTCATCGGTGCGCGCGCTTTGCGTTCCGGTTGCGATCACTTCATCTAAAACGCTGTCGAGATCGTGGATGTTATTTGTGCCAAGGACAAAATCTACATGCGGAAGTTTGCGGAACAGCGTATCTTTTTTGGCGTTGGCCATGCAGCCGGTGACGCCGATGATTTTATCTTTTTTGCGGGACCGCCCGAGTTTGCCGAGCTTCCCCATTACCTTTCTTTCGGCAAGATCGCGGATCGAACAGGTGTTGTAGATCAGCACGTCTGCGAGGTTTTCCTCTTCGGTCCGCTCCAATCCTCGGTTTTCCAGGAGTCCGACCATCACCTCTGTATCGAGTTCGTTCATCTGACAGCCGTAGGTGCGGACAAAAAATTTCTTTGGATCTTTCATAAGTACGTAATCTTGTTGTGTATTAAGGGGTATTATTCTATAAAATGTGATATCTTTTTGCCTAGGAGAAATTGTTTGATGGCCTATGTAAAGCTGTTGCACGTATTATTTATTTTTATTTGGATTGGAAACCTGCTTGCGTTGACCCGTCTGCTTGGCTACCACAATAAACTAGACGATGCGGCTCAATTGCAGATGGGAAAAATCTATCGAAGAATGCATCTTTTTGTCGGCCTGCCCTGTCTGGCGCTGGCTTTTCTTTTTGGCTCCGTACTGATCTTGCAAATCGACCAGGAGAAGGGGCTTTCGTGGTTTATCCTTAAATTAATCTTTGCTTCGGGACTTATTCTTTGCGAATTCATCTGCGGGCACTTTATCTCCCTTTTGACGGATAAGACTGACCATTCCCGCGGGGTGAAATATAAAGTCCTCCATGGTGTATGCGGACTGCTGTTGATCGGGGTCTTGACCAGCATCTACATTCTGAAGCCTTCGATATAAAGTCTTGGCAAAAATACGCTATCCTAGTATGATGCTACTATCTAATTTTTAAACAGATTACGCTTGGGAATTAATTAATGACGCAGAAGAAACGCAAAATTGAGCAAAAAAGTTTCTTTCAGAAGAAAGAAGAGGTCGAACGCAATTGGATTGTGTTGGACGCAGAAGGCAAAACATTGGGCCGGTTCGCTTCAGAAGTAGCTAAGATCTTAAGAGGTAAGCACAAGCCGACATTCACTCCATCAACAGATGGCGGAGACGGTGTCATCGTGATCAATGCCGACAAGATCGTTGTTACAGGGTCTAAGGAAGCGCAAAAGAGCTATATTTATCACACAGGTCATGTGGGTGGACAAAGAGAGATTCCTTATCGCGTGATGCAGGCCAGAAAGCCTGAATATATCATTGAGCACGCCGTTAAAGGAATGATGCCTAGAACAGTGCTTGGACGCAAGCAGATGCGCCGTCTGCGCATTTTCGCCGGAGCTGAGCATCAATTACACGCACAAAAACCAGTAACAGCAAATATTTAAGGGGTATAAGTGGAAGAATCAGTAGCGACAGGAAGAAGAAAAACTGCTGTTGCCTCAGTCAGAGTGCGACAGGGAAAAGGAAATATTACGATCAATGGCAGGCCGATGGCCGAATATCTCCCGCTTAAGGTCCAGCAAGAGGCAATTTTAGCCCCTTTCGCGTCACTAGGCGGTGCGGATAAGCATGATCTCGTGATCCGCGTCAAAGGCGGCGGTATTGAAGGTCAAGTAGGAGCTATCCGTCTTGGGATTTCCAGAGCATTATCTAGTGAAAATGAGACTCTGCAGCCCGAATTTAAAGAAAAAGGCTATTTAACGAGAGATCCGCGTAAGAAAGAGCGTAAAAAATACGGTCGTGCCGGCGCGCGTAAGCGATTCCAATTCTCTAAACGTTAATTCCTTTTCATCTTCCTCACAGTTTAAAAGTGAAAAAACCAGCAATAGCTGGTTTTTTTTATATTTTTTTAACATAAATTAAAAAAAATATTTACTTTTCACCTTAAAAATATTATAATTTCTTTAGAGGGTAAATAATATATATAAACATTATCTTTTCGATCATGATTCGAGTTTAAGCAAGGGTAGCTTGAATTTTTGATTATAAGTAGTCGGAGGAATTCATGGGAACCGAGGTGGATAGAGGCCGTGGCGGCGTAGATATTGATGGAAGAATCGCCAGTTATTTACGCGATCCAAAGAAAAACAAAAGCGACAAGACAAAAGCGCTGAACTCGATCGAATCTCAAGTGAAGTCAGTGGGGGAGCGTATCGTCAGTTTGCAGAGCGAGCTTGAGCAAAGCTATATGAAAATGCAAATGGGCGACGGCGGGCTTGATAGTGGCCGAGTGAAAGAGATAGAAGGGGAGATTGCTGCTCTTAAAAAGAATCTATCAACGCTGAATGTCCAATTGGCAAAGTTGGCAAAGTATAAAAAATCTCAAAAGTTGGCTGACCGGGTACTGGCATCCAGTATTGCTCTATCGGAAGTTGAAAGTGAAATACAACTGATTAAAGAGGCAGAGGATAATGGAATTCCTAAAGCAGCACAACTTAGGAGGGAGATCAACAGCATTCTGGATGAAGCGAGTAAAAAGACGAATAGAAAGCAGTCTGGTGAAATACTTGAGAAAGCCATTAGTAAGTATGAAGACTTGAAGAAAGAAAGAGATCAATTCGCTACAAATTCAGTCGAATACCGCCAAATTAATGCGGATATGCGTGCCATTCGTGTTAGAATGACAGTGATTGTCGACAAAAGGGCCAAGCTTTCTAAATCTGAGAAAAAGTTCTTAGATACTTATCATTCGGGGAAACGAACAACAAAAAAAGATGAAAAATGGAGGCTTGTGAAAGCGAGAAGCGATGTTATCATTCGGTTTTCTCGTGAATCTTCTTCAACCCTTAGAGAACAACCTAAAGGAGTAAGTTCATGGGGTGATGATGATTTTTCTTTGACAAGCAGTCCTGTTTCAAGAAGAAAGGATGGGGAGACAGTTGAATCCAGACTTTCCAGCCATCGCTTGTCAAAAAGGGAAAAACTTCGCACCAAAGTCAGCGTTACTCCCTGGCAAAAGATACGTCACGGAGAACTTGTGACGATTGCCAGGTCGGTCCATGAAATCGGCAAACAACAGATGCGCACATTGGCAGTGCTCTCGCAGGCGCAATCTAAATATCAATCCGGGGAATATTCAAGCATTCAGCTTAGGGACGATCTAGCTGAAGTAAAATCGATGATCGCGGACACCGAAGCCCAACTTGCGGGACTACAGGCAGAAGCTGCTGCTAAAGGATCGAGCAAACTTTCCAAAAAAGTGGAGAAGGCGATCGTTGCCAATCGCTCGATATTAGCTTCGTTAAGAGCTAAAGAAGCTGACCTGCAAACGATTACAAATGATAATTATGCTGAAGCTTCAAAACAACTGCAGGTAGTGAGGGATCAAGTTTCTCATGCGATCGAGAATCCAAAAGAAGCAGGACCGGCCATGTTCAAAGCCTATGAAGCCTTAGGCGTTTTCGAAGCTCTTTCCATACCTAGTCCCGGTCCAGATGGTGTGAGTCGTGTCGATCAGGAGATTGCCGACATGCAACAAGTGGCACAAGCCCTCATTGCATCAGCAAAAAGTGAAGGTGTCCTTTCGTTGACTAAAACGGAGCATAATTTTCTCATTGATCTCCTAAACGGAGCAGAAACTGGTTTGGAGGTGAAAAATACCGACAAGAATTATGAACGGCTAGTCTCGATTTTGTCGAAAAAATTTACGCTTGCCAAGCATGGAAAGACGGATGAACAAGTTGAAGCACAGCGTGAGATAGCAATTATCTTGAAATATCTTTCAGCAGAAAACCCTGAATTGTTAGGAAAGTTAAGAACAAATCCAGAACTAAGTTCTCTGTTTTCTATGAATGATAAGGACCATCTATTCAAACAGGCTGCAAATTATCACCATGAGGCTCTTCAAGCTTTAGCGGAAGCAAAGGCAGAACCCAAAAGAGCGCCTTATCATGTGAATGCAGCCCTTGAACAACTCGCAAAGATTGAGGAACTGCAAACTCAATCCCACATAGAAAAACACACAATTCTAGCTTTTATTAGCGGACTGGAATCCCAAATAAAGGAAAGTAGCGGTAAGTCGTTAGTCTTATCCAGTCATAAGAAGGGAGTAAGAACAAGATTGTTGGAAGGAAAAGTTAAAGGATTTCAACGCGTTCAACCTTCTAAAAGAGAACTGGCCACAGTAGTAAGAGTTCGCCAGGTTTTGGCAAATGAGATGCTGCGCGTCATCATTGGCCATGAATCCGTTGTCAGCAAAGAATTAGCACAAGAGATGCAAGAACAGTTGGGTAATAAAAAGGGCAAGATGGCAACTTCTTCAATAGAAGATCTCTTAGACAAATTGGAAAACAATCCAGGTTTAAAATCTGAAGTGATGAAAGACCCTGAATTTGTCAAAATATATCAAATGTACCGCGTCCGTTCGGCTGAGGGCCAGTTGACTCAGCTTAAAAGCATTTTTGTTCAATGGTCTAAATATAAACGACAACAGAAGCAAATTCAAAATGGACAGCTTACGGTAACACCAAAAGTGCAAGAAGGAATTGATAAAGTAGTTCAACAAAACGAACCATTATTAAGAAGCGCTTTGCAAGAAGTGAATCAATTGATTGAGAAGATGGAGAAAGGATCTGGAGAGCAATCTGAAAGGCTTGTCCAGCTTAAGAAGATGGCAGCAGAGATCAACAAATTCCTTGAAGGAACGCGGCCAATTGAAGAGGCTGAGGAATATGCTGTCCAGTTTAGAACCATTCTGGATGATATTGGAACAGCTGAAGCTGTCACGGTACAATCCCTTAACTCAGACATCCTTCGAAAACCCCCTCCAGAAACTGCCGTCAATAATTTGTTGAAAGAGTTAACTCGTTTGCAAAATAGGGATGTTGCAAATATGGGGCAGTGGCAGGAAATGGTCAGGCAGGTTAGAAATTTGAATCAATTCTATCAACAGAATGTAGGAGAAGCTTTTAAAGACCTCTATCATTCACCAATCGCAGGGGAGCACGAAGTGAACCCAAAAGCTCAGCTAACGCCACGACAAGTCCAGCTTCTTGCTGAATTGAAACAAAAACATGAAGCTTTTTTAAGTGCTGTCAATGGTATTCAATTCACAGACTCTGAATTCTCACAATTGCATATTGCTTACCCCGCACAACTGGAGAATGCTATCCGTCAAAGAGGAAGAGCGCTTGCAGCACTTGAGGCGCTTGCTGGAGAGCGGGGGACTGTCACTGAACCTGCGCAAACGCCAGTCGCTTCCCCCACTGTTGCAACACCAACCCCTCGCACAGGATTGCCGCCGCCAATAACAAGAACAACGGCCCCGACCCCGGCTACAGTGCCGGTTTCACAGCAAACGGCACGTTTGTACCAACAAGCATTCAACGTCAGGCAAATTGTTGGCAGTCCTTATCCCAATATGGTTAAAGCTTTGAGAGATGAGATAAGTAGACGATCAGATGCAGATCCAGCTAATAAGGAACAATGGGGAGTGATGTTGAACGCTGTCAATGAATTTGCCAAGGTATACAAGGAAGTGGGAACGATGTACGAAGGCCTCTATGATGAGCATGGGGCCCTTAGGCAAGATGTCTCTTTAACTCCTACACAGGCAAGTTTTGTTGATTGGATGGCGAATCAAATACATCCGTGGTTAACAGGGCAGATCGATGCCGTGAAATTTAGGCCAACAGACCAAACACAAGTTCAACAAGCGCACATTCAGGGATTTAACAATATGTTGGCTGGATTTAAGCAATCGGTTGATGCCTTGAACAGGCTGCCAAGAGCGTCTTAGTTCCACGTTAAATCTTCCGGGATCATCGAAAGGGTGGCGTACTTGCCGCCCATCTCCCGTAAGATCGTCTGCCACAATTTTTCAGGAGGGACCGTGAAAATGAGGTCCTGTTCTGCCGGATAGAGGAACCAGCCTCCGTCGAGGAACTCCCTCTCCAATTGACCGGCGCCCCAGCCGGCATAACCAAAACAGAGAAGTACTGAGGGGCCCTCAGGATCTGTGATCGTTCCCTGAAGAAACTGAAGATCGCCACCGAGATAGACACCGTCACACACCTGCAAGGTTTGCTGGGGAATCGCAGGGGAGGTGTGCAAAAGCATCATTTGATTTGTCTGGACAGGGCCGCCTGCCCGAACGCCGACGCTTGGATTCGCAAGCTCGTCTGCCTTGATAATTTCGTCAGGCAGCTCAAGGTCAAGGCTCTTGTTGATCACCAGGCCGAACGATCCATTGGGGTTATGCTCACAGACCAGGACGACGCTGCGGAAAAATATCCCCGCCTCAATGTCGGGCGTGGCAATCATAAAGGTGCCTTTTTCAATCTGTGAGTAAGGGATGTTTTCCATCTAGTAACAACACTCCGAAAGCTCGGTTTTCTTTACTTCGCAATCAACAGCCTGAATATTAAACATTTTAACGTTTTCCTCAAGGCTTTCTACTCGACGCATCAATTCGGCAAAGACTTTTTGGTATTCGCAGTCATCCATCAGGCAGGGATAACACTCAGATTTGTCCAATACCATGGATACCCGAGAGATAGAAGTGGAGATCTGATTGATCTCGTCGTTGAAAAAGTTGCGGAACTCCTGAGGGGTGCGCAACTTTTGCATGAGGTTCAAGCGTCTGGCCCTTAGGCGCTGCCAACCTTTGTCTAAATGAAAGAGGATTCCATAGTGGTTGATGTCGTCCATGATCGTCTCTCCCTTGCTCAAGATGGAGTTCGTGCGCAAGTAGAGGTCTTCATTGGCGACCAGCTTGCCAAGTGTTCCTTCACCGGTATTGATCTTGTCTGTGATCGTACGGGTATTCGAAGTCGTTTCGGAAAGGTTAGCGATTGTGTCGTCCACATCGTTCCATCGATCAGCGAGACGGGAGGTGATCTCGCTGAGATTGTCTGCTGTACTTGCCACATTTTCCCACATTCCACGGTCTTTCAACTCTTGCAAGGCATCGGTAATAAGGTCCAATACCTTATCGAACTTATCCGCAACCTCTTTAAACTCATTGAATGTGTCCTCGACGGAACCAGTTCCTTCAGCGTAGATGATCTCGTCATTGACCAATCGCAATTTATGCCCCGGCTTGATCGGTTCCGGATCGATGGAGATCGATTTTTCCCCTAAAAGACCGGAAGTGCGAAGAGAAACCCTATCTGAATTGTACACTTTCAGGTTGCTGTCGACGGCAAGGGTCAGCTCATAGACG
>Ga0180431_10005671_pt1 | contig 15118 bp, 6 predicted proteins | sample SS_ome_11_FD_132459 | JGI IMG/M metagenome (GOLD analysis project Ga0180431, IMG submission 132459) | Hypersaline lake sediment archaeal communities from the Salton Sea, California, USA - SS_1_MS_1 metaG | ecosystem: Environmental > Aquatic > Non-marine Saline and Alkaline > Hypersaline >... | reverse complement strand
GCAGGCTTTCCGTGCCGTCGCCCGTTCTCGGATTGAACCAGCCGTACTTGTAACTGCCACGAGATACATTAATCTCAACTTCGCCGCCGCGCTTAAGATAGACGAGATAGACACTGCCGGGGTTACACAAGACGCAATCCTCGGTATTCTCGGTCATCTCATCTTCGCACTTCATGTCCCAGAACGGGATTTCGTGCTTTTTGAAGAATTCGAGTGCGTACCGGCATTGAGTCCAGACCTTCTCGCGAGTGCGATAATCCTGGCAGGTCAGGTCGCTGTGCGGATGCTTGTAGCCGAAGTACCATTCGACACCGGCGCCGCCTGCCATGATGTTGCCCCACAAGCCGTTCTTACGCGCGTTGTCTCGTGTGGGATCCTCTGCGTCGGTTATCAGCCCATGACTGGCGTCGCCCGGCTCGTCGCAGGCGACTACCCAGGGCTTACCCGCTGCCACCGAGCGGTCGATGTAGTTTTTCGTCTGAGAATGCACCCGGCTGAAATCCGGCTTGTTGGTCTGCAACGAAAAGCCGGTTATCTTCGATCCGGGGCCTAACAGATCGTAATGATTCGCGCCGTTGTGAATCACGATGTGATGCTGATACGGATCGTGCGTCCAGAAGTAGTTCGCCCAGGCCTTCTTCTGCGCGGTCGTGGCGTTGTTGATCTCCTCGCCGAGGTTCCAGTTGAGCGCAAGGTGATGGCCGAACCGCGCGATCAGCTCGCGATAATAGAGTTTGCGCTCCGGACCTAGATCACCCTTGTCCAAGAGCAGCTCGTTTTCTGTTTCCAGCGTCTTGAAGTGGAGGTACATGCCAAGCTTTGTGCCGTGCTCGAAGACGATCTCCCATTGAGCGAGCCGGGAGACATCCAGGCGAACGCGCTCCTTGTATGTGGTATAGGGAAAGACGTTTTGGTCGTCGCCTTCGATGTTCATGGTAAGGAATGAGAAAACGTTCATGCCCTTCGACGCTAAGTAGTTGATCGCTCCGATGATGCCTTTTCCCTTGCCGCTTTGCCAGGTCGGATCGCCCGGCTTCCAATCTTTAATATGTGGGCCCCAATCCTTGATGAAGTTGTCTTTTTGGCCGTCGGTTTTGAAATCGCCGTCGAAATCCTTATATGCCAGGAAATTCTCCGGAGCGTCGGCGCCGCACTTGAGGAAATACTCGCCCGTCTCGGCGAAGCGAAGATGATGCTTGCCGACGTATTGCAGCAGACCCTTGCCGCGGAAGTCTCTGCCGGTTTTGTCGGTCGGCCCGATCCTGACCGACCCGGTCCGGCCGTCCATGAAACCGGCGCTTCGGCCGGAATTTTTCGCCTCAGCAACAGCAACGTTCGAGCCTTTTCTGAAAGAAACCTTGTACTTCCACTGCCCCACCGCATCGGGCGCGAAATGAACCCGCCACTTATTCCCCGAATCGGAGCTTGTGTTTGCCGCATCGCCGTCGGCGGCGAAATAGCCCGGCACAACTTTGGACTTGCCGCTTCCCTGATGAGTGAAAGTAACATTTAGACGGTAATCCATAAAAGGATTCGGATTCGCCGTCTCGCTCGTCTGCGGCCCGTCGAAAGTTATTGTTACCCTATGCCATTTCTTCAACTCTCCGCTGACACCTCCGGCAAGTGCGGCCTGAGCGAGCACCGCTGCGATTACCGCGACAAAACCGATCATTTTCAAAGACCTGAACATAAATATTCCCTTCCAAAATATCGTTAATATTGGTGCGATTTTGGAATAAGTTTACCCGATGGGGGATTGGACATCAAGAGTCAAAGGAATTTCCTATGGAAAGCTTGTGGATGGTGAATCCACCCTCGATTATGGCTAATTAGAACCGGCGGGCAGGCCCATATCAACAACGGTTATTTCCCGGGATTCCATTTTGCCGGAATGGCCGTCGATAAACATGCAGTTCACCCAATTCTCATGACGATCACGAGCCATACGCCGCGAACTGTCAGGGGCGGACGGCAAATGGTTCACGTTCCAGCAATCCAGTGACTGCATCTTGACTTTCATAGTATTCGGCGGATCGTCCTTCGTAATGACCTTGATGTGGCCTTTGTCGGGAAGATACTCGTAGTCGGCCATATAGATAGTCGTCGAATGGCGCGGGAAGTCGTCCAGTTTTGAAAAGCCGAAAAATTCCTTGCCGGTTCCCTTTAAGTTGAAGGCATTGGTACAGTAGTCCACAGTCTGTTCTTTTAGCGGATAGCTCGGGCAATCGTATATCTTGATCTCATAGTAATCTTCCACACCTCGGGCAACGGAGCCCAGATACGGCATGAACAGGATGGGCCATCTTGTCTCTTGCTTATTGTATCTATCATCCCAGCCAACGATTCCCGGGCGAACCTCGGCCCGCGGCACTTTATAGTCGTAATCCGGGGCGTAGGCGTGCATCGCCAGTCCAATCTGCTTTAGATTGGCCAGGCATCGGGTAGCCTTGGCCTGGTCTTTCACCCTCTGCAATGCAGGCATGAGGATAGCAAGCAAAAGGGCGATTATGGCGATGACTACCAACAACTCGATAAGTGTGAAGCCTTTTAGACTTCTCTTGTGAGACATATACTCTACTCCATACATTACCCTGAAACTCACAAGTTACTCTTGTACTGCCCCTCAAAATCACTCGAACAGGACATCAGTATATTATAGGCCCCGGAGCCGGCAAATGCAAGCCGTAATTCATATTGAATATTGACTGTTGTCAATAGTGAACAGTCAATTGCAGAAGCAATATGCTATAGAACATTCAAGTGGTCGATGCTGGCCGCAGTTTCGATCGTGAGCCTGACGGTGTTTTTCCCCTTGCGCAGAACGACGGGCTTTCTGTCCCAGGCCCAGATGTTTTTGCCGCCGGTTGTCCAGAGGATCATACCGCCCGACTCTTTGCCGTTGATTCTCAGCCTGCCGGGATGCCTGCCGTTTCCTTCCAGAGCGTAGCGCACCTCAAGGACATACGTCCCGGCCTGCGGCACATCGAAAGTCCACTCTATCCAGTTCCTAAGTGATGCGCCGCTGAAATCGACATAGCCAGTGCCTGTGCATCCGCCAACTTCCGAAAGCTTTCGCCCGATATTGGAAACGGCGTCCTCCGCCTCAAGGATCATTCCTCCCGGTGTAGGAGCCATTGATGTCAGCTTGGGTGTTCCGCCGACGATTATAACATCTTTCAAGACTTCATCGAGAAGGTCCCGCCAATTGGCGTGGCCGACTCTGTTCATCCACAGGGGATTCGTGTACTGGCCCAGAGCCACGGCGGTATAACGTCGCCAGTATGCAACAGCATTATTCAACTCGCTGATTGCAGCCTGACGATGCGTTTCGTTCTGTGTGTTTCCGTAAAGCAGGTGCTCGGTGGCGCCGCGAATCTTGTGAGCATAGTATTTTCCTAAAAGAGCAATCGCCCGGATATCTCCGAGCGTCAGCCTGAGTTCTTTGTTACCGCCGTGATCGAGTTCGGCAAGAATCTTCAACGCCTTATCCGCGTGGGCGTGAAGCTTGTCCGAAACTTCGACAGGCGTAGTGCCGTCGGGCGTTTTGCCCTCAGCCAGAGCCTTGACGTAATCCGGGATAGAAATATTGTCCGTCCCGCCGTGCGTCCCGAGAGTGATAAACCGGTTGACATCGTTAAAACCGCTTTCGGTGTAGGCGTACGACGGTTTACTCTTGCAGGCTTCGATGTACCATTGAAAATCCAGCGAGCCCCAGTGAAAGCCCGTGGTTACCGGATATATCATCGAAGCATGCTGCCAGGCTTCGAACAAATCTTGGCCCGATACGCCGGGATATCGCTGCCGGAGTATCTTGATGAAACGCTCGTTGCCGATACCTGGATCATAGCCGAGCCTGCCCCACATCATCCAGTGATACCAGTGCTTGACAATTTCGATCTGCCGGGGCGAGTCCGGCTCAGTGCTCAGGAATTCACGGCCCCAGATGTACTGATCCGATCCGTAGTAGAAACCTCGCGAAACGTCATAGGGAATTTTTTGTATGAATTCGCGCACGAAGTCGGGAGCACCCCAGCGGAAATGATACGCATCGTCATTGCGCAGTGTCCAGATAGTCTTGAGGCCGCCCTCTTCCTGGATGTCTTCGACAAATCCCGGGTGGTACGGCTGCGTGGTCGAGCTGAACACGTGAGCTTTTGCATATTTGAAGCTGAAGATAAACTCGATGTCCTCGTGGTCTATCAAAGGCCTGAACTTGCGGGCGATGTCCTTTGCGCCGGTCTGATGCTGGCGGTGTATGAGAGTCATTTTGCGCCCGGGTTGTTCTTTCGCGGCATCGAGCACTCCCTGAGCGTATGTCCTGAATGCCCAATCCTCTTTCTGCTCGAGTGAGACCTTCGGCATGTTCTCACCGGTCGTCAGTCCCACTCCCGCCAGATCGGGATACGTCAGGAACATCTGTTTGACGCTTTTACGGAAATAATCAACGGTAGTCTCATTGTCGATCTTGTCGGTAATGCCGTACTTGCCGTCCGTGCCGTTGACGAAGATGTTCCATGTAACAAAATAGAAATCGACGTTGCGCTGCTTGCCGTAACGCATGACCTTGCGCCAGAATTCGATCTTCTCGTCGATAGATATCTTCTTGAGCGTCTCGACGTTGTTTACAATCTCGGGTGCGTCGAAACCTCTGCCGTTGAGGGAATAGAACTCGTTCCACTCGACGGTCGAGCGCTTGACGTCGTCCAGCGCCACGTCGGGATAGTCGGGAACTCTGACCAGAGAAGGAAACGGATGCAGGGACCACAGCGAGATGAAGTTATATCTATATCGCGCGAGATTGTCGATATAATCTTTCCAGAAGTCGAAGCTCCACATCTCAATGATATTGTTCTGTGCCGCGTCGCATACATCGGTATAGCTCGGCGTGCGTACGTCGAGAGGGCAGTTGAATTTCGTGCCCCGCATCGCCATATACGGATTGTGGTCTACGTCCTTAATTCCGGCAAGGCCGTCAACTCTTATCACCTCTGCCAATTCCAATCCGCCGTACATAACGCCGGGCGCATCAGAGCCGACGACCCAATACGTGGTTTTTCCCCCTCTCGAGACTGTGCGAATGCTGTAGCCTTCGCTTGTGAGAGAACGCGGAAGCCTGATCTTTTGTGACTTCATTACATGGGCTGCTTTCGTGTCAGAAAGCGGGCACAACACGATGCGCACACCAGCAGCCACTGCCTCCAGTTCGGCAAGAACGGATTTTTTTACGCTGTGGCCTCTTGTTATCAGGGCCTGCTCGATTTCTTCGGATGCGAAAACCGCCTGTGGGCTACCGTAATCGACCAGCAGAGCAGCCGAAGCACCGTACATATCCGTAACTAATAAAATGAACAAAATAAGCAGTCCAACGTATATTCGCATTAGTATGGGGCTCGGTTTGTTGACTATCATAATAACTCCTTTAACAAAATTTAGAGTGATAACTTCACTCCAAAAAATGACAGATGAGCAGCACTTATCTTACCTCAACTACCCTTTTTCACTGCAAGTATACGCGACAATACAAATGTGCTCAATCTATTTCCCGACAGGCTCGCAAATCCAAAAAGAACGTTGCGCGCGACATACAAGATGGCACTTTAATGTAGAAGCCTATAGGCAAACAAATATCAGTCAGCATATCTCGGGGGCGAATTCGGTGATGGATAATACATCGGAAAGGAAACCGAAAAATGATTCTGCAATTGCTTAAGAACAAGAGGAAGCACGTTCTGGTCGACATCGACACGCAAAGGGATTTCCTGCTCGCCGGGGGCAATGCCTGCATAAGCGATCACGCAGAGGTCCTGGTCAACATTCGCAGGGTAATGGCCTGGGCCAGGCACAAGGGCATTTCCATAATCTCGACGGCGGAAGTCCACCCCAATAACAACGGCAGCAGTCTGATCAAGCACTGCCTGGACGGCACCTGGGGGCAGAGGAAGATACGATACACCCTCCTGAGCAACCGGATAAGCTTTCCGGCCGACGCGATGAATCCCCTGCCCGCGGATTTAATGCTGCGATACAGACAGATTATTCTCCACAAGCGCATAACCGATCCGTTCGAGGAGCCTCGAATAGAACGATTGTTCACTGAAATGCTGGCCAACGAGTTCATTTTGATAGGCGCCGGCGCCGAAGATGCCGTCGAGGCAACCGCTATAGGGCTGCTTCACCGGGGCAAGAACGTCCGGATCGTGGTCGATGCGCTCGGCTCGCACAACAAACGCAGGGGAAAGCTGGCGCTGAGAAAGATGAAGGCCAAGGGGGCAAAGCTCATAAAGACCAAAGATCTCGCCGGGGTGTCTCATCTGAGATATACGGGTGTCTGCGGCTGTGAAAGCTGCTGCAGCCAAACCCGAATCGAACAATTGGAAATCAGCACCGCACAATTGAGGCCGGCGCTGGGATAACCAAAATGTAGGGTGTGCACCGCACACCTTAATTTTTCAACGACAGACTGATTCGCTTCCTCTCAACGTCAACATCCAGAACCGTGACCATTACTTTCTGCTGCACCTTCACCACTTCACCAGGATCCTTGATATAGCGGTCCGCCAACTGGCTGATATGAACGAGCCCGTCCTGGTGAACTCCGATATCGACGAACGCCCCGAATGCCGCGACGTTGGTGACTATTCCGGGCAACCTCATACCAACCTCGACGTCCTCGATCTTCTCGACGCCGTCGGCAAAGCTGAACACCTCGAACCGCTCGCGAGGGTCCCTTCCCGGCTTGGTCAGCTCCTGCATGATATCGTTCAGCGTGGGAAGCCCGACAGCCTCGGTGACATAGCTCTGCAACCGCACCTTCCGCCGAAGTGAGCCGTCCGTCATCAACTGCGCAACCGAGCCGCCCACGTCGGCGGCCATGGAATCGACAACGTGATAACTCTCGGGATGCACGGCGCTCGAATCGAGCGGATTTGCGGCGCCCCGTATTCTGAGAAAGCCCGCCGCCTGCTCGAAGGCCTTCGCTCCCAGCCGCGGCACCTTCTTGAGCTGTCGTCGCGATTCAAACGGACCGTTTTCGTTTCGATACTCCACTATGTTCCGAGCCAGTTGCGGCCCCAGTCCCGAGACATACGTCAGCAATTGCTTGCTGGCCGTGTTGACCTCGACGCCAACGTTGTTGACGCAGCTCATCACCACGTCATCAAGGCTCTGTTTGAGCATAGACTGATCCACGTCATGCTGGTACTGCCCGACCCCGATCGACTTGGGATCGATCTTCACCAATTCGGCGAGAGGATCCATAAGCCTGCGCCCGATCGAAACGGCTCCGCGAACGGTGACATCATGATCGGGAAACTCTTCTCGTGCGACCTTCGACGCCGAATATATCGACGCACCGCTTTCATTGACCATCACCACGGGAATGTCCTTGCCGAACTTGACGTTCCTGATGAACGATTCGGTCTCACGGCTGGCGGTGCCGTTGCCGATTGCGATCGCCTCGATGTCATACTGCTTGCAAAGTGACTCTATCTTCGACGCGCCGGCCACCGCCATCCTGTCGCCCTGATGGGGATAGACAACGTCCGAACACTTCAACTGCCCCTGCCTGTCGAGACATACAACCTTGCACCCCGTGCGAAATCCCGGATCGATTGCCAGCACATTCCTGCGCCCCAGCGGCGGCGAGAGCAATAGTTCCCGCAGGTTGTCCGCAAAGACCCTGATTGCTTCGGAGTCGGCCCGCTCTTTCGTCGCGGCAAGAACTTCCGTTTCCATAGAGGGCGAAAGCAGCCTTTTGTACCCGTCACTAGCAGCTTCTTTCACCTGCGCCGAGCAGGCCGAGTGCCCCTTTACGAACAACTCGTCGAGTATCCTCAGTGCCTGTTCTTCCGGCGCATCGACCTGCAATTTCAAAAAGCCTTCCCGAGCGCCTCTGCGCATGGCCAGAATCCTGTGCGACGGCGCCTTGGAAACCGCCTCGGACCAATCGAAGTAGTCCTGGTATTTGCGGCCGTCGTCCTGCTGTCCCTTGACGACGCTGGTTCGGAAAGAACCTTGCTGAAAAAACAGCCGGCGCATCCTGCCCCGCGTCTTCTGGTCCTCATTGACCCACTCGGCGATGATATCCCTGGCACCGGCCAGAGCGTCCTCGGCGGATTCGACGCCTTTCTCGCCATCGATGAAAGCCGCCGCCTCGACCGTCGGATCGACCGCCCGGTCCTGGGCAAAAAGCAGCTCCGCTAAAGGTTCGAGCCCCTTCTCTCTGGCGATTGTCGCCCGCGTTCGCCTCTTGGGCCTGTAGGGCAGGTAGATATCCTCCAGGACGGTCATTGTCTCTGCCAGCATGATCTGCTCTTTGAGTTCGTCGGTGAGCAGCTCGCGTTCTTCGAGAGACTTTATTATCGCTTCGCGCCTCTCGTCAAGCTCTTTCAACTGACTAAGCCTGTCCCGGATAGCCGTGATGGCAACCTCGTCCAGACTTCCCGTCGCTTCCTTGCGATAACGAGAAATAAACGGCACGGTCGCACCGCCGTCGAGCAGTTCGGCCGCAGCGGCCACCTGATTCGGCTTCAGTGATAACTCTGAGGATATCTTTGCGATGTGTGTTTGATTCAATTGTTAATCTCTCCACCAAATCCATTACAGCATTTCGGTTGCATGTTATATGCAGTCGCTGCAAATATATCGACAAATACAGCATGTGTCGAGGGCTGGACTAAGGTGCCCGAGAGAATTTTAGGATTGTAGGATGCGGTTAATATTTGTCGGTCAGCATGAACCAATGCGTTCCCGACTGCGCCGCAAGCTCCACTGCATATCTGCCGTCGGCATATTTGACTTCGCGAGGGCGTAATCTGCTCCCATCGCCGGCCAGCGGGATCAGCTTCAATCCTCGGGGGCCTGCAATACGGATCAGCCCCTCGACCGGCTCGGAGAGCATCGGCATCTTGCCGCCGTCCGAAGGGACCGCGCGAGCGACCGCACTAATCAGCACTTTTCGAGATTCGCCGATTGCCCTGCCGTCGAGACTGGAAACGGCAACCGCCGCTTTGGGCGTGGTGATGTTGAAGCCGGTCTGCTTCAGACGCAGATCCCGGCCGCCTATCCATCCGTGAACGGCCTGAGTCTTATCCGTGTCGATGATCTGATAGCCCTCGACCCAGTTGCGAGTAAGCTCACCGGTATCGGAGCGTACAAAGTCACGGCCGGCCGGTATGAAGTCCTTATCGCTGTCGGTGACGACGGTTTCGCCGCCGCTGATGCGCGTCTGCTCGTCCCAATCCAGCTCCTTTGTATCGGGCAGGCCGATAGTAACCTTGCTTTGCTCGACGAGCGTTCGCAGCGAAGCCATGTTCTTCGGATGGCTGCTTTCCATGTATAGCTTTTCTTTGTCGAGCATGATGCAGTAACTTTTAGCCGCATCGGAGACGTGTCCCTGCCGGTACAGCAGCGCCGCCGCCGGCATCATTCCAGTTATGGCAACATCTGAAAATGTCGACCAGGTGCCCTGCCGGGAAGGCTTGCCGAACGTGCGCTGCGAGTAATTGTAAATCATCGGCGCATCCCAGCCCTGGAGAGCCGAGATGCTCGCAACGTACAGCGGGGCAGTGAAGCGGTCTACCTTGGGATAAGGGACGTTCCACTCTGTAATCGAGACCGGCTTGCCGTATGCCTGGCCGCTGGCGAGGTACGTGACGTAATTGTCCTTGAACCTGGGATTGGCGCTGAGAACCTCAGTCTGACCGTAGGAGTGGACGTCGATGATCCCCCCGGCCGTCAACGGCGGCAGGCCATAGAGTGACATACCGCCCCACATCTGCGTTGTCGAAACAGGGACCTTCACGCCAACCTTATCCAGAGCTGCAAGCATGCGGCTATTCCACCAGTATTCTGTCTCGGCAAGAAACAGCTTACTGGGACCCGGCTCCCACGTCCGGCACGTGCGACCGGCGTCGAGACCTTGCCGCCGGGCAAATGCCCTAACCCGACCCTCGAACACCCTGTTGTGCCAGGGATTGTTCTTATCGGCGAGCATGAGGTTGCCGAAGTGGCTGGTGATGTCGTTCTCGTTGGTTATCAGCAGGCCCATTATTGCCGGATCGTCCTTGTAGGCCAGGGACGTGTACCTGTTGACGTGAGTCATGTACTTCGCGTTGAAATCCTTCATCAATTGCTCGATGCGCTCGTTGAAGTAGCAGTATCCCTTTCCCTCGGCGCCGCCTTGCCTCTTGCTCTTGCGCTGCATCTCGGCGAAGCCCTCGTCGATGCCGTCTCCCTCTTTGAAAAGCCGGCCCACGTGCAGATCGAGCCAGACGTATACGCCCTCATCACGAAGGCACTTGATCCAATAGTCGAGCCGGTCCATCACTTCAGGATCAAGATGTTGCGAATCCGCCCGATTCTTGTCAATTACGGTCCTTCCCACCCAGCCCATCGAATCATGGTGATGAATCCGCATCAGGTTGTACCCGAGCTGTGCGATGCGTCTGGCCTGTACGCGGATGTGCTCTTCATCGGCGAAGATCGCGTACGCCGCGATGTTGCCGCCCCAGAATCGGATTTCCTCGCCGTTTTCAAAAACGAGCTTGTCGCCTTTGGATTTGACGAAGCCGAACTTTCCGGCCGGTTTGTGATTGAGGAAACTCAGGTCCACCGGGCTTTTATCGTGCGGCAGCGCGTCGGAATACCACTTCGACGTCTCGACCGGGCCATAACGCTCGGCCAGTGTTTTCACAAGTGTCCCCCCCTCCGGCAAGGTGACGGTCATCGAGACGGCGTGCGAGCCTTTTGCCAGGTTCTCTCCTAAAAACATCGCACGAATCAGATTCTTGTTGCCTCTCTCGAAGTAGACGCTCGCGCAGGGTTTATCGAACTCGACGACAATCGGTCCTCCACCGGAAGCATTCCAGCGCCAGCCCTTATTGTCAGCCAGCAATTCCGGCTCTGGAACACTCGCACCGAGCGAGGGACTGTCACCGACCAGTCTGAACTCAAGCCCGCCGCCGATTATCTCTTTCAAATCCCGGCTTGCTTCTATGTCCCAGGTATAGCGCACCCTGTTGGGCGCGAGCGAGTGAACCGCACCGTCAAACGTCAATCCAAGCGCCGAAATATTCCCCGAGAAAGTCTTGCCCGCCCCGCGGGATTCACCTATCAGTGCCTTGGTGCCGGCGTAACTCCATTTCTGGCCCCAAAAACGGTAGCCTGCCTGGACTACCGGCACCTTAGAGCGGGATATTTCCATCGCGGCGTCATCGGTGACACGCATTTCCCAGTCGGCGCCGAAGGTACTTCCCAAAAGAAACACAGCGACGGCAAGAAGCATCCCCAAATACAGTTTCGCGATAGCTGTTCTATTATCCTTCTTCACTGGGCAGAACATTTGCATAAGAGAATCTCCATGAAATGTCTTTGTAGGGTGGGGCTTGCCCCACCGCATCAATTATGGTGGGGCAACCCATTCGACTTCGCTCAGGGCAGGCCCCACCCTACTGTTTTACCTCAGGGCAAGTAACACCACGCGATTAATAATCTTTGAAGCTTTTCATCCAGTCGGGCCACTCATCGGGTAAGACTCCACCGCCTTTCGTGTATGGTCCCGCCGTGTTGTATTTGCGATGCCACTTGAACGTCCACAATTCCTTAAGGCCTATTTTCCTGGCGGAATAGTCCATGAATATCCCGTTGACAAAGCCATCGTGCCGGTTCAGGCAGTAGCGCAGCATGCGCCCGCCGCCGCCATCGGCCCAGCCCTGGCCGTCGTATACCGGGGGAGCATCCATCGAGTCCACGACACCATTATACCGCTGGGCGCCAAGAAACAACGGCACATACGCAGCCCCGGCGACATTCGGACCGCGCCAGTACCAGCTTGCCTCGCCGCGCGGCTCCCGCCCCTGAGGACAATCAACACAGTAGCCGTTAATGCCGTAACTTCCCTTTATAGGCTTGACCCAGTGATCCTGGTTCATGTAACCCCATGCCATTGTCACCCCGACATTTGTCCCTGCGGCTCCGGAATCGACGCCATACTCATCGATCCACGGCTTTGTGGCGTTCGGGCAACAGGTAAACTCATCGTCCCACTTGTAGTAGTCCCCCATTGCGCTGACCCACCGGTTGGCTTGAGGTTGTGCTCTGTGGCCGGCCATGAATCGGCCGTCATGATCTTCGGCGTACATCGCGAAGTACAAACCCCATTGATTGAGCCTGCTCAGGCATGCAACACTTCTGCCCTGCCTCCTGACCCGCTGCAACGCCGGCATCAAAACCGCCATCAGCAGCGCTATAATAGCGATCACCACAAGAAGCTCTATAAGCGTGAAACCTCTTCGCTCGCCCACAACCATACTCCAATTCATAACGCGGAAAACCTGAACCTACAGATACATTTATACCACGTGTGAAGCTATAAATCAATGAAAAGTCCTGGAGTTTTTCTTGACGGCAGGTCAATAAATATGTTATAAATAGGAGTAGCAGTTGAGTTTGTAAGCTCTTGTGGCCATCTCAGAGTGCACGTGTTCATTGGATACTCTGAGGTTTTTTCCTTCTGGATTGTAGCCTTTGGTATTGTGAGGAAAGAGGTGGTGCCAACAAACTTCCAATATATCTGAAGTTGAAGACAGTGAGGGGGACACTGACAACATGAGAACTATTATTTGCTCTATCACCCTATAAGGAGAACAACTATGTGTAGAAAAATGAATTACCTGGCATCAATCTTTCTTCTGGCACTGGCTTGCGCCCTGACCGCAACGGCGCAGGACGTTGATCCGAGTCTCGTCGGATGGTGGACGTTCGACGAGGATACGGGTGACGTAGCCGTGGACAAGAGCGGCAACGGCAACGACGCCGTGCTGCTGAACGGCCCGACCTGGGGCACCGATCCCGACCACAGAGGCGTCATGATACTCGACGGAACCGACGACCACATCTATATCGACGGCTCCGTGTATGAGCTTCCGCAATATACGATGGCCATCTGGTTCAGAGTCGATGATGGCTCGGGAGACAGAGACGTCCTCTCAGCGAAAGGGCCTACGGGAGTAAACGGCGTTCTGCTGGAAATCAATCCAAACGGCACGTTGCGCAATCTGCACCGCTTTCCCTTTGCTCCAGGAGGAGGCAGCGACATTGTAACCACCGAGACTTATGATGATGGCATCTGGCATCATACTGCGGCAGTCCACACGGAAAGTGAAATGATATTGTATATCGATGGCCAGGAGTACGGCAGACAACCGGAGACCAATCAGTTCCAGGGACCTCTCGGCGAGATATGGCTCGGCACGCTTGACCAGAGGGTGGACCGCATGTTCCCCGGACCGCTTGACGATTTTCGAATCTATAATCGAGCGCTGAGCGCCGAGGAAATCGCGACAATCATGGAAGGCGAGCCCAATCCTCTGGCGTACGGACCGGAGCCGAAGAACAACTCCAGACTCGAAGCTACATGGGCCAACCTCAAATGGGGCGCCGGAGATCTGGCTGTATCTCACGACCTTTATTTCGGGACCGATTTCGACGCCGTCAACGAAGGTGCAGAGGGCACGTTCGTGGGTAATATAACCACAAACTCTCAGTTGGTTGGTTTCCCCACCTTTCCGGCTCCGGAAGGTCTGCAACTCGGAATGACTTACTATTGGCGCGTTGACGAGGTCAATCCCGCCGAACCGGATAGCCCGTGGAAAGGAGAGATCTGGAGCTTCACGATACCACCAAAAGAAGCGTATGAGCCCGTTCCGGCCGACGGGGCCAGGTTCCTTGGCACGAGTCTAACGCTCAACTGGGCGCCGGGCATTGGAGCCAAGCTCCATACGGTTTATTTCGGCGAAAACGCTGATGACGTGGCCAACGCCACCGGTGGGACGCAACAGGATGTGGTGACATTTGACCCTGGAGTTCTTGCACCGGCAACAACATATTACTGGCGCGTCGACGAGTTCGACGGCCTGGATACCTACACGGGTAACGTCTGGAGCTTAACGACGGCCGGCACCGGCGGCGGACTCAAGGGTGAGTATTTCAACAATCCGAACGTTTCGGGCGATCCGGTTTTGACGCGTCTTGATCAAGGTATCGACTTCACCTGGGGAACGGCATCGCCTGAGCCGGGTGTTCTCAATGAAGATGACTTCTCGATCCGTTGGCGGGGAGAGCTGGAAATCGCCTTCAGCGAGAATTATCGCTTCTTCGCACTTACGGAGGATGGAGTTAAACTTTGGATCAACGATCATCTCGTAATTGATCGCTGGGACGTCTACAGGCTAAACGAATACCGGTCGGATCCAATTGAGTTGGAAGCGGGCCAGAAAGTCGCGATCGAAATATGGGGGCGTGACAACCAGGCCGCAGGTGAATCAGCCAGCGCAACGGCTCAACTTCTGTGGGAAAGCGATCATCAATCCAAAGCGATAATCCCGGCGGTTGCATTTTCTCCGCCAGTTCGGGCCGGATCGCCAAGACCCGGCAACGGCGCCGTCGACACAAGACAAACACTCACACTCAATTGGATCGCGGGTGACAATGCGGCCCGGCACGATGTGTACTTCGGCACTGATGCAGACGCCGTCGCGGCGGCAGATTCGAGCACGGCGGACATCTACCAGGGCCCACAAGCCGATGCAGGCTTTGCGCCTCCGAAGCTCGATTGGGATACTACGTACTACTGGCGGGTAGATGAGATCAACGACGTCCACCCCGACAGTCCATGGATAGGCCAGGTTTGGAGCTTCACCACGGCTAACTTCCTCGTTGTGGACGATTTCGAGTTCTATACCGATAATGAGACGGACGGGGAAGCAATCTGGCAACACTGGATCGACGGCTATGGTGTTCCCGCCAATGGCTCGCAGTCCAGCCATGAGTTCCCGCCGTATGCCGAACAGACGATTGTTCACGGCGGCCGGCAGTCCATGCCGTTTACGTACGACAATACGGCCGGCGTGACAAACTCCGAAGCCGTGCTGACGCTGACCTCTCCGCGCGACTGGACAGAGCAAGGCGTCGATACTCTGTCGCTGTGGTTCAGAGGCTATCCGGCCTCAGTCGGCAGCTTCACCGAAGGTCCCGTCGGGACATACACGATGACCGCAACAGGCGCCGATATATCAGGCACTGCCGACGAGTTCCACTTCGCCTATAAGACACTTAGCGG
>Ga0180431_10005670_pt1 | contig 15119 bp, 21 predicted proteins | sample SS_ome_11_FD_132459 | JGI IMG/M metagenome (GOLD analysis project Ga0180431, IMG submission 132459) | Hypersaline lake sediment archaeal communities from the Salton Sea, California, USA - SS_1_MS_1 metaG | ecosystem: Environmental > Aquatic > Non-marine Saline and Alkaline > Hypersaline >... | reverse complement strand
GGCAGAGGTTGCAGCCTTTATCCCTCTGCACAACGTACAGCACTCATTCAATGGGAACATGAACGTCGGGTTCGAGGGTCTTCCTTCTGGTATGAACACAACTCAGATTCAATCCATCGTCTATGACACGATGATGGACGTGGCTAAGTCTCTCATGGGGGCGCGATGAAACGCTGTCTTGATTTAGAGATCGGTACTGCACTGGCGACCATGCACTCCCTTCGAGAACTGGGGGTCCCCGACCCGGATGACTGGACCTACTCTCCCTATCGGGAGGTCAAAATCCGCTCAGATGGTCGACAGGCCGGGTTCGGGTTCCCCACGGCGTCGTGGATGTGGCCTACACTGAGCCAGGATCAGCTGCAGGTGTTCTTCGACCTGCTGGGCACTGGCGCATCTGTGGTCGTCTACATCTACACCTACGAGGACTCTGGCATGGGGCTAGACGCCATGCGGAGCAGGTTCAAGGCGATTATGTCTAGGCCGGTAGATGGCTCGGGCAAGACGATGGTTCCCGAGACCCGGACCCCGGTCTATTCTGACATCACCATCTCGTTCAGCCACCTGGAGAGCGCATAGTGCCAGTCGTTCCAGCAGGAGATCTCACAACACTCAGGACATTCCCTCACGCCTCCAAGCTCTACATGGTGGTGCAGCAGCCCATGCGCCAATCGGCGGGGGTCTGGACGGGGTATCTCTGGGCGGGGCAGATCAACGGGGCAATCGCTGGCGATGCCGGGGACCTCGTCGCAGACCTGACCCTGGACAATGGCGAGGTCGGGGATGGCGGGGCCAACGTCCAACTCTACGCAGGGATGACGATATTCATCGGCACGACAAAGGGCGACCACGACAAGGGCATCTTTTACCTGCGGAGTAGCGTCCTGGCAACCGCTGCTACTGTCGCGTTGGACATCGGCTCATCCTCCCAGGTGGTGGACGTCGTCGAGGACGATGACTGGGTTGTGGTTCTCCAGGAGTACCGTATCTGGACACGATACCCAAGGATCACCGAGGCCGGCGGAGTCATCTCCTGGTACAAGGATTACGATGTCACCTATGCCAGTCTTGGTGGGGACGCTGCGTCCCGGAGAGAAGCCTCCCTGCCCCCTGTTCCTGTGATGGGACCGCATAGGGTGCAGTTCATCGACCAGGGCGGGTCCGTAGACATCGACTTCGACTGGTCGGACTCCTACGCCACCTATGCTGGGGCGGCGGTAGACACCTGGACCTCTCACGGAGAACGTGGGGCAAGTGGAGACTGGAACCTGGCTGTGCAGAACCCTGCGGCTCAGACCTACGATGGCTCTGCAGTGGCAGCGAATGACATCTCTGGCCTCGCCGGGTACCAGGTGGACCTGCGCGTCCAGCACGACGAAACAGACCCAGACGCCAGGTTCGAGCGCGGATTCAGGTTCGTGTTTACCCTGCGTCGGCCTGGGGAGACTGTCACTGGCATAGACCCAGCCAATGCAGAACCCATCACCGACTTCTCGGTGTCCTCTGTAGAGGGGTCCTGGGACGAGGGCGGCTGGCGTACCTCGGTGACGATCTTTGACACCCAGGCCAGCGAGATCTCCATTATCGAGGGGGCGCTGGTCATTATCTTTGCCGACGACTTTTACGGCGGCACCAGGGAATCAGTCGGGCCCATCTCTGGCGCGGAGAACATCCTGATGTGCGGGTACATTGCGGATGGGTCTGTATCCCAGGACCCAGAGACAGGAGATGTGTCATTCGACATCCTCTCCGCAGCCGGGATCATGAAGAATCGGGAGATGTACCCGATCCCCGTCGAGTATGACGATGGCGCGGACGAGTGGTACAAGTGCCCAGGCTTGACCACTGACCGCGCAGCCTGGTTCTACATCTGCTGGCATTCTACTGTGGCTACCGTCTGCGACTGGTATTGGAACGAAGATACAGAGTACATCAAGGCTATGGACTTTCTGGCTGGGGACCTGTATTCGACCATAGACTCATTCTACGAGGACAGGCTCATGGCGAGACTGCTCTGCGACCGCTACGGTAGGCTGGCTATGCCGACGAACCTCCAGCTTGGCGCGGCTGCGGCAGGGACGACCTTGTTCACCCTGGCAGATGGAGACTGGCTGGAGCAGGTCGAGTTCAGAGAGACTATCGAGACGCCGGTATCTATTGCCGAAATGGGTGGGCTGAACTATAACGCGGGGCTCGTCACCCCCTACCTCGCCAAGGCTCCGGGGACCGTCAACCGGCAGATGGGGTCGAACCAATCCAATATGAACCTGGCGGTTGCTGACCAGGCGACACTGAATACAATGGTCGGGAGATGGCTTGCCGCGCTGAACAATCGCTGGCCGGAGTCCGTATTCCCCTTTGGAAACTGGCGCGTGTTCGATATCTGGCCGCAGGAATACATCAATGTCACACAGGAAACTATTCGGCACGACTTCTCCGGGGACCTATTCATTCCCAGGCAGATTTCTATGACCTACGACGGGGGAGCCGTCAGTGTTACCGTACAGGCAGAGCTGGAGAACGACGGCGCAGACGGGCAGACCATTGACATTCCAGACGAGGTTCCAACCCGACCCATCCCGAGGATCCCGATGTACCCGCCCAGTGTTCCGCCGACACCTACTTCTCCATCAGGCTCAGATGACGGGGTGCGTATCATTGCCACTGATGTAGGGGTCTATTACACGCCTAATATTGGGGCGGTTACGCCCGTGTGGATCCAGACTAACAATGGTTTTGTGACCGACGACGACAAGACTGTTTGGGACATCAAGCGAGATCCGTTCGAGTGGTGGACGAGCGGGGGCACAGAGCGCACGTTGTGGGCAGCGACCAAGAGCGGTGTCTGGAAAATGGAGGACTGGCCCCACGGCACCTGGGTAAACATTGTCACCGAAGTCGCCATTGAGGTTTGGACCGGCGCAATCCAGGAGATGATCTACCACAGCCGGATGGACTTTTCCATAGAGGTAGAAGGGCGCTTCGGCTACGCACTTTACGACCCTGGTGGAATTGGGAGGCACAAGTGGCACTACCTTGTGGTACAAGACGGTGTGATTCAGAACTGCTATACCCCACTGCCTGCTGGCAACTACTACAACTATAACGGTTGGCCCGACGTAAAGTGGGGACAACATTCAGGAGGACAGATTCTTTATGGGTCCCGGCCTTCTTTTGATCCGTTCGTCAATGCATCACTTTACCGCACTATCAACGCAGGGGGAGCGTGGGCGACCATAGACAATACTCCAGCAAATCTCACTGATGTAACTTCTTTGAGTGTTCCCTATGTCGATGCCTCAAACCCTGATTCTTACATCTTGTGGGGAGGAGAGGGGGCAAGCAATCTGCGTATTTCCATTGATGGAGGAGCTACCTTCAATGCTCTAGATCCAGCAATAGACGGCATGAAGATTGGAACGGGCGGGCATCCCGACTATATCTTTTTGCTGAACGCAGACTTTTGCTACTGGAGCCAGGTCCGAGGGGTCTCTTGGAACATGCTTCCAGACTTGGGCTACTCTGGCGGGCTCGCTGGTTCTATGCCTAGAGTGGGTACGTGGACAAAATGGAGCAATGGAGTTTTGCAGGAAGTTATTGTTGGTGCTGACAGCCGAGGGGGAACAGATGGAAGAATCTGGCAGTGGAAGAACGGGTCAGGCTCTTGGCTGGACAAAACAGGAAATTTGAAGACAAGTTTCAGCGTAGCGCAGATCTATCAGGTCGATAGGGATTCGATGGGGACAGCATGACCAGCCAACGAGATGTACTCCGACAATGGAAGAAGCTCCTCGGGTCCAAGCAGGACGCTCCTGTGATCCGATTCGCCCTGACGGGGGATGGGTCCGACTCCGCCACGGCAGAAGTAGCCAATCGCCCAGGCTGGGCCTGGGTACGGTACGACGAGGAGCCGCACAAGGTCAGCCAGGTGAGGAACAGAATCTTCCCTGGGATTGTGCCGGAGGTCCCTGTCGTCATCGGCAAGCGGTACGAGTCCGACCGCATGGTCCAGATCCTGGGGATCAACGAAGCTCTGTACGATATGGCGATGAGCGAGGGCGAGAGAATAAGCTACTTAGTGGCACCGCACGGCCCAACACACCACGCCCTGCTGGGGACGGACCCCGCAGAGATCGACGTCGCCAATATTCTGAATGGAAAATGTCGTGCCACAGACCCGGAGTCGATGAGCGTCGAGGTGGAAGCGGTGGCCTACTTTCACAATGGAAAAAGGGAGACCTTTGGCGGCGGAGGCGTAGACTTTACGGGAGATGATCCTGGGGCGACGAACTATCAACGGTACGGGTTGGTGACATTCGACGTTCGGGAACAGGCTTTGCGCAAAACCTTGGGTCTGTCGAGCCCCAATACCGTGCCAGCAACGCCACCGGACGTTCCGCTGTGGAACATTCCGATTGCAGTTGTGCTGCTCTACTACGGGATGACGGCAGTCACTGTAGACTACATCTATGACTATCGAATCCTATTCCCGCCAACGGGGATCTACCAGATCTACCGCAACTTCAATCAGTTCATGCACTACAATGAACTGATGTGGACCAGACACTTGACAGGAGAACTATAATGCCAGTAGTGAAAACAGCAGATGGAAGTATGAGCCAGGAAGCAGTCAACGAGCTGATCCCACAGATTGCAAGTCGCTACGGGGATGCTTACTCGATGGGGCATGGGGATCTGTTCGGGGCCGTACTTGAGAAGCCCGACCTGGCCGCAGATGAGGGGTTCGTCCTGGTTGACCTGAGCGACACGGCGAACTTTCCGCATACCGAGACGGGCAAGATCAGGGTCTATGAGATCGACGTCAATATCGAGCGTGGCGAGGATGCTGCCAGCGGGGAGTTCATCGTCTACATCGGCGTGATTACTGAGGTGGATGCGACGAATGGCTCTACGGCCTGGTTCATCGTCCTCCACGAGGAGACAGACGCCGAGAGCACCGACGATGCTGCGCGGTCGCATTATCACTTTGAATGGCGCGAGGGATTCGACCTTGAGATTGCCAGCGATGCACCTGTGTGGTTTGTGTCCAACGTCGGGGACAGCGGGAGCACTACCTGGCAGACGGATGTTTCCCTGGACAGCCCTGTCGGGGATGCCAGCAACGCCCCCGGTGCCGGGGACCTGGTCATGCTCGTCGACGAAACGGGCGGCACCGGATCGATCTCGATCTGCGTGACGGTTGCGTATCTGACGGAGAAGACATAGTGACCAGCAAATACCATGCCAGAAGGGTACTGAGGGGTACCCAGACAGAGCGTCGGGCATACGATACCGACTTGTTGCAGGAGGGAGCGATCTGGCTTGAGTCATCCAGCACAGATGGATCAACAGACGCCCCACAGGTCTATGTCTGGACTGGCGCATCTGGTGCATGGATGAGACTTGCAGCAACGGACCTGATAAGGTTCGGTGAGATTACAGATAACGATGAGGACGTTGCGGGTTATGGAATGCTGGTGTACTTTAGCGGTGGTCCATCATTCTCTGCTGGCGGTTGGGATTCTGACAACTCCGACCCCATCTGGATGGCAAGGTACAATGCCGCCTCTGATGACTCCGAGCTTCATATCAACATCGGGGACAATGGCGAGTGGGATGACCGAATTGAGATAGGCTATACGAGTGGCGGCACCTGGTATCCTGTATTCTACATCAGCTCAGATGGAACAGTAGTATTCACGCAGAACTCAGAGCCAGCAGACGCCTGCCTAGTAAACAGCAGCTTTACATTCTGGCTGACAGACACACCTGGGGCAACAGTGTTGAACGTCAAGGCTAAGGACTCTGGGGGAACTGTGAGGGCGGCAACGGTGAACCTATCATGAACAAGTACATCTATGGAGCGCACGACCCTCCACCTGACGACTGGCTGCGCACCTACCTGATGAACGGCGACGAGGCTCGGGGGTGGATAGTATTCACCGAGGAGCTTGGCGCAGACCCTACCGATTTGTCCAGCAGGGATTACTCTCACTGGGCGGATATGGGCTTTGGGATCATCGCCAGGCTGAACCACGGGTACTACCCGAATGGGACTATTCCCGCTCCCGACAAGTGGCAGGACTTTGTGCTTAGGGTGAAGAACTTTGTCAAGGGGTCCAAGGGCTGCAAGCGATGGATCATCGGGAACGAGACAAACATGCGCTGGGAGTGGCCCCAGGAGCAAGTGATTACTGCTGAACGGTATGCTACGCTGTTCTCAGATGCCAGGGTTGGCATTCATGAGGTCCGTCCATTGGACTTTGTCATCCCTGGAGCAGTGGCTCCGTGGAATGTAGACGCGGGAGACTGGCTGGAATATCTCGAGGACGTGCTCTACTACTGCGATCTTTACGGGGGGTTTGACGCAGTGTGCTTGCACATCTACACCCATGGCAGCGATCCGAGGTTGATTACCAGCCCACAAACAATGGATCCCCCTTATCAGGACCGCTATTTCCACTTTCAGCACTATAAGCAGATGATCGACCGTATCCCGCCACAGTGCCGTGGGCTACCTGTATATATCACGGAGACCAATGAGAACATCCCCGAGGACGGGTGGCTGGACGAACCTAATACTTGGATCCAAGAGATGTACAGGGAGATTGATTCCTGGAACCAGACAGAAGAGCCAAAGATTCACTGCGTGTGCCTGTACTGCTGGGACATGCGCGGGGACATGCAGTACATCCAGGGTAAGAGCTCGGTCTACCAGGACCTGGCACTCGCCGTCGCCAAAGCATATACGAACGGACTAGAGGAGAAACCCCCCGTGGAAGAAAATTGGAGCATCGTTTACGAAAATCACTGCAATGACTACTACGATCAAGACGGTGAGCCCGAGGTCACAGTCCCGGTCGGCTATCACGTCGAGTGGATTGGGGTCAGGCCGGAAATGGACAGAAAGTATACCCCGCAGCCAGAGGTGTTCCCAGAGGACCCTCCATACTCCGGCGTAGGGTTCCACGTTTACAATACATTTGACTGGACATTGATTTCGAGCCAGCCGGTGTCAGTGGCTGCTGGAAAGCGGACCAAGCTCGAGGTCGCACTGATGGTTATCGCCCATGGGTTCGACGACGACCCGGACAAGCTGGGCGACTGTGGAATGCAGATCGGGGTCGGAGAGCCTGGCGGCGTGCAGTATTGGTCTGAGTGGCAGGCCGTGCGCGATGGCCCAGGCGGAAATCTGAACCAGGGCGAGTGGGTGGTTGTCGAGACCCCCGAGTTCGTGCCCACGGTCGGACAGGTCGAGGTGTATATCAGGTGTGTGGCGAATGTGCCTGCCGCCATCTCTGCCGGGCATTATGACAGGATCCGAATCTGGCAGGAGGATGGAGGTTCGCCCCCACCTGCTGGGGAATATGTGGTTGTTGTCTATGACCCCAATGGTGCCGAGGTCGCCAGATGCTCCTTTCCCGCAGTTGGTTCGGATCCGCAGATCTGTGCCCTTGCTCAAGAGATTGTCGCTCTGAGCTGTGGAGGATGAGATGTATAGGGATATTACCGTCCTCCTGGTCGAGGACGATACACTCATTGCCAGGGCTATGGACCTGAAGCTATCTGCAAAGCATTTCCGCGTGCTGCGTGCCCCGGACAAGATTACGGCCATTGATTTGATCGACAAGGCGGACATCATGGTCCTCGACCTGAGCCTGCCCAACGGAGATGGGAGAGACCTGCTGAGGCAGTGGGTCAGGCAGTTTGACGTCGGGCCTTCCATGGTAATCACCGGGTACTCGGTTACGGACGACGAGGTGCCAGAAGCATGGTCGATTATGAGAAAGCCGTTCAAGATAGACCGCCTGGTGGAGATTGTCGAAAAGTATGCGATTGTCGTGCGGGGGATGAGGTGTTGCAAGGAGGTTAGGGTACTCAAGAAACGTATGAACCTGATGTGGATAGCGATTGCTGCCCTGGGCGGCATTGAGCTTATTGGTCCGATAGCGAAGTTTATCATCACGCAGTTCTGAAAGGAGAAGTACAATGAGCAACATAGACTGGACATCACTCAAAGAAGTCCTCGTGTGGTTGGCGTCTGGAACAGGGGCTGGCGTTGCCATGTTTGCCCTGTGGGAAATGCTGGAAAAGGCGTTCCCCAAGCTGAACGATCTGAATGCTCTCGCAGAGCGACTGATTACGCTGGCAGGGACTGTCCTGATGGCACTGGGCGCATATGGCATCCAGGTCGGGCTGGAGTACAGGGTTCCGCCTGGGAACTGGGTCGAGGCTCTCGAGCAAGTGTTTGCTATTGCGGCGATGGCGATTATCTCTGCCTTGGCAATCCACGGCATCAAGCAGGAACGTCAGTAGAAAAGTTAAAGGGGGCCTTGCCGAAGGGCCCCCTTTAGGAGGGAGGAAAAAGAGAAAGGAGTTACGAACACATTGTAACACGGAATGGCTAAGTCGTCAAGGGGTTTCGTGGTATCCGAACAGGTCCCCAGCAGTACGCGGGTCAAGAGATAACTTGATCTTCTCCATAAACACATCCCTCGGAATGCCAATCGCCAGGGCAATCCCCGTTGCCATTGCATTCACCCCCTGCATAAACTGCTTGCTTTGTGCCTGTTCTAGGAGGGGGACCTCGACTCCTACGACAATGCTCGCAACGTCTGAGCGGAAGAATATGTCATGCGCCATTACCTTGACTCCCTTCTGTTGAACTTTCTCCACTCCTCGGACACATTCACCGCCCTGGCAACGTGGCTCAACCCGTCGAACGGTGCAAAGAACTCTGGAATATCCACAGCGATTGGGGCGCAGTGCCCATCGGGCTGGATGACACAGTGCTTCCCGAAGAGTCCCGAGTCCAACGCCTTGTACCAGTACTTCTTGTCGTTGATGGTGACTAGGATGTCATCCCCACACTGTCCTCCGGCAACGTCGAAAGGCCATGCCAGGAAGGGGGCCTGGTCGGGATGGAACGAGTATTCTGTGTTGTATGTATCGCAGTAGAGAGGAGCGCCGATTGTGGCTGTGTAGACTGTGGCGACGATAACGGCTGTGGTCATGATTCCTCCCTGTTCTTGCTACGTTCCTCTGAGAAGCCCTCTGGGTACCGATTGGCGAGCTTTGCGAGATTATGCTCGGCAACATCTTCCAATGTTAGACCTATCGCGTCAGCCATTACCGCTAGATACCACAGCACATCGCCAAGCTCTTTCTTTAGCTCATCTTTGTTGTTCACATGCCCATGGTAAAACCACTTCTTGATGTGCTCAGCGACTTCCCCAGCCTCCCCGCAAAGACCGAGGGTGCAGTACCGGATCATCTCTGGGACAGATTTCTCCATTGCCGTGCTCAAGGCCCCTCTCTGGTACTCGTTAAGCTCCATGCCACTTCTCCCTTAGCTCATCTACAATGTAGTGAAAGATAATCCCGTGGACTGCCTCAATCAAGCCCGCATCCTCGCTGGGAACGGTGACAGCATAGTCAGCCTCCCGGTGCAGATCGCTCCCGCGCTTGCCTGTAATGCCAATGATGTACATCCCGATGCCTGCGGCATAGTCAACCGCGCTCAGGATATTCGGGCTGTTGCCCGAGCAGCTAATGGCAATCAGGAGATCTCCCTCCTGGGCCAGGTTCTTGAGTTGCTCCGAGAACACACACTCGTACCCCAGGTCATTGGCGATGGCTGTAATGTAGGAAACGTTGTCGGTGAGGCTGATGACAGAGAGTCCCCCGCCCGTCCCTTTGCCCAAGTCCTCGCAGAGATGGGAGGCATTCGCTGCACTGCCCCCGTTGCCGATGATGAAGACGGTACCCCCACGAAGGTATACACGGTGGATGGTTTCGATCAGGGTGCGAACCTGAGACTCGAGCACAGATGCCCTGTTCACGATGTCGTCTAGATAGCTACTGAAGTTCATTTCTCTCCTTTCAATTCCTCTATGACCTCGTCGATCTTGGATAAAGCCTGTCGCTTGAGGTCGGCGTAGAGTGGATAACTGGTGAGCATCTTTTTGATGTCCACCTTGGCGGATTGGAGCAGGGCGATTAGCTCTGAGTTACTCATCTTTCCTCCAAAGTGCCTGTGCTGGCGTCTTGCTCACTGCTCGGCCCCGAAGGCACGTAGCAGATCACTCTATGCCGTTGGCGTGTGGACTCCACGAACGACCAGCGCAGGCTATGAAACGGTGCGGGCCAGGTCGCTCACCTGCTATGTGACGACGCCGATTTCTCGTACCTGCCTCGGCCAACAGTAACCCATAGCTACGTCTGAGTGACGCAGTGCCCTCGCTGACGCACCGTATTCACCTGTCAATGTGCTACTAGTGGACCTGGGGGGTAATGCCCCCGCGTCCGCTGGTTGCCATTCGGCCTTAACCAACGTCGACACTCATCTCAGGCCCGGCGGTGCTATGCCAAAACTAGACCAGTCGGCTTTGTCACGAGAACCAGGTGCCCTTGTACGGTCCAAAGCCGGTACCCGATAGTCACGCGCCCGTACTCTTCCCCGGCGTCGATGACATCGCCTGGCTGCGGCGTATTCAGATTAAAGTTGAAATCGAACAGCTTGTGGAGTTCCTTGTTGCGTCCCCGTTCCTCGTAGACCGCGTATATCTGACCCATTTTCCCTACCTCCTCATTTTATGGTGCCCGCCCCCACCGTTGCTGCGATGGGTCCCCTGAGTGCCCCCTGGATTGCTCCCAGGCGGGGGCTGTCCTGGTTGCCTTATTTCATTCAGGCTGAATGCCTGTAGCCCTTTTCGCTATCTCGCTATCACCACAGGTTGAACCACGAGATTCGCACGGATCTGGTCTTCCGCTGCACTCCTGGGTACAGTCTACCATGAGGAGGCCGAAATCAACAAAGCTCTTCCACGTCCAAGACGCTGTCTACACAGGCATTGATTCCCCTAACCTGTTGCTTCGCAAACTCCACAGCCTGCTTTTCATTCTCCGCAAACACATCAACGGACACCTCGACCATAAGAGTTACTGTGTATTCCGGCATTATCTCTTCCACCCAGCCTCGACAAAAGCCTTGATCTTTTCCATTATCGCCTCTCGCTCCCTCTTCTCTCTCCTGACGTACTCTCCCACCTCAAGCAGGTGGGTGATGTCGTCCTGTATGGAGCACAGGTCCCATAGTAAATCTTCCAGCGTCTTTTTATCCCCGTTGTTCATCGTTCTCCTTTCCGGGGCCAGCGATAATCCTGACCCTCTTTAGCCTTGTCCCTTTCCTCTGTGTCTTGAGTCTTGCCTCGTCCGACCAGTGCGCAGGGACTCCTCTCTTCCCGACATACAGAGTATACAACCTTTTCTCCATTAAGATTCCGTAACTTCTTTGTACAACAGCGCAGAGTGCCCATCGACTGTCGCCTTCCGTGATGTCAGTTTGCCCGCAGCTATTGCCCGCCGAAGCTCCCTATACGCCCAGGGCATTGTCCTCCCGTGGTACTCTGCGTATTCAGCAGAGGTAAACTCTCCCTCCTGGCGCTTTCGATCACTGATTGCATTGTGGATCTCCTCGAAGACCTTGCTCATGTCCCTCATGGATAACTCCTTTCCGACCTAATATCCATAGTCTTGGTAAACCACCTCGGCGGGAAACGTGGCTCGCCATCGATAACCTCTATGGCGCAGATGCCATTGATAATGAATGGAGCGGACCGTGTAGCCCTGTGCGCGTAATCGCCAAGTCCGCACAGACTGGGGACCTCGATCAGCCAGGACTCGTATATCTTCCCGCCCAGCATTTGCCCTACTCTCTCGCAGACCTTGTAGTGATAGTGTGCGCGGAAGTAAATCTTGCTGGGTTCCTTGCCGAGTACATTATGATCGCGCATCATCGCATCCCGAAGATAGTATCTCGCCGCATTTCCCTCCAACCACTGCCTGGACCCAGGCCAGGGACCGTGATGCGCCATGTCGACCAGGCACCCATGGATATTGGAGCGCGAGTGATAGGAGATGTCAATGTGGACCTTTGGATGAGCCTGGGCAACGAGGTCCCTGGCAGTGACTTCCAGCCCACCCTTGCCAAAGTTGTGAGCGCCTGTGCCAATGGCTATCTCTATGGCCTCGAGCCGTCGCGTGAACAACGGCTCGAGGTTGGCTTGGATAATCTTGGCCTGGTCAGCGAAGGTCGTCTGCCGAACCCATTCGTCCTTGTGCTTATTACCTTGGCCTAAGTCACCACCGAGGAGAATGTGGATTGGAGAGCGACCTGCCCAGCGACGAATTTCCTCCAGGGGAGAGGTCCAACAGTCCTCCCAGAGATATTGCTGGGTAGCGCAGAGATTTGGTTTGTAAGGTTCATCTGTAGGTGACGTTAAGAGTGTATGGGGGCTGAGTAGCCCCAGCGCGTGTCCGGCGTGGTGGTCTGCGGACAGGACAAGAATGACGCGGTCCATTAGTTTTCCTTTGCAAGGGCATAGCTGGTGCGTGCCTCTGCGGTGATGTACGCGGTTACGTCTGAGTCCATTCCGATAAAATCACGCCCCTCCTCGATAGCAGCGACACCCATAGAACCTGAACCCATGAATGGGTCGAGGACTGTCCCGCCAGTGGGGGTACGGGTAAGTCGGCAGAGATAGCGCAAGAGAGAGACGGGTTTGACTGTAGGGTGAATATTGCCCTGACGACGTTTGGACTTGGGGAGAAACTCCCATTCCGATTGAGAGATGGGGACGAATGATTTGCCTTCCTTACGCCAGTAGAGATGGTCGCAACCAAGGTTGCGCTGGGGCTTGGACGCCTTGGCACAGTAGAAAAAGCGAGCAGCAGAGCCTGAGTCGCCACGGGGCTCTTGACCATTAGGCCCACGCCTCATGTTCCCATAGCAATTTTGGCCCGCACGTTGCGTATCGCTTGTGCTTGCAGTTGCCAGTTGACCCTTGCTGTCTGGGAAACAGGCAAGAACTTCTGGGGAGCCGTCGTGGATCAGGTTGGCGGGCCAGCGACCATTCTGGGAGCCCCCTCTTGGTCCCGGTGTAGCAGCCATGTTCGTTCCGCCGACCTCATGATAGCGCCGATTTGCGCTCGCCTCTCCTTCTCGACCGAAGCCACCATTGTGTCCTGGTCCTATCCTCCCCCCATCGATCCACAGCCCAGCCACGCCCCACTTCTCCGCATTCTGTGCGAACGTCCCATCCAAAGGTTTCATTGCCAAAACAATAGGCTCAACGGCTGGCTTAAGGGCTGTGTTCCACCCGTCCCAGAGTTGGGCAAGGTCGGTAGCAGGGGCGGTGATGTTAGCCTGCGTCTTACCACTCCCCTTCATGTTCCAACCATAGCGACCTGTCCCGCTATCAGTACAGGGAGCAAGATGAGCACCAATAACCTCCCGCTTGGCCCCTGCAGCCTTGTCTATCGCCTTGCTAATATTCTGCCCCTTTGGAAACCCCTGTCCATGTGCCCAGAACACGCAGTCCCTGAGAATCCACCCGGCATCCTCTATCGCACAAGCCAGCCGATGGTATGTCCTCGTTCCTCCAAACGCCATCAATGTCGCGCCCGGCTTGGCAACTCTTAGCGCCTCTTCCCAGAACACCTTGCCGGGGACACCGTGGTCCCACTCCTTGCCCATGAACTCCAATCCATAGGGAGGGTCGGTAATGATAGTCGGTATGCTGTTCTCCGGCATCGAGCGCATGGCGACCAAGCAATTGACATTATGCAGCTTGATCATGACGCGCCACCAAGGATTGCCATCACTGGCTCGACAACTTCCATCCCCTTAGTACTTCTCAGTGGGGGCGGGAAGGTCTCCAACAACTCCTTTCTGATCTCGTCCAGGGACTTGCCCTCGGACTGCAATTTCCTCGCCAGGAGGAGCTTGGTCTGGTCTACTGGGGGCTGGCGTGCAACCTGGACAGCATTCTTGGATTTTTCCAGGACTGCCTGCGCACCGAGGACCATCAACTTCATCTGCTCCTCGTTGAGGAACTCAGAGATCATGTCCAGTTCTTGTTTGCTAGGAACCTCGCCATCGGCGGGATGAATCAAGTCGCACCCGTGCTCCTCATACCACCTGATGTCTTCCCAGGTGAAATGCGGGATCCTCGCTGGGAGAATATTTCCACGATGGTCCCAGGAGTCATTCTCCCCAATATTGTGCTGCCCCTTCCGCGCCTTGAGCCTAACTCCTGCAGGGGCACCGTCCGGGTTAGGGGGGTTATCTGGTCGCGGGATCAACCACCACATCTGGCTGGACAGCCTAGACAGGACTGCAATACGACCGCCTGTCTTGACCTTATTCGGCACCCGACGAACCTCTTTGCCCCCGAGCTGTTCCCAGACTGGCTTGAGATGGGAGGCAAGACAAAAGTCTCTAATCCCTGCCTGGTGTACGGCCTCGAGGAACCCCTCGTAGAGAGGTCTGACTCCTTCTGTTTCTCTACGACCATAGGCCATCTGTCCAGACCAGCCTGCCTCTTTCTTGTGAGTGTCCACCCAGGCCGTCATCGCAGCCTCAATGGGTTCGATAGTGTCCAGGCCAAGGTAGATGAATGAATCGTCACCACGGGACTCGTTCCCGTCCAGCGTCTCGGCCAGTACCTCGGTGAGGTACTCCCAGTATTGGACCAGCGCAGACTGCTTGATGCCTGTGTCCACCCAAGGAAGTTTCCCCTCGGCAATGGCATTGATCATCGCGTTGTTCTGCAGGTCGGAGAACCTGTCGTACATGCGAATGTATCTGCCGAAGGACTTGCCGTTTCTCTCGAGGTTGTCCAAGATGTCGGACATGGAGTCCTCGGTGTCGACGATAACTGCTCGGTGAATCTGGCTGGGCGGCAGATAGAAAGCAACGACGGTCGATTTCCCTGACCCCTTTGCGCCTGTGACAGTGTAGATTCTCTTACTCATTTTCCTTCCTCTCTGAGTTCGCTGAGGGGAACCCGGCGTTCCTCGAATAGCTCCCCTGAGATCTGATAGAAGATGCCATCGCCTGCATAGAGGCGGATGTCATGAAATTCCGAAGGTAATTCGACCAGCTCTGTAGAGTATATCCAACAACCAGACTGGACGCCCCAGTCCTGGGGGAGAATCGCCTTGCCCACACCATACCACTCTCGTACAGACTGTGCGGACTTTGGACCCCAGAGCTTGGGATTTGTTGCGAGGGATGAGCAGGCTACGCAGATCGCGTTAGCCAGCGTCGGCGGAAG